>ERZ1370068.7940-contig-6828_pt1 | contig 16588 bp, 19 predicted proteins | sample MGYA00561227_ERZ1370068 | MGnify/ENA primary metagenome ERZ1370068 (study PRJEB38410, sample SAMEA6850437) | metagenome | study: Metagenomic assessment of the ecological functions of the soil: analysis of the soil microbiota associated with the...
CCGCTTCACGGCCACACCCTGCGCTCGATCGCCGGCAGCGCCAGGTCGGCGCCGCGCATGAACACGCAGTCAGGGCGCACCGCCGGCATCCAGTACGGCAGCTCCTCCAGCGCCTCGCACTCCCAGGCGATCGCATCGCCCCACGCGCCGGGATTGAGATGGCCGACCTGGGACTCGAGCCCCAGCGCGCGCGCGGCGTTCCAGGTGATGGCCATCAGCATCTCGTCGGCGGTGAGACCGCACAGCCGCGAGGCGATGCGCCGCGCACTTCGAGCAGCGACTGCGCGGGCGCGGTGCCGGGGTTGAAGTCGGTGGCGATCGCGAACCGGGCGCCGGTCTCGCGCAACAGGCTGTCGCGCGGCAGCTGCTGCCCGAGCGTGAGGGCGGACCGCCGGCAGCAGCGCCCACCGTGCCGGCGGCGGCCAGTGCCTTCCAGTCCGCTTCGGTCGCGCACTCGAGATGATCGGCGGTCGCGGCCCCCGAGCTCGGCCGCGAGCCGGCGCACCGCCAGGAGGCCTGGTCTGGTCGGCGTGCAGGCGGATCGCGAACCCGTGCTCGCGCGCGCGACCGCAGCACCCGGCGGCACTCGTCGACGTCGAATCCCACCGGATCGCAGAACACGTCCACCGCGCTCGCCAGGTCGCGGCTGGGCCAGCTCGGGCAGCACGCGCTCGATCATCTCGCGCGACGTATGGCCTCGCGCCGGCCGGCGAACGATTCCGGCAGCGCGTGCAGCAGCAGCGCGGTGCGCACCACGCGCACCGGCACCCGGTTGACGGCGGCCGCGCATCGAGGCGTCAGCATCCGCAGCTCGCCGTCGGGCGTGAGCCCGTAGCCGCTCTTGACCTCGACCGTGGTGCAGGCGTTGGCGCGCCAGCGCTCGAGCCTGGTGGCGAGGCGTTTCTCGAGCACGTCCGTCGCGCTCGGCCGCGGTGGCGGTCACGGTCGAGCGGATGCCGCCGCCGGCGCGCGGCGATCGCGGCATAGCTCTCGCCCGCCAGCTTCGCGCTGGAACTCCTGCGCCCGGTGCCCGGCGAAGATCATGTGCGTGTGGCAGTCCGACGAGCCCGGGCGTCACCAGCCGGCCGTTGGCGTTGATGGGCCGCGCTTCGCCGTGACGGCGCAGCAGCTCGGGACCCGAGCCCAGCTCCAGCACGCGGCCGTCGCGGAACGCGATCGCGCCCTTCGGGTAGCGCAGGATGCGCGTACCGGTCGGATCGGGGGTGACGACCTCGGCCGTGTTGTGCAGCACCAGGTACGACGTGCGGCCGGCCACCGTCTTGAACGACCTGCTGCCCGGGGGCTGGCTTCCCGGAACGTCGCGGCGCTTCGCCAGCGGGACCTGCGGGCCGATCGACGAGGTCACGAGGTGATCCCCGGGCAGGTGCATCCCGGTCGCGCGCGCGTGCTCGATCGCGGCCGGGTAGCCGGCATCGGCGTGGCGCATGACGCCGGTGCCGGGATCGTTGGTGAGCACGCCGCTGCAAGCCGCTGATCGGCGCGCCGCACTGCCGTCGCACACGATCACCAGCCCGGCGTGGATCGACAGTCCCATGCCGACGCCGCCGCCGTGATGGACGCTCACCCACGAGGCGCCCGGAGGCGGTGTTGAGCAGCGCGTTCAGGATCGGCCAGTCGGCCACCGCGTCGCTGCCCGTCCGCATGCCCTCGGTCTCGCGGTAGGGCGACGCCACCGAGCCGGCATCCGAGGTGATCGCGCCCGATCACCACCGGCGCCTTGAGCGCCCCTTCGCGCACCATGCGGTTGAAGCGCAGGCCCAGTCGCGCGCGCTCGCCGTAGCCCAGCCAGCAGATGCGCGCCGGCAATCCCTGGAAGCGCACGTGCCGCTGGGCGAGCGGGATCCAGCGGTGCAGGCGCGGCGTCGTCCGGGAACTCCTCCGAGGGCGGCGCGATCGGTGGCCAGGATGTCGCCGGGATCGCCCGACAGCGCCGCCCAGCGGAACGGGCCCTTGCCGAGGCAGAACGAGCGGGCGGATGAACTCGGGCACGAATCCCGGATACGCGAACGCCTGCTCGTGCGGCGAGTCCGCCCCGCTCCGCCTCGCCGCGCAGGTTGTTGCCGTAGTCGAACACCACGGTGCCGCGCGCCTTCATGGCCAGCAGGGACCGCACCTGCTCGGCCATCGAGGCGCGCGCGCGACGCACGTACTCGTCGGGATCGGCGGCACGCAAGGCCGCCGCCTGATCGAGCGACAATCCGGCGGGCACGTAGCCGTTGAGCGGATCGTGCGCCGAAGTTTGATCGGTGGCGACGTCGGGCGTGACGCCGCGACGCAGCAGCTCGGCATGGGTCTCGGCGGCGTTGCCGATCAGGCCGATGCTGAGCGGCCGCCCGCGGCCAGCGCCTCGCGGCACAGCGCCACGGCCTCGTCGATCGACGCGGTCATGCCGGTCGCAGTAGCCGCCCTCGACCCGGCGGCAGGCGCGCGCCTCGTCCACCTCGACCGCCAGGCACACGCCGCCGTTCATGGTGACCGCGAGCGGCTGCGCTCCGCCCATGCCGCCCAGGCCGGCGGTGAGCACCAGGCGCCCGGCGAGCGAGCCGTCGAAGTGGCGGTCGGCGCATTCGGCCAGCGTCTCGAAGGTGCCCTGAACGATCCCCTGCGAGCCGATGTAGATCCACGAGCCCGCGGTCATCTGCCCGAACATCATGAGGCCCTTGCCCTCGAGCTCCCAGAAGTGCTCCCAGGTCGCCCAGCGCGGCACCAGCATGCGAGTTGGCGATCAGCACGCGCGGGTGCATCCGGCGTGGGTGCGGAACACGCCCACCGGCTTGCCGGACTGGACCAGCATCGTCTCGTCGTGGCCCAGCGGTCCGGAGGGTGGCGACCATGCGATCGAACGCTTCCCAGCTCCTGCGCCGCGCGCCGGTGCCGCCGTACACCACCAGATCGTCCGGGCGCTCGGCCACCTCCGGGTCGAGGTTGTTCATCAGCATCCGCAGTGCCGCCTCCTGGATCCAGCCCGCGACACGAGAGGCTCGGTGCCGCGCGGGGCGCGCACGGTGCGGGCGGCTGACCGGGCTCATGTCCTCGATGCACCTCTTCCGCCAGCTTGAGCGGCGCCGTCGACAGCACCCAGTGCGCCAGCGTCTCGGCCGGCTCCCGCGATGGGGCGGTCTCCCTCGGGGCCGGCACCAGCCGCCGCACCGCGCCGTAGAGCCGCTCGCTGCCGAGTCCGGCGCTGAGCGGGCGGCCGGAACTCGAGCGCACGGCACGCGCACAGCAGCTCGAGCGCCAGCACGTGGGCGCTGTTGTCCACCACCTGGCGCAGGTGGCGCGCCCGCGATCGGCGCCATGCTCACGTGGTCCTCGATGCCGGCGCCGGTCGGGAATCGAGTCGACGCTGGCCGGGTGGCACAGCGTCTTGTTCTCGGACACCAGCGCCGCGGCGGTGTACTGGGCGAGCATGTAGCCCGACTCGAGGCCCGGGCTCGGCGGCCAGCACCGGCGGCAGCGCCGACTCGCGGCCGTCGCACCAGCCGGTCGATGCGCCGCTCGGAGAGCGAGGCGCACCTCGGCCACCGCGATCTTGAGGTAGTCGCACGGCCAGCGCCACCGGCTGGGCGTGGAACAGCCCGGCCGAGATCACCTCGTCCGATCGGCGGCGAACACCAGCGGGTTGTCGTTGACGCCGTTCACCTCGACCGCGCAGCTGGGCCTCGACGTGGGCGAGCGCGTCGAACGACGCGCCCATCACCTGCGGCACGCAGCGCATGACTGTAGGCGTCCTGCACGCGGCCGCAGTCGGCATGCGAGGCGACCAGCGCGCTGTCCTCGGCGTAGGCGCGCAGCCGCCGGGCGGCCTCGATCGCCCCGGGATAGGGCCGGAGCGCCTGCACCTCGGGCCGGGCGGGCTGGAACGAGCCCGAGCAGCACCTCGGTCGAGAGTGCGGCCGCCGCCACGCCCGCTTCCCACAGCGCGCCGCGCGTCCACGCAGCGCCAGCGCCGCGAGCGCGGTCGAGAGCTGGGTGCCGTTGATGAGCGCCAGACCCTCCTTGGCCTCGAGCGTCAGCGGCTGGAGCCCGGCGCCGCGCAGCGCCAGCGCCCCCGGCATGCGCTGATCGCCGAGCCACGCCTCGCCCTCGCCCACCAGCACCAGCGCGAGGTGCGCCAGCGGCGCGAGATCGCCCGAGGCGCCGACCGAGCCCTGCAGCGGCACCACCGGCGTCACCTCGCCCTCGAGCATCGCGATCAGGCACTCCACCAGCTCCGGCCGGCATCCCGAATGATCCGTGCGGCGAGCGAGGCCGCGCGCAGCAGCAGCATGGCGCGCGACGACTTCGGGCGGGGCGAAGCGCCCCACGCCGGCCGCGTGCGAGCGCAGCAGGTTCATCTGCAGATCGCGCACCTGGTCGGCGGAGATGGTGCGGTCCTTCAGACGTACCGAAGCCGGTGTTGACGCCGTAGATCGCCTTCGGTCGCCCGCCAGCGCGCGCGTGGATCACCGCGCGGCTCGCCGCCATGCGCGTGCGCGCCGGGGCGGCAAGCGCACGTGCGTCGCCGTCACGCGCCACCGCCGCGACGTCGGCCAGCGTCAGCGGCCGGGCGCCGATCTCGATCACGGCAGGACCTCGACGCGGCCGCGCGTCACCCGACGGCTCGTCCGGCGGCTCGCGGGTTGCCGGACCGCGGCGCCGCGAGGTCAACGCGGCCGGCCTCGCGTACCAGCGTGGCGGCGTCGACGGCGGCACAGCACCGGGCACCGGAGCGCATCCAGGAACGGCGCGCGGTAGGAGGCCCGTCAGCAGGCGTGGGTCGCACACCACCAGCACGCCGCGATCGTCGCGCGGCGGATCAGGCGCCCCACGCCCTGCCGGAAGCGCAGCACCGCCTCCGGGATGGCGTCGGCGCGGAACGGATCGAGGCCCGCGCTCGCGCAGACCGCTCGCCGCGCGCTTCCACCAGCGGATCATCGGGAACTGAAAACGGCAGCTTCGCCACCACCAGGATCTCCAGCGCCTCACCGGGAAAGTCCACACCTTCCCACAGGCTTTGAACCCCGAGCAAGACGGCGCCACGGTGGGCGCGAAAGCGCTCACTCACCCGGCTCGCCGGGCCGTCCCACTCCTGGGCGAGCAGCACGCGGTCCGGCGCCAGCCGTCCGCGCAGCCGCTCGCGCACGCGCGCAGGCGCTCGTGCGCCGTGAACAGCGACCAGCAGGTTGCGCTCGGTCTCGGCCAGCGCCGCCACCACCGCCGCGATGCCCTCGGCCTCGTCGCGGCGTGGCGCCGTCGGCGGTCGACGAACGCGCGCATCTGGGTGGCGAGCGGGAACGGCGACGGATAGGCGATCGCGTGGTAGGGCACGCCGTGCGGCTCGCCCAGGCCCAGCGCGCTCGGCGGTGAAGCCAAAGTCGCCGTCGGCCGCGAGCGTCGCCGAGGTCAGCATCGCCGCCCGCGCGCGGCCCGAGCACCAGCCGCCGCGCGTGCTCGCCGACCGAGATCGGGGCACCGATGCAGCTCGATCGCCGCGTGCCGCCGGCCGAGCGCCAGTAGACCCAGTCGCGATCGGCCGCCTGCGCGAGCTGCGCGAGATCGTCGCCGCAGCGCCGTCCACTGGGCGGCCCCCTGCTCCATCTCGGCCTGCAGCTCCTCTTCGATCGAGCGCGCACCCGCTCCGCCCTTCGTCACGCAGCGCGCCGGCGGCCGCCGCCAGCCGCATGAGCCCCGAGGCGAACGCCGCGCATTCACCGAGCAGGGCCTCGAGCGGCTGGAGATCGCGGCCCATCAACTCCTCGGCCGAGCGGAAGACGCGCGCGCGCCGTAGACGGCGTGGCGCGCTCGCTCGGTGCCGCCTGGCGATCGCCGACCGCGCGGCTCGATCGCGGCGAAGAATCGCTCCGCCGCCTCGCGCGCGTGCGGTATTCGCGCGGCCAGGGATTCGACCTGATCGCGCACGTCGCCGCGCGTGCGCTCGTCGAAGAACGGCAGCAGGAGTCCCGCTCGCGCGCGCAGCAGGCCGCCGGCGCGCGCACCGTCGCCTGGTGCCGAGCGTTCGCAGGCCCTCCTCGATGCGGTTGCGCGAGACGCTGCGCGAGAGCTGGGCGAGCAGGACACCCTTCGAGCCGGTGCGCCTCGTCCACCACCAGCAGGTCGAAGTCGGGCGAGCAGCCCTTCGGACTCGCCCGCCAGCGCCAGCAGCGCGTGGTTCACGATCAGCAGCCGCGCCTCCCGGCACGGCGGCGCGCCTTGACCCAGAAGCACTCGCGGCCGCGCCGGCAGGTGAGGCCCGAGCAGGCCACCGGATCGGTCGCGACCCGGCTCCGCACGCGCCGGAACGCTTCGGGGTCGGTGGCCGGGAAGCGGTCGAGGTCGCCTGTCTCCTCGCTCCGCCGCCCAGCGCCGGAGCTCTTCCAGGCACTCGCGCTCCTCGGCGGCATCCGGCGTCGGCCGCCTCCAGCTCGCGCGGGCACAGATAGTTCTGCTTGCCCTTGAGCCGCGCGCAGGGAAGCGTCACCTCCAGCGCTTCGAGCAACGCCGGAAGATCGCGCTCGAAGAGCTGGTCTTGCAGCGACTTGGTGCAGGTCGCAATGACCACCCGGCTGCTCCGATTTCAGTGCGCCATCAGCACCGCCGGCAGGAGAGTAGGCGAGCGACTTGCCGACCCCGGTCGGCGCCTCGGCCAGCAGGACGCCGCCCTGCTTCATCGCGGTCGCCGCCAGTCGCGCGCCATGCTGGCGCTGGGCGCAGCCGATCCTCGTAGCGCGGCCAGCGGGTGGAGAGCCGGCCGCCGGGTGCCAGCAGCGCCTCGACCCGGTCCGCGAGCGTCATGCCGGGTGTTCCTTCCGCGCGGGCCCGGCATGGATGCCGGAGCGTCAGAACGCGGTGATCAGCCTGCAGATGGATCTTGTCCTCGAGCGGCGGACGGCCGGGCTCGAGGCCGTAGTCTACCCCCGACTGTGCCGCCGGCGGCATCGAGCCTCAAGCCGAAGCCGATCCCGTGCCGTTGCTCCACATCCATGGCGAAGCCGCCATCGGGCAGCGCGCGGAACGTGTGCCCATCAGGGCGTAGTCCCAGAACAGGAATACGCGCTCGGCTGCCGTCGCCGAGGAAGCGGCGCCATTCGAGGCGTGACAGCCCGTAGCGGTCGACGAAGAACGCCTGCTCATCCTGCCCGCGCAGCAGGCGCGCGCCCCCACCGGGTAGCGCTCGTAGTCGGGCAGCACCTTCTGCGAGCTGAAGCGCCCTGCTCCCGGAGAGCTCGGTGAGCGAGAGCCCGGTGTGACGGCGCAGCGGCCGGTGGATTTCGAGCAGCGCGTCCACCGCCCTGCGGTGCGCGGTGCGCGGCGAAGGCGTCGCGCAGGGTCTCGCGCTTGTAGACCTGGGCGGCGGTGACGCGTCCCAGCACGCCACGGCGCGGCGCCTGCGCCTGATCAGCGCGCCGTCGCGCTCGAGCGTGAACTCGGTGGTCTGGATCGAGGCCGACTGCATCGTCGCCGCGCGGGCTGCACCACGCCGGTCGCGCTGGAATCCCGCGCCGATCCGGTCGCGCTCGGAGAGCGTGTAGCGCATGCCGCGCGTTCCAGCGCGGTGCGCGTGTAAAGCGTGTCCTGGTTCTCCTGCTCGATGCCGAGCTCCGCCTCGAAGCGGCGCCCCGAACAGCAGCGGCTCGGCGTAGCGGGCGCGTGAACTGGGGCGACGCCCTGGGCGCGACTCCCAGCGCATCGCGATCGCGCGCCCGGTGCCGGCCAGGTTGTCGAGGCCGATGCTGGCGAGCCCCACCAGGCGTCCCTCGCTCTGCACCCCCACCGCGCCCTTCGAACCGGTTGTGGCGCAGCTCCTCCACGCGGTAGACGAGCTGCGCCTTGCGCGTCGTTCTCTCGCCTCGAGCCCGCGAGTACTCCACGGCACGGAACAGTCCCAGCCGCGCCAGCCGGTCACGTGCCCGGTGCGCCGTCGCCTCCGAGTACGGTTCCGCCACCAGGCGCCCCATGCCGTGCTCGGCCACCGAGCTGCGCGTCGATTTTCATGCCCCTCGATGCGCAGCGCGCGCTCACCGTCACCTCGGGCCCCGGCGCTGCGCTCAGGCGCACCTGCGCGCCGGTCGAGTCCCAGCGGAACGCAGCTCACGCCCGAGCGTGGCATAAGGGTACCCCTGGTCGGCCGCCCGGCGCACCGCGCGCTCGATCGCCGTCGCCGATCGATCCAGGCGCCGCCCAGCCTCCCGGCGGAATACCCCAGCAGCGCGGCGAGACGGGTCGAGTCCGCGGGCGTGCGCGGCATCGGATCGCGAGCTGTTCAGCCGGTAGCGCGGCCCTCGCGCGACCGTCGAGCCGCAGCAGTCGTCGCCTGCCGCCGAGTCCCAGCCGGCGGTCGCCCGCGCATCCAGGTAGCCCGCTTCCTCGAAGCTCGACCGATCGCAGGCGGTGGAGTGCCGACGTCGTGAGCGATGCGGCATCGCGCGGCGCGCGCAGCGCCGGGGCGAACTAGCGACTCAGATGCACGCCGCGCGCGGGCGGCTGCCGTGCTGCCACGCGCCTGCGAGACAGGCGGCTCGCGACGCCGCGCCAGCAGCGCTGGCCGCACAGCGACGGAGCGGGGCCACCAGCAGCGCGCGAGAGCAGAGCCGCCGCGGACGGATCGCGTCGCGCGCGCTCAAAAGAACGCCCTCAGCTCGGCGCGCCCGGTCATCTCGGTCGCCGCGGCGTCCCGCCAGCACCTGTCCGGTGCGGTCGCGCACGGTGAACGGACGGTGGAGAACGTGGTGGTTTCGTGCAGGCGGTAGTCGGCGCGCGCCGGTGCCCTGCCAGCGCGGCGCTCCCGCCGGATCGACGCTGGGCAGCCAGCGACAGCGCCGGGCGGCCCGCTGACGAACGCGCCGGCGCGCCGACAAGGTCGAGATGCCCGCGCCGCCCCAGCGCCAGTCCCAGGATCCGGGCCGAGCCTGAACGGTGCGCGTCGGGTGCGCACACTGCCGTCCGCCGGCTGGCTCCAGCCCGGCGTCCGAGCTGGGCCGCCGCGCGCAGCGCTCGGATCGGGCGCGTAGCACCAGCTGGCGCGATCGCTCCGATCTCGCGCAGCGACCTGGCCGTAGGTCGGCGCCGGCGCTGCAGCGCCTGCGCTGGCCTCGTCGCTGCTTGCAGCCGTCCCTCCGACCTCGGCGCTGAGCGCGGCGGCCGGCCGCGGTCAGCCAGCGCAGCGGTCGCCGGAGCGCTGGTCCAGGTTCTGCGCGAAGTTGGAGAAGCTGCGGTCGCCGCTCACCCGCCGCTCGAAGCGCAGGCGGAATGCCGCGGCGCGCGAGCCGGGCGCCAGCTCGGTCTCGATCCGCTGGGTGACCACGCCGCGCGCAGAGCCCGGTGTCGCCGAGCGCCATGCCGGGGCTCAGGATCGGCATCGTGACGCATGCAGCTCACCGCGCCGCCGCGCTTCGCTCTCGAAGCTCGCCTCGATCCGCGAGCCGCGCCAGGCTTCCGAGTGCCCGAACTGCCAGGTCGGCGCGGGCAGCTGAGTCGCCGCTGCGCGCCGAGCGGGTCGAGATCGGCGGTGGTCTCGATCGATCAGGTCGTAGTCCCCGTTGGCCGACCGGGTTGCCGAGGCTGTCATAGGCGCCGTTGCCGGTGCCGACGAACACCAGCCGCCGCTGCAGGCGGTTCTCGCCCTCGCTGGTGATCTCGAGCCCGACCAGCGTCGACCATCCGCGCGCGCGGATCTCCCGCCCGCAAGCCTGCGCGCTGCCGAGATCGCTGCGCGAGCGGCGGGGATCGGCCCGCGGATCGATCTGGCGCCGCTGCCAGGCGAGGCTCGCCCCCACGCCGCGGCGGTCGGGGTCTCGAAGGCGCGGCACGTACGGTGCGGGCGCGGTTCTGGTCCACGAAGCCGGTCGGGCCATCGGCGCGACTCATCGCGCACCGAAGTCCCCAGCAGCGCGTGCCACGAGCGACTGCTGCGGCGAGCGCAGGTCGGCGCCGATCTCGGCGGGTCTCGCACGCCCACGCGGCCGGTATCGCTCGGGCGCCCGGCGCTGGTCCCACTCCGCCGCGGGCCACCGGCTCGAGCCACTTGAGCCGCAGTCCCAGCTCGGCGGTGGCGCGATTCCGTCCGCCGTCCGGGAACGCGGAGTCCCGCCTGGTGCGCCGTCGGCGCTGCTCCCAGCCGGCACGGGTGGCGACCGTCCCTCGCGCGCCCACTGGACACCGCCCCGCAGCGAACGGAACTGATCGGGCGTCGCCGAGGTGGCCGACCATCGCGCGCAGCTCACCGCCCAGGCGCGGCTTGAGGAATCCGGACAACCTCGTAGCCGCTGGCCTGCCGCTCGAGGTCGGCACTCACCGGCAGACCCCAATCCTCCTGCTCGAACGGCCGCTCCAGCCGCCCGAAGGCATCGAACCTCTTCCCACGCCGCGCGCGAGCAGCTCGAGCCCGCCCGTGCCCCCCCAGTGCGCCGGGGACGCGGCCCGCCAGGGCCACGCGCGCGCGTCCGGCGCCGCCCACGTTGTCGTTGTCATCCAGGGTCGAGAAGGTGTTGAGGTCGTGGCGCGACACCGCGCCTTCCACGATCCACAGTGAGCGGCCCGCGGGTGGCACCCGCCGGTCATCGCCCACAGCTGGTGCGAGTCGGCGAGCGGCAGCGCCCGGCCGATGCGGAACGCGCCGTTCCCCTGGCCGACGAACGCGTACACCACGCGCGCCCGAGACCACGCTCGAGTCGACGTAGCGCCCCGTGCCCGGGGCCCACGCGGGTGAACTGCACCGCGTATCGCCCCGGAGTCGACGCCCACGAACTGGTAGTGCGCCGGCGCTGTCCCGGGGGAATGAACGCATAGTCGCCCACGCCCGGCGTCGACGCCCGGCGCCGATCGCGAGCGCGGCCGAGTCGCCCCGCCACCGCCAGCGCCAGCCGATCGCGAGGCATCGAGCGCCGCGCCCAGCGGCCGGCCGCGATCGATCGCCCCCGGTGACAAACGTGGTCGAGGCCCGCAGGCGGCGCGCGCTCCCAGGTCGCCCCTGCCGGCGGCGAAGTTGCGGCGGTAGCGGTTGACGCTGAACTGGTAGTCCACCGGTGATGCGCGAGGCCGAGCTGATCGGGCCGCCGGTTGGTGAAGCGTGAGGCGCCCGCGGTCGTAGTCCATGAAGTAGATCGGCGCTCTCGCCGCGCGTGAGCTGCCACGCCGTCCAAGCGTGACCGCTTCGCTGCCGCGGCACCACGCTGATCGAGCGGGCTGCCGCTGCGCGTCGGTGAGCTGATACGGACCCCTGGCGGCCGTCCTGGCCATAGGACTGGAGCGATGCGATGCTCGCCCTGTGCGTTGGCCGCCGCCACCACACCGGTGAATCCGCCGCCCGTTCCACTCGCCCGCGGCTACCCCTGCAGCCGCGCTGTTCGAGGCGCGAGAACTCGCCTTGCGTGAGCCCCAGCGACCACATCGCCCAGTGCGGCGCTCCCCTCGCGGCGCCCGGAGCTCGATCAGCACGCGGTCCAGCGACTGGAGATCCTGCGTGGCGCCGCTCACGCCCAGCGGGCGTGTTGCGATCGAGAGCACCCGGTCAGCCCCACGCCCGGCGCGAGCGTGCCGGTCACCGCCAGGTCCAGCGCACTGGCGCGGGAACGCGTCCTGGGACGAGCCGAAGTCGACCGCTGATCGACTTGTTCGCCGCTCAGCGTCAGCTCGGTGCCGGCCGGAGCGCTGGCGGTCGAGCGCGCGGTGGCCGGGCGCGCCTGCGGCTGGAGAGCCACCGCGGCCACCGTACTGTCGGCGCCCGCCGCGGCGTCGCCGGGGCCACACGGGTGCCAGGAATAGAGCTGGAATTCGAGCGGCGGCGGCGCCAGCAGCCGGCAGGTGTGCACCCACAGCGTCTCACCCGGCACCGGCTGCCGCAGCAGCTTCAGCTCGCCGCGCGTCTCGTCGAGCGCGTAGTCCTGCCGCGCCCCAGAGCGCGGCCCGCGTCCACACCGAATCGCTGCCCGGCCTGCACGAACGGCTGCGGCAGACCGGTAGGCAACCGCTCCCTCGCGCAGCACGAACAACACCGTGGCGCAGCCGGGATCGGCGGCCACGAGCGGAGCCCCCGCGGCCCGACGCCTGCCCCGGCGGCTCCGACGTCGGCCGCATCCGCCGCGGCGCAGGTGCCGGCCGGACTGCCAGGAACAGGGCGATCGCCAGCCTCCGCTTTGCGCGCCGCATCCTGCCCGGCGTGCGGCCGCCCGCGTCGCCGCCCCTGGTGGCGACGCTCGGGGCGCGGACGGAGGCGCGTATGCTACCGCCCGCGCGCAGCGGTCGAGCGCCTGCGGCGAACCTCGCACCCGGCCGCCTCCGGCTTCGGCGACCAGCAACGTGCCGTCGCTCGAGAATGCGAGCGCCCGCGGCGCGCGAGACCGGCCAGGCTCGCGAGCGGGCGACCGGTCTCGTCGAACACCCACAGCCGGCTCCCGGCTTCTGTCGGCCACCGCCAACCAGCTCGATCGTCCACCGCGACCGGCAGCGCACTGGGCCCGGCGACGCTGGCGAGCAGCCACGCGCACCACGCGCCCGCCGGTGATCGAGTTGCACGCCGCCGGTTGACCCGCTCGGTGGTGATGAGCCTGCCGCGCGCGCGCGGTGGCGAGGCCAGCCCAGCCCGCGGAACGACCCGGGCCGCGTGCCGTAACCGCCGATCGTGCGCTGATAGCGGCCTGAGAAATCGAACGCCAGCACGCGATCGCGAGCGGCGCTCGGCGAGATAGAGCGCACCGCCCCGGTCGGAGGCGATCGCCACCGCGTCCACACGGCCCACCTGGGCTTGGAGCCCGGGATCGAGCGGGTCAACGAGCGTGCCGAGGCGGCGCCCGAAGCAGGTCGTAGCGCTCGATGCGCCGGTTCCTCCTGGTCGAGCGTCGCGATCGACCAGCGTCCCCAGCATCGCCATCGAGCCGGGACGCCGCAGCTGCCCGGCATCGTCCCCGAGCGAGCCTGACTCGCCCAGCCAGCGGCCGTCGGACTCGGCGCTGCAGCCAGTGGCGCCGCGTCGGACACCACGACGCGGCCGAACGGATCCACCGCCACGCCGCTTGGCTCGATCGCCTGGCCGCGCCCGTCCCCCTGGGAAGCCAGCACCGAGATTGCGCGCAGCCGGAACGGCAGCGAGTCCCCCGGAACCGGAGCCGACACCGGAGCCTCTGGGGCACCCGCCGCGCGCGCCGAGTCCGGCGCCGGCAGCGCGGGTGCTCTCGGCCGGGGCGCCGGAGGGCGTCTGCGCGGCCGGCGTTTCCGCCGCCAGGGCGAGGAACAACTGGAATGAGGAAGATTGAGCGCATCACGAGGGTGACTCCCTCCGGTTCAGGAAGTCGGCGCGGACCGCCAGGCGGTACGCGCTGAGGTCGCTCGGCGCGGGCGCGCACTCGATCCGCCACGAGGCCTGATCGGCGGGCTTGGGATGCGAGCGCGCCACCAGCACCACGCTCACCAGCCGGTTGATGAGGGCCGCGGCCAGCGCATTCTGGGCACGCGCTTGTTGGAGCGCTGCGCCTCCTGGCGCTCGTCGCGGTAGCGCAGCAGGTCGTCGTCGCTCTGCCAGACCCAGGCGTCTCCGCCCTTGATCTCGTGCTGGGCCACGTAGGCGTCGTAGCCGGCCGGGTCGCCGTAGTAGAGGTTGGCCGCGTCGCGGCGCACCACGTAGACATTGTAGTCGGCGCTGCTGCGATATTGATCCCACCACGTGACGGTACTCCTCGTCGCGGCCGGACAGGTCGATCCTCGCGAACAGCCGGGCGGTGCCCTCGTAGGTGTGACGGCGCATGGTCTCCTGGATCTGGAAGGTGGCGAACGAGACCCAGATCCCGGTCTCCCACCAGACCGAACGCCAGCGCGGCGTTACCGGGTTGCCAGGGCAATGCATGGCGCGAATCGTTGTGCCGTTCAGGTTACGTATTCCCGCTCTGCCAACATCCAGACGAATTGCTCAAAGGCTCACAATTACATCGTTGAGTGCCTTCAATGGCGCCATTCCCGAAGAGCAAGCTCAGCTCTTGTCCCCGGCCAGGCAGATCCTAGCCAACCTCGGTAAGAAGGACGCCACGGCGATTACGATCGATGACACGGCATGGACCCCACAAGATTTTCGCTCAAACCGTGTTCAATGGCGATGGGATCATTCCCGCCGACTCGGCGGGGATGAGCGACGCGGTGAAAGACGGTCATCGGCGATGTCATCGCTTGCCTGGGTGCGGACACCGATCCGCAGCGGAAAGCCGGGCGTGAGCCAGGTCCGGGTGGACCACCTCTTCAGCGAAGCGCGGGCGTTCTCAGATTGGTGGAAGAAAGCCGAAAGCGATGCGAGCGCAGTGTTTCCACTCGGCGACGACACCCTGGCCGCTTATGCATGCGATGAAGACGGTAAAAGCCAAAATCGACGATTACTTTGCGCGATGCCGTCTGGCCGCTTATTGATGCGCGCGCCCTCACGGCGGTGAACCGCCGGGAGGCCGAGTATCTGGCGTTGGCGGCAAAAGACCTCACATTACCGCCGCCGAAATTGCGAGGCTTCCCCTGGCACGCATCGAGGCGCACAAACCTATGCTTCTTCAGGACGAGGCCTGAATCCTGCCTGGGCCGATGCCATTTGGAAAATTCCGAACCTTTGTCATCAAGCCGTTGCTTGGTGAAATCCCCGCGCTGCCGGAGGCGGATTGGGCGGCAATCACGGCGCAGTTTGACGGTTACGAATCCTGGTTTGGGAGCAAGGCCGGTGCCTGGCGTTGAGAAACTCGGCCTCCAGCGCGTGCGCCAGATTCTCTCCGGCAACAGCCGCGAGACCATCACCGCGCTCATCGCGAAGGACAAGGCGCTCGAACCAGAGGCGAACTCGATCACCGCCGTGGACAAACTGGTTCGCTCCCATCGTGACCTCTATCGATTGCTGAACAACTTCGTTTCCTTCCAGGATTTTACCGGCGCAGGGAAAAAGCCGTGTTTCAGGTCGGCACGCTTTATCTGGACCAGCGAAGTTGCGAACTCTGCGTGCCGCGTGGACGACGCTGCGCCAAACACGCGGCGCTGGCCGGATTGGCGAAGACGCTTTCTCGCCTACTGCGACCTCACGCGCAAGAGCACCGGGGAGAAAATGACCATCGCCGCCGGCTTTCACCAACGGTGATTCGGACAATCTGATGGTTGGGCGCAATGGCATTTTCTACGACCGCATCCGGCCGCGACTGGGACGCCACCATCACGAAGATCGTGGACCAGCCCATCAGCATCCGGCAGGCGTTCTGGGCCGCGCATAAAAAGTCGTTCGTATCATCGAAGAGCAGGTCGCGAAGCGCGGCGGCGGCGGCGAGATGCCGCTTCGACCGAAAGCTCGCCACCGCGGCACTGTCCACCGAGAAGGCCGCCGTCACCGGGCAAGGCCCCGGATCAAAAGCCGAGCTGGACAGCGGTGCGATCGCCGCCTCTGGTGTCCGCCGCTGCGGGCATCAGCGGCATGATCAGCGGCGGGTCGTGGGCGCCTCTTCTCGGTCTCGGCCTGTGGATGCCGTTGGGCGTGGTGGGCGTTCTGTTGCCGATCTCCGGACCGTCCATACGGTGCTGGCCTGGCCTAGCTGCGCCAGCGCAATCTAGAGCCGATCCTCGACGCCAACGGCTGGGCCGTCGAACGCCCGAGCCAAGATCAACATCCCTTTCGGCGCGTCCTCACCCACGTGGCTAAATTGCCGCCAGGCACGCAGCGCGATCTGTTCGATCCGTTTGCCGAGAAAAAAGCCCATGGAAACTGTGGCTGCTCCTGCTCGCCATGAGCGAGAATCGCCTTCGGATGGGTGGCAGGGCAAGCTGGATCAATATCTGCCCAGCCAACTCCGCAGCACTACCGTGCTCGGCGCGAACGCGCCGGCTTACAAACTCACCGGCATCCAACCCCAGATTAGCTTTACCAGCACCCGCAGTGCTGGGCACTGGACCTGCCCGCGCAAGACCAAGTGAGTCACGACTGGCACCCGGGTGGAAACGATGGAGCAACGAAGCCCTGACACGCTGCAGTGAGTCGGGACCGATCCTCGGCCGACTGCGCTCCAATCGCGCGGTTTCGATCGCCTTCCGTCATTCACCGGAGTAACCAAAACGCCCCAAGCTGAATGGTTCTGATGGCGCAGCAGCGGCAGCCACTGGCGTCCGCGTGGGTTATCGTTTCGGAAAACACGTTTGACGTTCGCCGAGCAAGGCGCAAAATCTCCGTAAATGAACCCGGCGCAACAACCTATCCTCCCTGAACCGCGCAGCGTCAAAAAAGAAACCTCCGGTCAGTCGATTGGCTAGAAGGTTGAAAGCCGAGATGGGTATGCGTCCCCCTGGTTACGTTGACAACCGATTTCGATGAACACGATCTCTCGCGGCGCTCCACGGGGTGTTATACACGCACCGTCCCGGGTGCAAATCGTCGATCTACAAGCCACCAGATTCACCGGCAGAGCGTTCGCGAGGGGCGGTATTCATCGCGGGTGCTGTTCCATTTTTCCCGAGCGGACGATTCACATTGTCGCCGTTAATCGCGTGCGCCCATTATGTTAAATCAGAGTCTGTCACCATCTCCTTTGTTAATGGAAGCCGCCATCTTCATGGGGCGTTTTGAAATCGAGCGCAATACATGGCGGCA
>ERZ1370068.5876-contig-4880_pt1 | contig 16581 bp, 27 predicted proteins | sample MGYA00561227_ERZ1370068 | MGnify/ENA primary metagenome ERZ1370068 (study PRJEB38410, sample SAMEA6850437) | metagenome | study: Metagenomic assessment of the ecological functions of the soil: analysis of the soil microbiota associated with the...
GCCGGCCAGAATGTAGATGAGGCCCATCGTTGCGTTAGGGCTGATGAGTGAGCTGGCGACTTGATCAAAAAATCAGTCCGAGCAAACCGAGAAAACCAAATCCCGGATCCCGATAGAAGCCTTAGTTAACCGCCAGATGACTGACGAACAAAGGGGGATCGACCAGATAGCAACGGTCAATGCAGTAACCCCATACACGCAGGCAGTGGAATAAAGACAACTCATGTTCAGCTTCCGCTCGACTCGCGCCGCCAAAGGGCGGTGAAAGACCGGCAGCGCTGACCCCGCAACGGGTCTCGCCAAATTGGCGGCGGGCAGAGAATTTGCGCCGCGCTGCCGGTCGCTTGTTAGTCGCCGGCATCGCCGTGCGGGACTCGTTGCAATTTGAGCCAAACATTTGTTTCGTCGCCGCCATCTGGCTGGGATCCTGCGCTTTTGGTGGCTGTTCGTTTGCTCGGCCACCATTCAGGATCTGATATCGAGTTGTTCGAGCAACTGACTGCGCGCTATCCGCACGTCGAGTTCTTCACCGCCGGGAAATCTGATCGTGAGCCAGAACCGCTCACCGCCATCGCCGGCAAGGCGGGTGACCTCGACCTCCATTTGGCCGCTGATCACCGTGGCGACCTCGCCATTGGGGGCGATGGTGGTGTCGCCATCGAGTGCGGCAAACGCTGCTTTGTCACGACCGTCAAATTGCATGCGTTTCGTCATCTGAGGGCTCCTGGTTCATTCGCTTTAGGCATCGCCGTGCCGCAGCCAGCCGACCACGAGTACGAACAAGGGCAGCCGATCATCGCGCGCGGTCCGACGCTTCGCCGCTTGCGCGCGCGGTGCTTCGTCACCATGCACGTCCCATTTGTCGTTGTGGCGATAGCGAAAATGAGGTCGGCGTAGCGCGGTGCCGGCACAGCTTTTTCAATCGAAGTCGTAGAACTCGCGCGGCTTGGCTGAGTGCGCGTTCTTCTGCACCAGATGAAACGACCTCTTGAGCAGTGTCGACAGGCTGGCGGACTCCACGGGCGGCTTACCGCACGGCGACGACGTGCTCGGTCTGGCTGCGCAGGCGTCGCCGTTGCCCCATCTCTCCTTGGGCTGACGTGATAGCGTCTTAGGTTCGAACCCGCCCCACGACGGGACTGCGCAGGATGGTGGTGTGTATCCCTTGCACCAGGACGAAATTGGTCACCCATGAAGAGGACGGCGTCCTCGTGCATGAGCGATCCGATGTCTAAGGCGCACATCTCGGCGACTGACATCGTCAGATAGGAAGCGCACCGCGCTGCGATGGGTCTTCGTCGCGGTGCTCGTACACCCACGGTAGGTCGATGATGCCGCCGCGATACGGCCCACGCCCCGGCAGCGGCGGTTCGGCTCCGATCAGCACGGCCTGCCGTGCGATCTTCAGCCGCCGATAAACGCCATTGACGCGCCCGGTGGCGCAACCATATCGGCGAGCAGCTTGCCGTACTTCTGCGGTTCGGTTATCGGCGGCGTCGACAATGGCCAATCGTTTCTCAATCAAGCCTATCGCTCTCGTTGAACAGCCTGACGATCTTGGTGGCACGCTTTCGCTTCCGCCGCAACCTGTGCGAAATCTTTCGCAGAGGTTGCCTTTGTCTCCTTCAAGTCCGTGCGCGCGTGCCGGGAGTTCTGTACTTGCGCAGTTCCGCAAGGATGCCGCTGCTCAAGTGCAAGCTCCGACTGCGTGAGCGGTTTGCGCTGCGCGTTCTCTTCGATCTCAACCCGGAGCGCGAACGGGAGCTTTGAAAGCATGTCGGTATTTAGTTTCATTGCACGTTCCCCCACAGATCATCACGTGTCGGCCGCGATTCTCACTTCGACCTCTTCCAACCGAGCAACTTTGCAGGCCGCGAAATGGAGCGCGCCGGCCAACAAGTGGCCGTTCTCGTCAACGGTGATCGGGTTGAGCAAGCCGATGGCGTCGATGCTCGCGGCCAGACCGGGGATGTCGCCCATGTCCTTGCGGTGGCGCTTGCCGAGCACGATGTCGGCGATGGCGATCGATGCACGGGTGGGCGAGCGGTCATCGCGCGCCCGGCGTTTGGCGCCGGCGTGGTTGACGCCATCGGGGCCGTTGTTTTTCATGACCAGCTGGCGGCGGGTTTGACGCCCGGCAAAAACCGATGACGCCAATTTGCGCACGTGAGGTGCAACGACAGCGCAAGTACGCCTGGGTGCTCATCGCAGCACCGACCGTTTGCTGATATGCGCTTCACTATTAACCAGCGCCGGCAGCTACTGGCGCGCTCTGCGCCCGCCGCTCTCCAAGTCTGCGCTTGGCTTCTGCATGCGGCTGCCATCGCGTTCGGAATTCGCTGTAACGCGAAGCGCGTCTGCATCTCAAGCCGCATTTCAACCGGGCCACGCCTCCTGCCGGCAGGCGATGGTACATCGGCCTACTTATTCGTTACGCGCGCAAAACTCTTGAATTGAGAATGAGATCGCTCTAGCGAACCACTCGTGGTCGTTACGGGCCTCCCGGTTGGCAGGCTCCGTGGTGATCGAAGGAGGGCAAACTACAAAGCGAATGGGGCCTCCGACGACGCAAAACTTGCTGCGCCTTCGAGACCCCACTGCGTGCCCGGCCGTCGGGGCGGTGGAGATCTTGCTCTTATCGTGCAGACCTTGGCTGTGCGGTTTGGCGACACTAGCCGGTTCATCACATCGCCAGCGCGAGCAGCGCCCGGTTCGGGAAACGCGAGGCCCCTTTAAGACGGCGATGCTATGACCACCCACTACGTTTGTCCAATAGTAATTTTTAGCTGCTATTTTAGCGTCGCGACCCTAGCGCGTGATGACGTTGGCGGGACCGCCATGTTCGGCGATTGCCACGATGTGCCGGGCGACGGTCTCCATGATCGTCTTGTTCTCCTCCTGGTACCGGTGCCGATCGTAGACGTCGGCGATGCCGCCCTCCTTGTGGTTGGTCACCCGGTTCATCGGCCTCGCGGCCGAACCCGAGCGCGGTGACCTTGGAGCAGAACGTCCGGCGCAGATCGTGTGGCGTCACCTTCTCGCTGACCCCGAGCCTGGCGCAGATGGCTGCGCATGTCCTGCTGCATCTGGCCTGTGCGCATGGAGGCTGCGAGCACGTCCGGCAGCAGCTCGTGGACCGGCTCGGACAGCCAGACACGATGCGACTGGGCGTTCTTGGTGCCGGGCCACGACGTCTTGGGATCAGGAGCGCCCGGCATGGCCCACCACCTGTCGTCGACCACATGCGCGCGATGCAGATGGGCAACCTCGCCCGGCCGCTGGCCCGTGAGCAGGATCATCTTCAGCGGCGCGCTGAGGTGGGGCCAGAACGCGGCAATCTCGGCATCGCTGAGCACCCGCTCACGGCTTGTGGTGTCGTTCCTCTCCACGCCCAGAGCACGGGTTCGCAGCGATGATCTCCTGCCGCACCGCCCAGCTGAAGATCGCGCTGGCCGCAGCCAGCACCTGGTTCGCCAGGACCGGGCGCTGCGATGGCCGCGATGGCGGCCTTGACGTCGGCCCGCCTGATGCTGCCGATATCCAGCTTGGCCCAGCGTGGCAGCAGGTACTTGGCGACCAGCGCGTCCGCTTGCCGCCAGCTCTTGTTCCGCTTGCTGGCGTGCTCCTTGACGTAGCGTTGGGCCACCTGCTCGAACGACCCCGGCCGCGCAGCGCAAGCCGATCCGCATGCGGGTCTCCGCCCTCGGCGACCTGATACCATGATCTTGCCCGCCAGCCGGCGGGCATCGGTCAGCGATACGGCCCTGGCGTTGCCGATGTGATACCAGCGCGGATCCACGCCCGCGGACCGTGTACACGCACTTCCAGGCGAGGTGGCCCGACGGCTGCACCGTCAGCGCCAGGCCGCGCTGGAGCGTGTCCCAGTACACGATGACCCGGTCGGGGTCGGGCCTCACGGTCCTGATGAAGGCGTCCGACAGCCGCCGCTTGTTCGGTTCACTGCGTGCAGGGGTGCCGTCTCGTCTCGGTCTCGGCATGCTCCGATAAACCGCCGGATAAACGATTAGCTCATAACTAAGAGAAACACCCCTTAACTCCAGTGATAGCAAATAGTCCATATAGACGCTCAGGCGCTTTTTTGGCGGGGGTAATAAACCGGTTTCTGCAAGTGCCGTAAAGGGCTAAAAATTAAAGCGGTCTTAACGCTGGCGGCAGCCATGGTCGGCGGCATGGTTACCCGCAAGCGGTTCCGCACGGTCCTCAACGCGCTCGCGCTCTACACCATCGCGGCGCTGGTGATCGGCTATTTCGGCGTCAACGCCTATTCCGGCAATCGCGGGCTGCGGGCGAAGCAGGATCTCGACCAGCAGATCGCGCAGCTGAGCGGCGAGCTTGCCGCGCTCTCAGAGCCGAACGGCGACCTGGGAACGCCGCGTCTCGCTGCTGCGGCCCGACAGCATCGATCCCGACATGCTCGACGAGCGCGCCCGGGCGCTGCTCAACTATGCCGATCCGCGCGAATTGACCCTGCGCATCAAGCAACCCTGACCGCGTTTCCGCGAGTTTCCGGCGCCGGTTTGCCGCAAGCCCGGCTCGACGCCCACATATGTCCTGCCGCAAAGGGACGCGCCCGCGCCCCCATCGGCTTCCGCCCTGCGGCGATTTCGGCTATTGGGAGACGGCCGCCTCACCACGTATCGCCCACCACCCGAGGAGAAAAATGGCCGTTGCCAGTAACAAACCAGCGGCCCAGCCCGCCACGCCGCGCCGAGCGCCCGCCGAGCATCTGCGCCGGAGGTGCCTGAATTCAGCCAGGAGCAGGAGCTTTCGCGCCTATCGCCAGATGCTGCTCATCCGCCGGCTTCGAGGAAAAGGCCGGGCAGCTCTACGGCATGGGGCTGATCGGCGGCTTCTGCCACCTCTATATCGGCCAGGAGGCGGTCGTCGTCGGCATGCAGATGGCGCTCGAAGCCGGCGACGAGGTCATCACCGGCTACCGCGACCACGGCCATATGCTGGCCTGCGGCATGGACCCGAAGGGCGTGATGGCGGAGCTGACCGGCCGCCGCGGCGGCTATTCCAAGGGCAAGGGCGGCTCGATGCACATGTTCTCCGTCGAGAAGGGCTTCTTCGGCGGCCACGGCATCGTCGGCGCGCAGGTTCCGCTCGGCACCGGGCCTGGCCTTCGCCAACCGGTACCGCGGCAACGACAACGTCTCGCTCACCTATTTCGGCGACGGCGCCGCCAACCAGGGCCAGGTCTACGAAAGCTTCAACATGGCGAAGCTGTGGAAGCTGCCGGTGATCTACGTCATCGAGAACAACCAGTACGCGATGGGCACCTCGGTCGCGCGCGCATCGGCGACCACGAACCTGTCCCAGCGCGGCGCGCTCGCTTCGACATTCCCGGCGAGCAGGTCGACGGCATGGACGTCCGCGCCGTCAAGGCTGCGGGCGACAAGGCGGTGAAGTGGTGCCGCGAGGGCAACGGCCCGATCATCCTCGAAATGCTGACCTACCGCTATCGCGGCCACTCCATGTCCGATCCGGCCAAGTACCGGCACCAAGGAGGAGGTGGACAAGGTGCGCACCGAGCACGATCCGATCGAGCAGGTGCGCAGCCGACTCTTGAAGAAGGGCTTGCCACCGAGGACGACGTTGAAGAAGATCGATGCCGGAGGTGCGCGCCGTCGTCAACGAAGCGGCCGAGTTCGCCACCAACGACTCAGAGCCCGATCCGGCCGAGCTCTGGACCGATGTGTACGCCGGGTAGGACATGGCACTGCTTCGCAGCGATCGTGGCCTTTCTCGCGCTCGCCGGCGCGCTCGCGAGCTGGATCGCGGGCGGCTGGTTCTACGCGCGCACGCTGCGGCGCGCTTGCCGCCGAGCCCGGGCATGCGCGGCTCGCGCCTGCCCGGATTGCTGCCGTGGTGGCATGGCCGCTTCGCGCTCGGCCGACTCAAGGGCGCTGCCGACGGCGCACGCGGCTCCACGTCAACAAGGCGCTGGTCGCCTTCCTCGCCTGCTGATGGTCGCCGCTGCGGCGACATCGGTGGCGACCAATCTCGCGCGGTCTCCCGCTAGGCCGCCAACAGGTGATGCGTCTATGCCGATCGAAGTCTTGATGCCCGCGCTCTCGCCCACGATGGAGAAGGGCAACCTCGCCAAGTGGCACAAGAAGGAGGGCGACGCGGTCAAATCCGGCGACGTCGATCGCCGAGATCGAGACCGACAAGGCCACCATGGAGGTCGAGGCGGTCGACGAGGGCACGCTCGGCAAAATCCTGGTGCCGGAAGGCACCAACGACGTGGCGGTCAACACCCCGATCGCCATGATCCTGGGCGAGGGCGAGGACGCCTCAGCGATCGACCGACGGTGCCAGACGCAAGCGCCGCCGCCAAGCTGGCAAGTCGGACACGCTGAGCTGGAAGCCAGGGCGCGAGCCGGTGCCGCCGCAATGGATGACGATCCGGCCGTGCGAGCCGCGCGCAGTCCGGCGCCGCCGGTGCCGCCTAGCGGCGCCGCAGCAGCCGCGGCGCCGGAACCCGAGGTGCCTGAAGGCACCGAAATGGTGACCATGACGGTGCGCGAGGCGTTGCGCGACGCCATGGCGGAGGAGATGCGGCGCGACAAGACGCGTCTTCGTGATGGGCGAGGAGGTCGCCGAGTATCAGGGCGCCTACAAGGTGACCCAGGGGCTGCTGCAGGAGTTCGGCGCCATGCGCGTGATCGACACGCCGATCACCGAGCACGGCTTTGCCGGCCTCGGCATCGGCGCGGCGCTTGCCGGGCCTCAAGCCGATCGTCGAGTTCATGACGTTCAACTTCGCCATGCAGGCGATGGATCATCTCATCAATTCGGCGGCGAAGACGCGCTACATGTCGGGCGGCCAGATGGGCGCGTCCGATCGTGTTCCGCGGACCGAACGGCGCCGGCCGCGCGCGTCGCCGCCCAGCACAGCCAGGATTTCACCGCCTGGTACTCGCACATCCCCGGCCTCAAGGTGATCGCGCCCTATACCGCGGCCGACGCCAAGGGCCTGCTCAAGTCCGCGATCCGCGATCCCAATCCGGTGATCTTTCTCGAGAACGAAATCCTCTACGGCCAGAGCTTCCCGGTGCCGAAGCTCGACGACTATCTGGTGCCGATCGGCAAAGCCAGGATCGCGCGCGCCGGCACCGACGTGACCATCGTCGCCTGGTCGATGGGCATGACCTATGCGCTCAAGGCGGCCGAGGAACTCGCCAAGGAGGATATCAGCGCCGAGGTCATCGATCTGCGCACGCTCAAGCCCGATGGACATCGCGACCATCATCGAGTCGGTGAAGAAGACCGGCCGCGTGGTCACGGTCGAGGAGGGCTGGCGGCAATCCGGCGTCGGCGCCGAGATCGCGGCGAGCGTGACAGAGCAGGCCTTCGACTGGCTCGACGCGCCGGTGACCCGCGTCACCGGCAAGGACGTGCCGATGCCATATGCGGCCAATCTCGAAAAGCTCGCGCTGCCTTCGGTCGCGGAGGTGGTCGCGGCGGCGAAAGCGGTCTGTTACCGGTGAGGATGTAATGAGCAATCACGTATCAAGCATTGAACATCCCGCCGGCGGCGAACGAGCGCGGCGGGTTTGAAGTCCTGCGTTGCGCCATCATCGAGGGCGAACTCCATCTGACGCTGCGCCCGGTGTTCAACGAGCCCAACGACTGGGGTCGCTTGTTCGCCGAGGTCGCGCGCCAGGTGGCGCACGCCTATGCGCACCAGGACCGCTTTCCGCAGGCGGAGACGCTCGCGCGTATCAGTTCCGCATTCGAGGCGGAGATGACATCGCCGTCTGAAGTCACGAGCTCGGTCGGGCCGATCGGCCAGAGTTGACGCGGTTTCACGGCGAACGGATTTCGGCTTCGCCGCAAAGATGTATGGTCGAGGAATTGATGGCGACGTTCGATCCACTCCACGTCCCGCCGACCGCGCTCGAGCATGGCGGCGTCGAGGTCTTGCGCGCGGCGATCGTGGAAGGCGGCCTGCACGTGTCGCTGCGCCGCGCCTTCGATGATCCCCAGGCCTGGGGCATGGTCATCGCCGACGTCGCGCGCCACGCCGCGCGGATCTTCGCCAGAGAAACCAAGCTGACCGAGGACGAGGCGCTCGAGCGCATCCGCACGATGTTCGATGCCGAGATGGACGCGCCGACCGATCCCGGCACCACCAGCGCAATTAGTTAGGCGACGCGAGAGTCTGTCATGCCGGTCAATATTCTGATGCCTGCGCTGTCGCCCACCATGGAAAAGGGCAATCTGGCCAAATGGCTCAAGAAGGAAGGCGAGAAGGTCAAGCCGGGCGACGTGATCGCCGAAATCGAAACCGACAAGGCCACGATGGAATACGAGGCGATCGACGAGGGCACGCTCGCCAAAATCGTGGTGCCGGAGGGCACGCAGGACGTGCCGGTCAACCAGCTCATCGCGGTACTCGCCGAGGAGGGCGAGGACGTCAAGGCAGCGGCGGCGGGGGCGGAGAAGAGCGCCGCACCCGCAGCGAAGCCCGCGGCGCCTGCGCCAAAGCCGGCAGAGCGCTGCGGCGCCAGTCGCATCGGCGGAGACGCGGCCATCTGCAGGAGCTTCCACGGCGACCCGCAAGCGCAGATCCGACGTCCTGCGGAGGGTGCGAAAGCGCTGGCGAAGGGCGAGGTCCCCGGGGCCGCGGCACATGGCGCCGACCGGGTGTTCTCCTCGCCGCTGGCGCGCCGGCTGGCCAAAGACGCCGGCATCGACCTCGCGCGCGTCCAGGGCTCCGGCCCGCACGGCCGCGTCATCGCGCGCGATGTCGAAGCGGCCAAATCGGGCAAGGGCTTGCCGCCCCGGCTGCTGCCACCGCGGCGGCCGCAGCGCCGCTCGCCGTGCAGATACCCGCCGACGACAAGATCCGCGCCTTGTTCGAACCCGGTTCGTATGAGGTCGTCCCGCACGACAACATCCGCAAAGTGATCGCGCGCCGCCTGCTCGAGGCGAAGCTGACCATCCCGCATTTCTATCTCACGGTCGACTGCAACATCGACAAGCTCCTGGCCGCGCGCGAGGAGATCAACGCCGCCGCCGCCAAGGACAAGGACGGCAAGCCGGCCTACAAGATCTCGGTCAACGATTTCGTCATCAAGGCGCTCGCGCTTGCGCTTGCAGCGCGTGCCAGATGCCAACGTGACCTGGACCGAAGGCGCCATGCTCCGGCACAGGCATTCCGACATCGGCGTTGCGGTGTCCATACCCGGCGGGCTGATCACCCCGGTCATCCGCAAGGCCGAGCAGAAATCGCTTTCCGTCATCTCCAACGAGATGAAGGATTTTGCAGCGCGCGCGCGGGCGCGGAAGCTGAAGCCGGAGGAGTATCAGGGCGGCAGCAGCGCGGTCTCGAACCTCGGCATGTACGGGGTCAGGAATTCTACGCCATCATCAATCCGCCGCACGCGACCATCCTTTCGGTCGGCGCGGGAGAGAGCGCGGCGGTCGTGCGCAACGGCAAGATCGAGGCCGCGCATCTGATGACCGTCGGCGCTCGCGACCGACCACCGCGCCGTCGACGGCGCGCTCGGCGCCGTGCTCCTCAGCGCGTTCAAGGCACTGATCGAGAATCCGGTGATGATGGTGGTGTGAGCGGCTGGCGATGAGCGAGCGCGAGGTCACAATTCGAACCGCCGTGGTGACCTACTTCCCGATGTTCATTGCCGTACTCTCGCTCGTGACCTCGATCTACAACGGTTACCTCAACGGGAAATTCGTCGATATCATCCAGCGCAATTTCGGCCGCACCGAATATCTGCGCACTTGTAAGGAGATCATCGACGCTTATTTTCAAGTCAAGTTTCGGGCCGGCCTCGTCGAGCGAAAGCTCCGAGCGCGACCGCGCGAGTGGAGTAACGGCGCGTCCGGCGGCGCAGATCGACGCCGCCAGCGCGGTCGAGCAAGTTCGCGGCGCTTGGAACATACTTGGCCAATTTGCGGGACGAGCCCACGCGGCAGCAATATACCCGGCTTTCGTGGGAGCTCGACAAAGCCGTGCGCGACGCAGCAAGACATCACCCGCCGAGCTCAACAAACTGTTCGAGCCGGCCGACCGGCTTTTCTCCGACATGAACAACGATTGCGTGAAAACTGCCCAGCAGTGAAAAACGCAACGACTGTCCGCGCGCGATCGGGGCGGAGGACCAAAGGGAGGAGAGGATGAACGATGGAGGGCCAAATCGGCGCGGCCGGCTGCACCAAAGTCGATCGACCGGCGGACAAGACCCGGCGCGAGCTCATCGGGGCGGCGGCGCTCGCCATGGCATTGATCCCGGCTTCCGTACGCAGCCAGGAGCGGTTTCCGGCCAGAACATCCGCATTGTCGTGCCGTTCCCAGCGGGCGCGACCACGGACATGCTGGCGCGGCTGTTCGCCCAGCGCATGTCGGATGGCCTCAATCAAACCGTGGTGGTCGAGAATGTCGGCGGTGCCGGCGGATCGCTCGGTGCCGATCAAGTCGCAAAGGCGGTTCCCGACGGCTACACGCTTCTGTTTCACAATATCACTTTCACCACCACGACTGTCGTCGCTGCAATTTGTCGGGCGTTCGCGTCACGATATCGAGCAGGACTTCGTGCCGATTGCGGTCGGCGCCTATGTGCCGCTCCTGCTGTTGGCGCATCCGTCAATTCCTGCGCGCGACCTCAAGGAGTTCGTGGAATTTGCCAAGCAGACCAAGGAACCGCTGTTCTACGGTTCCACGGGGCCCGGCAGTATCATGAACCTGATGGGCGAGGTGCTCAAACGCGATACCGGGATCAAGATGGATCACGTGCCGTTCCGCGGCGCCGCACCGCTGGTGCAGGAGATGCTGTCCGGCCGAATTCAGTTTGGCGGCGACCAGCTCTCGAGCTCGCTGCAACATGTGAAGGCCGGGGCGCTCAAGGCGCTGGCGGTGACGACGCGCTCCGCCGCGCTGCCGGACGTGCCCAGCGCGCGCGAGCTCGGCTTTCAAATCTTGACCTCCGGGGCTGGAACGGCTTCTTCGCGCCCAAGGGCACCCCGGAGCCAGTGATCGCGCGGCTGCATCAGGAGATCGCCGCGGCGGCGAAGCATCCGGAGGTCCAGCAGCGAATGCTGGACGTCGGCGCCGAGCCGTCCGGTTCAAGCCAGGCCGAAATGCGCGACATGCTGCGCGAGCAGATCGCCAAGGTCAGGCCGATGGTGGAAGAGCTCAAGCTGGTTGTCCAATAGGTAGCTATCGGCGGAAGCGCCCGCTTCGCTTGGAAGCGCGTCTGTGGATCGTGGAGATGCAGGTGCCAGATCCGTTCGACATCATCATCATCGGCTCGGGACCCGGCGGCTACGTCACCGCAATCCGCGCGGCGCAGCTCGGGTTCAAGACCGCGATCGTCGAGCGGGATTATCTCGGCGGCATTTGTCTCAACTGGGGCTGCATTCCCGACCAAGGCGCTGCTGCGCTCGGCCGAGATCTTCCATTACATGCAACACCCGAAGGACTACGGCCTCGCGGCCGAGAAGGTCACCTACGATCCCGCCGCCGTCGTGAAGCGTTCGCGCGTGGTGTCGAAGCGGCTCAATGACGGCGTCGGCTTTCTGATGCGGAAGAACAAGGTCACCGTGATCTGGGGCGAGGCGGTGATCGAGGCGCGCCGGGCAAGGTCACGGTCAAGGCCAGCAAGACGCGAGGCGCCCAAAGGCGCGCTCGGCCCTGACGCCTACCAGGCGAAGCACATCATCATCGCCACCGGCGCGCGCCCGCGCGTGTTGCCCGGGCTCGAGCCGGACAAGAAGCTGATCTGGACCTATTTCGAGGCCATGGTGCCCGAACGCATGCCGAAGTCGCTCCTGGTGGTCGGCTCGGGCGCGATCGGCATCGAGTTCGCTTCGTTCTACCGCACCTTCGGCGCCGAGGTGACGGTGGTCGAGATGCTGCCGCAGATCCTGCCGGCGGAAGACGCTGAGATTTCGGCGTTTGCCCGCAAGCAGTTCGAGAAGCAGGGCATCAAGATTTTGACCGATGCCAAGGTCGCCAAGCTGGACAAGAAGGCCGATGGCGTCACCGCGACCATCGAGGGCAAGGGCGGGACGCAAACGCTCACCGTCGAGCGCGTCATCTCGGCCGTCGGCGTCGTCGGCAATATCGAGAATCTCGGTCTGGAAAAGGTCGGCGTGAAAACCGAGCGCGGCGCCATCGTGGTCGATGCGCTCAACCGCACCAACGTGCCGGGCATCTACGCGATCGGCGATGTGGCCGGGCCGCCGCTGCTTGCGCACAAGGCCGAACACGAGGGCGTCATCTGCGTCGAAGCGATCAAGGGCCTCAATCCCCATCCGATGGACAAGCGCCTGATCCCGGGCTGCACCTATTGCTCGCCGCAGATCGCTTCGGTCGGCCTGACCGAACAGGCGGCGAAGGAGAAGAAGCTCGACGTCCGCGTCGGCCGATTTCCGTTCGTGGGCAACGGCAAGGCGATTGCGCTCGGCGAGGACCAGGGGCTGGTCAAGGTGATCTTCGACAAGAAGACGGGCGCGCTGCTCGGCGCGCATATGGTCGGAGCGGAAGTGACCGAGCTGATCCAGGGCTATGTGGTGGCGATGAACCTCGAGACCACCGAGGAGGAGCTCATGCACACCGTCTTCCCGCATCCGACATTGTCGGAGATGATGAAGGAGGCGGTGCTCGATGCCTATGGGCGCGCGCTCAACATTTGATGTGAGCGAAGTGGGCTCCATCAACGGCCCGTCTCGCGTGTCACCTATCATCGACATCCATACCCACTGCGCAGCGCGCACGCAGGGCGATCCTTTCGGCGTCGCGGAGACGACTGCGAGGAATCCCGGTCAGGCAAACACGCGGTGACGAACTATCGCGGTCTGCCGGCGGTATCATATCGCGAGATGTCGGATTTCGACCTCCAACAGGAGGTTTGCGCCATGGCCGGCATCACGGGCCGGATCATCAGCAATCCGTTCGCGGCCGAGGTGATCGCAGCGATCTCGAGCAAGCCCGCGATCGACGTCGTGAAGCATGTCAATGACCAGAACGCCGGCGATCGTGGCGCGTGCACCAGCGACAAACTGGGGCCTGGGCACGCTCAATCCGCTCGATGCGAGCCACATCGCCGAAGGCGAAGCGTTGCCTCGGGCCCCTCGGCTTCAAGGGCCTGCTGATCACGTCAAGCTGGCAAGGCCGGTTCCTCGACACCGAGGCCGCCTTTCCGTTTTGGGAATGGGCACAGGACCGGCAGGTGCCGATCTTCATCCATCCGCCGCGGGTACCGATCGGGCACGACCAGCAGATGGATCAGTACAAGCTCGACGAACTCGTGGGGCGTCCGTTCGACACCGCCATGGCGCTCGCCCGCATGATCCTGTCGGGTCTGTTCGACCGCTATCCACGGCTGAAGATCGCGGTCGCCCATATGGGCGGGGATTGCTGCCGGTCATGGGACGGCTCGATTTCGGCTGGCGGCTGGGCTGCGACGGCATGCCCGAGCGCGCCGTCATCCGCTGCAAGTCCCGCCCAGAGCGATTACCTCGCGATGCTGTACGTCGATACCATGGGGTTCTGGCCCCCGCATGTGCGCGAAAGCGGTAGAGGTGTTCGGCGTCGACCGCGTGATGTTCGGCACCGATTACGGACCAGTGCCGATCGATCCCAAGGAGCACATCGACATCGTGAACGGACTTGCGATTTCAGCGGCCGACAAAGAGAAGATTCTTTGGCGCAATGCCGGGCGTTTTTCGAACTGCCTGTCGTGGCCTGACCATCGGGCATGTCGTTCGAAGCCGGTTACTCAGTCCATTACCAGATTGGCCGCCCTGATCACCGCGGCCCATTTCTCCACTTCGCCTGGGAGCATGGCGGCGACCTCCGTCGGTGTCTTGAGCGCCGCGGGAATGCCTTGTTTGGCCATTGCCGCGCGCACCGAATCCTTCGACAGCGCCGTGGCGATGGTGAGGTAGAGCCGCTCGATGACCGGAGGCCGGCGTGCGCGCCGGCGCGAACAAAGCAGACCAGGCATCCGCCTCGACCCCGGCACGCCGCTCTCGGCGAATGTCGGCACGGACATAAGCTGCGGCACGCGCTCGCGCGCGCGAGTCCGAGTGCGCGCACCGCGCCGGACTCGATCTGCTGTCCTATCAGCCCGGGCAGCGGCGCGATGCTGAGATCGATGCGGTCGGCGAGCAACTCCGTGAGCATTGGGGAGAGACCCTTGAAGGGCACATGCAGCATGTCGATGCCGGCCTTGGTCTTGAACAGTTCGCCCGCGAGATGGGCGCCGGAGCCGTTGCCGGTCGATCCGAAAGTGAGACTGCCAGGCTTTGCCTTCGCCATTGCCACCACGTCGCCGACGCTCCGGAGTGCCAGGCTCTTGCGCACCACCAGGACATGGGGCATGGCGGCGATGCCGGCGACTGGCGCAAAATCCCTCACGGCGTCGTAAGGGCAGTTCTTGATCAAGCTCTGATTGGTCGCGTGGGTCTGATTGGTGCCGAGCACGAGCACATAGCCATCGGGTTCAGCGCGCGCCACGGCCTGGGTGCCGATGATGCCCGATCCGCCGGGGCGGTTTTCAACGACGATCGGTTGATTGAGATCGCCGGCAGCTTCCTGTGCGATCAGGCGCGCCAACGCATCGACTGGTCCGCCGGGCGGGTAGGGCACGACGATGGTGATGCTCCGGCTCGGAAAGCCCTGAGCATCGGCGGCGGAAGGAAAACCGAGCGCGGCGATGCCGGCGAGGGTTGCGCGACGCGTGAGCATGAGAGGTTCCGGCGAAAACAATCGGCCGGAACTCTATGTCGGTGCAGAGTGTTTGGTCAAAGATGCCAGCGGCCCCTCTGCTGGATTGCGGTCGCCGTGAGTGCAGCTGGTTGCGCTAATCGCGGGTTTTATTCGCGGACGTAACTTTCGAGCTTGTCGAGTGTTCCGTTCCAGCCGCGCCCGTGGCGATCGCGCGCGGCCTCGTCGAAGAACTGTTCGTGCAGCAAGGTCAGCAAGGTGCCGTCGCCGTCACGCTTGAGCGCGACCGTTACCAGCGACTCTCGTTCCGGAGTGCTACGCCACGCCCAGGTGAATACCAGCTTTTGGTCTGGCACCACCTCGCGATAGACGCCGCCGACGTCGTGTTCCTCGCCGTCCGGTCCGCGAAAAACGATGCGGAAGCGCCCGCCGACGCGGACGTCCGTCTCGGCGCGCAATATTTCGGCGTCCTCGGGGCCGAACCAGTGCGAAATTTTCGCGGCGTCCGTCCAGGCCCGATAAACTTTCGACTGGCGGTGCGTTCAGGCGGCGCTTGAGGGTGAGACTGGGCTTGCTGGACACGCATCCTCCTCAACAAGCACGGTGAGGCGATAGAGTTGCTGGGGACCGGAAGTGGCGCTGCGGACGGGCCGCCACGTTACTTGCTGGGGCGAGCGGAACCGCCGTTCGTAGGCCTGCAAAGAGGCGGGCCCATGGCGCGGGCGTCTTGCGCCGACTGCCCTGCATCCGTAAGTAAGCTGGGGAGCTGCCATGACCGTCGTGCTCGACGCTACCAACAGACCGCGCCATCCGGAGAAAGCCCAGCGCCCCGACGTGGCGGCGCTGAAAACCCGACTGGATCAGGGTAAGGGCGCCCATATCCAGGGGTTATGGCGACACCCGGAGATCGTACGCGCGAACGGCTTGCACACGGTGTGCGAAGAGGCGGGCTGTCCCAATATCGGTGAGTGCTGGGACAAGCGGCACGCGACCTTCATGGTCATGGGGATACCTGCACCCGTGCCTGCGCCTTCTGCAACGTCAAGACCGGACTGCCTGGCCCGCTCGATACGAGCGAGCCGTCGCGGGTCGCCGACGCAACCGCAAAGCTCGGCCTCAAGCACGTGGTGGTCACTTCGGTTGACCGCGACGATCTCGACGACGGCGGTGGCGGGCACTTTGCTGCCGTTATTCGCGCGATCCGGGCGCAATGCCCGTCGACGACAATCGAGGTGCTCACGCCCGATTTCCTGCGCAAGACCGGCGCGGTCGAGATGGTGGTCGCGGCGAAGCCCGACGTCTTCAACCACAACCTCGAAACCGTGCCGTCGAAATATCTCACGGTGCGGCCGGGCGCGCGCTACTTCGCCTCGATCCGCCTGCTGCAGCGGGCCAAGGAGATCGACCCCACGATATTCACCAAGTCGGGCATCATGGTCGGCCTGGGCGAGGCGCGGAATGAACTTCTCCAGGTCATGGATGATCTGCGCGCCGCGGATGTCGACTTCCTCACGATCGGTCAGTACCTGCAGCCAACCCGCAAGCACCATGCGGTCGAACGATATGTGCACCCCGACGAGTTCAAGGCCTACGAGACCATCGCCTACGCCAAGGGCTTTCTGATGGTCTCCTCGTCCCCGCTCACGCGCTCCTCGCATCACGCAGGCGAGGATTTTGCGCGGTTGAAGGCGGCGCGGGAGGCTAGGCTTGGTGGCGTCTGAAGACCCGGGGCGCCTGCTCATGGTGATCGCTTGCGGAGGATCCGGCAAAGCCGCCGGAGTCGATTGATGCCGCAATTCTCTACCAAGCGTCACGTGCGGCATTCGGCCGCCCACATGTTCGACCTGGTTGCGGACGTG
>ERZ1370068.2951-contig-2077_pt1 | contig 16578 bp, 26 predicted proteins | sample MGYA00561227_ERZ1370068 | MGnify/ENA primary metagenome ERZ1370068 (study PRJEB38410, sample SAMEA6850437) | metagenome | study: Metagenomic assessment of the ecological functions of the soil: analysis of the soil microbiota associated with the...
GTGTACTTCGTTCAGTTACGTATTGCTCTCGCCACGAGCTCAGTCGGGCTTCGCGCCTGTGTCGCGCACCACCTTCGCCCACTTCGCGATCTCGGCCTTGACGTAGTCGGCGAATTGCTGCGGCGAGCCGCCGACCGGATCGAAGGCGTTCGAGGCCAGCCGCTCGCGCACGTCGGGGCTTTCTATGGCGCGGTTCACCGCGGCGTTCAGCTTCTGCGCGATCGGCGCCGGCGTCCCGGCGGGAAGGAACACGCCCACCCAGGTGTAGTCCTCGACGCCTGGAAATCCCGCTTCCGCGAAAGTCGGGACGTCGGGCAGTGCCGGGATGCGTTTGGCGCTCGAGACGGCGAGGGCGCGCAGCCTGCCCGCCTTCACCTGCGGCAGCGGCCCCGAGATCGCCATGCAGCCGATCGGCGGCTCGCCCGACACGACCGCCGTGACCGCCGGCCCCGCGCCGCGGAAGTGAACCGGGGTGACGTCGAGCTTGGCGATGACGCGCAGGATGTTTTCCCGGTCAGGTGCGGCGTCGTTCCGCTGCCGGGCGACGCGAAGGCGATCTTCTTGCCCTGGGACTGGCTGATGAGCTCGGGCAGCGTGCGCGCTGGCTCGCTCGCGGTGACGATGATCATGTTGGGCTGCGACGCGGGAATCGCCACCGCGATGAAGTCGCGCTCGGCGTTGTAGCCCGGATCGGAATACAGGCTCGCGTTCACGACGATGGCCGAGGAAGTCATCAGCACGGTGTAGCCGTCGGGCGCCGATTTCGCCACCGCGGCCGCGCCGATGTTGCCGCCCGCCCCGGCGCGGTTCTCGACCACGAATTGCTGGCCGAGGGCGTCGTTCAGCTTCGCGCCGACGATCCGGGCGATGATGTCGACCGGCCCGCCCGGCATGAAGGGGACGATGACGCGCACCGGCTTGTTTGGCCAGTCCTGCGCGAAGCAGGCGCCGGCGGAGAGCGCCAGGCCACGGCGAGACACGAGCGCGCGGAGCGGTATTTTTATTCATGATCGAATCCTCCTGTGATGCGGCATCTTATCACCGCTCATGCGGCGCGACGCGGCCTGAGCTAAAGTAGCGGCTCGCGTTTTTCCACACGAATCGAAAAAGAGGAATTGTCCATGCCTGCGCGCAAGCTCACCCGCCAAGACCTCCGCGACGCCGCGGAGAAATACAAGAACTGGGGCAAGTGGGGCCCGAACGACGAGATCGGCACGCTCAACTACACGCAGCCCGAGGACATCGTCGCGGCGGCGCGCCTGGTGAAGAAGGGCAAGGTGATCTCGCTCGCGCTCAACTTCGACAACAACGGGCCGCAGGGCGCGAAGAGCAAGTACCCGGCGATGGGCCGCATCAACCCGGTGCACACCATGCTGCGCACCGGCACCGACGCCTACTCGGGCGTGCTCGACCACCGCGGCATCCGCGCCGCCGACGACATGGTGGTGATGCCGCTGCAGTGCGGCACGCAGTGGGACGGCCTGGGCCACGTGTTCTACGAGAACTCCATGTGGAACGGCTACGACTGCCGCGAGGTCACCTCGACCGGCGCGCAGAAGTGCGGCATCGAGAAGACCAAGAGCCAGCATGGTCGGCCGCGGCGTGTTCCTCGACGTGCCGCGCGCGCTCGGCATGGACATCGCTCGACGACGGCTACGCGCATCACCTGCGCCGACCTCGACCTGACCGCGAAGAAGCAGAACGTCGCAGTTCAAGCGCGGCGACTTCATCGTCGTGCGCACCGGCCAGATGGAGGCGAAGCTCGCCGCCGGGAGCTGGGACGGCTATCCCGGCGGCGACGCGCCGGGCTTCGCCTTCGAGACGCTCGAGTGGATCCAGCGCACCGAGCTCGCCGCGCTCGCCACCGACACCTGGGGCTGCGAGGTGCGGCCGAACGAGACCGAGCCCGGCATCAACCAGCCCTGGCACTGGATCACCATCCCGATCATGGGCATGACCATGGGCGAGATCTTCTACGTGAAGGAGCTCGCCGAGGACTGCGCCGCGGACAAGGTCTACGAATTCCTGTTCGTCGCGCCGGCGATCCCGATCACCGGCGCGGTGGGCTCGCCGACCAACCCGCTGGCGATCAAGTGACCGCCGGACGGCGGCCATCCTGAGCGAATAGGTCAGCGCAGCTCGAAGCGCCCGTAGTCCGGCAGCGCCGCGTCGACCGGCGACTGCGCGCGCCAAGGCGTCAATCACTCGGTCGCTCACCCTCCAGAAATCCGGATCGGAGGCCGCCGACGTCGAAGCGCGACGGCGAGCCGAGCGTAGTCGTCCGCGTTGCCCAGGCGTTCGACGCCTTCGACGAAGGCGCGCAATTCTCCCGCTGTCACGCGATAGAACGGCGTTCGGATATGCGCCGACCAGGCCTTCCAGCACGGTCAGCGTGTCTTCGTCGGGCGAGCGCCGCTTGTCCTCGTCCAGAAGGTGCGAGATGTTGCTGTGTCCATTGTTGTGCAGAACAGTGAAGGTAGCGCTCGCCGCCGCTTTCGTCCGACGATGAGCCAGGCGAGCTGCGGCAGGAATGACACGCGGCGCCCCTCCAGATCGCGCAGGCGCCCGATCGCCGCCTGCACCGCCGGGCTCGCCTGTCGCGCACCAGCGCGGCCTTGTGGCCGAGCGCCGCTTGCAGCCGCTCGCGCGCCATCAGCATCAGCTCGCGCGCCGGCGTCAGCGGTCTTGAAAGCGATCCCGGTTTCCAGCGGAAATTGCGTCGCTGCTCCGTCGATGTACTCCTTCGCCCGGGATTCGGCGCCGCGATACCAGTGGTCGCGCACCGCCTTGCGGCTCGCGCTTGGGCAGCAGCGCGATGAAGTTCGCCTCGCCGTCCATGCGCAGGAAGTCCATGTAGATGCGCGTGTTGAGCTGGTGCCCGACGTTGCCGTAGATGTCGAACCCGCCACGAGCAGGTAGTGGATGCGCTCCAGGAGCGGATAGCCGATGATCCACGCGGTCTTGGGCGGCGTCCCCACCAGACCCTGCACCACCGAGCCCTGGTCGAAGTGGCGGAACATCGGTGAGCCCGGCGCTGGGGTTGACGCGGTCGCCGTTCCACAGCACGTCCAGGGTCGGCGGGTATCCAGGGCTTTCAGGACGCCTCCGCGTAGTGCCGGGCCTTGAGCTCGAGGAACCTCTTTTGCTGTGCGACCATAGCCGAGCCAGTCCAGCGGAAAGGCGTTGCTGCCGCTCTCGGCGGGCAGGCGCAGGTAGTCGGCCTGGCTGCGCGAGGAATTCGGCGTCGCGATCGAAGCGCGGGCAGAGTCCGGGTCGGCGAAGAACACCCAGAAGCGGTCGTCGATGACGCTCGAGCGCATCTGGCCGCGGCACACCGGTCCCTTCAGGAATCCGGCGATGGTGAAATGCGCCTCTTCCAGCATGAAGCGGTAGCGCGAGCGCACCGGCAGGTCGCGGAAAGTCGACGAACGGGTTGGACGCGGTCTCCGGGTCGTACGACGGCAGCGCCGCGACCGTCACCCGAGTTGTCGAGGAACCAGCGCCGGAATTTTTCCATGCGTCGCGTCGTCCAGCCGGTAGGGGATGTGCGTCTTGATGACCAGCGTCTCGTCCACCGGCTGCAGGCGGTAGTACACGCGCGACACGCCCGGATCGTCGTAGGGCCTGCGCGTCGCGATCAGGATCGATCGGCTCGCCGGGCGGCGTCCTCGAGCGCACCATCTCGAAGAAGCGACTGCGCGCCGCGTCCGCCGAAGTAGACGTGCGCGAAGAACAGGTGCTCGTAGAGATAGCGGCTCATCAGCCGCGCCTTGTTGCCGTCGGCGTTGAGGAACGCCTCCCAGCGCGCCAGCCTGTTTCAGCGCCGCGCGGCGACGGCCCGGGCGGATCCGCATGAGGCGACGCCGGCTTCCAGCCAGCCGGCGATCGCACGTTGCTCCAGCGCCGACAGGGCCGGAAGCCCGTAGGGCATTCCCGGCGGCGACGCGGCGGCGAAACGATCGAACTCCTTCGATCGCCGGACGGGACTGCGGCGCATCGGCCGCGGTATTCACAGGCAGTGTCCTTGGCTCCCGCGACCTGCTTCAGGCGCAACGCGCGGAAAAGAACGCTCGCGTCGACGTCCGCCTCGGGTGTCGAGGCGCGCTCGTTCAGGACCGGCGAGAAGCCGCGCTTGCGCCACCCGGCCGGCCCGTGCGCATCGAGAAACAGGCGCGTCGGGTCGGCGGCGCGCAGGCGCGCACCGCCGCAGACGGGAGTCTTGCTCGTCCCGCGCGCGATGCTCTTCGAAGGAGGCCAGACTCTGCTCGGCAGGGGAGCGTCGGAGCAGGCGTGGCACAGGACGCAGCGCCATCGAGCGACCTGCTTGGCCTGCCGCCAGGGAATCGACGGAGAGCCGGGTCGGTGCTCGCGGGTTTGCCGTAGCGCCGGATCGGCGGAGCCGTACCTCGTTCAGCTCGTTGCGCACGATCGCGGCGCAACTGGCGAGCAGCACGAGTGGAGACGAGGACGATCGACGCCTTCATCGTCGGGCCGAGCTTGTGCGCGAGCAAGCGCTCGTCAAGCCCCGGCCGCCGCGAACTCGAGGCGCCCTGTATCATGCAGCGGAATTTTTCTCCCAGAGAAGGGCGAATGACCCCATGGCAAAAATGACCGGAGCGCAGTGCCTCGCCGACATGCTCGAAGGCTACGGCGTCATCGCACGTGTTCATGGTGCCGGCGGTGCTGCGGCGCGACCTTCGCCGAGATGGAGACGCGCACCAAGATCAAGCGCATCCACACGCACGGCGAGAAATCCGCGGCCTACATGGCCGACGGCTACGCGCGCGCCTCGGGCAAGCCCGGCATCTGCATGGCGCAGGTGATCGGCGCGCTCAACCTCGCGGCCGGCCTGCGCGACGCGCTAGCTCGCGCATTCGCCGGTGATCGCGTTCACCGGCGGGCGCGAGCCGAAGACCAAGTTCCGCAAGGTCTACCAGGAGGTCGACGACGTGCCGGCGTTCGAGCCGGTGACCAAGTTCAACGCCACGGTCGACGACGTCGTCGCGCTTTCCCGACATGGTGCGGCAGGCGTTCCGCGTCGCGGTGTCCGGCACGCCCGGGCCGGTGCACCTGCAGTTCCGCGGCAACGAGGGCCAGGTCGACGCCGAGGAGGCCGACATGGAGCCGCTGGTCGAGCCGCAGTTCGCGCGCGTGCCGCCGTTCCGCCCGGAGCCCGACGCGACGAGCGTGCTGGCCGCGCTCGACGGTGCTGCAGGACGCCGAGCGGCCGGTGATCGTCGCCGGCGGCGGCGTGCGCGCCTCGGGCGCGGCAGGCGAGCTCGTCGCGCTCGCCGGAGGCGCTGCAGATTCCGGTCGCGACCTCGCTCAACGGCAAGGACTCGATCCCCGGCAGCGCATCCGCTCTCGGTCGGCGTCGTCGGCACCTATTCGCGCGAGAGCGCGAACCGCGTGGTCAACGCGCGCCGATCTCGTCTGCTTCATCGGCACCGAGACCGGCGGCATGACCACGCATTTCTGGGCGGTGCCGAAGATCGGCATCGCCGGCGATCCAGATCGACATCGACCCGGAGGCGCTCGGGCGCAACTATCCGCTGCAGGCCGCGCGTGCAATGGGCGACGCCAAGGTGACGCTCGCGAAGATGCTCGAGCAGGCCGATCGCGCAAGACCGCGGCGAAGCGCAAAGCCCTGGGTCGAGGAGGCGCAGGCGATCTGCCAGCGAGTGGTACGCGAAGTACAAGCCGCTGCTCGAGTCCGACGCGGTGCCGATCCGACCCGAGCGCATGTGCGCACGAGCTGACGCAAGCACGTGCCCGACGACGCCATCGTGGTGGTCGACACCGGCCACGCCGGCATGTGGATGGGCGGCATGTACGACCTGCGCACGCCCGACGCAGAGCTACATGCGCAGCGCCGGCCATCTCGGCTGGGCGTTCTCCGGCCGGCCTCGGCGCGAAATGCGCCTGCCCGGAGCGGCCGGTGGTGGCGTTCACCGGCGACGCCGGCTTCTGGTACCACATCGGCGAGATCGAGACGGCGGTGCGCTGGAAGATCAACGCGGTGACGGTGGTCAACAACAACGCGAGCGGCAACCAGTCCAAGCGCGGCTTCGACCGCGTCTATGGCGGCACGCAGACCGAGCAGGCGCGCGAGCTGTGGACCTACACGCAAGGTCAACTTCGCCACGCATCGCCGAGGACATGGGCGCGCTCGGCATCCGCGTCGAGAAGCCGGCGAGCTTGCGCCGCGGCGCTCGCAGCGGGCGCTCGAAGGCCGACCGGCCGGTCGATCGTCGACGTCGTGACCGACATCGAGGCGCTCGCGCCGACCGCGGTTGCGTAGCATGCTAAAATTCGCGCGCTTTCGGTCGTATTCACGCAGCAAATTTCCGGCGCAAAGGGGCGTTAGCTCAGCTGGTAGAGCAGCGGACCCTTAACCGTTGGTCGTAGGTTCGATCCCTACACGCCCTACCAACGCCCGCGCGGACTTTCAGGCGTACGCCGCCTCTTCCGGTAATCTCGCGCGGCGCTCTACGTCGGCGGCGTAGCAAGCCGGGCACCGGTTGCGCACCGGTAGAGAAGGGCAGCAATGGGTCGGTGGGTTGGCAGTTGCGTCGGAGGGCGTGCTGGCGCTGTTCGCGTCGGTGCTCCTGTCTCTGGTGGATCTTCGTGGCGCCTTCCCGCGCGTAAGCGCGAGCGCCGGCGCATCGCGCGCGAGATGAAGGACCCGCGGGCCGTCTGTAGGTCTGTCCTCCCTGTCTCCGGGAGCCGTTAACTTTCTCCGTCCGGTAATTCCTGAGCGGCGATCGCGCGCTGGCTATCTGAACTATTTAGTCAGTGTTTATCAACATAGATATAGTACGATATTAATGTCGATTTCAGATGCGCTCCTGTAAGGCAGCGCGTAAGCGCGGAACCGGCTAAGATGCACGGGCAAGAGGTCCTAGTAATTGAATACAAAGTCTTTTAACCGCCGTGAGCGAGACGCGTAGTATTACGCCCGCGCGGTGCCGCGAAATGAAAAACGGCGGTGTCCGCGTGGAGGGAAACAGTTTTGAAACCGACGTGACATCGGTGCACCCGCGTACCTCACAAAGTCGTCGATTGCCAGTGGGCCTGCCCGGCCCACACCCCGGTTCCCGAATACATCCGGCTGATCGCCGCAGGGCCGCTACGGCGACGCCTACATGGTCAACTGGAAGTCGAACGTCTTCCCCGGAATCCTCGGCCGCACCTGCGACCGTCCCTGCGAGCCCGCCTGCCGGCGCGGCCGCGTCGAGGAGAACCAGCGGCGAAAGCCCGAGCCGGTCGCGATCTGCCGCCTGAAGCGCGTCGCCGCCGACTACAAGGACGACGATCAAGCGACCAGGATGCCGAAGCCCGCGGCGAAGAAGAACGGCAAGCAGCATCGCCTGCGTCGGCGCCGGCCCCGCCTCGCTCACCGTCGCGCGCGACCTCGCGCCGCTCGGCTACCACGTCACCGTGTTCGACCAGGACCCGCGCGCCGGCGGCATGATCTGGTCGCAGATCCCGCGCTTCCGCCTGCCGATGGAAGTGATCGACGAGGAGGTCGGCTACATCCTCGACCTCGGCGTCGACTTCAAGGGCGGCGAGAAGATCGACTCGCATGAAGAAGCTGCTGGGCGAGGGCTACGACGCGATCTTCGTCGGCTCGGGCGCGCCGCGCGGCCGCGACCTCGACATTCCCGGGCCGCAAGGAAGCGCGCGAAGAACATCCACATCGGCATCGACTGGCTCTCGTCGGTGTCCTTCGGCCACACCGACGAAGATCGGCAAGCGCGTGATCGTGCTGGGCGGCGGCAACACCGCCATGGACTGCTGCCGCTCCTCGCAGCGCCTCGGCGGCGAGGACGTGAAGGTGATCGTGCGCTCGGGCTTCGAGGAGATGAAGGCGAGCCCCTGGGAGAAGGAAGACGCGCAGCACGAGGGCATTCCGATCCTCAACTACCTCGTGCCGAAGGCTTTCGTGCACGCAGAACGGCAAGCTCACCGGCATGACCTTCGAGAAGGTCAAGGCGGTCGTACGACGACAAGGGCCGGCGCAGCCTCGTCCCGACCGGCGAGCCCGACCAGCGCTTCGAGTGCGACGACGTGCTGGTCGCGGTCGGGCAGGAGAACGCCTTTCCCTGGATCGAGCGCGACGTCGGCATCGAGTTCGACAAGTGGGGCATGCCGGTCGCTCGACAAGGTCACCATGCAGTCGCTCGCGCCGAACGTGTTCTTCGGCGGCGACTCGGCGTTCGGCCCGAAGAACATCATCTGGGCGGTGGCGCACGGCCACGACGCCGCGATCTCGATCGACAAGCTGCTGCAACGGCGAGGACATGAAGGAGCGCCCGCCGCCGATCGTGAACCTGCTGTCGCCAGAAGATGGGCATCCACGAGTGGAGCTACGACAACGAGATCGCGCCCGACGCGCGCTACACGGTGCCCTGGGCGGACATCGAAGATCACGCTGAAGAACATCAAGATGGAGGTCGAGCTCGGCTTCGACGCCGCGACCGGCGTGGAAGGAGGCGCAGCGCTGCCTCAACTGCGACGTGCAGACGGTGTTCACCGACAAGCTGTGCATCGAGTGCGACGCCTGCGTCGACATCTGCCCGATGGACTGCATCACCTTCACCGCAGAACGGCGAGGAAGCCGACCTGCGCACGCGCCTCAGCGCGCCGGCGAAGAACCCGACGCAGGACCTCTACGTCTCGGGCCCGCTCAAGACCGGCAGGATCATGGCGAAGGACGAGGACGTCTGCCTGCACTGCGGCCTGTGCGCCGAGCGCTGCCCGACCGGCGCCTGGGACATGCAGAAGTTCCTGCTCGACCTGACGCACGCCGGGCCACGGCTGCCGCACACCACAGAAGAAAGCGGCCTGAGCCGCAGCGCATGACGAAGCGCATCGAAGCCGTCAACGACTTCGTCGTCAAGTTCGCCAACGTCAACGGCTCGGGCTCGGCCTCGGCGAACGAGCTGTTCGCCAAGGCGATCCTGCGCATGGGCATGCCGGTCAGCGCCGCGCAACATCTTCCCGTCGAACATCCAGGGCCTGCCGACCTGGTACGAGGTGCGCGTCATCGGAGTCGGGCTGGCTGGGCCGGCGCGGCGGCGTCGACCTGATGGTCGCGATGAACCCGCAGACCTGGGACGCAGGACGTGAAGGAGATCGACCCGGGCGGCTATCTGTTCTACGACAACACCAAGCCGCTGCCGAAGTCGAAGTTCCGCGACGACATCAACGTCGTCGGCATGCCGCTCACCGAGATCTGCAACCCGACCTACACCGACCCGCGCCAGCGCCAGCTGTTCAAGAACATCATCTACGTCGGCGCGCTCGCCGGCGCTGCTCGACATCGAGCCCGTGGTGATCGCCGAGCTGATCGGCGAGCAGTACAAGGGCAAGGAGAAGCTGCTCTGAAGCCCAACCTCAACGCGCTGCAGCTCGGGCCTGCAACTACGCGCGCGAGCACCTGAAGGACCGCGGGATCCGCGTGCGCCTCGAAGGCGAAGCGCGCATACGCGGTCGGCGACAAGATCTTCATCGAAGGCAACGCGGCGGCGGCGCTGGGCTGCGTCTACGGCGGCGCGACGGTCTGCGCCTGGTACCCGATCACGCCGTCGTCGTCGCTCGCCGAGGCGTTCACAGAGCTACTGCGGCAAGCTGCGCGTCGACAAGGAGACCGGGAAGAACAAGTTCGCGATCGTGCAGGCCGAGGACGAGCTCGCCTCGATCGGCATCGTCACCGGCGCAGGCTGGAACGGCGCGCGCGCCTTCACCGCGACCTCGCGGCCCGGGCATTTCGCTGATGCAGGAGTTCATCGGCCTCGCGTACTTCGCCGAGATCCCGGTGACGATCATCGACGTGCAGCGCGGCGGGCCCTCGACCGGCATGCCGACGCGCACGCAGCAGTCCGACGTGCTCGACGTGCGCCTACGCCTCGCACGGCGACACCAAGCACGTGCTGCTCTTCCCCGAGGACCCGCACGAGTGCTTCGAGATGGCGGCGCAGTGCCTCGACCTCGCCGAGCGCCTGCAGACGCCGGTGTTCCTCGATGACCGACCTCGACATCGGCATGAACCAGCGCCTCGCCAAGCCGCTCAAGTGGGACGACAGCCGCAGCTACGACCGCGGCAAGGTGATGACCGCCGAGATGCTCGACGCGGGCAAGGAGTTCGGCCGCTACCTCGACGTCGACGGCGACGGCATCCCGTTCCGCACCTACCCGGGCACGCACCCGATCGAAGGGCGCGCTACTTCACGCGCGGCACGAGCAAGAACGCCTACGCGATCTACTCGGAGGCGGGCCCGGACTACAAGTACAACATGCAGCGCCTGCTGAAGAAGTTCGAGTACTGCGAAGACGCTGGTGCCGAAGCCGGTGCTGACGCCGTCGAAGGAGCCGGCGCGCTTCGGCGCGATCTACTACGGCTCGACCAGCCCGTCGATGCACGAGGCGCTGGAGGCGCTCGCCGAGAAGGGCATCTACGTCAACGCGCTGCGCATCCGCGCGTTCCCGTTCCAGGACGAGATCTTCGACTTCGTCGCACTCGCACTCGAAGGTGTTCGTGGTCGAGCAGAACCGCGACGCGCAGCTGAAGACGCTGCTCGTCAACGACGCCGGCATCAACCCGGCGTCGCCTGATCTCGGTGCTGCACTACGACGGCACGCCGATCACCGCGCGCTTCATCACCGAGCGAGATCACGCGAGATCGTCGTCGGCGCTCAACGTCCGGCCGATAGTGCAAGAAGGACAAGGCGGCGTGATGGGGCTGGGGATGCAGATCGGGTACGACGACGACGACGAAGACGAGGATGACGACGAAAAAGAAGGTTGATGACGGAGATGAGGATGACGAGGAAGACGATGACGACGACGATGATGAAGACACCCTCCAGGTTCGTCCCCGTGTTGTCGTCCTGAGCGCAGCGAAGGATCTGCTTTAATGACCTACCCGGCCAAGCCCAAGCTCCACCACCCGACGCTGCCGAAGAACAAGGTCGGCTTCACCGCGCCGCGACTACGAGGGCAAGGTCTCGCACGCTGTGCGCCGGCTGCGGCCACGACTCGATCTCGCGCCGCGCTGATCCAGGCGTTCTGGGAGCTCGACATCCAGCCGCACCGCGTCGCCAAGCTCTCCGGCATCGGCTGCAGCTCCAAGACGCCGGACTACTTCCTCGGCAACTCGCACGGCTTCAACACCGTGCACGGCCGCATGCCCTCGCGTCCTCACCGGCGCCAACCTCGCCAACCGCGACCTGATCTACCTCGGCGTCTCCGGCGACGGCGACTCGGCCTCGATCGGCCTCGGCCAGTTCGCGCACGTCATGCGCCGCGGCGTGAACATGACCTACATCCTCGAGAACAACGGCGTCTACGGCCTGACCAAGGGCCAGTTCTCGGCCACCGCCGACAAGGGCTCGCAAGGCGAAGAGGGGCGCAGGTCAACGCCGACGCCGCGATCGACACCGTGTCGCCTCGCGCTGCTGATGGGCGCCACCTTCGTCGCGCGCAGCTTCTCGCGGCGACAAGCAGCAGCTCGTGCCGCTCGTCAAGGCCGCGATCGCCCACCAGGGCGCGGCCTTCATCGACGTCATCAGCCCCTGCGTCGCCTTCAACAACCACGCCGGCTCGCACCAAGAGCTACGACTACGTGCGCGAGCACAACGAAGCCGTGAACCGCCTCGACTTCTGGCCGAACCGCGAAGCCATCAGCGTCGACTACAACGAAGGCGACGTCATCGACGTGCCCCGGCACCGACGGCACCATCATCAAACTGCGCAAGACCCACCCCGAGTACGACCCCACCGACCGCATCAAGGCGCTGGAACACGTGATCGCACCACGCCGCCGAAAGGGCGAGGTCGTGACCGGGCTGCTCTACCTCAGCCCCGACTCCGAAGACCTCCACGCCCACCTCAATACCGTGCGAGACGCCGTTCAACAAGCTCGGCGAGAAGGAGCTTTGCCCGGGGGCGGGGATGCTGGAGAAGATCAACGCCAGCTTGAGGTAGCGTCCGGCCGCGATAAGCCACCAACAAAACCCCGCCGAAGCGGGGTCTGTGGATATGCGACTCAACTGCCTTACATATCCATCCCGGGCATGCCGCCCATTCCGCCCATGCCGTGGCCGTGGCCGTGCGCCGGCGCCTTCCTTCTCTTCCACCAGCTCGGCCACCACGGCATCGGTGGTGAGCAGCAGGCCGGCGACCGAGGCCGCGTTCTGCAGCGCCGTGCGCGCTCACCTTGGTCGGATCGACCACGCCCATCTCGACCAGATCGCCGTAGGTCTCCGTCTGCGGCGTTGAAGCCGAAGTTGCCCTTGCCTTCGGCGACCTTGTTCATCACCACCGAGGGCTCGTCGCCCGCGTTGGCGACGATCTGGCGCAGCGGCTCTTCCAGGGCGCGCGCGCACGATCTTGATGCCGGCTTCCTGGTCGGGATTGTCGCCTTTCAGCTTGTCGAGCGCGACGCGCGCGCGGATATAGGCCACGCCGCCGCCGGGGACGATGCCTTCCTCGACCGCGGCGCGGGTCGCGTGCAGCGCGTCTTCGACGCGGGCCTTCTTCTCCTTCATCTCGATTTCGGTCGCGGCGCCGACCTTGATCGATCGCCACACCGCCGGCGAGCTTGGCCACCCGCTCCTGCAGCTTTTCCTTGTCGTAGTCGCTGGTGGCTTCCTCGATCTGGGTGCGGATGCTCTTCACCCGCGCCTCGATCGTCTTCGGCTCGCCCGCGCCGTCGATGATGGTGGTCTCTTCCTTGCCGATCTCGACGCGCTTGGCCTGGCCGAGGTCCTTCAGCGTCGCCTTTTCGAGCGTCAGGCCGACTTCCTCGGCGATGACCTGCCCGCCGGTGAGGATGGCGATGTCCTCGAGCATGGCCTTGCGGCGGTCGCCGAACCCCGGCGCCTTCACCGCGCAGGTCTTCAGGATGCCGCGCAGATTGTTGACCACCAGGGTCGCGAGCGCTTCGCCTTCGACTTCCTCGGCGATGATCGAGCAGCGGCCGTCCCGGCCTTCGCCACCTGCTCGAGCAGCGGCAGCAGATCGCGGATGTTGGAGATCTTCTTGTCGTACAGAAGCACGTAGGGATTTTCCAGCACCGCCATCTGCTTCTCGGCGTTGTTGATGAAGTAGGGCGAGAGGTAGCCGCGGTCGAACTGCATGCCTTCGACGACCTCGAGCTCGGTCTGCAGGCTCTTGCCGTCCTCGACCGTGATCACGCCTTCCTTGCCGACCTTGTCCATCGCGTCGGCGATGATCTTGCCGATCTCGTCGTCGGCGTTGGCGGAGATGGCGCCGACCTGGGCGATCTCCTTGCTCGTGGTGCAGGGCTTGGAGATCTTCTTCAGCTCCTCGACCACCGCGATCACCGACTTGTCGATGCCGCGCTTGAGGTCCATCGGGTTCATGCCGGCGGCGACGAACTTCATGCCTTCCTGCACGATCGACTGCGCGAGCACGGTGGCGGTCGTGGTGCCGTCACCGGCGACGTCCGAGGTCTTGGAGGCGACTTCCTTCACCATCTGCGCGCCCATGTTCTCGAACTTGTCCTTCAGCTCGATCTCCTTGGCGACCGAGACGCCGTCCTTGGTGACGGTGGGCGCGCCGTAGCGAGCGCTCCAGGACCACGTTGCGGCCCTTGGGGCCGAGGGTCACCTTGACCGCGTCGGCGAGAATATTGACGCCCGCGAGCATCTTGTGGCGGGCGGATTCGTGAAAACGTACGTCTTTGGCAGGCATGTTGCGAGACTCCTGAGTTGAATTCGGTTGCGGGGCGTTAGGCGACGACGCCCATGATGTCGTCTTCGCGCATGACCAGGTATTCGGTGCCTTCGATCTTCGCCGTCGGAGCCGGAATACTTGCCGAACAGGATGCGGTCGCCGACCTTGACGTCGAGCGGGCGGATCTTGCCGTCCTCGAGAACTCTTGCCGTTGCCCACGGCGATCACCTTGCCCTGGTCGGGCTTTTCCGCCGCGTTGTCGGGAATGACGATGCCGCCGGCGGTCTTGCGTTCTCCCTCGATGCGCTCGACGACGACGCGGTCGTGCAGGGGACGAATTTTCATCATGGCAGGTTCCTTGTTATAACTCGGTCGACGGCCTGGGCCGGATCCTGCCCGGGGTCAGAGGATCGGTTCCCGGGGTGCGATGAAAGGATCGGGGCGACTTGAGATCTCGCGATCCTGCCGCCTCGGTTGACGGCCGCAGGATTCACCTGCCACGGTCGTGAAGGAGATCGGGCGGTCTGCCGATGGCCGCCTTGCCGTGTTGCTTCCATCCATCCGACTGCCAGCACAGCGGTGAGATACTGAGCGGTCACTACCAGAAGCAGGTGCTATGATACCGACCGGTCACCCTCATGTCAAGCGCGGACTGAGGCGAGGCGTGAGGAGGTCGCCGCGATTTGCGGAGAGGCGACAGCCGGCAACCCCGGGATCCTCGCCGACCAGCTGTTTCTCCTGATGGAAGGGCGCAATGAGAGTCAAACCCTGGGCGTGCACGGTCAGCGAGAAATGTGCCTTGCGGGCGTTTTGACGCCCGGCGCCGCGGAGACTCCGGCCGGTTTCTAGAACCCGATGCGCTGCTTCTTCGCCGCGCGGCTCTCGCTCAGGTCGCCCGAGCTGGATTTCGTCGCGCCCGGCGAGCTTGGCGTTGCCGAACGCGGTCATGAGCGCGCGGCGCATCTCGCGCGGCCCCAGGTCGGCAAGCCCGTCCAGCACCGCCTGCGCCGGCGCCTCGGGAAAGGCCTTGCCCCAGTCGTGGCCTCCGCGGATTTCCGAGTAGATGCGATTGCGCGATCCGGCGAGCGCCTTCCCGGTCGGGCGCCTCGATCTCGTAGACGTTGACGCGGTTGAGAATCGGCTCGGGAATCCGCGCGGCGTCGTTGGCGGTGGCGATCCATACGAGGCTGGAGGCATCCACCGGGATCTCGACGAACTCGTCGACGAACTGCGAGGCGGTGTCGCGCTCGAGCAGGCCGTACAGCGCGCCCAGGGGATCGTACTGGGCGTCTCCCCGGCCTTGTCGAGCTCGTCCACCACGATCACCGGATTGGCGTAGCTGCCGTCGAAGCAGGGTGTCGAATACCTTGCCCGGCTTGGCGTTCTTCCATTGCGACGAAGCGCCGGAGAGTATCCACCCGGCGGTCATCGCGCTCATCGAAACAAAGCCGAAGCCGGTGGCGAGCAACTGCGCGAGGCGCCGCCCGAAGTGCGTCTTGCCGATCCCGGGCTCGCCGACCAGCAGCAGGGGCGCCAGCTCCAGCGGATCATTCGACGACGCGCACAGCGCGATCTGCTTGCGGATGTCGTCGAGCACCTCGGAGAAGTTGGGCAGATCTTCGTAGAGCGACTCCATCGCCGGGACGCCCGAGAGCTTGACGGCAAAGCGCGCGCCGCCCGCCTTGAGCATCTTCTCGTAGGTCGACTTGAGTCGCCTCGTTCGCGCCGGGCGGCAGGTCCTGCAGCGCGCGATCGACCGCGACGACGTCGTAGACTTCCTTGAATCCCGCAATCGGAAGGCTCATTGCAGCTGTCATCTCGTGACCCCCGTACCGAATGACTGCAAGTGCAGTCGCCAGCAGACGCTACCACCCGGCGACACTAACGGCAATCTCCTTCTGAAAATCAACGAGGCGCAGATGCGCGCTTCGTTGACGGTTCCGCGCTGGCACTCTCCCTGCGAGACTGCCAGGACAACGCGGCGTTGCGGTACCATTGACTTGGGAGAAAGCAACTAGGAGGGGAAATGGGAAAACTGACGCAAGGTCCATCGGTCGGAACATCGGATGTCGAGATGAAGGTGGAAACCCCACCGGTTAAGACTCTCGATAGGTCGAACGGCCGCAGAAACTTTCTTCTCAAGACCGGCGGCGCGCTCACCGCAGCGGCGCTCGGCCCTTATCCGTCTCCAGGGTTTGCGGCGGACCCGGTAAACATCGGGGCGCTTTACCCTTCCACCGGCAGCATGGCTCAGATCGGGGCAGGGCTGCGCTGCCGCTGCCAAGCTCTGCGCGGTCGGAGATGGTCAACAATGCGGGCGGCATCAAATCCTCGGCGGCGCCAAGCTCAACCTCATCATCTCCGACGTGCAGAGCGACACTACCGTCACCCGCACGGAAACCGACCGGCTGATCTCCGGCAGCAAGCTGTCCGCCATCCACGGCTGCTTTGCCTCGGCGCTCACGCTCATCGCCAGCGAAGTCGCCGAACGCGCCAAGGTGCCGCTCATCACCGGTTCGAGCCCGACCAGCTCAACAAGGGGCCGGACCTACACCTTCACGCCTTTCGCGCGCGCCTCGCAGCTTGCCAAGGCGCAGCTGCAGATGTCCAAGCTGGTCGGCGACAAGCCGAAGGTGGCGGTGATTTTCTGAAAACACCGCCTTCGGCACCTCCACCTCGAACGGGCTGAAGGAACTGGCGCCGGGCGAAGGCATCGAGATCGTGATGTTTCGAGCCTTACTCGGCCGGCTTCACCGACGCCAGCCCGCTCATCAACTCAAGGTGAAGGCCTCCGGCGCCAATGCGCTGTTCTCGGTGTCCTACCTCACACGACCTCATCCTGATCGTGCAGCGCGGTCAAGCGGCAATACTATTTG
>ERZ1370068.8685-contig-752_pt1 | contig 16569 bp, 26 predicted proteins | sample MGYA00561227_ERZ1370068 | MGnify/ENA primary metagenome ERZ1370068 (study PRJEB38410, sample SAMEA6850437) | metagenome | study: Metagenomic assessment of the ecological functions of the soil: analysis of the soil microbiota associated with the...
AGTGTGCTTCGTTCAGTTACGTATTGCTGCCGCACAGTTTCCCATCCGCGACGGACGGAATCTTCTGAGATGAAAACGGTTGATGCTGAGCGCGCGTATCCATTCATGAATTCATCAACGTCGCGCGCGATTCCAAAAAGGCGTCCTGTTGTGCATGAAGGATGGACCGGATCTGAGCAGCTGAATTTGGAGTCCGTGCCGGCGCAGCCAGGCGTTCAACGCCATCAAAATACAAGAAATGATCGCGACGGCTCGAGCGATTTGCACCTGGATTGAGAAGAGCGGAATCGCACTTGCAGCATCGGTAATCGGTATAAACTACGAGCCCACGCCTCAGCCAGCCCGAGCAGTGATGGATCGTCTCAACCAAAGGGAAATACGTTGACGGGTCTAACAAATCTACTAGCGTCGCCCATCCACCCAGATAGGACTGTGCACCGCTTTTTCTGCATCGCGATGCTCGTGCTTGCCAGCGCGACGGCAGTTTTAGCTCAGGACGCACCGAAGCGTCGCGACGCCCCAGTGTCAAGGCCCCAAAGGCCCAGCCGCCGGATGCGCCAGCTGCTAACGTAGAATAGCCGCCGCGGGGAGGCTGTTCCTCCGGCCGCCCCAGCAACGGTTCGGCTCCAGTTCCAAACAGCGATGTCGTCGATGTGCTGCATCTATTACGAGCAGCTGACCGGCAAGAAGCTGGTGATGGATAATTTCGTGCAGGGTAAGGTGAACATTTTCATCGCCAAAGACGTGTCGCGCGATGAGGCAATCAAGATCATCGAGATGAGTCATGCGCTCTGAACGGGATCTCCCTGGTTCCAGCAGACCGCGATATAGTCGAAGTCGTCGGGGCCGGCCAGAATCCTCGCAAGGCACCGGTGCCAATTATTTCTGATCTGGCGGACATTCCGCCGGGCAACCCGGTCATCAGCTTCTTATTCAAGCTGCAGTACGCGGATCCGCAGGAGCTTCAACAGGTGTTGATGGCATATTTCCAGGAGAGCTCAGGCATCGATCAATATTCTGGCCCTTGCCGAAATCGTCGAGTCTTCTGGTGACGCAGAACTGCGGACATCATTCGACAGCTTGCCAGCGTCATTGACACAAGTCGACGTCGCGCCGGCAGAAGTGGTGAGCGAGTTCATCAAGCTCGAGCGCGCTGATGCCACCAAAGTCGTGCGACATGCTCAAGGACATTTTCGAGAAGGGCACTGAGCCACCGAGCCAGCCTGGGTGTCCGCGCGGTGCGAGGTGCCCGGAAACGTGCCGCAGCCGGTGTCCGTCGAAGGCGGACGGCGCCGGTATCGCTGTCCGAAGAAGCAGTCGTCGTGGGCAAAATTAAACTGACTGCCGACGTGCGCACCAACCGCATTCACGTTGTGACGCGCCCGATCAACATGCCGTTCATCCGTCAAGCTAATCCGTGAATTTGATGCCAATGTTGAGTTTGGAAAACCGGTCACGCGCCCATTGAGATACATTTCGGCTGGCGACGTTCTGCCAGTGCTTGGTTCAGGCGTTGACGGAACCAGGCACGGAAGCGAGCCAGCTGGCGCGGCGCAGGTGGCAGGCGGCAGCTCCGGTCAGCCGCAACCGCGCAGCAATCGCGAGGCAGACGTCGGCAACGGTCGCTAATCATGACTACAGGCGGCATCTCGAGCGCACTTCGACTACGTGCCACCGGAGGCAGCACGATCAAATATTTCGGAAGAACTTTCCACGCAGCCTGTGGACACCGTGCCCCAAAGCGGTCACGATCGGAAACTCCAAGCTCATCGCCGATCAGCGCGCGAACACGATCATCGTTCTTGGCAACCGCGAGGTCGTCGTGAAGGTGGAAAAGATTCTGGATGAAATGGACGTCAAAGCGCCGCAAGTGGCGCTGAGCACGGTCATTGGCCAGTTGCCACTCAGCAACAACGAGGAATTCGGTGTCGATTGGTTCGCAAAGTATAATAAGAGGTTCGTGGGAATCTCGCGCAACAACAACATATTCCAATCGAGCAACATCCGGCAATTCCGATTCCGATTGCCAGTGTCGCTCCTTCCATTTCACCTGGAACCGGTGAACACCGGATCATCGCATCGGAAACATCATCGATCCTTCGAATCTGATCAATTTCAGTCAGATTATTCAGAACGTAGGCAATGGCACCAACATATATGTCGCGGCTGGCAATGCCTTCGCCGCGATTGTGCATCTGCTCGAGGCCACCGGTCGGTTCAGAGTTATGACGCGGCCGACCGTGTTCACGAGCAACAACAAGAAGGCGATTATCGCATCAGGGACGGAGGTTCCGGTTCCGGTAAATACCCTTACAAATGCGAACGCTGGGGTTATAAATCAGACAGCTGCTGTTTCGGCGAGCATCGAGTACAAGAAGGTGGCGACGCAACTCGAGGTGGTGCCGCTGATTAATTCCGAGAAGGAAGTGTCGCTAGATATTTTGCAGAAGATCGACAACATTGTGCGTGGGCGGCAACGTCAATATCAGTGGCAATTCGGTCCCGACCATCGCAACAAAATATGTCCGCACGAATGTTTCCGCGCCGAACGGATCGACCATCATTCTGGGCGGGTTGGTTGAAGATACTAAGCAAAAAATTATCAGGGCTTTCCCTATCTCTCGCGTCATTCCCTGGTCGGCTCGCTTTCCGTGCCACGTCAAGCAGCAAGCAGCGCACTGAGCTGATTGTTCTCATGTGTCCGCAGGTGACCCTGACCAAGTTGGACGCTTATCGGCTGCGCCAAAATATGAGGACACCACGCATTTTGGGCCCGAACTCGATCAGAACGAGTGTCCGGACTGCCCGAAGACGGAAACCGGCAAACAGTTAGCCTTACCGCCGCCTGATATTCCGGCGGCGAAAGATATGTAATAATTCCTTCATTCTTTCATGAAACGAATAATACTCGCTTTGATTCTCGGGCTTGTGCGCAACCATCGCTCACGCGGATGAGTTCGACGTTTTGTCTCACGATATTTTTCGTCCGACCGATCCATTGGCGCAACGAGAAGCGAATGGGGACTGGTCCATCAGGGGCCCCATGTGAACGCCACCGACTTCGCGCCGAGGTATCAATGGCGATGGTGTTACTACTTTAAGGCTCCCGAACAACTTGATTCTGAACCCGGCTTATGTGGGCTCAATGCAAACGGCGCTGCGCCGGCTGGGCTATTATTGCGGTCCGGTTGACGGCGTGTTTACGCCAGAGGTAGGCGATGCCATCGCGCGGCTGCAAAAGAATTATTCCATGCGCGTCACCGGCACGCTTACCGATCCTGTGCGGCGCGCATTACACATGCCGTGAGTTTTCCTGAATGAACTCAGCCCCCAGTCGATCCCTGATTAATTTGCTGCTCGAAAGCGGTGTGCAGTCGCGCGAGGAGGCCGCAGAACTGGCATTGAACCTGAACGGCGGCTCGTGGGTGGGCCAGGTGCTTGACTCGGGCAAAGTGGACGAACAACGCTTCCTCGGCGCGATTGGAAATTTCTTCCGCGTGCCAGTTGTCTCGCTCGACGCCAAGAAGATCGATCGCACGACATTGTCGATCTTGCCGAGCCGTTTCGTTTTTCAACATCACATTCTGCCGATCGAGGCGAAGGAAAATTCCGTCGTCCTCGCGACTTACGATCTGTTTAATTCAGTGGGCCGTCAGCTCGCTTCGCAGCTCTTGAAAAAGCCGGCGGAATGGGTGCTCGTGCCGCGCGCGCAACTCTTGCGCGCAATCAAGACGCTCTACGGCATCGGCGCGGAAACGTTCGATGAAATTCTGAAGACGAACCGCGCCTTCGAGGTGTTGCAGGACGCGGAGACAAGCACCGACTTGAATGCGGACGATCCAGAAGCGTCCGTCGTTAAATTCGTAAACCAGATTATTCGCGAAGCGATCATCGAACGCGCGACCGATATTCACGTCGAGCCGCTGGAAAACGATTTGCGCATTCGCTATCGGATTGATGGGATTTTACACGAAGTCGCCGTGCCGCCGCAATTGCGCGTGCTGCAAGCGGCCATCATCTCGCGCCTGAAAGTGATGGCGCACATGGACATCGCCGAGCGGCGTCTGCCGCAGGATGGCCGCATGAATTTGCAGGCGAATAATCAAGAACATCGACGTTCGTGTTTCGACTATCCCGACGGTAAACGGCGAATCGATCAGTCTGCGGTTGCTCAGCCGCGGCGAACAACAATTCAGCTTCGATCGTCTCGATTTGAGCAAGAAGCAGGAACAGATCATTCGCAATCTGCTCGCGCATGCCAACGGAATCATTCTTGCTCACCGGCCCGACCGGCTGCGGAAAATCGACATCGCTTTATTGCTTCTCTGAGCAGCATCAATTCGGTGCAGCGCCGCATCATCACGATTGAAGAACCGGTCGAGTATCGGATTGCCGGGCGTGTCGCAAATCGATGTGAAACCGGAGATCGATCTCACGTTCGCGAAAGGTCTGCGTCACATTTTGCGGCAGGATCCGAACGTCGTCATGGTCGGCGAAATTCGCGACATCGAAACGGCGGATATCGCGATTCGCGCGGCCATGACCGGTCACCTCGTCTTCAGCACGCTCCACACGAATGACGCGGTCGGCGGCATCACGCGCTTGCTCGACATGGACGTGGAGCCGTTTCTGCTCGCTTCGGTGGTGAAGTCGTTCATCGCGCAACGACTCGTGCGCACGATCTGCCCAGATTGCGTGCAATGGGTGGACTATCCGCGCGAGTATCTCGCCGAGATCGGTTTTCCGGTGAAAGAGCTCGGCACCCGTTTCCGCCGCGGCAGCGGCTGCGATCAATGCCGGCAGACCGGCTATCAGGGCCGCGCGGCGATTTACGAGATTTGCCTGGTCACGGAGCCCTTAAGAAAACTGATCATGCAGAAGCGCGATGGCGGCGAGCTCAAGCAATGCGCCATTGCTGAAGGTATGGAAACTTTGCGGCAGGACGGCTGGCGGCGTGTCGCCCAAGGCAAAACGACTATCGAAGAAGTTGTGCGCGTTACGCAAACCGACGAAGTGATGGCCGAAACGACCGAGGAAGCCGAACCGGTCGTAGCTGCGGAGTCGGCATAAGATCGACAATTCCACGCGTCATTTGATGCCGCGCAATTCGCGAATTGCTTCCGCATAGTCTTTAGAGTGGAAAATTGAAGTGCCGGCAACAAGAACATTCGCTCCGTTTTGGATCGACAAGTCGCGCGGTGTCGGCGTTAATGCCGCCATCGACTTCGATGTCGAGCTTAGCGCCGGTTTTCGTTTTCCATTCGCGCGCGCTTTCACTTTTTCCATCATCTCAGGCCGGAACGATTGACCGCCAAAACCAGGATGGACGGTCATGACGAGCAAGATGTCGATCTTGTCGAGAAACGGTTCGACCGATTCAAATGACGTCGCGGGATTTAATGTAAGGCCGGGGCGGCAACCGGCATCGCGAATTGCGCTTAAAGTTTTCTCGACATCGTGTTTCGCTTCCGCTCGACATGAACGGTGATCGAGTTGGCGCCTGCTTTGATAAAGCGCGGCACGTAATGATCGGCGTGTTCGATCATGAGATGCACATCGAGCGGCAGTTTCGTATTCTTTCGGACAAGATCGACAATTGCCGGGCCGAAGGAAATATTATCGACGAAATGCCCGTCCATGATGTCGCAGTGAATCCAGTCGGCTCCGGCTTTCTCGACGCGCCGGATTTCATCGGCTAATCGCGAGAAATCGGCTGCGAGGATGGAAGGAGCAACGATGATCTTCTGCACGGAGTGATGGAAGTAATGGAGTAATGGCAGTAATTGGCAACATTCGCAACACTCTATTGCTCCACATAATATGAGCTTGACGGCGCGAAGCGCTGTTTCATGTTACGGCGTTTCAGCCGGTCGAATCGCGCTCGCGGCGCACGGTTCCTGCGAAGATCGACAATGTGGACGCGCTTCCGTCGGACTGGACAATGCGCTTCTAATAAACTAATTCATGTTCAACGGACTTTTCGGCTGGTTATCCAGCGACATCGGGATCGATCTCGGCACGGCGAACACTCTTGTTTACGTAAAAGATCAGGGGATCGTTTTGCGCGAGCCATCGGTGGTGGCCGTGCAAGCCGGCACGAACAAAGTGCTGGCGGTAGGTGACGAAGCGAAGCGCATGCTCGGCCGCACGCCGGCGAACATCGTTGCGGTGCGCCCGCTCAAAGATGGCGTGATTGCGGACTTCGAAGTGACGGAGGCGATGCTGCGACATTTCATTACCAAAGTGCACAACCGTCGGGTGCGCGCGAGACCACGCGTGGTCATCGCAGTTCCATCCGGGATTACTGAAGTGGAAAAGCGCGCAGTGCGTGAATCGGCGACGCACGCTGGCGCGCGCGAAGTTTATTTGATCGAAGAACCGATGGCGGCGGCAATCGGCGTGGGACTTCCGGTGCAGGATCCCGCTGGCAACATGATCATCGACATTGGCGGTGGCACGACAGAGGTCGCGCTTATTTCGCTCTCGGGAATTGTCTTTAGCCGCAGCGTCCGGGTGGCCGGTGATGAGCTCGATGAAGCGATCGTGCAGTATATGAAGCGCGCTTACAATTTGATGGTGGGCGAGCGCACGGCCGAGGAGATCAAAATCAAAATCGGCTCGGCGTATCCGAGCGAAAAGGAAACGAGCGTGGAAGTCAAAGGGCGTGATCTGGTCGCGGGATTGCCCAAAACGCTCATGATCACTTCGCAGGAAGTCCGGGAAGCATTGCTTGAGCCGATCTCGACAATCGTCGATTCAGTCCGCATCACGCTGGAGCGCTGTCCGCCTGAGCTTTCGGCGGACTTGGTCGATCGTGGGCTCGTGCTGGCAGGCGGCGGCGCATTGCTCCGTGGGTTCGACAAGCTTTTGAGCGAGGAAACAGGTTTGCCTGTCCATGTTGCTGAAGATCCGCTCAGCGCGGTGGCGGAGGGGACTGGCAAATGCCTCAATGAACTTAAATTTTTGCGTCAAGTGGCTTCGGCAGATCGCCAGTGGCGGTAGATATCAAGTGCTGGATTCGCGAGATTTTCGATTGCAGCGTGCGGAATTCGCGATAATCCGCGATCGACGATGAGTCGCATGAACATCATCGCGCTGCTGATTTTTGGCGCCATTCTTGGATATTTTCTCAGCTTCGGCGCGGAGAGCACGCGCAAATTTAAGGCCGGAGTTTATCAGTTGCTTGCGCCGTTCTTGACCAGTGGCTCGGGACTGCAAAAGCAGATCACGTCGGTCCGCACGGGTTTGAAGTCGCTCGAACAATTAGAGCGCGAAAATGCTGCGCTGCAGGTGGAAAATCGAGCGCTGAGAGCGACCAACCAGGGCTTGCGCGATGTCGAGCATGAGGTCAATCGTTTGCGCCATGCGCTCAATTATCGCGAGCGCTCAGTCTTTAAATTGATAGCGGCCGAAGTTGTGACGCGCGATTCGTCGACTTGGTGGCGCACCGTTACGATCAACCGCGGGAAGCAGAGACGGCATCGAAACCGACATGCCCGTGGTAACCGACGAAGGTCTGGTGGGAAAAACAACGACCGTGAGCGACAGCATCTCGGTCGTCCTTTTGGTTTCGGATGAAAACTGCAAAGTCGCCGCCTCGGTGGAAGGAAGCCGTGAACAAGGGATCGTCTCTGGCGAACGTGTGACGGCGGGATTGAATCCACTTTTGAATCTGAATTTTCTGTCGAAGCAAGCTGACTTAAAGCCCGGGCAGAAAGTGTATACGTCAGGCGTGGGCGGCGTTTTTCCATCCGGCTTGCTGGTCGGCGTCGTCAAAAGTTTTCGGGTGCGGGAGTTGGATGGGCAAGGCGCAGCTCGCGCCGGCGGTCGATCTCTCGCATCTAGAGGATGTGTTCGTGGTAACTGGCCGAAAATGATATTCTTTTTTCTTCTGCTGGTGCTCGTCCTGATCGCGCAGATTGCGGAATTTTTCATCCCGGCGCTGCCCTGGCTCTACAACGCGCACATCTACATCGTGCCTGTGATCGTTTTTATGGGGCAATGGCGTTGCCGTTTCCGCTCATGCTCGCGCTCGCCTTGTACGCTGGCCTCCTGCTCGATGCGCTCACGGTGCACGTGATTGGTGGGAAAGTTGAAATTTCAACCGGATCGTCGATACTGCTTTACGCGTGTGCTGGCGGGAATCATGCATGGCCTACGACCGCTCTTCGTCCGTGGCCGCTGGGAAGTGCATTGCATTCTGAGCGGCATCTGCACATCGGTCAATAATTCTGGCGCAATATTTAATGATCACATTCCGGCGCGGCTCTCTTGTTTTTACCCGCGAAATTTGGTGGCAAATCGGCGGACCTGGCCTGGTCGCCATGGCGATTGCGCCGATCCTGTTTTGGTTCCTGCAATGGCTCGGACGGATCACCGCTTATCCGATATCTTCCCGAAAGGAGCCGTTTCGAATGAGCCGACGCGCATCAGTTCGCGTTTGCGGATTCAATTTCTTGCGCTGCTCATGCTGATGGGCATGGGCGCCCTTGGCCTCAGGCTCTGGTGGATACAAGTGGCGCATGGCGCCGAATGGACTGCTCAACTTCGCGGCAGTTCTCAAGCAACAGTTCGGATTCCATCGGTGCGTGGCGAGATCAAGGACCGAAACGGACTGACCCTTGTCCAAAACCGGGCGAGTTATGAGGTCGATTTTTATCTGCCGGAAATGGTCAAGGGCTATCGCGAACGCTTCGGTTCACCCCCTTGACCGAATATCGAGCGACTATCAACGGAATGCCGAAAGACCAAAAAGAGCCAGATATTATTAAGATCGTTAACGACGGCATCATCCCGCGCCTCAACGATCTCGATCTTGCGCGCGATTACAATGCCGGCAAGCTCCAGAGACACTATCGCAACGACACCGAAGTTCCGTTTTCCTACATCAAAGACATCGATTTTCCGACGATGGCGAAATTTTCCGAGCACGATGTCGGATTGCCCGGGGTAGATATCGCGATCAAGCCGGTGCGCTCCTACGTTTACGGCGCGCTCGCCGCGCACCTCCTGGGTTACGTCGGTGCGCCTGACGATATCAATCGAGAGGACGCAAAGAAATTCACGTTTTATCAAGGTGACGTGGAAGGGAAATCGAACATCGAGAAATCGATGGATGAATATTTGCGTGGTAAACCTGGCGTGCGTTATCTGCGACGCAACGCGAAGGGAACGATCGATGGGGTGTTGCGCGAAGATCCGCCGAAACAGGGAGCGAATGTTTTTCTCACGCTCGATGCGCGGATTCAGGCGATCGCCGAAGAGGCATTGCGCGCAGTGGGTCGCGGCGCCGCTGTAGTTGTCGATCCAAATAACGGCAACGTCCTGGCGATGGCTTCGGCTCCGTCATTTGACCCGAACACATTCATTCCAAGTATCAAAGCCAAAGACTGGAAGGCGCTGCAAAAAGATGAAGCTGACCCGCTGGTGAATCGAGCCATCAGTGCCTTGCCGCCTGGATCGACATTTAAACTCATCACAGCGCTTGCCGGATTGCGAAAGAATCTCGCGAACGCCCGCTACAGTTGCGGAGGCGGTGTGAGTTACGGCGACCACTTTTTCCAGTGCTGGGTTGCCGAAAAACATTACACCCACGGCACACTCGGATTAATGGACGCAATTAAGGTTTCGTGTGATTCCTTCTTCTATCAGTACGGCAACGCCGCCGGTATTCAGTCGATTGATACAGTCGGAAAAATGTTGGGTCTGGGCGAAGAGTCCGGCATTCATCTATCGGGTGAACAAGCCGGCAATCTGCCCGGCCCGGAATGGATGCAAATTCATCATCCGCAAGAGCGCTGGTCGCAAGCGCAAACGGCCAACGTTTCAATCGGCACAGGGTTACACGCTGGTTTCGCCGCTCCAGTTGGCGATGGCATATGTCGCGGCGGCCAACGGCGGAATCTGTTATTACCCGCGCTTTGTCGACAAAGTTTTAAACCAGGACGGCTCGCCTGCTCTCGACGAAAACGGAAAAGTCGCGGTGCCGCAGACGCCGCGGGTGCGAGCAGATTTGCGCACTGAGCTTTCGACGCGAGCAGATCGATCTCGTGCGCAAAGGGCTTTGGAAAGTTGTCAATGAAGATGGCGGAACGGGCGGCACGAGCGCGATTGAAAGATGTGCAGGTGGCCGGGAAAACCGGCACGGCCCAGGCCACGGATCGCGGCCACAAGGACACCATCGCGTGGTTTGCTTGTTTCGCTCCCTTCGATAATCCCAAATATGTCGTCGCGGTGATGGTGCAGGGCGGCGAACACGGAGGCAGCGTTGCCGGTCCGGTCGCGACACGAATTCTGAGCGAACGTCTGGCGATGGACGAAGGCAAGTTCGACATGCAGGTCGCCTGGCTCTCGCCCGCGCACAAGGCCAATCCGTTCCAGATGATCAAGGATGTGAATTACGCCGGAGGGAACGTTCCGAGCGGCGACGAAGAAAATGCCGACGATTCGCAAAGTGCCGATGCGCAGATGGCAAGCGCGGATGCAGCGCCGGACGTCGAACCTGAAGCAGACTCTCAAGGCAAAGTGAGACGGCGCGCGTCCGCCTCGGTTGCGCGCGCCGTTCCGGTTGCGACGCCGCAGCCCCGCAACTTTTTCGAACGGCTCTTCGGGGCGACGACGTCAACCGGCGCCCGCGCCAACGCCCGCCGCCGTACGCCGACGTCGTGGTACACGATGAACATTGTCGATCTAACAAACAATGCAACAATCTCAGGCGTTCGCGCTTGTGATCGCACGAACCATTTCAGTTTTATGATAGACAAAGTAAAAAAATTTTAGGTCTTTCTTCACGCAAGACCGGCAACAAACTCATACTCAGCGTGGAAAAACTCGAGTCGCGTGTTGCGCTGCTCGAGAATGGCCGACTCGAGGAATACAGCGTCGAGCGTAAAAGCTCGCGCAACATCGTCGGCAGCGTTTACAAGGGCAAAGTCAAGAACATCGAGATGGGGTTGAAGGCGATGTTCGTCGACATCGGCTTCGAGAAGAACGCTTTCCTCCATTTTTGGGATGCCATTCCGGCCGCGCTCGACAGTGGTATCGAAGAAATTGACCGGTCCGCAAACAGGCGGCCGCGGAAACGAATCACGGCAAAGGATATTCCAAACATTTATCCGGTCGGCTCGGATGTGATCGTGCAGGTGACCAAAGGTCCGATCGGGACAAAGGGACCGCGGGTCACGACCAATCTCAGTTTCGCCGGGCGCTATCTGGTTCTGATGCCATTTAGCGATCGCAGTGGCATTTCACGTAAAATCGAAGATCCGAAGGAGCGCGATCGCCTCCGCAAGATCTTACGCGAGCTCGACATTCCGGAAGGCGTCGGCGTGATCATCCGCACCGTTGGAGAAGGACAGCGCGCGCGATATTTCGTCCGCGATCTGCGCTTCCTCCTCGATCAATGGGCGAAGGTCGAGCAATTGATTCGTGACCGTCCGGCGCCGTGCCGAGTTTTTGAGGAGCCCGATTTGGTTGAACGGACCGTGCGCGACTTTCTCACTGAAGAAATCGATGAAGTCATCTGCGATGATCGCGAGTCGATTAACCGGATGAACGAAATGGTCGGCCAGATTTCGCGGCGCGCGCGAAACCGAATTCATTTTTATGATGGTGCGACGCCGATTTTCGAAACGTTACGGCGTGCAAAAGCAGATCGACGACGCTTTCCATCGGCAAGTCTGGCTGAAGTGCGGCGGCTACATTGTGATTGACGAGACCGAAGCGCTGGTCGCGATTGATGTGAATACCGGCCGCAACAAAGGCGGGCGCGATGTCGAGAAAACGATTTTGCAGACGAATCTGAGGCGGCAGATGAAATCGCGCGTCAGCTTCGGTTGCGCAATATCGGCGGTTTGATCATCGGCGATTTCATCGACATGAAGAGCCGCAAAGACCAGCAGATGGTCTACAACCTGATGAAGGAACGGCTCAAGCGCGACAAGGCCAGGACGCACGTGCCTTCCGATTTCTCCGCTCGGTCTGATGGAAATGACGCGGCAGCGGGCGCAGGAAAGTCTCAGCGATACAATCTACGAAAATTGTCCCTACTGCGGCGGGCGCGGCGTCGTGAAGACTTCGATGACCACCAGCGTGGAATTGCACCGCACACTCAATACCGTGATGCGCAAATATCAGGACAGCATCCACGAAATCCGCGTCATCCTGAATCCGGATGTGCTTGAAACGATTGAAAGAGGAAGACGAAGAATTGCTCGTCGAGCTGGAGCGCCGCTACGCTGGGCGGCTGATGTTTCGCGGCGATCCCGACCTTTCATCACGAGAAGTTCATTATCACCGATGCAAATACCGGAGCGGAGCTCAAAGCCTGATTGCGAGGCGCTGAACGGGTAAAAAGTTCTTGCAATTTTGGACGGCCCAGCCAAACTCGCAGCATCCAGAGGAGTAACGAATTTCGTTATTGACTTGGACGCTCCAACGTGTTTGGAGTTCCGAATTGAGGAAGACTTAACCAAAAGGAGAAATAAGATAGAAAAAATTAATGTTGAGCCTGTTGGGCATCTGCGGCGATCAGCGTCGATTGGCCTTTGCTGGTACTGAGACGTATTCCGGCAAGGAGATGAAGCAGGTGGCAGCGCCACCGCCTTGTCCGGAGTGGTATGCCGATCAGCGAATTTAACGTCGGTCTTTGGGGCACTTATGTTTTCACAGGAAACGATTGGCAAAATGACCGCTACATCGAGGCCGACCACGCTTGGGGCGGCGGTGTCGGACGTCAAATACTTTTTCCATCGTTACTTCGGTATCGGGATTGAAGGCTGGGTCGTGGATGCGAGACAAGCGCACGAAAATAGTCTTTATCGATTTCAGCGACGACATTTTCGAGCGCAGCTTCAGCACCGAGACCAACGCGGTCGGTTCTGTCTTAGGCACCTTGACCTTGCGTTATCCGTTCCACTGCTCGCGCTTTCGCCCTACATTTTTGGCGGCGGCGGCGGCATCTTTGGCGGCGGCCAGAAGCGGACGTCGTTGTGCAACCACTGAGCATCTGAGCGAAGGCGAGGACCGTTGACTCGATACACACGGTCGCATGAGATTCCGAGATCGAAGGCAATCGGCCAAGTCTGGTGGCGGCACTCGAAGTCCGCTTCACGCCGCACATCGGCTGGATCAGTGATTTCAGCTGGAACTTCGTTGACGGTCCGAACAACAACTTCGGTATGGCGCGCACCGGCGTGAATTTCGCCTTCTAAAGATCGACAATCGCATTTGCGACGGCGGCGTCCGGATGTTCCGGACGCCGCCGTTTGTTTTATAGGCGGCAGTTCATTGTCCGCGAAGCTGAAAGGTTCTTTGAGAGACGTCTGACGTTTGCGAATGCTTGCGCGCGCGGACGAAATTACTGTGATGTCGTTCGTCGAAACCCTGGACAATTTGGCCCTCAAGAAATCGGAGCTCGTCCGCGCGGTTCGAGCATCTGATCGCGCTCGAAGTCCGACCAGGAACTCGAAGCGATGGCGCAAGACTTCGCGCGCGCTCACACGTGCAGAATTTCGGCCGGACGATGCGTCTCTTCGCGCCGCTTTATCTTTCCAACGAATGCATCAATAATTGCCGGTATTGCGGTTTCTCCCGCGATAACCCGATTCTTCGCGTCACGCTCAGACGTCGATGAAGTGGTCGCCGAAGCGCAGCATCTTGTCGCAGCAGGGTTTTCGTCAAATCCTTCTCGTCGCGGGCGAGCATCCCAAATTTGTCAGCCAGCGACTATCTCGCCGAATGCGTCCGCGCGCTCGCGCCGGATTTTTCTGTCGATTGCCATCGAGGTCGGCCCGATGGAAACGCAGGATTATGTCCCGATCGTCGATGCTGGCGCGGAAGGGCTGGTCGTTTATCAGGAAACCTACAATCGCGGGGTCTATGCCGAAATGCATACGGCCGGGCCGAAGCGCGACTTCAATTTTCGACTCGATTGCGCAGAGCGCGGTTACCGCGCCGGATTTCCGCCGGCTCGGAATCGGCGCGCTCTTTGGTTTATCGCGCTGGCAGGCAAGAAGCGAGTCGCGCTCGCGGCGCATCTGGAATATTTGCTCAAACATTGCTGGCAGGCGCAAATCAGTGTGAGCCTGCCCAGGTTGCGTCCCGCCGCGGGCGGATTTCGGCCGCTTTTTCGATGAACGGACCGCGAACTGGCGCAACTGGTTTGCGCGTTGCGCATCACCTTCCCGCAAGTCGGAATTGTGCTCGAGCACCCGCGAGCGGCGCGTCGTTCCGCGACTCGCTTGTTTAGTTAGGCGTGACGATGATGAGCGCCGGCAGTCACACCGAACCTGGCGGGTATACTCGACAAGGCAGCGGACATCTGCATCGCACCGTCCGTGGTCGAATCGTGGCGCCCGGATTTTCAAGACGGAGAAGACCGGCTTGCCACCGGACAATTTGAGATCAGCGACGAGCGTTCTCCGAGCCGAGATAGCCGAGGTACTTTGCGGCGTCGCGGTTTCGAACCAGTTTGGAAAGATTGGGACCAGGCTCTTTGCGGCGTATGACGATTTCACTTAATGGCGAAACGGCGGATGCACGCGACGCGGAAACGATCGCGCAACTGGTGGAACGCTACCAATTGCCGCCACAAATCCATTTTGGTGGAGCACAACGGCCTCGCCCTACGTCGACACGAATGGGCGGAGCGAGTCATTGGCCGAAGGCGATCGCGTCGAATTTGTGCGCGTCGTGGCTGGCGGCTAGACGCGGTTCAGCACTCACGGTGCGTCTTTCACGACGACTCGCATTCCGTCCGTTTGAATCGACGGTAATTGGCGTTTGTGGCGCGATAATTCTCCCTCGGTGACAACATCGACGACGTGATCGGCGAAGCGCGCTTTCCGCTGGGTCGCAAAATCGTGACGCGCGGTGCCTCGCGTTCCGGCGTAAGCGGAAATGCAGTGGCAAATTCACGTGGCGCGCCGACCAGAGATGGGCCCTGGCGGATTTGACGTCATGAGAGCGAATCGGCGATAAAGCCTCGTGCGCGGCAGATAACGCGAGCGAGAATCGCGATCAGAATCGTGCCGCCACGATGGCGATGAAAGAGATTAAGCAGCGGCATCGACGAGCATGCGTCCTGTCGGGAAAAATGTTTCGCCCGGGTAACGATCGATCATTGCCCAGAGTAACGAGGCCAGCATGAGGAAAACACCGACGACGCCGAAGACGATCGTGCTATGGGCGAAAAAGAGGATTTCGATTAAGACGAGCACTACGCCCAAAACGAAAGAGCCCAACTACTTCCCAACCCGGCCAGGCCAGCCAGATAATGGCCGAGGAAAAAGAGCGCAAAACAAATCGCTGAAATAATTCCCGGCAAACTTGCCCCGGGAATTTTGAATTCGAGATAGGCGCCGATGATTCCTCCCAGCAAAAGCAATGGCGCGAGCGCTGTGATCCAAAGGGCGAGTTGCTCAAAAGCCACTGGGATTCAGAGACACGATGTTGCCTTTGAGTCCGGCTTTTTGCGTTAGATCGACAATCGAATCGGCGATGCCATCTGCCAGCAACGGTTTGCCATTGATTCGTCTCTGTTGCCTCCCTGCGCGTTCAGGGTCAGCAGCGTTCCTTTCGGATGAATCACACGATCTCCGATTTTTACTTCCTTGTCTTTGTTTATGAATGCTTCGCCGATATCGGGATTGTGGCCGTTTTTGATGGCGGAGCTGCGGATCAGCGCCGACCAGTACGAAATGGTCTTGTCCCGTTCGTTAGCTGGAAGGTCTCTCGCCGGTCGGCAAAACCGGCGCAGCTGCACCAATCGCGCTTACTGGCGCCATGTAGATCCGTTGCGTGTAGCCAGCGCGATAAGCGAACCAGCCGACCCTGCGTTTGAATTGATAAACGTGTAGGTAGGAATGGTGGCGCGGTTAAGCACGCTCGTTATTTCCGCCGCGCTATCGAGTCGTCCGCCGTATGTATCCATTTCAAAAATAATCGCCGAGCGCCGCTACTTCGGCTGCTTTCTCGCGCGCGACGGAGAAACATCAGGAGAGAAGGCGAAACTTCACCGCGCAGCGGGACCACGACCACTCGTCGCCTTTGTGGGAATGACCTCGCGGGCCTGAGCAGTCGCCGACTGCCCTAAAGCAGCAAATCAAGGCGAAGATCGACAATATTCTTCATCATATTTGGAAAGCGACCACGCACTGCGTAAGTTTGACATCGCTTCCCAGCAGCCAAACGAGCGAAAAATCCAACATCTCATGGGAACGATCCCATCTGAAACCATCGAACAAATTGCTGCGGCGAACGACATCGTCGAGGTGATCGGTTCCTATTTTCCGCTCAAACGAGCGGGCGCGAATTTCAAGGCGCTTTGCCCGTTTCATCAGGAGAAAACGCCATCATTCCACGTGAGTCCGCAGCGACAAACCTTCCACTGCTTCGGATGCGGCGTGGGCGGAAGCGTCTTTCGTTTTGTGATGGATTACGAGCACGTCGATTTTCCCTCAGCCGTACGCAAACTCGCGCGCGCGTCGGCATCCCGGTGATCGAAGAACGGGGCCAATCGAATGGACGATCAACAAGTCGAAGCTCGCCACATCTGTTGCAGCTGCATGG
>ERZ1370068.4978-contig-4024_pt1 | contig 16566 bp, 22 predicted proteins | sample MGYA00561227_ERZ1370068 | MGnify/ENA primary metagenome ERZ1370068 (study PRJEB38410, sample SAMEA6850437) | metagenome | study: Metagenomic assessment of the ecological functions of the soil: analysis of the soil microbiota associated with the...
TCAGCAAGTCAGATCGGACCGCGCCGATCGCTTGTCAGAACTTGAACTCCTTGTTGAAGTTGTACTTGAACGAGAATTGGACGTGAACATCTTCGGACGAGAAGAGATCCAGAAAGTTAGTTCGCTTGCCCCAGATCACTTCGCCGCCAACCATCACGTTACTGACCGGGGAGAAGAGAAGATTGCCGGAAGCATACTTGCCGCGACGGAATGCGCTTGGCAGTTGGCCATTAGAATTCGACATCTCCAGCCATGAGTAGCCGACCGAACTCGTGAACCGCTCGTTCCATCTATGGTCCAGATAGGCCATCATGGCCGTCATCGGTAAGGCGACGCCTTTAATCGGAACGCGCGGGCCGCCGCCCGGATTCAGTTCGATACCAACGTCGAGCGGAGCGTCGTTCATATAGTTCTGGCTGCCCTTGCCATAAGTAAACGAGAGCTTGACGACGTCCTTCTTAGTCATGTTTATGCCTGAGTTGACGCTGATGCCGAAGCGGGTGGCGCTACCGCCTAAGTCGAAGTTGTCAGCGACAGTGTCTACCCACTTGATCGAGCCCAGCAGGCCGGAAACCTGGAGGTGGCCCCAGCCGCGGTCGAACCTTACGTTCCCCGTCAGATCGGGAAGCGGAAACCTCGGTCTCACGCCCTGCAACTCGATGCGGTCGGAAGCGCGTCCCAGGTCTGCGCTCGCGCCCGGACGCTCTAAACCAATCGTGATCGAATTCTTTCCCTTGAGCGGCATCCAGCGAAACTGCACATTGCGAAACCAGGGAATTCCGTTTGGACCCCAGTACTCGTTCGTGTTCGGGAAGATATCCGGATCCACGAAAACGCTCCAGTATTGGCCGCCACCAAAGTGGCCCATCTCTCCGTAAGCGTGTCTCAGGCGGAAAGTAGTTTGACCGGCATCCACGCCGGTGCCGAATAGTTCGAATTCAAATATGGTTTTGAGCTCACCATATTTGGTTGGGGTCGAGGACTTAACTCCAAAACGAGTCTGCCTCACACTGGAATAGAAATTTCCATTCGGCGCGAATTGGTTTGGGGACGATGGCAGCTTGACCGGCCGAACCGTGTCAAACCAGTTCGGGTCTGCTTGCTTGAACTGGTAACCCATGTCGAGCATGGCAAAGCCGTAGATTTGAAAAGTGCTCTCACCCGTTGCGTCAGGCGCCTTTCCGGGAACGCCCGGAGTTGTGGCCGGCCCGGCGGTTGATGATGAAGTGTCCGTCGTGGCAGCAACCTTTTCACCTGTCGCTCCCGCGGTGGAAGACTTCTTGGCATCTTCAATCGCCTTAAGTTGGGCCTTGAGTGCCTCGACGGTCTCCTCGAGTGTTTGCAGTCGGTCTTTGAGTTGTTGAACTTCAGGCGCAGGTTTTGCGGTTCCTGCGATTGCGCTACGGGCGACCGTACCGGAATCAAAAGTAAAGCGGCTACGACGAGAACGAAGCCGGCGATTCTGAGTGGCTCTGGTTGATGACTAATCTTCATATGGCCTCCTTGGCGCGGAAATCTCCGTCTGGACTACGCGATGCTTCCTTTTGACGAAATCGTAAGCGGGCCACGGATAGTGATGAACTAGTAAAACTTACAGGTTTTTTGGCCGGAATACTCGCCAATCGACCTCAAAACAGGTGAGTTAGAGTTCCCATTTGCTCGGCATTTGCCAGCTCGAATAAGAGCCGAGAATCCCGCTCTTCTTGTTTGGCGTGTCAGGAATGTACCAACGGGATCAAGGCGAGAACCCTCGCACTAAGTGGATCACTTGAAGGTTCGGTGGCTCGAAGGCAGCCTGGCTGAGCGATACGTCTTTTAGGCGAATCAATAAAAACCAAGAGGCCGGCGTTAGCCAGCCTCTCGTTTGTCACGCTGATGGTCCAGTGCGAATTTCAGAAACTGACGATCGTCAAAAAGCGAGGATCGTCTGCAACATCGGCACCCAACCGTTCATACCCGCGGTATACGGAGTAAACGCCCCGCTATAAGGTGCTTTGCTAACCCGCAGTATTTCGCCGTTGAGCCATAGACGCTCGGTCGGAAGGAAATGCCATTTGACGCCAGCCGCCGTACTCGTACGAGTTGCCAAAATGTCCAAAGACCTGGGAGCCTTTGGCATACAGGAGCACCTTCCTCGGAACTACAAAATAGCTCGCCGACAATTCATAGCCGTGGTCGAACGTCGATGTGACCGGAATCGGCCCGTCAGTTACGAAGTCGCTTAGCCAACGACATGAAGTATTGCCCGTTGATGGCCAGCCCGTTGTATTTGAGGCCCCAGTCGATCGCCCACATTTTGTAGAGAGCTTTGTCGACAGTCACACCCGGCGCAAACGCTCCGGTTGAGAAAGTAAGGACGCCGTCGGAATTGTACAGTGCAGTGTTCTCCGGACTTGATACATCGAGATTTGAAAAACGATCCTCCTTGGATGTCGTAAACGAGGTGCCAAGTCGAATGCGAACCTTTTTCTGGGCGAAATAGTCATCGTACATGTTCATCGATTTGCCCGGTGGCGCGTAGTTTCCCAGCGGTTCCCACCAGAGACTGCCGGAAAACATCAGGTTCGTGTCGATCTTGGCTGCGGAGATACTCAGGGTGTTAAGACTGTTGCCGACGAACGCCTGGTAGTTCAGTCCCTTCGAAAGTTCTCCGGTCGCCCATACGCCCTGGGTGAAGCCGGGGCGGAAGAAATTGTCCGCCATGCTCCTATCGGTTGCTGTGTAATATGGGAAAGTGTTAACCAGCGATCGGCTCCCGGGAACACCCGTGTAACCTGCCATGAGCGTGATGTGCTTATTGAATACCCAGCCGATGTTGCCGGCCACAACGATCGAGGAGGCGCCTGCGGACGTCCAGACGGTGAAGCTATATCGCAGCCTCTTGTCGAAAATGTAGCCGCCTAAAATGAACATCGCGCGATTTACCGTTATATCGTTGCGGTTATGAACCTCGCGGACAACGCCTAGGTGGTCCGTGAAAGTATCTTTGCTATTAAGGGTGTTGAGATATCGGAGTTGGGTATTGACGTTGAAGTTCACCAGAAGAGGCACCTTAGCGTCGTCGGGAGTTTGCACGAGTACGATCCCTGTCCGTAACGCTCGTTGTTTGGCTGTGGTGCGGCAGCCGATGCCGGCTGTGCGGAAGTACCTGCCGGATTGGTCACCGCAGGTGAAGTATTCGCATTGCGCTGCCGGCGCATCTGCCGTTGCCGGCGTTACCAGTGTCTTGCCGGCGGTCGACACATCCGTGGCCGTGCCGCCATCAAGCCTTCGCTGCAAACGCTCGACCTGTTCCAGCAGTGTCTTCTGCTGCTCCTCCATCTTGCGAAGCAGTTCGCGCACCGCGGCGTTCTCTGCCTTCACCGCATCGATTTCGTCCTTCAGGTCGTCTCCCTTAGGCTTATCGGCCGCGGGCTTCTCAGCGCGACTTTGTTCTCCGCGCTGCCTGCGTTGGGTTCCGCAGCAGGCGCCTTATTCTCCGGGCTTCCCGAACGGGGTTCCTGAGCAGTGGCAATTCCCTTATCGGTGCTGCTTGCCTTGTTTGAGGGAGATTGTGCCAGGGCAGAAGTCGTGAACAACGCAAAAGTTAACGCCAATATGAGTGATTGCTTGAGGTAAGCGCGGAGTATCGACATGTGTAAGCCTCCCTGTTGAAGCTATCCCGAAATGATCGAAGTAATGAGTTGCGACAACTCACCAGGTCACGGAACTTTCCCGTGACCTGGTGAGCCATCGCCGCTAAGCAATGGAGGCTGGTTGTAGAACGATCGCGAACCGGACTCCAGCGCAGAGTCCGATTCGGATCAGCAAAGCGTGACGGACTGGGCGAGACCGGCCTCGCTCGTTTCCTTGTACTTGCTGTTCATGTCTTTCGCGGTCTGGGCCAGGGCCATCACCGTGGCGTCGAAATCGACCCGGTGCCGGGAGGCGATCTCGTTGCTGGCGATCTCGTAGGCGGTCCAGGCCTTGACGGCGCCGAAAGCGCAGCGCTCGACGCACGGCACCTGCACGTAACCGGCGACCGGGTCGCAGGTCATGCCCAGGTGATGCTCCAGAGCCGACTCCGCCGCATTCTCGACCACCAGCGATTCGGCATCGTTCGCCGTAGCCAGCAGCGCCGCAGCCATTGCCGAGGCCACGCCGATCTCTGCCTGGCAACCGCCCTCGGCCGCAGCCAGCGTCGCATGGTGCTTGCAGAGGTAACCGATCGCCAAAGCGGCCAGCATCCCATCACGGACCTTCTGCCGATCGACCTTCCGCACCTCGATGAGCGCGTAGACCAGCGACGGCATGACGCCGGCCGAACCGCCGGTCGGAGCCGTGATCACCAGGTGGCCGCGCGCGTTTTCTTCAGAGGCCGCAATCGCGAAGGCCGCCAGCGCTCCTATTCCTTTGTCGGCCGCATACGTCTCATCCATGGACCGCTTGTAAACCGTCGCCGCCTTGCTGTGCAGTTTGATCGGGCCGGGCAGCACGTCATCCTCCGGCATCGAAAGCCCGGACTTTACCGTGGCCACCATGGCGTTGATGATCTTGTCGATGAAGGCGTAAACCTCTTCTTCCGAACGGCCCATGATCGACATCTCGTTGGCCAGCATCGCCTTCCCGAGCGAGATCTTGGCACCGTCGGCGTGGGCTCGCAGTTCATTCATCGTCCGGAATGGATACTTGGGCGGGTTCTTCTTCGGCGGTGTGTAACCCTTCCATTCGATGAAGCCACCGCCCACTGAGTAGTACTCCTGTTCAAGCAGCACCTCAGTGCCGGCGAGAAGCTTAACCGTCATTTGGTTCGGGTGATGAAAGTCGCCTTTGGTCGCGTCGTAAATGACGTCCTTGAGGCTGACCGGGATCTTCTTACCGCCGAGCGTCACCTCGAACGTCTGGTCCGGCTTGTCTCGCAGGCTGTCGAGAAACAACGGATCGACCGTGGCCGGCTCTTTTCCGATCAGTCCCGCCAGCGCGGCCCGTTCCGTGCCGTGGCCCTTGCCGGTGGCGCTGAGGCTGCCGAACAAGTTGACCTGGAGCTTCGTCGCCTTGGCGAGTTTGTCGGCCGGGAGCTTTTCAGCTCGCTGGTAGAAGTCATAGGTGATGCGCATCGGGCCGATCGTGTGCGAGCTCGACGGGCCGGGGCCCACTTTGTAGAACTCGTCCGCAACCGTCAGCACGGGCCCCTGCGCCCTTCTTGACGACGTTCAGATTCTTATCCAACGGCGGGTCCGATTTCGCCTGCGGCAGCACGGGCAGCGTGGCGATGGCCTTCGCGGTTCTCTCGTGGGCCGAGACAGAGCGACCCATCATCACGGCGGCAGCGCCGCCCACCGCGCTTCGGATTAAGAAATTACGCCGATCCACGCCGGGTGGCACATCCTGATAGAGCAACCGGCTGGTTTCGGCTAAAAATCCTCGCGAACGACTTCACTGGGCTTCTCTGTCGAGCTCAGTTTGTCTTCAAACTTTCTTTTTCTTTATTTGACATGGTGCAACTCTGCTCACTTTCAAATTTAGATTTCGGTCAGCTGCGGACCGTGTCGCGATTACTCAGGTCCTGACTGGCTTTTGTTACCCAGCTCATTCAGGTGACACCAGCTGACGCGGTTTTACAGCTAAACGCTTTCTAAGCTATTCCTTTTTGCAGCAATGCGGCCCTGTCAAAAGTGCTAGGTTTTCGAACCTGTTGGTTTTTCCTGAGGTTTTTCCTTACTGATCTCTCCGCCGATTATCCTCAGCACTGAACAATCTGACTTCTCGGGAGCTCGCTGGACGCCGGATAAGACTGAGAAATTTGTTCACCTGTAATTTCTGACAGGTGATTGTCTGTCAGCATCCGTTTACCCTCTCGATCCAGATTAACCAAACGGATCAAGCGATCAGTAGATTCATGTAGTTGAAGCGGTGACAGACGTCCGTGCAGGTTCAAAGCAGCGCACCACACAGAGGCATTGATCAGATTCCGGTGGGCCATCCGGCGGTGAGTCAGATCTTCACTGGGTAATTTAGTTGGTTGCCGACAGCCATCGGACTATGCGCTGGCGCGGGACGCAGCTCTGGGCGTCATGACGGCCTTAGCGAAGTTATATGAACGCCATGAGCGCCGGGTCTACGGCGTGTGTCTCGAGCATGACCCGCAATCCAGCTCAAGCTGAGGATTTGACGCAAGATGTCTTTATTCATCTGATCAGCAAGATCGCGTCATTCCGGGGCGAGCAAATTCAGCACCTGGCTTCATCGACTAACCGTCAACCGGGTGCTCATGCATTTTCGCCGTAAGGATGTGCGGCGCGCCGCAGTCTGCGATGAACTCAAAGAGGGAAACCTTCCAAAGACCGCGAACCCATAAATCCTCCAGTGCGCAAATGGTAAGAGAGGATCGCTTTGCACTCAGCTTTGAAGCAGTTGCCGCTTGGCTGTCGTTCAGTTTTCCTGCTCTTTGAGATTGGAGGTTACAAGCACGACGAGATCGCGCAGCTGCTCGGCTGTTCGTCAGGAACGTCAAAGTCGCAACTGCACCGGGCGAGGATGAAACTTCGCGGTTTGCTCAGGTTGAGATTAGTGGCCTTGGCCCAAAAGTCTGAAAGGCGAGGTCTCATTCACACTGGGCTTCAGCCTGGTGACCCACAGCGCCGTGAGATCAAAACCGTTTCAACGGTTTCTCTGTCTGGCTAATAGGGCAACGTCCTCGAGGCTCAACAGCTCGCTCAGTCAAGAACAAAAACCGTTAAAACGGTTTCACATCTCTTCCTACTGCCGATCACCGGGCTAAAGCCCGGTGTGAATGAAGAACGGCCCAATCATGCGCGCGCTACTTCACCGAGTGGCGGATATTTCTTGAACAACTTCGCCATCGCCTTGTTGAGAGTTCTTAGTGACCTTCTCCGGATCTTTGCCCGAACCAAAGTCTTGCTGGCCGAGCCGCGCCAGATTTGGTTTTTGGCAGCTACGTCATAGATGTCCACATTCAGAGTGCCAATATTAATAGTAGTGCTGGTAGTAGTCGTGGTTGACATGCCACCGCCATAGCCACCCCAGCCGCCCCAGCGGCCATAGCCCCCAGCCACCCATGTCGTTACTGTACGAATTCCACTGTTGCTGCTGGCTTACCGCGGCCTGGTAAACGACGATGAGGTCCGCGCCCTCGCCTTCCGTTTTGGTTAGCCCCTTGAGAGCCAGTTGGGCGTCAATAGCCTGCATGATCTGGGAATCCAGAATTTGATTGGGGTACTCGACCTTCGGAATCCGGGCCCACCTGTAGGTCTTGAACTTCGCGAAATCTGTTCCGGGCATGGCGTTGTACCTGATGTCCTGCGCGCTGGCGGATCCGACGCATAACAGCAGCAATAACATCGCCATCACAAACAGAGAGTTCTTACTCGGTTTCATCTTCATCACCTTCTCTCGTAGAAATCGATTCTTCAGCGCCCGATGCTATCGTCCGGCGGGCGCGGGGAACCTGTCACAAATACTAGTGGGGAGACTCTCTGAAGAGCGCTACGCTGGCAGGTCTTTAGCCATTTGGGGCGTGGCGCCAACGGTAAACGCCGAAACCTGCCTTAGAGACTCTGTGGCTCGACGGAACCCGACTTACTGATTTATTGACCCCTTGGAAACTTCTCGGAGGATAAATTCACATGCGAAACAGAAATTCAATCACGGTGCTGGTCGCTCTGGTTATTGTCACGCTGATGACCGCAGTTGGAGCATCGGCGCAGAACGCCAGCAACACCCGTCCTGTACAGGTTCCACAGGGTGAGAGACAAAAGATTCAGGGTGTCGTCAGTATGCGCAATGGCGATACTTTCAAAGTCCGGGACCCCGGCGGCGCGGAGTATACGGTGCTCTTAACGAGCTCTACTGACGTGACTTCCCATGCCAGAGGGCTCAGGGCAAGAAGGACTACCCGGTGACCTACATCATGCGCGGTCTGCGTGTGCAGGCGCAGGGCAAGGGAGACGCCGAGGGTAATCTGGTGGCTGAGTGGGTCAGGTTTGACGAGCAGGATCTGCGCAGCGCGCAGTCGGTCGAGCAGACAGATGATCTCGGCCAGGGAAAACCAGGCGAGACTTGAGGCCGCTGAAGCGGCTGCGCAAAGAAGCCGAAGAGGCGGCCCGCATAATGGCAGGGACAAATCGCGGAGAATACGGCGCTCGCGCAAGAAGCCAAAGAAAAAGCAGAAGCGGCACAAAGAACGGCTGATCAGGCTTTCAAGGATGCCGCGCTGGCCAACAACCGAATCAATGGACTCGACGATTACGAAACGATTCGGACCATCTCAGTCCTCTTCAAAGTGAACAGCAGTCTCATCGACGCCGCTGCGAAGCAGACGATCGATGACGCCGCGGCCTGGGCAAAGGAGAGAAGGCCAAGGGAAACACGAACGGTTGGCTGGTCGAAGTAGTTGGATTTGCGGATACCAGCGGCAACACTGCGAGGAATCGCGCCCTCAGCGAACGACGCTCGAAGGCCGTCATTCAATTACCTGGTTGGCGTGCACAGTCTGGATCTGCGCCGGCTGGTTCAACCCTTTGGCTATGGTGAGTCCAGACCCGTCGCGGATAACAAGACTGGCCGCAGGGCCGCGCCAAGAATCGGCGAGTTGAAATCAAGATCCTGCAGAACAAGGGCATCGCAAATAAGATGGGGAACTAAAAACGCCGGACACGATTTGATGGTGAGCAAGGGGAGTAAGAGCCAGGAGGTTCGACGGCCGGATCCGACAAAATCGGATCCGGCCGTCGTTTGTCGACTTGTTGGTTTCTCTGCGTCTCCGTGGTGAGAATGTTTTCTGAGACCCTTCACCACAGAGTCACAGCGCGGCCTTGGGCCGCAAGCAAACGCCTTAAGCTCCGTAGGAGCAGAATGTTTATAGCTTTAAATAATGAAGAAAAGGATCCCAGCTCCGTGGGAGCGAAACGAGACCTCTAAATTGTTGCGCTCCTACAGAGCTTCGGGAACTTAAAGAGCCTCGTGTCTATAAACATTTCATCCCTACGGGATGTGACCACGAAACTTTGCTAACAAAGCAAGAAGTTACGCCGTTGTTACAACGCAAATTCCAGGCAACGGATGCAGGCAAGGCACTTCAATCTAACTAGGTTCTTGCAAATGGCTTGACATATACTGCGCCCGATGATTTTCATGCGTTCGCAGATCAGGCGCTCAATAGCTGTGGCATTATGTGTTTGTTCGATCTGGCTATTCGCTGCTTGCGTGATGCTGTGTTCGAAGGATATTGAAGCGCGTGAGTTTAATTGCGCAATATCTCTTTCAGCCTCAGCGTCGACTTCAGACCCAGCCGAGTGCTGCCCGTTCACCGAATCCCTGCGCAGTGTCTTGCCGGAACGTGCCATTCCAACGGTTACCGTTGCTGAAAGCATCACCCTGCCATTTGAACCTACTGCGGCGAATCCTGAACTGTCATTTCACCACGTCTTAATCGTCTCTAGTTCGTCCGACCCACCTTTCAAGCGACTTCGAAGTCTACGTATCTAAAACTGACAACGCATCTCGAACTACGCGCCCAGCCTTCACGGTAAGGCTGAGTCAATATTGCCGTATCAATGTCAGGAGATTAGTTATGAAAAGCTTGTTCGCGATCCTGGGTTTGCTGCTCTTTTTCTCCACTCTCACGCCCGGTTCAATCGTACCTGGCCAGTCAGTCAAGTTGGAGGGCCAAATCGTCTGCTGCACGAATTGTTGGGCCAGGGAAGATCGGACCAAGGTCACTTACGGCACTGCGGCGGACCTGCAAAAGGCGGCTGAGTGCATTGGCAAGGGCGACCCAACTCTGCTGGCCGTGATGAACACGGAGAAGGGAACCACCTTCTATCAATTGGAGGATGGCTCGGTTCAAAAGACCAGGCAAGAACTGGTTGGACTTCGTCGGTAAACGGGTTGAGATCGCAGGACCCGTAAGATCGAAGAAGGACGTGAACTTCATCAAAGTAGACGTGCTCACCGTAATCGCGGAAGCGCCTTCGGCTTCTGAGCAGCAACCAAAAGTGATCGGCACTGAAGCCGAGTTAGTAATGACCGACCTGTTTGCCGCCGAGCAGAGGCTAAGCAGCTATCGCGGACGGATTGTGGTGTTGAATTTTTGGGCGACATACTGCATTCCATGTCGCAAAGAGATGCCTGATCTGGCCGCCATCCAGAACGAATATGCAGCTCTGGGTTTGCAGGTGATTGGGGCGTCAGCTGACCCACTCGAAGATCAGAAGAAAGTCCTGCAGTTTATTAAAGAGATGAAGATCAACTTTCCGGTTTGGCTGGGAGCGACGACCCAGAGCATGGCGCTATTCGGTTTGGGACCGGGACTGCCGGGGACCGCCATCATCGGACGCGACGGAAAGATCGTATGGCTGAGCCGAAACATTGTGAACGCCGCAGACATCCGAAAACAGATCGATCCGCTGCTGAGTCAGGCGGCCAGACAGGCTAAGCAAGTGGTGAAGTCCAAGCCGGGCGATGCTTCTGAACGTTCCCTTGACCGCTTTGACCGGGAGAAGGCCGCGCCGTGAGCGGGGCAGGACAAAACAACTACAAGTGGACCTACGGGGTACGCGTTATCTCGCATCAGATAGATCGTGCGAAGTGGCGTAACACACTCACCTATCGGTTTCATCCCAGAGTGACGGCCGGCATTGAATACAACCCGTTGGCCGGAAAGGTGAGCCCACTCGCTAACGTGGTAGTGCTGACTGAGACGCAGCAGCGGCCGGCGCTAATACTTGGCACCAGCTCCGACCGCATCGGAACTCCTGGGGACAGTCCTTCTATGCGACTCTCAGCAAGAGCTTGAAGCGTCAGACGGGCTTTGCCCATCGCTCCTTATATCGGAGTCGCGTATGGGACGTACGAGGATCGCGCGCGAGTAATCGGGGGATTGAACATGACCTTCAGCGAGCATTGGAGCGCAACCATTCTTTTCGATGGTGTGCGGGTACACCCGCTGGCGAATTACACGCATGGTGCACATCAATTTGGGGTGATCCTGGAACGCGGCAGAAATCCCGGCGTCAGCTACAGCTTCTCTTTTGAAGCTTCGCCGTCTCCTTCACTATTAACTTTCTGCTTGACCTTGGAACTAATTCAAAGGTGTAGGATGCGAATGATGAAACAAAGCGCGGCGAGCAAAGGCTCCTGGCGAATCGGTGAGCTGGCCAAAGCTACCGGCGTAAGCACCGATACGCTGCGACACTACGAGCGAAAGGGAGTGCTGCACTCACGGCGCACTGCCAATGGTTATCGTGAGTATCCCGAGGACGCGCTTGAAAGAGTGCGGATGATCAGACAAACGCTGGTAGTCGGCTTCACGCTGGATGAGCTCAAAGCGATCTTCCAGGTTTTTGATCGCGGTGGCGCGCCCTGCCAACAAGTGCGGAGCCTTGCGGCCAGCAAGCTGGCTCGGGTCGAGACTCATCTGGAAGAAGTAATCGCCTTGCGTGACGATCTCAGAGCAGCCTTGCAGGATTGGGATAGACGCCTGGAGAAAACAGCTTCCGGCCAACGGGCCGGTTTGCTAAAGACACTTGCGACTCGAAACGGCGCGCGTTCATCAACCAGTCTCCTCTTACGCAAACCTTCGGTAAAGAGAAGAAAGGACGGAAAGCATGAGTAAGCGACAAGACGTTTTGTTGGTGATCGGTATTCTCGTGATTGGCCTGACCTCAGGATTGTTAATCCGCGCCCAGCAGCAAAAAGGGCGATAACCAGATGAGCCAAAAGCAAATGGATGAGATGAACATGCGCGGCGATAAGCACATGGGTTTCGACCATTTAAAAACGACCCATCACTTTTTGCTGGCAAGCGACGGCGGTGCTATTCAGGTTGAAGCGAACGATGGGAAAGATACCGAAAGTCGCGATCAGATCCGCCGGCACCTCCGGCACATTACCATGATGTTCAGTGAGGGAAATTTCCGAGTCCCAATGCTGGTTCACGAGAAGACGCCGCCCGGAAGCGAAGTCATGCAGAAGCTCAAGGCCGAAATCAGCTATGAGTTTAAGGAAACCGATCGCGGTGCGCTGATTCAAATCTCGACGAAGAATCCAGAGGGGCTGACGGCTATTCACGACTTCCTGAGATTCCAGATCAAAGAGCACATGACTGGAGATCCGCTGGAGGTCAGAGCGGCCAGCTGAAGGCGAAAGACAAAGAGCTCGCGCGCCGCCTGCTTCGGGCTCTGCCCGCCGATGTGCGGAAAGCTCCGCTTTCCCTCCGCTTCAAAGGCCCCGGCGGCTACGCCGCCGATCCCCATTTGATTTTTGAGATGATCTATTAAGAGCGGTTAGTTCTCGGTCCTGGAGGCGGCGGAGCCTGCGAGAATTAGTGAAGCGTTACGGAAAGCGGAGCTTTTCCGCACATCGAGCGGCGGAGCCTCTAGTGGCTAACTATCGTAATGATTGAAACAATTTCATTTCGCCAATGATTGGAAGCGTATTAACATTCCGCCCGAAAGCAGAGGCAATCCGTATGTGATTAAGAGCTATGGAGATCTTTGAGATCGAACCCGGGAAAGATTTTGAGGTTTACAGTGAAGGCCACTTCAAACGGAAAAGTGACTCGGACACTTGGTCAGCGATAGGTCGAGCGATAGTCAGGCAGACGCGGTCTTGCGCGAATGGCGCGAGTCGGCATTCTACTGGCAGAAACACGCCGATACCATTCGGACAATGTTCGGCCCTATCACGCAAGCACTCATCGACGACGCTCAAATCGGGGAGGGAGAAGCCGTCCTTGATGTGGCTGGTGGCGCGGGTGAACCATCGCTGACAATTGCGGGAACTGTTGGACCATCCGGCTCAGTTACGTATACGCGACGCCGCGCCGGAAATGGTAGCGGCCGCCGAAAGCGAAGCCAAACTACGGGGAATAACAAACATTGCGTTCGAGCAATGTGCAGCTGACGCGCTGCCATTTGATGACCGATCATTTGACGCGGTCGTTTGCAGGTTGGGAGCAATGTTCTTTCCCAATCCCACTGCTGCGCTCCGTGAAATGTTGCGCGTAACCAGGGGCGAAGGTGTGTTAGCGCTTGCCGTCTGGGGTAAGGCTGAACTCAATCCATTCTTTTACCTGATTACTGATGTCGTGGCCCGGTACTTTGAGGCTGCAGCGCTCGGCTGACCCGAATGCGCCGGGCGCTTTTCGATTCGCGGAGACCGGCAGCTTGTCTCAGGTCCTGGCAGAAGCTGGAGCTGTGCATGTCAAAGAGCGCCTGCTTGAGTTTGATATTGCTGCGCCAATTTCACTAAGACAGTTCTGGGAGCTGCGCGCGGAGACTTCGGGCACGCTGCGAGAGAAGTTGGCGACGCTTTCGCCACACCGGGCAGAATGCCTCGCGCAAGAGGCCAGGGAAGCGGTGCGCGAATACTTTTCCAACGACCAGATGAGTATTCCCGCCCAGGTGATCGTCGTGACCGGGCAAAAACCGTAATGGCTCCAACGGAAATGGTGAACGCGCAATTGATTGAAGCGCTGCGCGAGACTCGCAATCGTACGCTGGCGTTGGTTGAGGACTTGAGCGACGCGCAGTTAATTGGCCCACGTTTGCAGATTGTCAATCCTCTCCGTTGGGAGGTTGGTCACATCGCATGGTTTCAGGAGTACTGGGTCTTACGGCAACTCGGCGATCAGCCGCCAATTCTTCAACAGGGAGACTTGCTTTACGACTCAGCGCGCGTCGCCCACGACACGCGTTGGGAATTGCCCTTACTCGCGAGAGACAAAACCCTCGCTTACATGGAACGAGTTCTTGAGCGGGTGATCGACCAGGCCGGCGACGGGAGCCGCAGCCCGAAGGATGCAGACGGCTATGATCTGAATTACTTCCTGAACCTTGTGCTGCTGCACGAGCAGATGCATGACGAAGCGATCGCTTACACACGTCAGACTCTGAGCTATCCAACACCCGCACTCGCGGTCGGCAACGAGACCAAACCTGCGGGGCAGAACGCGGCTTCTTCACCAGCCGGCGCTGATCTGACATCGGACGCGGAAATCCCCGGCGGTATTTTCACTCTCGGGAGTAACTGCGATCACGGTTTCACTTTCGATAACGAACTATTGGCCCATGATATTGAGATCCCCGCTTTGGCGATATCCAAAACCGCTGTCAGCAACGGTGATTTCAAGCAGTTCGTAGAAGACCGTGGCTATGGAAGAAGCGAGCTTTGGAGTACGCCGGGATGGCAATGGCGGACGAGTGCGAAAGCAGAACATCCGGTCTACTGGCAACGCGAGGGAAGCGATCGGTGGTTGCGCCGCAGTTTTGATGAATGGGTCGCGCTGGGTGAGGGCCTTCCGGTGGTCCATGTTAATTGGTACGAAGCCGATGCTTATTGCCGCTGGGCGGGGCGGCGTCTGCCAACAGAAGTTGAATGGGAGCTGGCAGCGAGTGGCGTGCCTACGGTTGATGGTCACGGCCTGACCACAAACAAGCGGCGATATCCCTGGGGCGATGACTCGCCGACAGCAGCTCGGGCGAATCTTGATTGGAACAAGTTTGAATACGTTCCGGTTGACTCGCTGCCCGATAGCGACAGCGCTTTTGGTTGTCGTCAAATGATCGGCAATGTGTGGGAGTGGACAGCGAGCGACTTCAAGCCATATCCAGGCTTTGTCGCCGGTCCTTATAAAGAGTATTCCGAGCCGTGGTTTGGGAAGTCACAAGGTGCTTCGTGGCGGATGTTGGGCGACACGTTCGCGCTCTCATTCATAACAGCTACCGAAATTTCTACCCGCCCGATCGACGCGATGTATGGGCGGGCTTCCGGACCTGCGCGCTGCAAAGTCAGTGAAAATGAAGATTGGCATAGTCACTCCGGCTCCGCCGGATTCCCGCCATGGAAATCGCATTACGGCGCTTCGCTGGGCGTCGATTCTGAGACGCCTTGGCAATCACGTCTCGCTATCACAGACGTATGACGGCAAGCGATATGATTTGTTGGTAGCCTTGCACGCTCGGAAGAGTCATTCGTCGATCGTCAACTTTCGGCGCGCGGCATCGCCACGGTCTCCGATCATCGTCGCGCTGACCGGAACAGATCTCTATCGGGATATTAGGATCAATTATTTGGCGAAAGAATCGCTGGGTATAGCAACGAGGATCATTGTGCTTCAACCAAAAGCGGTTGCAGCACTGCGACCGAGTTGGCGAAAGAAGACAAGCGTGATCTTTCAATCAGTCGAAAATGGCCTGACAGGCACGAGCGACAAGTCAGCCAAACCCCGAGTAAGTCGCTATGTTAAGAGACGACGCAGCCCCAGCTTTGATGTGTGTTATCGGACACCTCCGTGCGGTGAAGGATCCATTTCGCACCGCCATGGCAGCGCGGTTACTTCCTGATTCGTCAAAAGTCCGAGTCTTGCAAATCGGCGGCGCGATGACTGACGGAATGGCTAAGAGAGCGCAAAAGGAAATGATTGTTAATGAGCGCTATCAATGGCTCGGTGAGCAGCCGCAGTCACGCGTCCGCCAAATCCTGAAGAGGAGTTCTCTCTGTGTGCTTTCGTCTCGCATGGAGGGAGGTGCGAACGTGTTGTCGGAGGCAATTGCGGCTTCCATTCCTATTCTCGCCTCCCGCATTGACGGAAATATCGGCATTCTGGGCGCAAATCATCCCGGCTATTTTGACGTTGGTGATACAAGACAGCTAGCCCGGATGTTGAACCGCGCGGAGAGTTCTCCGGAATTTCTTGCGGAATTAAAGGCGCGGAGTGAGAGCCTTACCAGCCTTGCTGATCCCACGCGCGAGGAACATGCGTGGGCGGCCTTGCTCAATGAACTTCGTCCGGGAAGGCTTTGACTTAAAGTGACGACCAGTCCGAAAAAGCTGACGCGTAGTGTATAAGTGAATTTAGCCCGGCCTTTAAGGCAACAATGTACTGGGCTCATAAGCCATGTTTACGCTTAATCCGCGGAGAACCGCAAAGCGGTTCCGACCTCCAGCCCAAGGTCGCTGCGCAGCGGCTACCTTGGGGAAGGGTGATCAGCGAACTCTGCAACCCCAACAGGGTTGCGTCGGTATTGGTGATAAAACAGACGCAACCCGTTGGAGTTGTAGGCATATTGATCCTCCTTTCCCAGGGTAGCCGCTGCGCGTCAACCCTGGGCTTTGGGATCGTAACCGCTTCGCGGTTAGACGCTGCCATTACTGGCAGCTCGTGAATTCATGGGACTTCACAGTGGGCCTTTCCATCTTCCGCGCAAGTCGTTCCTGACTCGCTCGTTCATTTATCGGACCGGGGTAGCTCCTGATGAGGTTTGTCAGTTCTAAAGCCCAACATTGTGGCGGAAGACAGCCCGACCGAATCTCGTCCCGCTGGCCCCGGTCGCCGAACTTGTGATTGATTGAAAACAATTTAACCTAAACCTATGAAAATCATCCCGACATTACGGACTGTCTTCTCCATCGCGCTTACGGTCGCGGCAGTGGCTGTGCTGGCACTGCTGCTTCATGTCTCATATTTCAGTTCTCAGATCGTCTCTGCCCAGCAAACTAATTATCCGCAGATCAAAGCGGAAGCCGAACAAGCATATGCCGCCGGCTCGTACGCCCGCGCTAACG
>ERZ1370068.3764-contig-2866_pt1 | contig 16552 bp, 26 predicted proteins | sample MGYA00561227_ERZ1370068 | MGnify/ENA primary metagenome ERZ1370068 (study PRJEB38410, sample SAMEA6850437) | metagenome | study: Metagenomic assessment of the ecological functions of the soil: analysis of the soil microbiota associated with the...
TTGGCGTTTGAGTTGCCGTGATAGTCGCTGGCGGCGTGCTCTCCCGAACCACGGCCGGTTGTTGGCCCACAGAATTGGTCCCGGCGGAAATTGCGACAATCAGCGTTAGCGAGAAACGCATTAGCGCATTCTTTTTCAATTTAGACTCTCCTTAAGCAGAGGGATAGCGAAAAAGTAATCGGCTTTCGTTGGACCTGGAAGGCCTACCATTAGTGTGGGCGCGTAGGCATCCATCTAATCGTCTTCGTCAAGCAGTTCGAACATCTTGATGTTGGCCAGGAAATTTGGGTCAGCAAGGCATGGCGGCTCCCTCTAAGGGCGACGGGACTGGAAAAGCGGCGGCATTATAGTCCAAGTCGCTGGAAAAAATGTTTGAGACCGAGAAAGGTCAGATCAGCGCCGCAGCACGGCTTCTGATCAATAGCTGCGCGGCTGTTAGAACCAGAGTGTGGGGTTAGTAACTATGGCAGACTTGCGCGGGGTGTTGTTTGCGGGTTGCCGCGCGTTGTTATTGGCCGGAGTAGGCGTCGCCTTGGCCGGCTTGGCGGAACCTGGCAAACCTGCGTTTCGTCCGTTACGGGTGAGCGCGATTCTTTTTCGGCGCCAGTCTGGGCCACGCTAACTTTGATTGAGCGATAGGTTCCGTCGTGCGCTTTGTTCGTCGGATCGTAACTGATCACGTATTGGGTGCGCAGGTCGCGCACAATCTCGTTGGCAATCTGCGGTAATTCAGAAATTGATTGCGGAAAGAACGCCCGACCGCCCGTATCGCTGGCAAGCTTATTGAGTAAGGTGACTGCTTTGTCGCGCGGGCTCTTTCTGATCAGACCCTTTTCGGCGTCCAATTCATTGACGAATCCAATTACGAAAATCTGCACATCTTCTTCGCGCAGACGCTGGAAGAGTTGAGTCTCATTATAGATAGCTGGCGCGGTCCTCGCCGTCGGTAACCACGATCAGAGCTCGGCGGCGGCGATCGTCATCGCCACCCTTCTTGTATTCGGCCACGTGTTCGGCAGCCAGGTAAACACCGTCGACAACGGCGGTCTGTCCACCTTCGACATAAAGCGTGTCGAGGCCATCCAGCAATAAATCTTTGCTGGGCGTAAAGTCCTGGACCGTTTCAATCTTGTCGCTGCTGATAAAGCGTTCGATAAAGGTTTCGTCGCCCTTCTTGTTGCTGTTGATGATCGTCTTGGCGGCGTCGATGATTTGCTGGAACTGTGGCCGCACTGAGCCGGACGTATCCACCGCCAATCCATAGATGACCGGGAACTTCCTCTTCCGTGAATGCAAAGATCGGTTGCGGCACGCCATCCTCGAGAACTTCTAAATTCGTCTTTCGCGAGCCGATTGATGGGATGGTTGTTGCGATCGATAACGCGGACGTGCAGCGTTACCAGTTCGGTGTTGATGGTGATTCGTGAATTCTCGTCGATCTCCGCGCTCGTTGGATCGGGCGTCGGCGTCGGCTTTGGTTTCAAAATCGGCGGCGGGGGCGGCGCTCCCAGTTGGGGCGCAACGCGACGACCAGGACCAGTCTGGGCCGGAGTTGCGGTCGGCGAAGGTGTGGCCGTGCCGGTTTGGCGTGGGCGCGAATCCGGTTGCTGAGCGCGTGAAGCGCTGCCAATCATCAATGAAATTGCGGCGATAAAAGCCGCCAGAGCCACAATGGCGCTTCGTCGAGCTTTAAGAATTTGCACAGTCCCAAGTCCCATCTCTGCTAAACCTTCTATGAATAAATGACCAAAGTCAAACGATTTTCGGGCTCAGGAGAGAACAAGCCGGATTAGAGATGCAATTGGGCTGGGTTGACGTTGCCGGTACGCACGCCTCTGGCGTGCTGAACCGCTTGAACCGTTGCGAGCTGCACGCCGGAGGCGTGCGTACGCGCTGCCAAACTTACTTCGGATTTGCGATGGCGTAGTAACCTTCCCTGCTCCGGACGAACAGGCGGGGCAGGCCACGCGGCGGATGCACCGTAACCTTGATCTTGTGCCACTTGCCGTTGCTCACAAAGTTAGCAGGGCCGGTAACCGATCGAGTACTGGTGACGAAGCTCAAGCGCAATTTGCTCGAAGATGTCATCCATTTCCGCGGCGCTGTTTGGATAGAAGGCCTTGCCGCCGGAAACTCCCGCCAGCTCATCAAGAATGCCCTGGCCTTCCATACCCCAGCGCGCTGCCCATGTCGCTGCCGCCCAGGATACCGATCGCATAGAGCGTCACATCCGATTCTTTCAGCACTCGCCGCAACTCGTTAAAGGTATAGCGCGAGTTATTGTCCTGGCCGTCGCTGATCAGAAGCAGCGCTCGCTTTGGATGGGTGCCGCGTTGGACGCGCTCGACTCCCAAATAGCAGGCATCGTACAGCGCCGTATTGTTCTTGGTCTGAACGAAAGTCAGCTTGTCGAGCACGGCGTTACCGTCACGCGTGCGGTCCATCAGCAGCTGGGCGCGCGAGTTGAAACCGATGAGAAAATACTCGTCGCGATCGTGGCTGGTCTGCACGAAGTGGGCCAGGGCGTCCCGCGCGCGCCGCACCTTGTCGCCGCTCATCGAACCCGAAACGTCGAACAGGATACCCACCGAAACCGGCGCGTCCTCGTCGCTAAAGAACGAAATGTCCTGCTGTGATTTCTCGTCAAAGATCGTGAAGGCGTTCTTGCTGAGGCCCGAAACAAAGCGGCCATAGATGTCCGTGACGGTCACATTGAACGTGATCAGGTCCGTGTTGGTAATGATTGGCGTCTTGTCGTCAACACCGCCTTCGGGCAATTGAATTTTCGTTGCTGACTTTGGGTCCGACGCGGGAGCCTGGGCCGGCACCGGCTGCACCGTTAGCAATTCTTTGTTTTCTGGCGAGGGTGACGGTTTCTCAGGGGCTGACTTCTCGGAAGGCTTCTTTTGCGCGGTTGAAGGCTCAATTCCAACCAATGCGGCAGCAACCATTGCGCACAGAATCAGCACCGGCAATGCTGCTTGTCGAGGCAATCTCATTTGTCCCCCTTGAAAGCGACGAAATTGTGATCAGTTTGGATTGAGATCGGCAGGCACACCTTTCACCTTTGCTCGACTTGGATGCGAGTCGCAGTTGAATCGCAGACAGAAAAGGTTTCGCCCTCACTGATCCACTTTTCTCTGCGCCTGGTTCCCGAAAGAGAGCTAGCGCAGATCCAATCCAAACCTTCCATTGCAGGGAGACGCTGCGCGCGCCTAATGCAGTGACGAACTTGCCACGCATTGTAGGCCAGGGCCAGCGGCGACGCAAGAGATATCGCAGGCTAAAGCCGTCAAACTCCTAAATTTTTGAGCGCGGAGTTTTCGCCACTCACCGGCGTTTGGTGGTACTACCCTGGCGGCCATCCGGCTAAGGCGTTAATGTCGTCTGGCTTGAGCATGAGCGCTTCGCCCCAAACGGATCGTAGTCTCGTGGGCCATAACCGGAATCATCGCTTTAATGCTCTAAGCTTCGCTTTATCCGCGCGGCGCTTTTGGTCCAATCCCATCGACCATCTCGAGCCCGCCGCCCGTCGGTAAATTTCCGCAGGTCATCAAGCGAGGCAATCTTGAATTTTTGATGAAGGGTCGCCGCCGTTTTCGGGCCGACGCCAGGCAGTTCGAGCAGGTCGAGGACGGTGGCCGGCGTCTCTGCCGTCAACCTTTCCCAGGCGTCAAAGGTCCCGGTCTGAACCAGCTCGACGATCTTGCCGGCCAGCGCTTTGCCGACTCCGGGAATCTCCAGCAAGCCTGGCCAGGCCCTGCTCGCTTTCGATGACTTTCATTTCAATTGGCCAGGTTTCAATCGCCTCAGCGGCCATGCGGTAGGAACGAACCCGGAACGAGTCCTCGCCGCGGACCTCCATCAGCGATCCCATCTGGTTGAAACGACGGGCGATTTCTTCGTTATTCATGACCAGGTGAATCGTAAATCGGCTGGGCGACATTAGTAAATGACGGAAACCGGATTGTCAGAACCGCGAGCGGTAGCGACAGGATCATGCGCATACACTCGAAGAACGTTCGTCTGTTCGACTCAATCGCGTCTTGATCAGTCGCTACCGCTCGCGGTTCTGACACGGTCGACACAGAGGACCACAGCCTTGCATAGGAAACTGCGTTATTTCCTGCAACTTTCTCGCTGGAAGCATCACTTCACTAATTGAAGTAACTCTGCAAACGAAAACGCCGCCGGTGGCATGTACCAACGGTCACTGGCATAAATCGATTTCAAGGCAACGCGGAGGAAAACCTATGACCAGCCGGATTGATCTCTTACCAAATCTTGCGAGAGTCCTAAATAAGCGCCGAACCAGACTGATGATCGCGCTGGCGTCGCTGGCTCTGTTCTGGGCCTGCTATCCGACACGCCGACACCACTTACTCCAACCCGCAGGAGTTCGGGACCGGTCAATGGCTGGTTGAATTTCGGACCGGCGAAACCAGGGTCCATATGGAAATGCGCTATCAACGCAAGAGCGAAAAAAGGGACCGGTTACAGCAGTCACGGCTTCACCGATCGATCCGTCCGCGCTCTCAGGACTAACGCGCGATCAGGCGATGTCCAGCGGCACGAACGTTCGATTTCAATTGAAGCGCGATGCCGGAACTTTCAACTTCGAAGGATGGTTCAAAGAAGGCAACGGCTCCGGCCATTTCACCTTCACGCCCGACCACGGGTTTGCCTCGCAGCTGACTTCACAAGGTATCGGTTCTCCGACTGACGAGCAATTGCTTTCTCTCGCGATGAGCGACACCGGCTTTTGCTCTTAATCAACGAACTCAAAGCGCAGGGTTACGAACGTCCCACTCTCGATCAGCTCGTGCAGATGGGAAATCATGGCGTCAACTTTGAATACGTCCAGGGATTGAAGTCTTATGGCTATCAACTCAAGACGATCGATAAGCTGGTGCAGATGAGGGACCACGGCGTGAACCTGAAATTCATCAGCGAGATGGCGGCTTTGGGATATAAGAACCTCGAGCCTGATGCTCTGATTCGCGTTCGGGACCATGGCGTCACGCCGGATTTCATCAACGAGATGGTGGCCGCCGGGTATTCTCAATCTTCGCTGGATGATTGGGTGATGCTGCGCGACCATGGCGTCAACGGCAAGTACATCAAGGAACTGGAGCGCTTTGGGTTATTCGCGTCTGCCGCTCGATCAGCTGAGACAGATGAGAGATCACGGGGTCAATGCAAAGTTCATCGAGGAACTGAAGCAGCACGGATATGACCGATTGCCCGTGGATCAACTGATAAGACTCCGGGATCACGGGGTAAGTGCGTCTTACATCCAAAAATGAAGGAGCGCGGCTATGCAAATTTGAGCGTGGACGAGTTGATCAGTATGCGGGACCGCGGGACCCGGGAATAGGACCCTACTTACCCTCGACCTGCGAGTTCAAAGGTCGCCGGGCGCCAGCAATATTCGAACTCAGAAACCGAAATGGCTCAGCTTGACATGCTCAGGCTGAGCCATTCTAATTCAGGCATCCAAAATGAACGGCAAAGGCTCTAAAAGTGTTCGGTACGCACGCCTCCGGCGTGCTGCGCAAAAGCTTCTCCTCTTCAAATTAAAACATCGAGGTAAGTATGAAATTCAAAAGATTCCTGTGCGCCCTGGTAGTGGCGCTGTTCACTCTCCAGACGGTCGGCTTCGCCCGCATGGACGAAGGCATGTGGCCTTTTAATAACATTCCGCGCGGACGAGATCAAAAAGAAGTACGGCTTTGACGTCACCGACGAGTGGCTAAAGAAGGTCCAGCTCGCTTCGGTGCGCTTCAACAACGGTGGTTCCGGCTCGTTCGTGTCGCCGAACGGACTCGTGCTGACGAACTATCACATCGTCGAGGACATCGTTAACGAGGTGAGCACGCCGGAGAAAGATCTCGCGAAGGAAGGTTTCGTCGCGCGTTCGAGTGCGCAGGAAATCAAAGCGCCCAGCCTGGAACTGAATGTGCTGATGAGCATCGAAGACGTGACGAAGCGCGTGAACGATGCGGTCAAACCCGGGACGTCTGACGTCGAAGCGTTTGCCGCCCGGCGCAAAGAGATTTCGGCAATTGAAGCAGAATCGACCAAGGCTACGGGGCTGCGATCTGACGTCATCACGCTTTACCAGGGCGGCCAGTACAATCTCTATCGCTACAAGAAGTACACCGACGTGCGGCTGGTGTTCGTGCCTGAATTCCAGGCGGCCTTCTTTGGCGGCGATCCGGACAACTTCAATTTCCCGCGCTTCAATATCGACATGGCGCTGGTGCGGGTTTACGAAAACGATCAGCCTGTTCATCCCGCCAGCTATTTCAAATGGTCGACGGCCGGAGCAAAGGAAGGCGACCTCGCGTTTGTGACCGGCAATCCCGGCTCAACTTCGCGGCTGAACACGGTCGCACATCTTGCAGGAGTTGCGCGACACCAGCATCCCGATCATTCTGCGCCTGCTGGAGCGGCGCGAAGCGATGCTCAAGAAATACATGACCATGGGCGAAGAGCAAACACGCCAGGCGCAGAATGAACTGAACAGCATTCAGAACAGTCTGAAGGTTTATCGCGGCCGGATCGACGGCCTGAAAGACAAGGCGTCTGATGGATCGCAAGGTGCGCGAAGAAGACGCGCTCCGTAAATCGATCGCCGCCGATCCCAACCGCCAGAAAATGTACGGCGACGCCTGGGACGCCATCGCCAAGGCGCACCGCGATTATCCTTCTTACATAAAAGAGCGGAGGATTTTTGATCAGGCCGGCGGCTTCAACACCGTCTTGTTTGATTTCGCGCGCACGCTGGTGCGGATGGCCGCTGAAAATGAAAAGCCGAACGGCGAGCGACTGCCCGAGTACACTGATGCGCGACGCGCTTCGCTCGAGTTGGGACTCTACTCACCGGCGCCGATTCATGACGACTTTGAAAAGCTGAAGCTGGCCGATTCGCTGGCGTTCATGATTGAACTGCTAGGCGCGGACAATGCGCTGGCGAAGCAAATCATGAACGGCAAGACGCCGGAAGCGCGGGCCGCAGAATTGATTGAAGGCACCAAACTGGAAGACGTTGCGGCCCGGAAAGAGCTGGCGGCCGGCGGCGTTGAAAGCTATCGAAGCTTCAACCGATCCCATGATCGTGCTGGCGCGCACCATCGATCCGAAGGCGCGCGAACTGCGCAAGCGTTTTGAAAGTGAAGTCAGCGCCGTCGAGCGCGCGAACTATGCAAAGATCGCCCGCGCCCGCTTTGACACCGAAGGCACCAAGCTTTATCCCGATGCCACTTTCACTCTGCGCCTTTCTTACGGAACGGTTAAAGGGCTACATGGAAAACGGCAAGAAGGTGACGCCGTTCACCACGCTGGGCGGACTCTATGAACGCTCGACGAATTTCAAAGCTGAATTTCCCTACAACCTGCCGCCGCGCTGGATGGAAAAGAAGTCGGCAGTAAATCTCTCGACTCCTTTCAATTTTGTGACGACCGACGACATCATCGGCGGCAACTCAGGCTCGCCGACGATCAACAAGAACGCCGAGCTGATCGGCTTGATCTTCGACGGCAATATTCAATCGCTGGTCGGTGATTACATCTACGACGAATCAGTCAACCGCGCGATTTCCGTCGATTCGCGCGGGATGATTGAGGTGCTGCGCAAGGTGTTCGACGCAAATGAAATTGCGGATGAGCTGACTAAGGGCGGCGCGCCGACGACGTAAGCGCAATCAGTAGCGGTGGCATCTGCGTCAGCGGAGGATCAGGACCGCTTGCTGACCCCATCGGATCGGCATGATCCCACCCGCTCAGCGACGGGATCAGGTACTCGACGGTCGATACGCTCCCGGATCTACCCTAAGCACTGACGCTGCCCTCTCCGCCCTTCGTTATAAGCTAAAGCTTACTAATCTTCCCTCATAGCTCTCCTGCAAAAGAAGTGAATCCCTCTTGATGAGTGACTAGATTGCCTTTTTCCCTTGGAAAGGAACCGAACATGATGAAAAGAATTCTACTTGCTTTCCTGATCTGTAATTAGCGCTCGGTAAGTTTTGCTTTCGCCGACACGATCTTTCTCCGCGACGGGCGCCAGATTCGCGGCACGCTGCTCGGCTTCATTAATGGCCGCTTCGTGGTGCGCGTTGAGAACCGATATGCAACCTCGAACCGCCGGCGCGAACGTCGCATCGAAACAGGCGCGACAAGCGACCTGCAGTATTTTCGTCCGGAAGAAGTCGACCGCATCGAGATCGAAGGGCGTTCGCTCGACGATACGCGCTATGAAACGCGCAATGTTCAGGTGACGCTCGATTCGAACTGGGTCGATAGCGGCGTGTATGTGCGCCGGGGTCAGCGCGTCCAGGTGAGCGCTACCGGTGTAATCACTGTCGGCCGTTCCCGGATCACTCCGGACGGTTTGCGTTCAACCGATCCGAAGTGCGCCGCTGCCCAGCGCCAACGAAGGCAAGTTGATTGGCGCGATCGGCAATGACCCACGCTCGCCGATTATCGAGCTCGGCAGCAATAATGAATTCACCGCCGAACGCAACGGCCGTCTGTTCCTGACGGCGAATCGCGGGTCCTTCGCGGACGCGCGCGGAGGTTTCGACGTCAGCATTCGCAGCGAGCGCAATCTCAAGCGCACGTGAAGAGGACGGCGGCGGCATCCGCTCGCGAAACCGTGACAACACCGGGGGCGGCTATCGTGGTAACCAGCGCGAGCGCAGCTTGACGTGCCGGGTAATAGTCGCGGCCTGGACACCGGCATCGACCTGCGCGCCGGTGAAGCCGATCACAATTTCGGCAACCGGAACCATCGTCGCCGGCAACTCGCGTTGGTGAGGTTGGTCCGGATGGTCAACGCAGCAGCGGGCTCGGAATCAGCGCACGTCCGGTCGCCAGCGCCGGCGTGGGCGCGCTCATCGCCTACATCCGAAACGCAAACGGCAGCTTGAGTCCGGCGTATCTGGTCGGCAGCAACCTGACGACGAGCGTGCCGATGGATGGTCGTTTGATCCTTGCGGTCAACGATGACAACTACAACGACAACAGCGGAACCTTCAGGGTGACGGTTCGCTACTGACGGCACGCACGCCTCTGGCGTGCCTGCCACACAGAACTAGCACGCCGGAGACGTGCGTACCTGATCGACGCCGTTCGTCCAAGCGGGCGGCGTTTCTCTTATGTTTCGCTCCGAAGCAACGTTGGCAGCTCATAACGCCCGATGCGTAATCGCTCAGGCTGCCGAGACACAATCAATGAATCTGCTTCAGATCACCTTGCGACGAAGCTTCGCGAGCACGCGCAAAGCTGGCGTCTCCACCAAATGCGGCCAGGCGCAACGGCGCTGGACGCTGGCCGCGACCATCCTTGGATCGAGCATGGCCTTCATTGACGGCACCGTCGTCAACGTCGCGCTGCCCGCCTTACAGACCAGCCTGAATGCCACCGTCACCGACGTGCAATGGGTGATCGAAGCTGTACGTTGTTCCTGCTCGGCGCTGCTTTTGCTGGGCGGCTCGCTCGGCGATCACTTATGGCCGCAAGAAGATTTACGCGATTGGCGTGGCGCTCTTTGCGCTCGCTTCAGTCTGGTGCGGTCTCGCTCCCAACATCCATCAATTGATTATCGCGCGCGCGGCGCAAGGCATCGGCGGCGCGCTGCTGGTTCCCGGAAGTCTGGCGATCATCAGCGCCACCTTTTCCGAAGATGAACGCGGCAAGGCCATCGGCACCTGGTCAGGCGCTACCGCGATCACCACCGCGCTGGGTCCACTGCATGGGTGGATGGTTGATCGAACATGTTTCGTGGCGCGCAGTTTTCTTCTCAACGTGCCGATTGCCCTCGCAGTCATTGTGCTAATCCTGTGGTTCGTTCCCGAAAGCCGCGACGAAGAGAATTCCGGCAAACTGGATCTCGCTGGGCGCGGCCCTGGCCACTACCAGCTCTCGGCGCGAATCGTCTATAGCCTGATTCAATCTTCAACTTCTGGTTGGCGCAGACTCAATCGTGCTCGCGAGTCTCGTGATCGGAATCGTGCTGCTCGCGCTGTTTGTTTTAGTCGAAGCTCGCAAGCGGAATCCGATGTTGCCGCTCAACCTCTTTCGTTCGCGCAATTTCACCGGGGCAAATCTGCTGACCTTGTTTCTGTACGCATCGCTGGCGGGAACACTTTTCTTTCTGCCGCTCAACCTGATTCAGGTACAAGAGATATTCAGCCGACGGCGGCCGGCGCGGCCACTCTGCCGTTCATCCTGATCATGTTTGGCCTGTCGCGCTGGTCGGGAGGATTGGTGAAGCGCTACGGTTCGCGTCTGCCGCTGGTGATTGGACCGACGGTCGCCGGATTGGGATTCGCGCTTTCATTCGACCCGGCGCCGGCAGCGAATTATTGGACGGATTTCTTCCCGGCGATCATCGTCCTGGGAGTGGGCATGGCGATTAGCGTCGCGCCGCTCACTACGACCGTCATGAACTCGGTCAAATCGAGCCACGCCGGGGTTGCTTCGGGAGTAAGCAACGCCGTCTCGCGCACCGCCGGCTTGTTGGCAATCGCGGTGTTCGGCCTCGATCATGTTTCATGTTTTCAACGGCTGCCTCGATCGACGACTGGAGCAGATTCCGCTGGCGCCTGACATCCGGCAGGCAGTGAACCAACAGCGCGCCAGACTTGCCGCGATCGAAATTCCTTCAACCGTCACGGAAGGAACCCGGTTCGCGCTGGCGCAGGCTATCGACGAATGTTTCGTGAACGGGCTTTCAGCGGGTCATGTTAACGGGCGCGCGCTGGCCTTCGTGAGCTCGCTGACAGCCTGGATTGCCATTCGAGATGATTAGGTACGCACGCCTCCGGCGTGCTGGACAGCATCAATAGTGAAAGCCAAGGCACGCCGGAGGCGTGCGTAACGGCCTAGTAATGTTGCAATTGACTATCCGGCACGCAAGATAACTGCAAAGTAACGACTAAGCTAACGCCACGTTCCTCCGACCCCTCGCCCTCTATTGTGATAACGAAGCCGTGTCTGTTTGGACGATCTGAACGATCGGAGGGATTACTGCCATGATCAATACGCTCCACCACCATTCTTGTCGTCGATGACTATTCCGATAATCGAATGCTGCTGGCGACCTGGCTGCGGGCCAAAGGTTACAAAGTCATCGAGGCCAGAGATGGCAAAGAAGGGGTGCTGCAGGCAAATCGAGCAAATCCGGATTTGATCCTGATGGATTTGGCGATGCCTGAACTCGATGGCATCGAAGCGACGCGGCAGCTTCGGCAACGTCGCGCGCATTCGCGGACACCGATCTTTGCGATCAGCGCTTATGCCACTCACGACGTCAAAGACGATGCGCTGGCAGCCGGCTGCACGGAAGTCTTCTCCAAGCCCCTCGATCTCACATCACTACTTGGCAAAATCCAATCGACATTGGAACCGCAGGTTTCGCATTAGGCAATCTACCGCACCGCCGCAGCCGCGAAAGAGAGAAAAGTAAGACTAAGCGCCAGCCAAAGAGAAACTTGTGCCTTTTGCACAAGGGGTGCGGTATGTGACGTCTGCGGCTCACGGCGCCTTTTGACTACCGCAGGTAAAACTTTCCGGATAGGCCGCGACGTAGTTCCTTAACTGCGCGGGAACGTCTTTCAAGAAATCTGTCCCGCTGAACGAGCGTTCTATCAAATCGCGGTTTGCCTTGCGCGTGTAATTAGTGAATTTTGCGGTCACGTCGCCCTCGTCTTTGGCGTTCATATCGAACATCTTCACCCCTGTGCCGCAGGGAGTAGTCGAAGGCTTTCATGTCGATCGATTTGATTGCCGGACTCTGCAAGGTGCGAAAGTAGATCTTGCCGCGCTTCTGGTCATAGACAATGCTCCATTGCGTCCAGTTCTTTTGGGCGACCTCGCTCAAGACTTCAAATGCATAGGCTACCGCTTGCTGCTCGCTTAGCGCCTGCTTTTCAAATTCCTCGGTCTTATGTGCGGCGCGGGCGGAACAGGTCAAGCGAAGTGCCGGATTTCGCTTTCTCCGGATCAGTCTGTTTCGCATAACTCAGAGATTCTTCGTAGGTGTTGTTGGTCAGAGTCGGCACGGCAAGCTGGTCGCCCGTATGCACAACCATTTTGCCTTTCAGGAATTCCACCGAGGCCGCGTTCCCGGCCTTATCGCTGACCAGGTAATGAACCTTAACGAAATCGATGATGCGGACGCCGGCAGCATTCTTGAGAGCTTCCGTCGTGGTCGCCGAGGTGTCGAGCAAATACTGAATCCATTCCTGCGTGCCCAGGGTCGGACGCGAATCGTCTTTCGGGTATTCCGTCTCGTCGAGCCACATTTCTTCGACCACCAACCCCATCTCATTCATTCCGCCGTTCGGATTTTCCCGCCCGAACTGATTGAAGGTGATGCTGCCGTATCTGGAAACCCATTTCGCGGAATTGGGCGAGTCGCCAATACTTGCGGTTTTCGCTACGCCGCGTTTGTTGGCGAAGATCAGTGCGTCGCCGATGTTGAAATCATAGTTTCTGCCGAACAGAACTTCGCCGTTGTGCTTCAGGCAGAAAGTCGTGCAAGCGAGGGATTGGTTTACCAGAAAGCAAACAACAAGCAAGCATGAAACGGTGCACAGATAAGCTCTATTCATTGTGAAAACCTCCAGCCGCTACTCGCAATTTTGTCCAATGAAGCTAACGCACTCCGGCCTGGAACAGTTAGCGGTTATCTGCCGGGAGATTGAACTGTGCGATGAGCCGCCTGATATGTGCGCCGGACCGTGGCCAACGATTTGGCCATCTGAGTTAAAATGCGGGTCGTGTTAAATCGCAAGGAAATACACGTCGCCTCGTTCTGGCAGTTTCAGATAATCGGATGGGGCGGCTTCTATCTCCTGGTCTTAGTGGCCTCTACTCCTTACGTGAAACAGGCGGGAGTGTTGCGAGACGATACCTTGTTCGTTGCGTCGATGTTTTTCGCCAGTTGCCTGCTGCGTCCTGTTTGCCGATCGCTCCTCCGACGATCGCTCGGGTGGTTTGCCCTGGAAGCTCGCGCATTCGCATGGTCACTGCTGGTGGGAATAAGCGCAGCTTTTGTTCTCGAGTTGGTTAGCTCAGGCTTTCAGAAAATAGATTGGGCAGACTGGCTGGGTACTTCCGTGCAGTATTCGGTCGTTCTCCTGCTGTGGTGCAGTCTGTATTTCAGCATCAAGCAGTGGCGGCAATCGGCGATGGAAAGAGAACGGATGCTGCGCGCCGAAGCTGAGGCACGCGAAGCCAGGCTCAGCGCATTGCGCTATCAGTTGAATCCACACTTTTGTTTAATTCTCTGAATGCCGTGTCCACGCTGGTTTTGGAAGGGAATGCCCCGGCCGCAACCCTGATGCTGGCGCAGATAGGTGAACTCCTGCGCACTACTCTTGACAGTGAGGCTGCGCCGGAGGTGCCGCTCTCACTGGAGATTGTTTCAGCCCAGCGGTATCTGGCAATCGAGCAAACAAGGCTCGGGGATCGGCTACGGGTTGATTTGTCAATCTCTGCCGAAACTTTCGATGCCCTCGTTCCGAACATGCTGCTGCAGCCGCTGGTAGAGAATGCGGTACGACACGGTATTGCGCCGCTCGTCGAGGGCGGAGTGATTGCAATTCACAGCAAACTTAACAACACTCAATTGCAGATCGTGATCAGGAATTCGGGCAACCGCGGCACTGGCTTCGCTGCGCAGCGACCCAAAACCGGGAGCGGAATCGGCCTGACCAATACCGCAGAACGTCTGAAAGCGCTTTATGGCACTGACTACAGGTTTGAGCTGGGATGGCCTCAGTCCGGGGGATGCGAGGTGACCGTGGAACTACCTTTCCGGAATTGCGAAAGAGGACTGACGTGCGCGCGTTGATTGTCGACGATGAGCCCCTGCTCGCCGAGGCGTCCTGGTGAGGCTACGCAGGTTTAAGGACGTCGAGATAGTAGGAGAATGTAATGACGGGTTGTCCGCGGTCGAGAAGATCCTTGAGCTTTCACCTGATGTTGTTTTCCTCGATGTTCAGATGCCCGGCATGGACGGTTTTGAGGTGCTGCGCGCCTTACCGAAAGACAAAATACCGAGCATCGTTTTCATCACCGCTTATGACGCAGCACGCACTGCGCGCATTCGAGGCCCACGCACTGGATTATCTGCTTAAGCCAGTTGATGACGCACGCTTCGCCGCAGCCGTGGATCGCGTTCGGAAACTCCTGAATTCAGCTTCGAAGGAGCTGGCCGCCGAGCGGATTCTGAAACTTGCTTGGTCGGGATTCCGAGCAATATACCTCGCGCTTCGCTCTACGAACTGGTCGTCGTGTCCAAATCGTATTAGTGGAGGATATCGAGTGGATTGGAGCTGCGGGAGACTACGCCGAACTCCACACTCGCAACTGCTCCCATTTACTGCGCGAGACTATGGCTTCTCTGGAACAAAAACTTGACCCGAAGAGTTTTCTGCGATTCATCGCTCGCGAATCGTAAGGACGAACCGCATTCAGTCGCTTCGATCTATCGAGAACCACGAGTACATACTAAAACTGTCCGACGGATCCGAACATCGTTCCAGCCGAACCTACGCGGACCGACTCGAGAGCTTGGCGAAGCGTCGGGAGAAGGCTGACACCGCCGGCATCGACCGTCTACCGCTCGAGCTTGCGATCGACGGCGAGCCCCTCGAATCATTGCTTCCAATTCGCCCTGCAAACTCGCGCGTTCATCATTCAAAGCTTTCTTGTCTTTATTCAGTTGCTCCAGACGCGTCTCCTGCGTGTCGGCTTTCGACACGTAGCGCGAAATCAATTGCCTGGCTTCGGCGGTCGCCGTCAACGCTTTGATGTTATCGCGCAAGCGGCCCTGGTCTTCGCCAATCTCGACCACTTCTTTGTCGATCGCTTCAATGCGCGAGTCCGTCAGGGTCATCCGGCTCTTCACATCAAGGATCTTTTCCAGTGTCGCCCGCGTCGCAGCGTCGATGTAATTGCGCGCGATAAATAGTTCAAGGTCGGGGCGTGAAAAATTCACCAGGGCATAACTGTCCATCAAGGCGCGGTGCTCAGTCACGGGCAATTCGACTTTCTGGTGCGGCCCGAGCGGAACGCGAAAGCGATAGTAACGCGCGGTCTTGCGCGTCCGGCTTGGCCGTGTCGTCCGTGAGCGTCCAATCCTGACGTAGCGGATGCTCGATAAAGACGACGCGAGGCTTGTCCGTCTGGTTTGTGAGCGTGTAGACCTTCTTGCTGGTCTGATAGTAGTGGGCCTGAAACGACTCCGTTGATGGCGCGCACCATAAATGCGGGCGCGCGATCCTCTTTGATGCTGGCATTCACCAGACGTGCCGAGGTCGAGTGCGAACGAGATCAAACGCTCCTCGCCGGGCTTCAGCCGTTCCATCAAGGCTTCCCCGGCGTAGGCGTCGCCATCGATCACGGTCAACGCCCACCTTCAAGCGTCAGCGACGAAGTGTTCTTCAGCAGCATTCCGCCCATCGCGCGATCGCGCCGGTTGCCTTCGTTGTAGATCGAGACGCGCTCGCCTTCCATCCGCGTCTGCAGAATCGGAATCAGCGCTGAACGATCGCGCGGCAACCGTCACGGGTTGATCGATGCGATACTCAAACAGGTCGCCGACTTCGCCGCCGGTGGCGGCCGTTTCCACGCCTGAGTCAGGCCGTGTGATCGCGTCGACTGAGCTTTGTCGCCATCAGCCAGGCTGTGGTGCGATCCGTCGCCCGAGGAATAGAGCCCTGTACGGTCCCGCCGCTGAAGCGTCTCCAACTTCGCGTGGCGTTAGCGTATGCAGCTGCCCCAGATGAGTTCTATGGCGCTCAAACCGCTCGCATTTCTGGTCCCGTTAGCGCAGGCGAATTAGCGCATCGCAACGGCTGATAAGACGCTGGTCCGGTGAGCCTGTGTTGACGTGATAATCACCGTCACGCGTCTGGCGAGCGTAACAATCTGTTTGATCGTCGTCACTCTGCGACGCTCACGCGTTCCGTGATCTGCCGCCACCTTCGCCCGTGCTTCGTAAGTCTGCGGAGAGAGTTCTCAAATCCTCAGGCATGCCGACCACCGGACGATAACGATAGAACGGTTTTTGAATCGGCTGGATGAATGACACCGGCGAGCCGGAAACCAGCGACAGAGAGACGTTGTTCCAGTCTTCTTCGCTGACGTTATCGACAATGGCCCAGCCCTGAAAGAAAGGCTTCCCGGTTGAGTCGAGCACGACGCGATAAGTCGTCTTCCAAATCGGCGCGGCGATGGTGTAGCTCACCAGCATTTCGCGCGAACCCGCGCCGTCGGACGTGACCACGATCGTCTTGGCGTCGCGCCGGCGCGGAAGCAGTCGCATTCGCAAATTCCGACACGTCGCGTCGCGTGCCTTCGTCGATCAGTTTGATTGAGCGCACTTCGGCCAGATCAAAACTCATCAACTCGCCGCCTTCGGACGCAATCACCAACGCGTGGTGAAGTCTGGGCCGGCTTGTTCGGCATCAAGCTGAGACTTACGCTCTTCAATGGTCAGGATCGATCCGGAGTAACATGCAACTGAACGAAGTAATAA
>ERZ1370068.3187-contig-2304_pt1 | contig 16547 bp, 30 predicted proteins | sample MGYA00561227_ERZ1370068 | MGnify/ENA primary metagenome ERZ1370068 (study PRJEB38410, sample SAMEA6850437) | metagenome | study: Metagenomic assessment of the ecological functions of the soil: analysis of the soil microbiota associated with the...
GGTAGTACTTCGTTCCGGTTACGTATTGCTAAATTTGCCGCTGAAAGGGTTCCCGCGCCCGTTCGGTGGATGGGAAGCGATTCAGGCGGAAAAACAGGATTGACGGCTTAAGAAAACTTTTCGACAAGAGATGCCGCATCAGCGGTGCTAATTGTCGAGACCTTGATCGGCCCATTGCGGCGAAACCAATGCACTTCCTTCGCAGGCCGTGCAGCGGCGGCAAAAACGTTCTTCGGTTACTGCGCTCATGCGCTCCGCTGTTCTCCTTGCTCCCATCCACGCGGCCGAGGAAGCGGAGAACCCCGGCCTGATCGATAGACTTGAGACTGAAGCCGGCGAACTCGAACAGACCGCGAAAGAAAAGGCAGAAGCGGCGGCCGCTGCTGCCGCTTCACGGCTGCCGTCTCCGAGGCCGAGAAGCTCGGCGGAGGAGGCCTGACGACAGGCGAGGCCGTCATCAAGAAGGAAGCCCCGGTTGTTGAAGCGACCGCAAAGGAGGCTGAGGAAAAAGCCGCTGAACTCGACCGCAAATGGGAGCCCGTCATCCAGAAGGACGTCGAGACCGGACGCGGCCAAAGTCGGACACGCCATCTCCGACAAGCCGCCCTCGCCCGCGCCCGCATCGCCGCGCGGCAGCCCTCTGGCTCGCGGCGTATCTCCGCAACGTCGAGAAAAACGGAAAACTCAAGATCAACGACGAAATCCTCAAGCTCAACCTCCTCTCCCCCGGGCTTGGCAACGCACGTCATCGACGAAATGCGCTACCTCAAGCGCGCCTCCCAGCTCGAAATCAAGAAAGGCGGAGAGCGCGGTCGAGCGGAAGGCGCACGCCTTTTGCGCAAATCCCGCGACGACCTCCAGGCCACCGGCCGCTGGGTCCGGGAAGAAGTCGGCGAGGGCGAGGCCAAACTCCGAGATCGGCCGAGATCAAGGCGAAGCGCGCCATCCTCGCCGAGGAGAACAAGGCCGACTTCTGGCTCGAGGGCCGCCCGCTGAGCGACATCAAGGCCGAGGCTGTCATCGCCCACCACAATCTCCTCGTTAGCAACGAATTCCCTCAGCCACGCTCTGCGCCGAGTGCCACCCGGGCCAATATCGCCAGTGGTCAGTCTCGCAGCACGCCTACGCCCAGCTCAGTCCCGTCTTCAACGCGATGTCCGAGCGCATCAATCGGATAATCAACGGCACCAACGGCGATTTTTGCATCCGCTGCCACACCGAATCCGGCATGGCCGTCCAGCGAACCTATTTTCGCTACCCAACGCGGACCGCGTCGCACGTCGCACGCGAGGGTGTCAGCTGTATCGCCTGCCACCGCGTTGAAAAACGCCTACGGCCGCGTCAGCGGCCGCCATAACGACTGAGAAGGGAAACCTCACCAAGCCCACATGTATGGCCCGCGCGGCCCCGATGTCCTCAAGGAGGTCCTCGACAAATTCAACGTCACGACCGACTGACGCCGCGCCGGCACGATCGATTGGAAAAAAGACGGCGCCCAAGTGATCCACGACGGCGCGGTGAAGCTCAAGATCTTCACCTCCGCGCAGCTCTGTTCCAAACTGCCACGACGTTAACGAGCCAGAACGTCTTCCGTCTCGAGGAGGCCTACAGCCAGTTCCGCAACAGCCCGGCCGCCGCCGAGGGCACTATTTGCCAGGACTGCCACATGGGCAAGGTCCTCGGCAAAGTCTCCGGCTTCACGACGAGGGGCCCATCGCCTACATCGGCGGCGTTCCGATGCGCCAAAGGGTAAGCGCACTGAACCACATATGTTCGCCGGCCCCGATTACACCATCGTCCACCCCGGCGTCTTCCCCCACAACCCCGAGGCCGAATCCATCGCCAGCTTCCGCGAGTGGCTTCCAGTTCGACATCGAGGCCGGCTGGGGCACCAAGGAATTCGAGAGCAAAACCCAAGACCCATCCGGGTTCCCCGCGTGGCGGGAGCGCCGCCACCGCCTCCGCGCCGCCGAGTTCATCACGAACCAGCTCCTCCTCATCAGCGAATACCGCGCGCAATCCTTCCGGACTCTACGCTACGGCTACCAACTCGGGAAATTCCGTGTCACCCGCAACGACGAGCGCGGCCTCGCCTTCCAAATCCGAAGTCCGCAACGCCACCAATGGCCACGGCGCCCCCACCGGCTTCGACGGCGAGCGCCAGGTATTCCTCCACGTCATTGTCCGCGACCGCGACAACCGCATCGTTTTCCAATCCGGCGACCGCGACCCGAACGGCGACGTTCGCAACCTCCATTCGAGTTACGTCAGCGACGGCAAAGTCCCGCTCGACAAACAGCTCTTCAGCCTCCAGTCGGAATTTCTCGAACTCAGCGCCCACGGCGGCGAGCGTGAACGCATCCTCCCCATCCCCGTCTCCCAGGGCGCACTCCCCTTCACCCGGCCGAACGAATCCTCCAGCCTCCTCATCTCCCATCCCACCGCGACCCGCAAGCAAGCCTCCATCCTTCCTCCGCTCGGCAGCTTCCAGGCGAAATACAAGGTCCCCGCCAAGGCTCTCACTGGCAAACCGCCCTACTCCGTTGAGTTCACCTTCATCGCCCAGATGGTCCCGGTGAACCTCGTCAACGAGATCTCCTCCGTCGGGTTCGACTACGACCTCTCGCCGCGCGACGTCGCCAGCCGCGTCGTCATGGGCGGCTTCCCTCTCTGGGCGCACCACTTTCCGCTCGGCCCCGCCGGCAGCGAAAGAACCTCACCCCCACCAACGACCAAATTATGGGCCCTGGCTCGGTCTCCCCGGCCCTCCCCTGGCTCCGCTTTCCCAATCCTGGATTCGCGAACTCCACGGCAAGATCATCACCTCTGACGTCGGCAACGGGCCATGACGCAGTCTCTCCCGTCCCTGGGAGGCCGCCCGGCGCCCCATTCCGCCTCCTCCGGGCCGTCCGGCCGGTCCTGCTCTTTCTCCTGACCCTGCTCGATCCTCCCGCCCTGGCCCAGCAACCGCGCGCTGCCCCCGTGGAGACAGTCTCGCCCAGCGTGTGCCCTACAACAGAACCGCCCTTGCCGGAGCCGGATCTTTCTCTTCCGGTCTCGGATGCTCCAAGTCCCACTCCCAGCGCGAGCCCCCCTTGGCCGCCACTCCACAGAGCTGGCTCGACTCGGCTCCGCTCGACGCGCGCTCCGCCGAAGAGGAGACGGGCGCTACCGTCTTCAAGCTGAAAACCGAATTTGAACGGCTTCGCGACGAAATGAAACGCCGCGCCGAAAGACTCACAGCCGAAGCCAAAGTCGAAGCTCAAAACGCCCTCACCGACCTCGATGCCTGGACCTCCCAGACGCGCGAGCTTCTCGAACACAGCGCCGGCGCGCTAGAAATCGACACGAAGACCGGCGTCCTCCGAATGGCCCATGACGTCGAAAGCGACGCCGACGCCGAATACCGCAAGCTCCGCCAAAAATCCGTCCCTACGTCGAAGACGCCGAAGCCTGGGCCGAGAAGACAAAAAACGAAGTCGAAAACGAACTCGCCAACGTGGCCGAGGACACGCTCTCCGAAGCCCGTTCCATCCTGCGTGATCTCTCGAGCCATGCCCCGGCTCCCGTTCCCGCCCCCGTCGTCCCGCCGATCAACAGCGCCCTCTCCGACGTCGCTCTCCCCATGCAGGTCGCCTCCTTCCCCCGCCGCCCGGCCCCTTCCTCGAACTCGGCAACCCCTTCTTCGGCAAAGGCTACATCGGCCCCGGATTCCGAATCCCCACCGGCACGATGATCCAGCCGCAGTTCTTCTTCTACGGCCTCTTCCGCACCGGCGTGCAAACCTTCGATAACGGCGTCGATCCGCGCGTCACCCAATGGGTCAACAGCCTCCAGCTCTTCGCGAATTTCAACGCCACTCCCACCGAGCGATTCCTCATCGAATTCCGCCCTCTCGACAACACCTCCGACTTCAGTGGCTACAATTTCTGAACCCACCTCCGGTCCCGACTCCGGCTGGCAGAACGCCCTCAACGGACGCGTCTACCAACTCTTCTTCGAGGGCAATTTTCTGAGCCTCTTCCCGGGACTCGACAACGGCCGCAATTAGCCTCCTTGGCTTCGACTTTTCCATCGGCCGCCAGCAACTCTTCCTCCAGAGCGGAGTCCTCATCAATGACGCCATCGACATGGTTGGCCTCACTCATCCGTCCCTCTTCTGGCTCGGCGGCTCCGCAACCACGGCCACCTTCATCTATGGCTGGGGGAATATCCACCGGCAGTGGCGGCTTCCTCAGCAACTCCGCGCAGCTCATCGGCGGCTACCTCCGCAACGACTACCTCTCCTCCACCATCGAACTTCGATTTCTTCTACAGTCCCGCCAATCAGCCGCGCCGGCGGCGACGGATTCTACTTCGCCGGCTCCGCCATCCAGCGCTTCGGGAAAATCAATACCAACTTCACCGTCGCCAGCTCCATCGCCACGAACCGCCTCACCACCGACCAAACCACAGTCAACAACGGCGCCCTCCTCTTCGCCCAGATTTCCACCGATGTCCCCGGCGCGGAAAACATCCTGCCACTCTCAATGGCTTCTGGGCCATCGAGGCGCTTCACCTCCGCTTCGCGCGCCGCGGACGCGGGTGGCCCTCTCGGTCAGACCGGCCTCCTCTTCGCGCCACAGGACTCGGCGACTTCGAGCGGCCCTCGGCAGCACAGCCACCAATTCCGTCGGCAGCGCCCTCGGTTACCAGATTTTCTTCGGCAACCTTTACCGCAAACAACTCATTCTCGAAATCGGGGCCCAATCCGAAACCGTCGGTCCCACCCAGAAAGCCATCGCTGCTGGCATCCAATACCAACAGGCGTTCGGCCAGAACTGGTCTGGGTCGTCACGGAGCCATCGGCGCTCTCCGCAGGAAGGCGAGGGCCCCCTCCACGGGCTCCGCACGGAACTCGACTTCAGCTTCTGAATGGCAGCGCCTTTCTTCTGCCCCGTTCGGCCGTTCACTAACAGCCGACCTCATATCCCCTGATGATTACCCTCCTCGCTCGCCTCATCAGCTCCCGCCTCTTCTACTTTCCCTGCTCGCACTTCCCGCCCCTCTACCTCTGGAACGAACAGGTCCAGGGCCGTCTCACCGCATGGCGCATTGAGGAAATCCAGGACTACCTCGGCAACACGGCGATCGTCCTTCTGATCAGCGTCCTCTCGCTTCACCCCCCTCCGCGTGCTGTTTCCGGCGAGTCGCGCCTCGCCGCTGCGCTCAATCGCCACCGTCGCGCCACCGGCGTCAGCGGTTTCCTCTACGCCGCCTGGCATTTCTGGATCTTCCTCCGCACCTCCGACGGCTACGAGGACGTCATCGACAACCTCTCCAATTTCGTTTTTACCTGCAGGCCGGCCTGGCCGCCTTCCTCATCCTCACCATCCTTCGCCGCCACAAGCAACAACCTCGTTGTTTGGATCCTCCGATACCCGCTGTGGAAACTCCTCCACCGTCTCGCCTACATCGCCGCGGCGCTCGCCTTCTTCCATCGCGCGTTCGGCGTGAAAGAGAGCGACGAACTCCCCACCAGCCTCGCGATATTCGGCCCGCAAGAGAACGACGAACTCCCGATGACCGTCGCGATGTTCACCCCGCTCATCGTGCTGGAGTTGCTCCGTGTCGGCAAACAACTCATCACCGGCACCGCCAAACGCGTCCACAAATTCACCCACCAGCCCGCCTTTAAGGGCTGGCGGAAATTCCGCGTCGCCCGCAAGGTATTTTCGAAAACGACGACATCACCTCGATCTATCTCGAACCTGTCAACCACCGCCGGCTCAAACCGCTTCAAACCCGGCCAATACCTCACCTACGAGTTCCCCGTCCCCGGTCGTCCCGACCCGGTGATCCGCACCTACAGCCTCTCCGACGCGCCCGACCGCCGCCACTACCGCTCCTCGATCAAACGCATTCCGCCCCCCGCGACCACCCCGACTACCCTCCCGGCGTCAGCTCGAACTTTGTTCACGACCTGCTCAAGGAAGGCGACATCATCCGGGTCCAGGCACCCGCCGGCACGCATTCACGCTTGACCCTCGTGGCCACCATCCCGTCGTCCTCCTCGGGTCCGGAATCGGCCTAACCCTGGTCCTCTCGATGCTCAAGACCCTCGCCGCCCACAACTCGCGGAGCGAAGTCTGGTTCTGCTACGGCACCCGCGACTCCCGCGAAGACGCCCTTCGCGGCGAAATGGACGCCGCCGTCGCAGCCCTTCCCAGCGGCCACCTCGTCGCCTGTCACAGCAAACCCAGACCCGATGAAGTCGAAGGCCGCGACTACCACGCCGCCGAACGCGTTTCCGTCGATGTCCCGAAGCGCTACCTCCCGCACAATCGCAGTGACTTCTACTTCTGCGGCCCCGGTCCGATGATGGAGTCCTGCTATCACGGCCTCATCGATTGGGGCGTCCCCGAGAAGCACGTCCACTTCGAAGCCTTCGGTCCCTCCTCCCTCAAGAACAAGAGCTCTCCCCAAAGGCGTCGCCTCCTCCGCGAAGATCGTCTTCCGCAAATCCAAAAGACGGCTCAGTGGGACGGTAGCAAACCCAGCATCCTCGAATTCTGCCGAAAGCCAGGGCCTCCACCCCAAATACGGCTGCCGCTCTGGTGCCTGCGCCACCTGCAAAGTCCGGCTCCGTAAAGGCGAAGTGGTCTACACCTCTCCAGCCCGCGGCCGATCCCGGTGCCGGCCGCTGCCTCATCTGCTGCTCTCTTCCAAAAGGCGATCTCGAAATCGATGCTCTGATATCCTTCGTCACGCCCTCCGCGTCGCCGCCTCGCTTCGTCTCACCGTCGCCTGCCTTGGCCTCGCGATGGTCCTCGTTCTGGCCGGCACGTTCGGGCAAGTCACCGACGGCCTCTTTACCTCGCGCAGGACCGCTACTTCCGCAGCCTTCTCGTATGGACCCACGTCGGCGGCGTCCCGATTCCCATCCTCCCCGGTGGCCATCTGCTTGGTGCAGTCCTCGTCATCAACCTCATCGGCCGCCCACCTCACCCGCTTCCGCCGTTCGTGGGCGAAACTCGGCATCCACCTCATTCACCTCGGCCTGCTCGTACTCGATCCTCGGTCAGTTCGCCGCCGACTTCGTCTCGACCGAGTCCCGGATGACCCTCGACACCGGCCAGACCCGCGATCTGGTCCGAGAGCCCCGGGAAGCAGAACTCGTCTTTCTCTCGGCAAGGCAGCGAATCCGGTCACCATCCGCGGCGCCGACCTGAAGCCTGGCCAGCGCCCTCCAGCCCGGACGGCATTCCTTTCGACATACGCATCACCGACTGGCACGCCAATACCGCCCTCGTCCCCGCAAAAGAACGCGCCCGCCGACGCCCGCGCTGCCGCCCGCCAGTTCACGGCGCGCAACCCCGGCCTCGCGAAACCCGCCTCGACCGCCGCGACCTGCCCGGCCGTCGAATTCGAACTCGTCGACCGCGCAACCGGGCGAGTCGCTTCGGTCACTGGCTCGCCCCGCTCCAGCTCGATCAAACCCAGACCATCTCCGGGTGGAATCAGATTCCGGCCGGTGACCACGCCCGCCTCGCTGCTGCCGCAATCAACCGATCTGGCAGTTCCAGCTCCGCCCCCGTCGCATTCGACCAACCCGTTCAGCCTCACCCTCGATGAGTTCATCCACGAGCGTCACCGCGGCACCGACATTCCGAGCCGTTTCGCCAGCCGCCTCACACTGCCGCGACTGCCACGGGCGACACCCGCCCCGTCCTTATCCACATGAATCATCCGCTCCGCATTGCCGGACGCACCATCTACCAGGCCAGCTTCGCCAACGACGACCGCACCTCCATTCCTTCAGGTCGTCGAGAACCCCGGATGGATCACTCCCTACGTCGCGTGCTCCTCATCGTCCTCGGCCTCCTCGTCCAGTTCGGGCTACACACCTCGCCCAGCGCCGTCCAGGCCCGCAGCCAATCCATGCGCCGGCACGATCCACCGGCGACACCAGCCGCTCGCCACCGAACTCCGCCTGCGGCCGGAGCTCCTTCGCCTGCCCTTGCTGCGCGCTCGCCGTCCTCGCAGCGCTCATCACCGGCTGGACGCCGGCACGCGACCGCGCACGGCCGCCCGGTGCCATCCATCGATCCAGGCCAACGGCCGCGATCCAGCCCCTCGACACGCTGGCCCGCGATTCCTTAACCCTCCTCTCCGCAAAGCCACCGCGCAGCTTCCTCGACGGCAGCCGTCTCGCGGCTGCTCGACTGGCTGCTCACCCTCATTACGCCGATCCCGCCACCGCCGACATGCTCAGTGTCTTCCGTGTTACCCATCCCGATGTCCTCACACGTCGCCGGCCAATCGCTCGACGAAGCCCGCCCGCCTCAGCTTTGATCGAACTCCGCCCCCGCCTCGCCGCCATCCGCGAACATGCGCGCAATCCGCCGCCGACCTTCCGGAGAGCAGATCCCTACCGCCGCGCCATCCTCCAGCTCGACAACGCGCTCCACGCCTACGCCGCGCTCCGCCTCGAGCTTCCGCGCGGCCACCGGCTCCCTCTCTCGCCGAGCGAACTCGACAGTCTTCGCCAACCCTCGTTCCGACCGCCATTGACAACGCCGAAGCGTGGAAAGCCGGCCAGCCTCACGACCGTCGACGTCCTCGCCCGGTTTCGTCCGCCTCGGTCGCGCCTGTCAGGTACGCCGACCGGCTGGCGCTCGGCTCAGCCTGCCTGGCCCGCTCGATCCCGTCACAGCAGCCTGGACCTCCCTTCCCGCGCCATCCTCGCCTCGGCCAACGCTGCGCAAGCTCCACCCCGCCGCCGTCCTCTATACCGCCGTCCTTCCAGGACTCCCGCCGATCCGGCCGCCATCGACGCTCTCGCTGAGCGCCGCGCGCGCAGCCGCTCCGGCAGCGGCAGCCCGCGCCCGCTCCGAGTCGCTCTTCCACGCCCTCGGCCTCTTCCCCGTCAGCCGCATCCTCTACCTCGCCGCCGTTCTTTGTGGCCGCCTCCTCCTGGCTCGCCGCGCCCGTCGACGCTCCGCACCAGCGCGCGTGGCGAATCGCCCTCGCTCGCCCTTCGTCCTCACCACCGCTGGTCTCATCGTGGCGGATTGTCGCTGAGCGGACGTCCCCGGTCACCAACCTCCATTCCTCCGCGCTCTTCGTCGCCTGGGTCGCCGTCGGACTCGGACTCCTCGCCGAGCGTTTCACCCGCGACGGCATCGTCACCGCCGTCGCATCCGCCCTCGGGTTCGCCTCCCTCCTCATCGCCCACCACCTCGCTCGGCGAAGGCGACACGCATGGGCGTCCTGATCGCGCGTCCTCGACAGCAACTTCTGGCTCGCCACCCACGTCATCACCATCACCGTCGGCTATGCCGCCACCTTCCTCGCCGGCTTCCTCGGCATCACCTTCCTCATCCTCGCGGGCGAATCCCCGATTTGATGCCCCCGCCGAAAGCGCCTCGCCGCCATGATATATGGCGTCGTCTGCTTCGCCCTCCTCTTCAGCTTCATCGGCACCATTCATGGCGGCATCTGGGCCGATCAATCCTGAGGCCGCTTCTGGGGTTGGGACCCCAAGGAAAACGGCGCTGTTCTCATCGTCCTCTGGAACGCTCTCATTCCTCCACGCCCGTTGGGGAGGCCTCATCCGCCATCGTGGTCTTGCTGTCCTCGCCGTTCTCGGCAACGTCGTCACCGCCTTCTCCTGGTTCGGGACAACCCTCCTGGGTGATCGGGCTTCAATTCTACGTGGCTTCACCAGACCGGCTTTTGGCTCGCTGGCTTCACCGCGATCCAGCTTCTCCTGACTTCCTAGCGCTCGCTCCAGCCATCCGCCCACAGGTCGATTCCGCGGTAAAAGGGGACGCAGAAGCCATGGACTCATCGGAAACTATGAGCCGCCCTGCAAATCGTAATCATGTTGCCGAGCAGCGTTGCTTGCTCTGGGCCCGGCGGAACGAATCCGCCTGCCCGAGGCCGAAGAGCTGTGGTCAGGGTGAGCTTATGTTCGCAGCACTTGTCCATCGAAGACCGGAGACGCCTACGAACTGGTCACCGATCCGGCGTAAACGCTGGGTTGGCGAAGCGATCAGAAGAAATGAACGGCAAGGAACACACCATCATTTGCCTCGAAGGAGAGAGCAAGATTCACATGACGATCGGCGGCGGACTGGATGTTTTTTGTGGTCTATGCTAGCGGCGACCATAGAGACGTTTTTCACTGCCGTCGATCCTGGAAAAAGTGGCGGCAGTGTAGAATCACCGTGGGGCAGCAAACCAACGAATACCCAGCGGAGTTGCAGCGGTCGGGAAAGACGTTGTCTTGAAAGCTGCAAAGTTGTTTGCCGAAACGGGCAAACTGGAGCCGAACGCCTATCGGCGCTCCACGCGAGGAAGTCCGAGGCCGTCCAGCGCCTAGGAGAGCACCGCAAAATGCCAGAAACGGGTTATCCGATCAGCTTGTCGGATTTCTTCGCGAAGCGGGTCACGCAACTCGCGGATGGCTTCGATATCCGGCAACTCGATAAATGCGGGAACACCGGAGAAACCGGTCGCCTCGAGGATGAGGTCATCGGATGGGCGAAATGAGGGCAGAGGGGATGCGAAAGTTACGAGCGGAAGCTTGGAGAGACCGGGGAAAACCTCGCTCTGCAGGCGATAGTGCAGCCCGTCCATAGCGCTGTCCCAGCCCGGGATTTCTCGTCACGGCCAGTTGCGATGACCAGCGCGTTCACAGCGAATTGCCGGCGGAGTTCAATGGGGGCGCGCTCCTTACTGCCCATAGCCTCGGCCATTTGGACGACGGTGAAATTGAACGGTAAGTCAAGATCCAGCGGCTGGGAGAAGTAATCGTAACCGCTTCGGTCTCGCCGCCGGTTTGGATGTGTGGTGTACGCCCAGCGTTGCAGATCGAGACGGCTGCCGACAAGTGACCAACCAGTAGCGGGTCGAATTCGAGCGAGAGATCAAACGGCTTGGCCGTGAATTCGCGGTATTTCTGCTGTATTTCAGCGAGGGCGCGATCGGAACACTGCACGTCAAAGTTGCCGCCCGCGAGCTTTCCAATGTAGCGATCGGGAACGAAGAGCGGCCGCAAAGTCTCAACGTAGCCGGTTAGCCGCGTCTCGTGGAGATATTTCCGAGACAGCCTCCGTTTTTCGACGCACTTCAATTACTTCGGAAAACGTCATCGGCTTGTTCCTCTGTGTCGTTCATCATTAGGCTGCTCTGCCAGGCGCGGCCTACAGCCTCCTTATCCGTAAGGAAACGCCGGTTGATTGGCAAGCCCGAAGGTGAACCTTGATTTTCGCGGAAACGATGACACTTGGTCAGCACCACAATCAACCGCCACCAGCGCGGATAGGTGTGGCGACCGCTGGTGACGTTAACAGATTCTCTTGGCGGGGTGGCTTAGTGTAAAACGCTCTATGCGACCCACGACGACACTGGGTCCAACGCGCAAAAGCGCAAACATACCAAACTTCAGAAAGGCCGGATCGCCATCGCGGCGCGGATCCTGGAGAGCAGCCGCATCGAGGGGCGTTCGGCCAACGGTGTGGCCCGGCTTTGCAACGGACGGAGGCGAGGGTCTTCAATCAAGCGGCTCCACCACGGCCGCAGCTTTCACGAATGAATAGCGAACGCTTCGTCCCGCCCGATCTGGGCGTTCCCTTCCACGACATTCGCGTAGAGCTTCAGTAGCAGGCCAAAACGGTGGGCAATATCGTGCTCCAAGAGCACGTGCACCGAAAAAGTAGCTGCCGGCCGCCTCGAACTTCGGTCCCAGAGCGCGCCAGCCTGGACCCGGAATCTCCTGTTGTTCGGAGGTTTCGCAGGCAAACGACCCGCGTCTCTATCCGTCGCGCGTCTTCCGCCGTAGCGGAGTTTTCGTAGCCTCGCGAAGGATCAGTCCCCACCGGCGCGAGTGCGAAGAATCCTCAAAACCGAAGAGCGTCTGGCGCGAGCGGCTTTTCCACGAGATCGGGAAAAGATGCTTGGATCGCGGAAGCGTTCGACCTGACGCCCGGGAGCGCTCCCGCGGCCGCCTTCCTCACCCACGCTCCACCGCAAAGACATCGGGATCAAACACGATGGGCTTTGACCGCACTTCGCGTTCGTAGTGCGCGCGTAGCAGTCATTCACGCTCCGTTCCGGTGTGACGGCTGCGCGTCCTTCGGAGAGATCAGCGCAGCGGCGAGCGCAGAATCGCAGGAAGGCCCGAACGCTGTGCGCTCTCTTGTCGTGAAAGATCCCGTCGAGCCAGCGGTCGTCGCAAAACGCCTGGAACCTCAGTGTCGTTCACTCCACAGCCCGCGAGCCGCTGGTGCGCCACTGCGAGCGCCTGTGGCCGGTCGTTCCTTCCAGCTCAATGCGGCGCGCTGAACCGGTCGGTGTGAGCCGTCTGGAAATTCCGCACGATCACGCGCGCCCACGGCTCGAGATTCGCGGTGACGACGATCATGTGGTTGAGCCCGTGATTCACCAACCGCTCGATCACGCTGCCAAATTCCCGCGCACAGATCCGAAGCGGCGGTGAAAAGCTCTGTTTGGTCAAAGCAGAAGAGGAACGGCCGGTAAAAGCCGGCGAGCGTCAGGAGATCATGCAGCCGGCGCATCGCGTCTCGTTTCGTTTCGACGCGGTATCCTCGAACGCTGCGATCTCCCGCTCATCGAGGCCGAGCAGCACCACTTCGTCGGCTGAGAGACCGCTTCCCTTCAGCCATTCCATGGCGGAGTCTCGTTCCAGGCCTCCATTTGAAAAAGCGTATGCGACTAGCACCCTCAGCCAGGCGCGCATGGCGAGTGCAGTGTCACTCCGGATTCCCGAGCTGCGGGAGAAGGTGCGGCAGCAAGTCGGAATTCGCGCGCATCCAGCCGAGCAAATAGGTGACCATCCCGCCCGTGACCGAACGCCCCGGCGGATCGAGGCGCATCTCTAGGGCGCACCCGGCTCCGTTTTCGCAATCGCGCGGCCTCTCTCAATGAGCCCCGCCAGCAGATGCGCCATCTACACCGAAGGCGATCGTCGATCAAGCTCGCGTGGCGCTGTCCCGGCTCGGCGGTGGTGCGGATGGCGTCGGGGCCGGTCCAACTCCTGCACGACCGTGAGCAGGATCGAGCGCCACATGATGAGCCGGCATCCTGGAACGGTCGCAGATCAACCCGCGTCGCGCACGCTCGCCGAGCTACTCGGAAGAGGCGGCCAATCAGGTGCGACTTACCGTAGCCCGGCTCGCGGCAGGTGGCCAGCTGCTTTCAGCCGGAGTGGCCTCCGTCGCGGCGCGGCTGGCTTCCAGCCGCTCGAACTGTCTCAGCAGCACCGCGAGGGCCGGTCGTTCAGTCCCGCGATGGGGTGCTCGGCCTCACGCGCTCAAAACGACGTTATCGTCAAACGCTGAGCCGGCAGCTCGAGCAGCCTTCATGGGGATGAATGCGAACGCGCAATGCGGTTCCCTGCGATATCGATGGCCGCGCGCGAATGCCGCAATGGCAGCGACCGCCGCCGCGTGTCGGCAACACACGACCGGCGCGGCTTTCCTCGAGAGGAGCCAACGCTTGAACGCATCGAGCTGCACGCCAGGCGCGTCGCTGCAGCTCTGAGATCGTGACGTCGGAAAATCCGGTGTCCCAGACGATTTCGCGATAGGCGTGCTGGATCCGATCGACAGCGAGCGCAGGTGTCGCGCGGTCGTCGGGCATGCCGTCTCGCAATCGGCGCTGGTCAGATGGATCGAGCGCCACTGCAGAAGATAGTAAACCGCCTCCTCGCTCGGCGCAGATGAGGCGCCTCCCCGGACGCGCATTTCCGGCGAGCGCGCGTCGAACTGCTCCTCCGCTGCTGGAGAGCACCCGTCGGCGAGCTCCTGCTTTGAGAAAAGCATCGCGCACCCTGGACGCGCGCTTTTCCTCAATGGCGATGCGCGCGAGATCGAGTGGGATCGCAAAGTCTCGGCCAGCGCAAATCGTGGCTTTTTTGGTTCCGACGTTCAACACTTCTCGTCGCGATCCAGGCTGGCGAGCTTCCCTTGCCCTTTGCGACCTCTCTGCCGCCGACGAGCTGCTCCTTCGGTGATCCAACGGCGCTCAGCTTTCTCCAGGGAGCGTAGTAATTCCGCCGCCTGGCTTTACAGTGTCGTTGATGATGGTCTCCGCCATGGCTAGTGGTCCCGACTGTAGCCGCAACCTCGCCCACGATCGGCATTCAGGACCGGACACCGATAAGAAATCGCTTTTCGGGAACTTCGCATGGCATGCACCCCCGGGCGAGAACGGTCTCGAGCAACGTTGGCCGACGACTAATATCCTAATAGGCCATCTTCGACTTGAGCTGGGTCTGTGACTGCAATCGTTCTGCTAGACATCGGATACGGATAGCACTCTTAGTTCCGTTATCTTTACCCCCCATTAAGCGCCACGGAAAAGTCCTCTCCTTGTGCAGTAAGGTCGGTGACCGCATTGGTCACTGACCCCAACAGCACCCGGCTGCAGTCGCTGAACCGCGCGCTGCCGCCCCTTAACCAACGAGCGGTTCGCGTCCGGCGACACTCTACCAACTTCTATGAGCAAGAACCTCTGTGTAGTCTTCGTAATCTTCTCCGCGGTTCGGGCATTTTCCTGGACGGACGGCGAACTCCTCGTTTGGATAAGCGTTGACAAGGGTTGGCGCGGCCTCCGTGAGCTCGCCAAGAAATTCTGAAAAAAGATCTCGGGATCCCTGCTGCGCTGAGACCCCGGATGGGCCGTCACCGACAGCCCAGTCTGCCGCTCAAAGCGGCAAAGGGCCTGCGACATCGCCGCTTGGGCGCACGACCGGCTCGGAGAATGGGCCGTGCCGGCCTTCTAAAGCCGTTGGAGATCGGGGAGGACCCCAGAGGAACGCCTTCCTGCCACGCGACTTTGGGATGCCGTAACGCACAACAAAAAGCAGATCTGGGGATACGCCGCTCGCCCTCGAGGGCCATCTCGCCCATCTACAACAAGAAGATCGTTACAGCTGGGCTCCCGCCGGCTCCAGCTCTGCAGAAATCCCTGCGTTCGCCAGAGACTAAAAGCTGGCGAGTCCCAGCGTGATCCCCGATTATGTGGGACTACAGCAGCCCGCTCGGCTGGGCCGTTTCTTGCCAGCGACGGGGGCAACCGTCTCAAGAGGTCGAGGGCTGGCTGAGGTCAAGTACGGCGCCAAATAACGTTCCAGGCGCAGTCAAAGGCCTGCAGGAAATCGTGGGACGCTCACTCGGGCGCCGGGCATCATGCCAGAAGGGCACCACCCCACTGCGTGATGGCGCAGAAAATGTGCAGAGGTGAGTTGGCGATGCGATGGCTAGTGGGCCGTGGGCCCGGCCTCGAACTTCGGAAATGTGGATCGATTTCGACCTCGCTCCGTTGCCCGGAGTAGGTGGAAACCGGGCCGTGACCGTTCGTCGGCAAGCTATCTGCGTTAATAAACCGGGCAAAGCCTGAACGGCGATCTCGCGGCAGTTCCCGTTAAATATGTCTCGCGGCGGAGACGGCTTGAAATATCGACGCGGATGGTGGTCAGATAGTTCTCGGCGCTGAAAGCCCTTGCTGAGGAGTTGAGCGCCAAGAATCCTCTAATCAGATGACCTAAGGAGAACGCCCTCCGAATGGTCGATGCCCAAACACCTCACCATGTTCTGAGTTCCATAGGCAAGGCCCAGATTGCTACGAGCTTGCAGGCTACCCTCAAGCCGCGTTGGATGAGGCCAAAAGCTCATCGAAAAATAAGGGTGAAAAGGAAGTTGCAGATCCGGCAGACGTTCTGCTGGCGCTGTTCGTCATTCCAGCGCTCTACCTCAACTTTATTATTTGTCGCCGGAGCGGCCTGTACTCTCGCGATGTTGATAGTGATCATGTTGGCGTGTTGTTCATTTTTTTAGTGAATCGGCTTACACTTACCGGTATCTCTTTCCGGATTTCTCGATTTTGGCTCTTTGTAATCTTTCCGACGCCTACAGGGAGCTCTCAGTTTCACACGGAGCCACGCTCGAAGAACCTCCTTACTTTTGATCTTGCACCGTGGAGTTGTTTCTTCAGGAAACTGTTCCTGTCGGCACTGCCTACAAATACAAGCGTACTTCGTGGCAAGTGGACGATACATCCCATGTAATACTCCAAGACGAAAGATCCGGCGAACAAACGCTTCGCATCGGAGCCTTTCGATCTCAAGCCAAGGGAGCAAGCTAAGGCCGAGCAAGAGCCCGTGAATCTTAACTGCCCTGGGCGCTGCCGAGAGGTGAGGGCAAAACCGCTGTAAATGGTCAGATCACCTGGAAAAGCTTTTCACTGATGAGACTCCTTCGCATTCGCTCTTCCGTGACGATATGCTGGTTGGGATGAAGGGCTACGAAATTCGGATCGAGGTTCTCGTGGACTCTGAATAGAGATGGCCTTCACTGCGACAAAAAAGATGGCACTGTCATCCGCCCGATGGCTTTCGGGCTTTTCGTCGACGACAAAGCGAGAAAAGGTTGGCGCTGGTTTCAGGACGTTCACCGCTTTGATAACTGGCCACCCTGGGCACTGCAAGATCGGGGGCACGGTCGAGGGCTTCAGACGCCCGCTCCGGGACCGGGAGACGC
>ERZ1370068.5189-contig-4222_pt1 | contig 16546 bp, 27 predicted proteins | sample MGYA00561227_ERZ1370068 | MGnify/ENA primary metagenome ERZ1370068 (study PRJEB38410, sample SAMEA6850437) | metagenome | study: Metagenomic assessment of the ecological functions of the soil: analysis of the soil microbiota associated with the...
TGATCGCGATGGACCGCCGGCGCCCTGGCTGTGATCAATACGCGGCCTGTCTTCGTGCGCCGACATTGAGCCGATTGAAGGACGTTCCGAAGCGCATTCTGGCCTGGCGATTTTGACGATGGCGACGGTGTCGGTAACGGCGTCGGCTCGCGCCAGACGTATAACCCGAAGTATCCAATCTGCCTCAAGGTCATTCGAGAAGTTCGGGGTGAAGCGTTTTGAATGCCTGCTATTTCAGCCAAAAGTTTGAGCTTGAAGAAGCTTCTCGGTCACGACAGGACATCATCCCACTGTAGGGGTTTGACAGCCGTGCGCTGTAGACGCATTCAACGCCCTCTACCAGCAACGTAGCATCCAGTTGTGATGTTAAACCCGGATATTTGAACACGGATTTCTCCAGTCTTCTCCCTCCGGACCGTCCTGCGTACAGACTGCCGATATGTTTCATCGACAACCGGTCCGGAGTATTCTTCGGCCCATACAAGCGGTTTTTCCTGTGACGACGGCGCGTCAGCTCCCATTCGCCGAGTACCCCGGCATAGCCAGAGGATTTGTCGGGGCAGCTTGCGCTGGTGCCGAGGAGCACTCCAGGGACGGAACAGCGGCAAAAGCGCTCTCACGGCCTTCTCCTGACGGTGTCGAAGTCTCACGATTTCTTCGTCAAGAATGCGCGCGCCTCGCTGACCTCGATCCGGCTCTTGTCACGGCACTCGCCGGCGATGGCGACGACCTTGTTGTAATAATTCTGAGCTTTGGCGGTATCGCCGGCCTTTTCGGCGGCCCTCGCGGCGCTTCCACGTACGCGCCGAGCCGGTTGAGTTCTTTCTTCAGCGTCGTCTCAAAGGCGGCGAGCGCTTCCTGAGCCATGCCGCGCTCCAGCAGCATGACGCCATAAAGTTCGCGCGCCGGCTTGGGCACGCCCGGCGTCACCGGATGCTTCTCGGTCTTGTCCTCGGCATCGGCGGCCGCACTCATCGGCCTTGAGCGCGTCATCGTGCTTGCCCTCGGCATAGAGCACCCATGCAGATGCGACCTGCGCTGCTGAATGTCGACCTGCTCGGACCAATAGGCGTCCTTCGCGTCGCGCAGCTTGTCGCGCAGTTCGCCGAGCTTGGCGATATCCGCCTTGGCGGCTTCGGGATTACCCGAGCGGGCCGCACCGAGCGCGCGCGCGAAATGCGTGATCGCCTGCACCTGAGCCAGCGGGCTGGGACGGACCTGAAGCTCCGCCGCGGCCTTCCAGTCGCCGCGTTCGATCGCGTAGCGCGCCGGCGAAACAGCCAAGCGCATAAGGTCCGGCGAAGGAATGTCTCGGTGAAGCCGGTAACCGTCGTCATGTCGTCAATGAGCGGCCTTGGCCTTCGCGTCCTGCCCCAGCTGCAGATAGGCATAGACCTGGTAGTCCATGGCGTGCAGCTGGTCGTGGAAGTCCCGGCTTCTTTCGCGACGCGCTGCCGCCGACGATGTTTGATGCGATCGACTCTGTCCAATAGCCGACGCGCGTGAAGATATGCGACGGCATGTGCTGGGCATGCGCGGCGTCGGGAGCGATTTTGGCGTAGCGCCTGGCTGCATCGAGGCCCCTTCTCGGCAATCGGCGGGTAGTCGTAGAGATGGATCAGGTAATGCGCGACGCCGGGATGCTGCGGCTGGCGTATTGAGATCGGTTCGAGGATCGCCGCGCCTTTGAGCTGATTGGCGTAGGTCTTGTCGGCCGGCTGAAGCCGAGGTGTTGAGCGCCAGCGCGTAATGGATCTGCGCTTCGTCGTCGTTCGGATAGCGCTGCGCCAGTTGCTCCATGGCCTTGACATAGGCCTGAATGCGGGTGCGGTGATCGACCTTGTCGTAGTCGGCGTACATGACCGCAAGCGCGTCGAGATAGTCGCGCTCACGCTGCGGTCTCGGCGCCGACGCTCTTGCCCTTGGCGATCGCGGCGGCGCCATCGGCGAGATTCTTCGCAGGCGGCGCGACGTGGGGATTCCAGAGCAGGCTCAAGCGCAATGCCCCAATAGGCGATGCCGCATTCGGGATCGGCCTTCAGCACATCCTCGAATACTTTTGCGACGCGCGGTACCAGAACGAGTGCTGATACAGCATTCCGCTGGTTGAAGAGCTTCTGCGCCTCCGGTTTGCAGGACGTTTCGAAATTGACGGTGCCGAGCTTTTGCCGCATCGGTCTGGGCATGCGCCAGCGAAATGCCGGCCGAAAGCGTCACCGCGATTGCAAGGGGCCGTTCTCATCGCGCTTCTCCCTGTTCGGCCGCTTCGAATCAAGCGGCGTCTCGAATTGCCCGATCGGCAAAAGGCAAATCCTGAATTTAACGGCACAGCGTAGGACCCAGCAGGCAGGCTGGAAGTCATGAAGCGAGAAACGGGATTTCTATGGGAGGTTTGTGCTACCTTCGAGGGCGGGAGAAAACCATGTCAGAACGGACACTTACGTTCGGACGCTATCGGCTTGAGCCCCAGAGCGGGTTGATGTCGGGAGGCCGGAATGATGCACCTGACGCCCAGAAGGCCCTTCGCGTTGCTGAGCTTTATTGCCGAGCGCCCCGGCGAGGTGGTCACCAGGGATCAGCTATTCGACGCGGTCTGGCCTGAGGTCAACGTGGGGGATGCCGCGCTGGTGACCTGCATCCAGGAACTTCGGCGTGCGCTGCGAAGGATGATGCCAGGCGTCCCCGCTATATCGAGACATTGCATCGCCGCGGTTACCGGTTTGTCGGGAAAACTGGCGGTGGCCCCGCCCAATGCTGCCATCGACAGCAACGCCCGCGCGTCTGGCGCTGCCCGACCGTCCTTCGATCGCGGTGTTGCCGTTCTGCCAACATGAGCGAAGATCCGGACCAGGAGCATTTCGCCGACGGCATCTCCGAAGACCTGATCACCGGCCTGTCCCGCATCCACTGGCTGTTCGTCATCGCGCGCAACTCGACGTTTGTCTACAAGACACCGCGCCGGTCGACGTGAAGCAGGTCGCGCGCGAGCTCGGCGTGCGCTACGTGCTGGAAGGCAGCGTGCGCCGGGCCGGCAAGCGGCTTGCGCATCAGCGCGCAGCTGATCGACGCCGTCACTGGCGGCCATCATTGGGCGGAACGCTACGACCGCGAGCTCGGTGAGTATCTTCGCCGTGCAGGACGAGATCACCCGCAGCGTCGTTGCGGCGATCGAGCCCCGCCTGCTGGCCGCGGAGGGGGATTCGCGCCCTCTCGCGATCATCGGATGATCTTGGCGCCTGGGAACGCGTGGCGCGCGCTGAAAACGCATGTCTGGCGGCTTGACGCGGGCGGACTACGCGACGGCGATCCGAGGCCTCGAAAGCAGACGTGTCGAGATCTATCCGGACTACGCGCCGGCGCGCAGCCGCTTGCGCGTTCCGCCTGGTGTTTTCAGCGCATATGGGCTGGATCGATCGCGAGCACGGGTTGCTGCACGGCCGCCTGCACGCCGTTCGCGCCATTGAGCTGGATGATTGCGATCCGTGGGGGCAGACCGCGCTCGGCTATTTGGGCGATGATGGAGTGGCGCACCGAGGCGTCGATCGCGGCGTTCCGCCGCGCGCGGTCGAACTCAATCCGAATTCCGCGAAAGCCCACGGCGATCTCGGCCGGGGGCTGGCATTTGCGGGGCAGGACCGTGAGGCGATCGCGCAGGTGGAAGACGCCATCAGGCTCAGCCCACTGGACCCGGACATGGCGATGTTTCTCGGCGCGATCGCGGTCTGCGCATTATGGCGCATGGCGGTACGCGGACGCTCTCCGGCATGCGGAAGAATTAAGTTGCGGTCGCGTCCGGGGTTTCAGGGTGCGCAACGGCTGCGCTGTGCGAGCCTGGCCCAAACCGGGCGCATCGATGAAGCGCGATCGTTTTCACGCCATGATACGTCGCGAGCAACCGCAACTCCTCGATCGATTGATCAGGGGCAAGCGTGCCCTATCAGACCCCGGAATTGATGGAACGATTCCGGAGGGCATGCGGAAAGCGGGATTGGACGAGACCTGACCACCGGGGTCAGAAGCTAACCCCGCAGGAATGGCCGCTACCGGGGCGCAAAGCGGACATCGATGGAACCGTGAGGCCGGCTAAACGCCCAGCTTTCATAACTCAATGCAGCGCGCCGCCCGCCGCGCCCTTCACCTTGCGCGTCAGCGCAACCGCGAGGCGCGGCCAGCACCAGCACGATGCCGATCACCGCAAAGGTGTCGCTGAATCCCATCACCAGCGCCTGATGCTTCACGCGCCTTGCCGAGCGCGACGATCGCCTGCTGATGCGCGGCGGCGGGTCGGAGACGCCGTGGGCCAGGAAATAGTCCGGCGTCTGGGCGATCCGGTTGCGCACTCCTCGCGGCCGAGCGTGACCGACTGGCCGATGATGTTGGAGTGGAACTGCTCGCGCTTGGTGATCACGGTGGCGAGCACCGCGGTGCCGATCGCGCCGCCGAGATTGCGGCAGCATGTTGCTGATGCCGGACGCGGCGGCGACGTCCTGGGGCGCGGTGTCAGCCGGTCGTCACCGAGGTCAGCGGCGTCAGCACCATGGCCTGGCCGATGGCGCGCACGATGTTGGGAATGAAGAGCTGGTCGCCGGCATAATCCGGCGACATCGCCGTGTTCATGAAGCAGCTATAGGCGAAGATCATCAGCCCGGTGAAGGCGATGTAGCGCGTATCGAAACGCTGCATCAGTTTCGGCACCAGCGGGATCAGCAGGAGCTGCGGCAAGCCCGTCCAGGCCAGCACCTCGCCGATCTGCTCGGCATTGTAGCCCTGGGCCTGGCCGAGATAGGCCGGCAGGATGATAGACCGATCCGAACAGCGCGAAGCCGACCATCGTCAGCGCGACGGTGCCGAAGCCGAAATTGCGCCTCTTCAGCAGCCGCAGCCGGATCAGCGGCTTCTCTACCGTCAGCTCGATCCAGACGAACAGCGCCAGGCTGACGAATGCGATCACGGCGAGGCGCTGGATGAAGGGGGAGGCGAACCAGTCGTCCTTGTTGCCTTCCTCGAGCACGGTCTGCAGCGCCGACAAGCCGATCGCCATCGTCGAAGATGCCGGCCCAGTCGCCCTCCTTCAGAAGCTTGAGCTGCATCGGCTGCCGCTCCAGCGTCAGATAGAGCGCGCTCACCATGACGGCCGTCGGGATCACGTTGACGAAGAAGATGGTGCGCCAGCCATAATTCTCGGTGAGATAGCCGCCGATGGTCGGCCCGATCGCCGGCGCGAAGGTGACGGACAGCGCGAAGATCGCAAGCCCCGACCGGCTGCCTGCGGCTTCGGCAGCTTGGTCAGAACCAGCGTGAACGCCATCGGGATCAGCACGCCGCCGGCAAGCCCTGCAATCCGCGCATCGCGATCATCGAGGGCAGGTCGTGGGTGAAGGCGCAGGCGACCGAGAAATATCGCGAACAGCGCGGCGCTCGCGATCATGATAGCGGCGGAACGAGAACACGCGACTGAGATAGTCGGTCAGGGGATCACCACGATCTCGCCGATCAGATAGGAGGTCGAGATCCAGGAGCCGTTGTCGACACCGGTGCCGATACCGCCCTCGATGTTGAGCAGCGAGGCATTGGTGATCTGGATGTTCAGGATCGCCATGAACGAGCCGATCATCGCGGCGAGAACGGCAATCCAGGTCGTGACGCTGGCGCGGTTCGGATCGGCAGCCCGGCTAGATGCTGCGCGCGAGATCGGTAGCGCGGATATCGAGGCGGAAGGGCTCTGATTTGACATGGCACGATGCTCCAGAAACCGTCTTGTGGATGTTGGTGGCCGCAGCCGCCGCGCAGTGTTCGTGTTCGACGAACGCGTCTCGATGGTGGGAATCACCGACATGCCCGGCCGCAGTTCGATGCGCGGGTTCTTGCCGGTATCGAGCGCGATCCGTACCGGGATGCGCTGCACGACCTTGGTGAAATTGCCGGTGGCGTTGTCCGGCGGCAGCAGCGCGAATTCCTGGCCGCTGGCGGGCGCGATGCTGTCGACATGGCCGTGCACGACCTGGCCCGGGAACATGTCCACCTCGATATCGACGGCCTGGCCTTCATGCACGTCGGTGAGCTGCGGTTTCCTTGTAGTTCGCCACCACATAGGCGCCACTGGCCGGCACCACCGACATCAATTGCGTCCCGACCTGCACATATTGGCCGACGCGCAGCGTGCGGTTGCCGACGACGCCGTCGATCGGGGCCGTAATCGTGGTGTAGCCGAGATTGAGTTCGGCCTGGCGCTGCACCGCCTCGGCACGCGCCAAGCGGCCGCACTGGCCTGCACGATCTCGGCCTTGAGCAGATCGACCTGCTTGAGCGCGGACACGAGGTTCGCGTTGTCGCGCTCAGCGTGGCCTGTGCGCTCGCAATCCGCGCGCTGCGCCTGCTGCGCGTTCTGGACGCTGCCCGAGCCGGTCGCGGCCAGATCGGTATAGCGCTTGTTATCCTGCGCGGCGAAGGTCACCGCGGCCTGGTCGACATCGAGCGTCGCTTTTGCCGCTGATATCACCGCCTGCTGGACGTCGAGCTGGGCCTGCTTGCTGGCGATCGTGCGCCTCCGGCCGCCGCTACATCCGCCTTGGCCTGGTCGAGCGCGACCTTGAAGTCGCGGTCATCGATGCGCGCCAGCACCTGACCGGTGGTGACGCGCTCGTTATCCTTCGACCAGCACCTGTTGCAGGTAGCCGGTGACCTTCGGCGCGATCGTGGTGCTGTCGGCCCTCACATAGGCGTCGTCGGTCGACACCAGATACTGGCCGACGGTCCAGTAGTTCCAGCCATACCAGGCCGCGCCCGCCAGTGCGGCGATCGCGGCCTCCGGTGAGCAATAGCTTGCGAAGATTGAGCTTTTCAGCGCGCGACTGCGGCTGCGGCTGCGGCTGCGGGCAGCAGCTGCCTCGGCGTCGGCCGGGCATGACCGGCTGATCGGTCGGGAAGGAGGTTGAGTGGACGGTCATGGCGGTTCTCCGCTCGGGAGGAATTAGGAAACTTGACAATTTCAAAATAGGACCGATATCGAAACTGTCAATGGAATGACAGGCATCATGTAAAGAGCATGGCTGGAGCAGAATCTTCCACCGGATCGTCGCGATCGCGGACGCCCGCAAGCTCCGCCCCGACGACGAGACGCGTCAAATCATCTACGAGGCCGCGCGGCACGAATTTCGCCGCCGCCGGTTTCGCCGCCACCAGCACCGAAACCGTGGCCCGCCGCGCCGGCGTCTCCACCAAAACGCTGTATCGCCTGGTGCCGAACAAGGCCGGCGCTGTTCGAGGGCATGGTGTCGGACCGGCTCGATCGATTCTGTCCGATTTCAGCCTGCACGCCGCCGAGGATGCAGAACATCGAAACCGGGCTGAACGCAGCGCTGATGGCGTGCGCCGACCTTACGCTCGATCCGGATGTCGTCGCGCTTCAGCGCATCATCCTGCAGGAGGCCGGCCAATTCCCCGATCTGGCGGCGGCGTTCTACAGGAACGGCATTGCCCGCACCGCCGCGGCGCTGTCGAATTGGCTGCGCCTTCAGGTCAAGCGCGGGCTGATTGACCTCGGCGATGTCGAGGAGGCCGCCGGCATCCTGATCGGGATGGTCGCAGGCGCACCGCAACGCGCGGCAATCTTTGGCGGCGTCCCGCTGCCTCCCGCGCGCACGTAAAAGCGCGCGTGCGGAAATGCGTAACGTTGTTTCTGCATGGCTGCGAAGCAGCGGGGGCGTGCGATGAACGCTGCGGCGCTACATGGATTGCCGGAATCTCGTCTCGCCAAGCTGCGCGTTCGTTGTCTACGATCCAGTGAAGCCGGATCCGATGAAACCTGGGCATGGAAATCGCCATGGAGATAGAAAGCCGTACGGCTGCGCCCACGGCAGCTCTTGCCGCTCGGACTCCTGTGCGCGCCTCCAGCGTCATCGCCACCGATGCGATCATCAGCACGGTCGCGTCGCTCGTCGCGGCCGCCATCGGCAATCTCGGCTTCATGTCGCCTGCAATGGCTGAGCCGGCCGCACTCACGAAAAAACAATCGGACGCGCTCGATACATACAACAATTCACGAAGCCAGTTTTGAGGCGATCCTGGGCCAGCGGCGCGCGCAGATCAATTCGAAACAGCGGCTACCGAACTTGCCGGGACAGGCGCTCTACCTTGCACGCAACAACATGATGAGCGCGTACAAGGACTCTCACCGACGCTGCTTCCGTCCAAAATAGGCGGGCCCAACAAATACGGAATCCCTCCGGCGTATTTTAGCGCCGACAATGAGCCGCTGCTCGATGAGTACAGGAGACTTTTCGACCTGATGCAGGCGCCGCCCGTCAACGCGCAAAAATCAGATACGCCATTCAAGGACGTTGTCGATCTGGGCACCGCCATTGCGCGAGCCAAGGGCCTTGATGCCGCCAATGCCGAAGCGGCAGGCCGCATCAGCCTGGGGCTGTTCTTTGCCGAGACAAATGGCAATCAGAACATCGGGAATGCGCGCTCGAATAAATACAAGGGCAGTTTGCAGACAGGCGTACCCGAGGATCAAAACGGTCGAAGGAAGTGGGCGGCGATAAAGAAGTCGATAGCAGCCTTTGATCCTGCACTGAACGCTCGCGACGACAAGGAAGAGGCGCGGGTCGGCAATCTGGATCATCGGCTACAACCACTGGACCGCCGTGCGGGATGGCCTCATGAACGCACACGCGGATATTTTCCCGCAGGTGCCGGCGATCGTGAAAACACTGCCAGATCCGATCGATCAAATGAAGCTGTTTGAACTGATCCAGATTATTCCGAGCCCGACCAGGTCCGCACTCAGCTCACGCAACCTGGCCGACTATAGAATTTCCGACCCGAAGATCATGGCGATATCTGCGAAACAACAGCATGTTCACCTTTGGACAGGCTGACAGGGCCAGAACATCTGCAACCTTCCGCGAAATTCTTGATGCGATGTGGCTCTTCAACGACAAGTTTGAACGCGCGCTTTCCAGATTCGACGAGATCAAGGCGCGGTCAAAGGGTTGAAGCCGGCAGGTCGGAATCGGATGCGAGGTGGGGCCGCCACCCCGCCATCAGAGCGGACCGAGGATGGCCCATCGAGGCTCACAGAATTCCTTCACCGCCGCCGTGACACCGCTGCTGATGATGTCCCGGCGCTCAGGCGAACTCATCTTGAGCTCTTCGTCCCGGTTGATGATCGAGCCCGCCTCCAGCAGGGCGGCAGCCATCCGGGTCTTTCTCAGCACGATGAGCTCATCGTAGCGATAGACGCCGGTTTCCTTGTTCAGCAGCGGACGCTGGTACCGGCCCATGATGGCCTGGGAATATTGCCTGGCATAATCGAGGCCCTGGGCCTTCATTTCCTTGCCGATCAGTTCGGCGAAGGCGAAGCTCGTCTTGAAGTCCGGATTGCTGCGGGAGACGAAGACGGAATAACCGCTGAAGCGGTCGCTGAAATGGCTTTTCTTTCCCTCGAATTCCCAGTCCTCGAGGAATTTGTTGGGCACGGAGTCATGGTGGATCGACAGGAAGAGATCCGCGCTGCAGATTGTTGGCGGCGGCGACGCGTTTGACGAGGCTGGGCCTGGCCTTGCCCTCGGTCACGAGCAACCTGGTCTCAGCAAAGCCTTCGGCCTTCAACTTCTCCTCGATCCGCTTCGCAAGGCGCAGATTGAAGACGAACTCGGCGACGTTGCGGGCGCTGATCGCGCCTTCTGATCTCGGCGGTATGTCCCACATCCAGAACGATCCGGAATTTCGAGGGATCGCACGTGGTTGCGACCGGTTTCAAAGCGGCAGGGTTCAAGCGACCGGCCCCAGGGCGGCAAGCTTTACGGTGCGGCGCTTTGGCGAGGCGGCACGCTTCGCCAGAGTGGCTGGCTTGGCGAAGTGACGTGCTTTGGCGACTTGGCTTGCTTTGACGATTTGCTTGTTTGACGAGCCTTTGAAGAGATCCGACAGCCAGCCGGCATCGCTGACCTCGATCGGCAGAAGCGCCATTGCGGCCATCGCGGCGATGATGGTGCGGCGGCGGGGCCAAAATCCCGAAGCGATACCGCCGAGAACACAAATGAACTCGCGGCGCTTCATGCTCGCGCCTCCCGAAGGCCATCATAGCAGCAGAGATCGCAATACCGGAAGGGGTCGTGAGGTCGCTCGTGGTCGGGCGGGCCTGGTGTGGTTCGGGGATGTCCGCTTTGCGCCCGCAAAGCGGACACTTGCTAAGCGTGGGCGCTCAAAGCCGTGCCTGAGCTGCGGCGAGCGAACGTCCAGGACGTCCGGGTCGCGTATGGGCGCTGTGCCACAAACCGTCGAGTCGCCTCCTGACGCACCATGACCAACTGACGTCCAAACGCGCTGAGGCCTACACGGACTGTTTGAGGGAAATCATTGTCGTCGATAACGAATGGAATGTGGCGGTCGGGCCAACGGTGCTCAGGTTTGCTCGAAACAATTCCCATCGTGCTCTCCTTTGCTGCTTGTGATCCGAAGATTTTCTTCCTGGCGACACGCTTGCCAAGAAGGCTGCCGGCATATGATAACCCATGGCCCGGCTATGCGCTTGATCCAGGAGCTACCGTTGCACAGCACCGCGACGCCTGGCGATGGCGGAATAAAATGATGACCGAACGATCGGGGCGTGCGGACTCTTCGCGGCCCGGAGTTCCTGCCGCAGGTTTGTCCAGCAGCGGACTTTACGCGGTGCAGAACCGCTGGCGCCTGACGCGAGGTTCGGCTTCATTGAGCGGAGTTGCCGCGCGAAGAACGGTCTCACCAGGTGGAAAAGGTGACTTCCGAACGGCGAGCGCCAGAAAGGCAGGCTGCGTGGGCGCGCGTAGCGGAATTCAGTCGCCGGCCTGCGTCGCCGGTTCTTGATGCCCCTTGCGGCTCGCCGCTCAACAGCACCACGAATTCCGTTCCCTTGCCGGTTTCCGGACTCAACGCCTCGTCCGTGACGATCAGGGAAGATCGCGGCGTAATGTTGCCGATGCGATCCAATGCGTCCTGCGGAATGGCGATGCGGTCGAGCGCGGCCTTTGCGCTGTCCGGGTCCGTCGGCACCGGCTCAACGTCGCGCCCACTGCTCGCGCGCGCCCGGTCGTGTGGCTCAACCGTGGCGCTGGGCGGACGTCCGCCGTCCAATGAGACGGCGCTCCATCGCAACTTGGCATCGTCGGTCGAGCGCTCGATGGCGGTGAAGACATGCGTGCCGATTGGACGATCGGGATCTGCGATCGTGACCGGACTTTCAAGGATGGGCTTAAATGCTTGACGGACATAAAGCCGCTGGGTCTTGCGGCTGATTAACACCGATATCGGCTGGAGTTCGCGTTCGACCTGGCGGGCCGCCTCGGCTGCCGCGGCCCGCGCAGTCTCCGCCGCGGCGGCGGCGTCGCGCGCAGACGTGACGGCATCGAGCCTCTGTTGCAGATCCGCGTTGGCGGCGTCCCATTGCAGCTGCAGCTCCGCGATTTTGACGGCGGCCTCTGCCTTGGCACCCTCAGCCTGCTCCTTTGCCTCCGCCGAGATGCGAGCGCCAAGTCTAGTCTCGGCAGCCGCCAATTGCGCCTCGGCTCTGCGCTTCAGATTTTCCGCCGCGCGAACCGGCACCTTGGCCCGCGAGGCCTCCCGGAAGGCCGTCTCCGCAGTCGAGCCTCGCCTGGGCCGCTTTCCTCGCCGCCTCTTGCGCCTCTGCGGTGCGGGCGGCGGCCATGGCGACGGCACCCGGCTTGGGTTGGAACAGAACCGGATGGGCGAGCTCAACGGGCGCCACATCGGTTGGCGCCACGATCACCCGTATGCCCATCGCGGTCGCGTCGAACAGGCGTTCGGCGAAGTCGAAGGGCAGCCGGATACAGCCATGGGACGCCGGACGCCCCGGCAGAACGCCGCCATGGAGTGCGATGCCTGACCAGGTGATGCGTTGCATGTGCGGCATGTAGGCATCGTCATACAGGTTCGAGTAATGGTCCTCTACTTTCTGGATGACGCTGAAGATCCCGGCGGGCGTCTCGCGTCCCTTCGTGCCGCTCGACACCGGCGCCCGCAGGATCCACCCCTTGGCGTCGTAGACGGTGATCCGCTGGTCGCGGAGCGAAACGATGGCCATGAGCGGCTCGCTGGCGCTGCGCGACTCGAATGGACTCGATCGAGCGTTCGCCGCTTCTGGCGCCCGCATCGTCCCCTGCCGCGATCAGCACGGCCAGACTCGCAACGGCAAGATACACGGGCCGCAGCCGCGTCTGCCTACGCTTCGGATTCACACAACGAGACGTCATACGCGTCCCAACCGATCGATGGGGGTCAACGCCAGCTTCTTTACCACGTACCCGTGCGGAACGTACCGCCATTCCGCCGGACTGCTAACACGGAACTAACGTTCATGGACCCGCGTCGCGCACCGCACCGTTGTCCGTCACGCGCCAGCTCATGAACCGACCGCTGCAGCGCCAGACGCCCGCCGCGCGGCCGCCCCTTGCGCCGCCGTTTGACCACAGACGCTCTGCCGCCTTTCTTCGGATCGGCTGGATCGCCGGCGGTCCGACTCCGCGCCCCCGTCGCGGATGATGCACTCCCCACAAGCGTCCGACCGCTTCGGCGACTTCCATCGACAGTCTCAGCGATTTCATCTCCTCCAGCGCGAGCCGCACGTCCTTTCACCATCAATCCGGTGGCAAAGCCGAAATCGAAGCTGCAGGGCAAGCACCGCGCGCTGGAAATTCTGTCGCGGGCTGGCCGTATTGAGCCCCGAGCCGGCGTTGATGACGTCGATCATCACGGCCGGATCGAGACCGGCCTTTGACGCCCATCACCACGCTTCGACGTCGCCACCATGGCGGTTGCGGAGAGGAAGCTTGTTCGCAAGTTCTCATCGTCTGCGCCGAGCTGGGTTTTCGCCGATGAAGAACACTTTTCCGGATCACGTCGAGCGCGGGCTTCACCGCCATCGTAGTCGGCACGCGGGCTTCCGAGGCCATCACCGCCAGGTAGCCTTCTCGGCGCCGCCGCCGCCGCTCACCGGGCTGTCGATCTGCACGATGTTGTTCTTCGCCAGCAGGCCGTGAATTTTGGCCGCCATCTCCAGAGCCGACCGTGGAGAGATCGACGAAGCGCCTGACGCGCTTGGCCTCGATCACGCCACCGGCGCGGTCTGCGACGTCCAGTGAGGCCTGCAGCGACGGCAGCTTGCCAGCACGGTCTCGCAGCGGTCGGCGATGTCCTTGGGCGACGATGCCGTCTTGCGCGCCCATCGCGACGAGTTGTGTCGACGGCTTCCTTCCGCGTATCGAACACGGTGAGTTGGTGCTTTCGCTCGATCAGGCGTCGCGCCATCAGCCCATCTTCCCGAGGCCGATGAATCCGATTTCCATGATGATGTTTCCTGGAATGTTCAGATCGTCCCATCCTGAGGAGGCCGCGTACCGCGGCCGTCCCCAGCGATGGCCGGCGTGCTGGGTAGGGGCCTTCGCTGGTTCGCCCGGCGAGGCGAAGTGACCGTCCGAAGACGGCGCTTCGCGCCCTCACCATGAGGTGGAGTCTTCAACGCCTTGTCCACCTCGCAAACACTTCGCTGCGCGATGCGAAAACTGTCGACGCCGGCGGGCACGCCGGCATAGATTGCGACCTGCATGAAAATCTCGCGGATCTCGTCGCGGCTGACTGCCGTTGGTCAGCGCGCCCTTGATGTGCGTCCGCAGTTCGTGTGGCCGGTTGAGGATCGAGATCATGGCGAGGTTGAGCATGCTGCGTCGTTGCGCGGCGGCAGTTCGTCGCGGCCCCAGACCGCGCCCCAGCAATATCTCGGTGAGCAGTTCCTGAAATGGCCTTGTTGAAATCTGTCGGCGTTCTTCAGGGCGTTGTTGACATAGGCCTCGCCGAGCACGGCTTTGCGCACTTCCAGTCCCTTGTCGTGTGTCTTCTGGTCCATGACGTTTCCTTACGTATTTTTACGGTTCTGCGCGCGACGTTACGGGGTCGCGAGCCCGCAGTCACGCCTTCGTGTTATGCGTAATTCCGTGTGTGGGTTACCCCTTGGAACAGGTGCCTCATTGCCGCCGCTGTGCTAGGGCTGATTTGTCGGCAACCCGGAGAGTTTTATTGAACGGCGCCTCCCTGACCCCTCACAGCCCGCGCGCGAGCCGGATGCTGTCGCGCGGCTTCAGCTGACGCAGGCCCTGCAACGGGCCCAATATGCGATCGCGTGGGAGCGCGCCTGGCCGGCTCTCGCCCGGATTTTGAGCGTCGTCGGGCTGTTTCTGGTGGCGTCCTGGGCCGGATTGTGGCTGGCGCTGCCATTCATCGCGCGCGTAATCGGCATCGGCCTGTTCGTCGCTGCTGGCGCTGGCGGCGTTGTTCCCGCTATTCGCGGTTTCGCTGGCCGACCCGCGAAGAGGGCGTTGAGCCGGCTCGACCGCGGCACCGGCATCCGCCATCGCCCGGCGACCGCGCTGACCGATACGCTGTCGACCAGGACCCGATCGCGCAGGCGCTGTGGCGGGAGCAGCGCGAGCGCACGCTGGCCTCGATCAAGCGGATCCGCGCCGGGCTGCCGTCGCCGCGGCTTCCGATCCACGATCCCTGGGCGCTGCGCGCGCTGGTCATGGTGATGCTGGCGGCCGCCTATGTCGCCGCCGGCGACGAGCGCACGCTGCGGATTGCCGCGGCCTTCGACTGGAGCGGCGTGCTGGCGCCGGCCAACGTCCGGGTCGATGCCTGGGTGACGCCGCCGGTCTATACCGGCAAGCCGCCGGTGATCTCCTGTCCGCCGCCAACAGGGATGCGGCTTGCCCGATAGCGGGCACCGTTGCCGGTTGCCGTCCGGCAGCACGCTGCTGGTGCGCTCCAGCGGCGGCGCCATCGATGTCGGTCGGTCGGCGGCGGCGTGACTGAGGTCGCGCCGAGCGAACAGGCGCCGAAGGGCACCAACGAGCGGCATTTCAAGATCACGGGCGACGGCACCGCGCATGTCCGCGCGCCGGCCGGCCAGCCGCTGTGGAAGCTTCGCAGCCACGCCCGACCGTGCGCCGACCATTTCGCCTGGTCAAGGATCCGGAACGCCAGGCCCGCGGCTCGCTGCGGATGTCCTACAAGCTGCGAGGACGATTACGGCGTCACCGAAGCGCGCGCGCAATTTGCCGCCCGCAACGCGGATGCGGCCAAGGAAGTAACAGGCGAAAGCGAGGTAGCCAAGAGCACAGGAGGCCGACAGGGCCGAGCCGCGGCCGCTGTTCGAGCCGCCGCAGTTTCGCGCTGGTGCTGCCGAATGCGCGCACCCGCAACGGCGTCGGCCAGACGGTGAAGGATCTCAGCGAAGATCCCTATGCCGGCGCCGACGTCACGCTGACGCTGACGGCCAAAGGACGAGGCCGGCAATGAAGGCAAGAGCGAGCCGTTCAACATGCGGCTGCCGGAGCGGCTGTTCACCAAGCCGCTGGCGCGCGCTCTGATCGAGCAGCGCCGCATTCTGGCGCTCGACGCCAACCAGAATTCGCAGGTCTATGCCGCGCTCGATGCGCTGATGATCGCGCCGGAATTGTTCACGCCGGAGACCGGTCACTATCTCGGCCTCTACAGCGTGTCACGCACCAGCTGGAAGCCGCGCGAACCGACGATGCTAAGCGCGAGGTCGTCGCCAGCCTGTGGGCGCTCGCCGTCACCATCGAGGACGGCAACATCAGCGACGTCGACAAGGCGCTGCGCGCGGCGCAGGAGGCGCTCAAGCAGGCGCTGGAACGCGGCGCCACCGACGAGGAGATCAAGAAGCTCACCGACAATCTGCGCGCCGCGCTGGATAATTTCCTGCGCCAGCTCGCCGAGCAGTTCCGCAACAATCCGCAGCAACTGGCGCGTCCGCTCGATCCCAACACCAAGATGCTGAGCCAGCAGGATCTCAAGAGCATGCTTCGACCGGCTGGAGCGGATGTCGCGTTCCGGCGACAAGGAAGCCGCCAAGCAGCTGTTGGAACAGCTGCAGCAGATGCTGGAAAACCTGCAGATGGCGCAGCCCGGCCAGGGCGGCGACGACGAGATGGAGCAGGCGCTGAACGAGCTCGGCGACATGATCCGCAAGCAGCAGCAATTGCGCGACAAGACCTACAAGCAGGGCCAGGATTCCCGGCGCGACCGCCAGCGCGGCAAGCAGGGCGACCAGAGCATGAGCGACCTGCAGCAGGACCAGCAGGGCCTGCGCGACCGGCTGCAAGAAATTGCAGGGAAGAACTCGCCAAGCGCGGCATGGGGCCGGGCCAGCGCGGCCAGCAGGGCCCAGCAAGGTCAGCGCGGCGAACAAGGGCAGGGCCAGCAGGGTCGGCAGGCGACCAGGGCGACGGCGAGGACGGGCTGGAGCAGGCCGATACGCGCGATGGGCGATGCCGGCGGCCGGCTCGGCGAGGGCAATGCCGACGGCGCGGTGGATTCGCAAGGCCGCGCGCTGGAAGCGCTGCGCAAGGGCGCCCAGAGTTTGGCGGAAGCCATGCAGCAGGGCGACGGCGACCAGCCCGGCGACGGTCCCGGCAATCCCAGAGGCCGCCAGCAGTGGCGCGGCCAGCACATGTAACTGAACGAAGCATAC
>ERZ1370068.4116-contig-3207_pt1 | contig 16538 bp, 21 predicted proteins | sample MGYA00561227_ERZ1370068 | MGnify/ENA primary metagenome ERZ1370068 (study PRJEB38410, sample SAMEA6850437) | metagenome | study: Metagenomic assessment of the ecological functions of the soil: analysis of the soil microbiota associated with the...
GAAGCTCAACCAGCTCTCGCAGGACGACGAGCGCGTCTCCCTCCAGCGCGGGATCGACGCCATCGTGAAGGCCTCGGGTCGCCGGCCGCGCGGATTCCGCGCCCCGTCCTATTCGTTCTCCCGCCACACCCTGGGCCTTCTGCTCGACGAGGGCATCGAGTACGACTCCTCGCTCAAGGGCGACGACATCCCGTACCTCCTGACCGACGGCTGCCCGCACGGCGGTGGAGCTGCCCACCGATCTCTCGCTCGACGACTGGACGCAGTACGTCTGCCTGAAGGACTTCGGCTACATGCTTCCGATCGCGTCGCCCCAGCGCGCGATGGAGGTCTTCCGCGCGGAGTTCGACGCCGCCCACAAGTACGGCGGGATCTGGGTCGCCGTGTGGCATCCGTTCGTGTCCGGGCGCATGTCGCGGGCCGACGCCATCGCCACGCTCATCGAGCACATGCAGGCGGCGGGCGGCGTGTGGTTCGCGCCGCTGGAGGAGATCGCCGACCACGTGCGCCGCGTCGTCAGCGGCGGGACGTGGACCCCGCGGGTCGACCGGCTGCCGTACTGGGACCGCCCGGTGCCGGGCGTGCTCTCCGGCACCGGCGTGCTGCCGGGCTGACCGGACGCGTCTCTGGTCTCCGAACACCCGGCGCTTGACACACTCTGGCTTGCCTCCATAATGGAGGAAAAGTGGAGGAACCATGGCAACCCTCAACGTCAAGAATCTTCCCGACCCTCTGTACAAGAAGCTCCAGGCTCGGGCGCGACGCCAGCGCAGGTCGGTGGCACAGGAGGTCATTCACCTGTTGACACAGGCCGTGGAGGAAGCCGACACACAGTCCATTTTAGAGTTGCGCGGCCTCGGCAAGGAGCTCTGGAAGGGCATCGACCCAACCGCCCACGTGAACACTGAACGCCGATCGTGGGATTGATTGCCGACCTCGGCCGTGGTCCCGTCGGGCTGGACACCGTCGTCTTCATCTACTTCATAGAGGAACATCCGCGCTTCCTGCCCATCGTCGCGCCCGTATTCTCCGCCGTCGCGAGCACCCGGCTGCCAGCGATCACGTCGGGCGTCACCCTGCTGGAGACGCTGGTGATCCCGTATCGCTCAGGGAATACGGCACTCGCCGCCCGGTACGAGGCCTTGCTCACGAGGAGCCGGGGCATTCGCTTCATGGATCTCGACCGTCCACTTCTTCGGATCGCCGCCCAGCTCCGCGCAGTCTTCTCGATCAAGACCCCGGACGCGCTGCAGCTCGCGGCGGCTCTGAGCGGTGGGTGCGGCGTGTATCTCACCAATGATCGCTCACTGCCGCGTATCCCCGGGCTCGAGATCCTTCAAGTGAGCGACTACGCCGGCTCGCCGTGACTGGCGCATTCGCGGCGACGCGCGAACAATCTGCGCGCGCCCCGGCGGCACCACCGTTCGGCTTGCCGCCGCGGCACACCCACGTCACGGGAGGACATCGATGGAACGCGACTTCGTCGGATATGCGGACACGCCGCCGGTCGTGCCGTGGCCGGGGGCGCCCGGCTCGCCATCCAGGTCTCCGTGTCGTACGAGGAGGGCGCCGAGTACTCGCTCCTCGACGGACCGCGCCGCGAGACGATGGGCGAGGTGCCCTCGCCGGTCCCTCCGGAGCGACGCGACCTGTTCAACGAATCCTTCTTCGAGTACGGCAGCCGGGTCGGCGTCTGGCGCATCCTGGACACGTGCCAGAAGTACGGCGTGCGCGCGTCGTGGTGGGCCTGCGCCCGCGCGCTCGAGCGCAACCCGCGCGTGGCCAAGGCACTCGTCGCCGCGGAGCACGAGATCTGCGGCCACGGCGAGGGCTGGGAAGAGTTCCACGGGGCGGAGCGGGACGAGGAGCGTGAGAACATCCGGCGCACCGTTGCCTCCATCGTCCGCACGACGGGCCAGCGGCCGCTCGGCTGGTTCACGCGCTACGCGTGCAGTCCGAACACGCGGGAGCTGCTGGCCGAGGAGGGCGGCTTCCTCTACGACAGCCTGGGCTTGAACGACGACCTTCCCTACTACGTGCCCGTGAAGGGCCGGCCGTGGCTCGTCGTGCCCTACACCTTCGAGGTCAACGATGCGCGGTTCTGGCGCGGGGGCCTCGTCAGCGTCGGCGACTTCGCGGAGTACATGCGCTCCGCCTTCGACTGCCTTTACGCCGAGGCGCAGCGCGTGCCCCGCATGATGTCGATCGGCCTGCACTGCCGCATCGCCGGCACGCCGGCCCGGTCGCGCGCCTTCGTCGACTTCCTCGAGTACGTCAGGCGATTTCCCGGCGTGTGGTTCGCCAGGCGCGTGGACATCGCCCGCTGGTGGCTCGAGCACCAGCCGCCACCCGCGACCTGATCGCGGTCAGATCTCGTGGCACCCCTTGACTCGCCCGGGCCGAAAGCGCTATGGGTGTCCGATACGCGTCGAGAGAACGGGGGTCCGCGCTCAGCCTTGGAAGGCGTCACCAGCATCGCATTCGATCTCCTGAGCTTCAGCGCGATCACCGTCCTCGTCGTGATGGGGCTCGGCATCATCGCCAGCATGATGGGCATCTTCAATTTCGCCCACGGCGAGTTCCTGCTCCTCGGCGCGTACACGGTGTACCTCACCCACGCGCTCGGCTATCCGGTGTGGCTCGGCATGCTGCTTGCGCCGCTGGCGGTGGCGCTCGTCGGCTTGCTGCTCGAGCGCGGCGTGATCCGGTTCTTCTACACCGATCCCGTGGTGGCGATGCTCGGCACGTACGCCATCGGCCTCGTGATCCGGGAGAGCGTGCGCGGCCTCGTCGGCGGCCTGTACCACTCGGTCCCCGAGCCGGTCGCCGGCTCGTTCAGCCTGGGCGCCATCGCGGTGTCCAAGTGGCGCGGCATCATCATCCTGGTGACCGCCGCGGTCATGGCGTTTGCCTGGCTCGTCCTGACCCGGACGCGGCTGGGCCTGCAGATCCGCGCCGCGCTCGAAAATCCCGCGCTCGCGCGCGCCTCCGGCCTGTCGACCACGCGCATCTATGCGCTGACGTTCACGGCCGGCGCCGCGCTCGCCGGGCTCGCGGGCGGCCTCGTCGTGCCGCTCTTCTCGATGTTCGCCGACCTCGGCGTGCGCTTCTTGATCCAGAGCTTCCTCGCCGTGCTGCTCGGCGGCGTCGGGACGTTCGAGGGGCCGGCGCTGGGAGCCGGGGTGATCGGGGTGCTCAGCGCGGGGCTGCCGTGGGTGACGAGCCCGGTCCTCGCCGACGTGCTAGTATTCGTGATCGCCATCGTGATCGTGAAGTTCCGCCCCGGAGGCCTCTGGTCGAGAGAAAGGAGTTGAATCATGCGCGGACAGGACAGGACGGCTGTCTTCAATCCCGTGTCGAGTCGCCGCAGCTTTCTCAAGAGCACGCTCTGGATGGGCGCGATCGCGACGGGCTCCGGGAGCCTCGTCATCCCGCCGGCCTGGGGGCAATCCAACCCCATCAAGGTCGGGATCGCCACGGACCTGACCGGCCCCATCGGCTTCGCCGGCAATGCCAACGCCAACGTCGCGAAGATGGTGGTCGCCGACATCAATGCCAAGGGCGGCATCCTGGGGCGCTCGCTCCAGCTCTTCGTCGAGGACACGGCGTCCAACGAGTCGGTGGCGGTGAACAACGTGCGCAAGCTGATCCAGCGCGACCACGTGGACGTGGTGTTCGGCGGCATCACCAGCTCGATGCGCAATGCCATCAAGGACGTCATCGTCACGCGGGGCAAGACGCTCTACATCTATCCCCAGCTCTACGAGGGCCAGGAGTGCACGCCGTTCATCTATTGCACCGGCCCGACCCCGGCCCAGCAGTGCGATGACTTCATCCCGTGGCTCATCAAGAACGGGGGAAGCGGTTCGCCCTGCCCTCGGCGAACTACGTGTGGCCCAAGCTCCTGAACAAGTACGCCCGCAAGGTCATCGAGAGCAATGGCGGCGAGGTGGTGTTCGAGGAGTACTACCCGCTCGACCAGATCGAGTACAGCGCCACCGTCAACAAGATCATGACCAACAACGTGAACGTCGTGTTCAACACCGTCATCCCCCCGGCGTGGGGCCGTTCATCAAGCAGCTCTACGAGGCCGGCTTCACCAAGAAGGGCGGACGACTGTCCTGCGTGTACTACGACGAGAACACGCTGAACATCAACGCCGCCAGCGAGTTCGAGGGGCTGGCGAGCTGCCTCGACTACTTCCGGGCGATCGACGACGCCTTCAGCGCCCAGCTCTCGGCGGAATACGAGAAGCGCTTCCCGGGCACGGTGCTGTTCACGGCGGGCAGCGCGGCCACCGGGATGTATCGCGGCCTCAAGCTGTGGGAGGTCGCGGTGAAGAAGGCCAAGAAGGTCGACCGCGAGACCGTGGCCGCGGCCCTCGACAGCGCCCGGATCGACCAGGGGCCGGGCGGGCCCGCCGAGATGGTGCCGGGCAAGCGCCACTGCAAGATGAACATGTACATCGCGGTCGCGAAGAGCGGCAAGTACGAGGTCGTCGGGCGCAGCAAGGGCCTCGTCGACCCGAAGGAGTGCTAGATTGATCGAAGGGGGCCCAGACGGCCCCCTCCGAGCCTCCCCAGCAAGCGGATTGCGCCGGCGAAGCCGGCGCTCGAACGACGGCTACTTCAATTACGCACCCGGTCTAGAGCAGTTTAGCGATCTCGAGCGCGCTGGACGATGGAGGTATTGGAAAAGGGCGGGATCGCCGAGCTGGCGGTGAGGGGCCGCCGGCTGTCTGCGATCCGCGTGCTCGAGATCGTGCTCCTGGCCGCGGCCCTGGTGTTGCCGCTGTTGCTGGACCAGTTCTGGGTCGTGCTCGCCACGCGGACCTTGATCCTGTGCCTCGTCGCGCTGAGCTTCGACCTCCTCTGGGGCTATACGGGCATCATGAGCTTCGGTCAGGCGCTGTTCTACGGCGCCTCTGCCTACAGCGCCGCGCTCTTCGCGCGCGACCTCGGCATCACGTCGATCTTCGTCATCGCGCCGCTGTGCACGCTGATCGGCCTCGTCCTCGCCCTGATGATGGCCTGGTTCCTCCTGCTCGGGCGCTACCCGCCGAGCACGATCTTCGTCGGGCTCGGCACGCTGACCGGCGCCTATGCCGCTGATCGGCTCGCGCGCGGCTGGTACTACCTGGGCGGCCAGAACGGCATCCCGTCGATTCCGCCGCTCACCGCGGCGGGCTACCAGATCGTCGAAGGGGCCGGGTACTACTACCTCGCGCTCGGGATCCTCGTCGCGCTCTACCAGCTCTGCCGCTGGCTCGTGCGCTCGCAATTCGGCCTCGTGCTGGCCGGGATTCGCCAGCACGAGGAGCGCCTCACCTTCCTCGGCTACCGGGTGCAGCACTTCAAGGCCATCATCTTCACCTTCGCCGGAGGGATGTGCGGGCTCGCCGGCGCCCTCGCCGCCTTCCACGACGGCTTCGTCTGGCCGAACATGCTGGGCGTGCTCCTGTCGACCCAGATCGTGCTCTACGTCCTCTTCGGCGGCGTGGGGACGCTCGTCGGTGCCATCGTCGGCGTGGCGAGCATCGACTACATGAGCTTCGTCCTCGCCGATCGCTTTCCCGCCTTCTGGCCCATTCTCCTGGGCCTGCTTCTGCTCTTCGTCGTCCTCGTCCGACCCACCGGCCTGTGCGGCCTCGTGGTGTCGGAGCAGGAGCGCGGCGGGCGCTTCGGCCGCGCCCGGGTGGCGGTGCCTGCCCCGGAACGGAAAGGCTGATGGCGCTGCTCGAGGTCGCGGGGTCGCCAAGCGATTCGGCCAGCTCCAGGCCCTGGCCGGCGTGGACCTCATCGTGGAGGCGGGGCAAATCCACGGGCTCATCGGGCCCAATGGATCCGGCAAGAGCACGCTGATGAAGTGCATCGCCGGCGCCCTCGTCCCCGACGCCGGCACGATCCGCTTCGCCGGCCGCGACATCACCACCACGCCCCCGCGGAGCGCGCCCGCGCCGGCCTCAGCATCAAGTTCCAGATCACCAGCGTCCTGCCCGCGCTGTCCGTCTACGACAATATCCTCCTCGCGCTGCAGGCCCAGTCCTCCCTCGAGACCCTGATCTGGTCGGCGACGCCGGCGCGCGCTGCACGAGCGGGTGCTGGCGGCGCTCGACCACGTCGCCTTGCTGGATCGGGCCGACGACCTCGCCGGCGTCCTGTCCCACGGCGAGCAGCAGTGGCTCGAGATCGCCATGGCGCTGGTCTCGCAGCCCGACGCTCGTGCTCCTCGACGAGCCGACCGCGGGGATGAGCCTCGAGGAGCGCCGGGTCACCGGCAAGCTCCTCTCGCCGATCAAGCAACAGTGCTCGATCCTGATCGTCGAGCACGACCTCGACTTCATCCGGGACGTCTCGGACGTCTTGACGGTGCTCGACCAGGGCAGCGTGCTCGACTGGGGGACGATCGACGAGATCCGCCGGAGCCGCAAGGTCCAGGAAGTCTATCTGAGCCGTGCCTGAGCCCGCCCCGCCGTCCGCGCCCATCCTCGCCGTGCACCGGCTCTCGACCTACTACGGCACGAGCCAGGTGCTGTTCGACGTCGACCTCCAGGTGGGTCGCCGAGGCGGCGTGGCCGTCCTCGGCAGAAACGGCGCCGGGAAGACCACGTTGATGAAGAGCATCGTCGGCGAGCTCCAGCCGCGGCGTGGCCGCATCGAGCTCGACGGGCGCGACCAGACGCGCATCCCGACCGAGCAGCGGGTTCGGTGGGGCCTCGGCTATGTGCCGCAGGAGCACGCGGTGTTCGGCCGGCTCACCGTCCGCGAGAACCTGGTGGTCGGGGCCATGGCCGCGCGCGATCCGTCGAGCATCGACGAGGTGGTGGCGCTGTTCCCGAAGCTCGGCCAGCGGCTACACCAGGCCGCGGGGACGCTGAGCGGCGGGGAGCGCAAGATGCTGGCGGTGGGCCGGGCCCTCTTGACGCGGCCCAAGCTCCTGCTCCTCGACGAGCCGACCGAGGGAGTCTGGATCGGGGTCATCGAGGAGATCGGCCAGCGGCTCAAGGAGCTGGCCGCGCGCATCAGCCTCGTGATCGTGGAGCAGCACCTCGAGCTGGCGCTCGCGGTGGCCGCCTATGCCTATGTCCTGGACCGCGGGCGCGTGGCGCTCGCGGGGCCGTCGGAGGAAGTGAAGCGCGATCCCCAGCTCTTGCGGTATCTCGCGCCGTGACGCGGTAACGCGAGCGGGGAGCGCAATCGTCCCGGGGCCTCGAGAGCGCTCGACGCCTCGGCGAAGGAGGATGCCATGCCAGTCTCCGTCCCTACACCTGACCAGATGAAGGACATCGCCGCCGAGATGGGGCTCGCGCTGACCGACGCCGACATCGACTCGTTCATCACGCTCATGAAGCCGAGCATCGACGGCTACAACGTCGTCGACAGCCTGCCGAACAACCTCCCGCCGGTGACATACCCGCGCACGCCGGGTCACCGGCCGGGTCCCGAGGAGAACAAGCACAACGCCTGGTACGTACAAGAGCACGGTCCAGGGCGCGCCCGCGGGGAAGCTGAAGGGAAAGACGATCGTGCTGAAGGACAACGTCATGCTGGCCGGCGTGCCCATGATGAACGGCGCCTCCACCCTCGAGGGCTACATGCCCGACGTGGACGCCACCATCGTGACCCGCATCCTCGACGCCGGCGGCACCATCCTCGGCAAGGCGCACTGCGAGTACTTCTGCCTCTCGGGCGGCAGCCACACCAATGCCACGGGGCCGGTGCACAACCCGCACAAGCGGGACTACTCGGCCGGGGGCTCCTCGTCGGGCAGCGCCGTCCTCGTCGCCCTCGGCGAGGCCGACATGGCCATCGGCGGCGACCAGGGCGGCTCCATCCGCATGCCGTCGTCGTTCTGCGGGACGTACGGGATGAAGCCGACCCACGGCCTCGTGCCCTACACCGGCATCATGCCGATCGAGATCTACGTCGACCACACGGGGCCGATCACCGCGAACGTCAAGGACAATGCGCTGCTCCTCGAGGTGATTGCCGGCGCCGACGGCCTACGATCCGCGCCAGTACGCGCCCGTGGTGCACCCGTACACCGAGTCGCTCGGCAAGGGCGTGGACGGCCTTCGCATCGCGGTGGTGCAGGAAGGCTTCGGTCATCCGAAGTCCGAGCGCGACGTCGACGAGAAGGTGAAGAAGGCCGCCGAGCTCCTGGGCAAGCTGGGCGCGAAGATCACGGAGGTGTCGATCCCCTGGCATCACCTCGCCGGCGCGCTCTGGCTGCCGATCGGCGTCGAGGGCCTGACCCAGACCATGATGTGGGGCGACGGCTATGGCCTGAGCCGCCCCGATCTCTACGTCACGAGCCTCATGGACTTCCACCGCGGGTGGCGCCAGCGCGCCAACGAGCTGTCCGAGACCACGAAGCTCTTCACGCTGCTCGGCACCTACATCCACAAGAATCACGGCAGCCGCTACTACGGCAAGGCGATGAACATCACGCGCAAGCTGATCGAGGCCTACGACGCGGTCCTCGCCCAGCACGACCTCTTGCTCATGCCCACCACGCCCATGAAGGCGCAGCCGATGCCCAAGCCGGGCGCGGCACGCGAGGAGACCGTCGAGCGGGCGCTCGAGATGATCAGCAATACCGCGCCGTTCGACATCTCGCATCACCCGGCCATGGCGGTGCCGTGCGGCATGAGCCACGGGCTGCCCGTCAGCATGATGCTGGTCGGCAAGCACTGGGACGAGCCGACGATCTACCGGGCCGCCGCGCGCGTTCGAGGGCGCGGGGGACTGGAAGAAGATGTAGCGCGCCGGACGAGCACACCCGCCTGAGCCGGCTGCGCCATAGGCGCCGACACCCTGTGGCGCGGCCGTTCAGTGCCATGCGCCTCCAGTGCCTCTGACTCTGCGCCACATCAGCGAAAGGAGTGGGAATGGCTCCAGTCAGCGTTCGCTATATCGTGAACGACGTCGACGCGGCGATCCGCTTCTACACTGGAGCACCTCGGCTTCGAGATCGCCATGCGTCCCGGACCGGGGTTCGCCGCGGTCACGCGCGGGGACCTCCGGCTCCTGCTGAGCATGACCGGTGGTCCGGGAGGCGCCGCACAGGCCATGCCGGACGGGCGCCGCCCGGAACCCGGAGGCTGGAACCGGATCCAGATCGAGGTGGAAGATCTCGCGGCGACGGTGGCGGCGCTCAAGCAGGCAGGCGCGCGCTTCCGAAACGAGATCATCACCGGCATGGGCGGGCAGCAGAGTCTTGTGGACGATCCCGCGGGGAATCCGATCGAGCTGTTCCAGCCGGCCCGCCGCTGACGCCTCACCGTGCTACGATCGCCCCACGGTCGTATCCCACAGGCAGATCTCCACCAGAGGACGGCACATGGCATACAGCGATCTCAAGGGACTGGCGGTTTCCACCTCGTCTTCCGAGGCGCTCCACGCGTACGAGCGCGGGCTCGATCTCTTTCTCCGCTGGCGCGGCGGCGCGATGGACGCCCTGAATGCCGCCGTGAAGGCGGATCCGCGCTTCGTCCTGGCGCACTGTGCGCGGGCACTCATCGCCTGGCGCATGGGGCAGGTCGCCGTGGCGTCCTCGGCCCACGAGCAGGTCATGGCCCTGGCCGACCATGCTCACGACGAGCGCGAGCACTGGCACGTGCAGACCGTCGACGCGTTGCAGAAGGGTGACCGGGAGAAAGCGCAGACGCTGCTCGAGCACACGTCCGAGCGCTACCCCCTGGATCGCCTGATGGTGCGCAGCGTCGGTCTCAATTGCATCGCCCGGGGGACTACGAAGGCGGCATCGGGATCTCCCGCCGCAGCCTCGACGCGGATCCCGACGAGCCGCAGTTCATGACCATGCTGGGATTCTTCCTCGAGCAGTCGGGCTACAACGACGAAGGCCTGGCGATGAGCGCGCGCTCGCTGGCACTCGACCCGACCAACCTCTACACGTACCACGCGGTGGCCCACGCCTATCAGGCGCGGGGGACTATCCCAAGGCCCTCGAGACGTTCGAGCGCGCGGCCTCGCTCGAGCGCTACGCCCACATCCTCTGGCACCTCGCCGAGGCCCGAAGCATCCTGGGTTACGAGCGGCTCACGCGCGACTACTGGGGCTCCACGACGCCCGCACTTGCCGGTGCACGAGCGCGTGGAGCTGCTCTGGCGGCTCGAGATGCTGCAGCACATCCCGACGGACGACGCGGTCTGGACGGAGTTGGCCGCGGAGAGTGAACGGCTCCTGGAGCACGCGGACGCCTTGACGCTCTGGATGCATCACTGGATCGGTCTCGCCTTCGCCCGGGCCGGGCAGACACCGAAAGCCGAGCGGCAGATGGCCTACCTCCGACGGCTGCCCGAGGGACGTGCGAGCGGGTACTGGTCGCACGCAGGGCGCGGATATCCTCGAAGGCGGAATTCGCGATCATCCGGGGCGACGAGGCGAGAGCCGTGCAGTTGATGGCGACGCCGATCCGGCACATCCACCGCATGGGCGGCGGCAGCCGGGAACAGAAGGACATCTTCAAGGACATCTACATGGAGCTGCACCGTCGCCTTGGCGATACCGACGCCGTGATCGCCCTGGCTCAGGAGCGCCTGCTGCAGAATCCGAACCATCTGCAATCGCTCGCCGCGCTGGCCTGGGCGTATGGACGGACCGACCAGGCGGCCCTCGAGCGGCAGGCATGCGCGCAGCTCGTCCGCAAAGCCGAGGCCGTCGGTGTTCACCCGGACGCCCCGACGCTGGTCGGAGCCCGCCAGACCCTCCACGCAGGATGCTGAAAACATCCGGCCACTTCCGGCCTCCATGCCCTACTTCCCATCGCGCGACCACTGGGACGCGAAGTCTCCGGCCGAGCTCGGCCTGGCTCCTGACGCGCTCGCCGCGGCGATCGACTATCACAAGAGCCACGAGACGACGTGGCGCCGGGATTTCCTCACCGCCTCCGGACGGTACATCGGAGTGGCCGACGAGCCGCCCGCGCCCGACGACGTCCTCGGCCCGGTGGAGCCGCGTCAGGGGCCGAACGGCCTCGTGCTCCGCCATGGCGTGATTGCCGCCGAGTGGGGCGATACCGCCCGGGTGGACATGACGTTCAGCATCGCCAAGAGCTATCTCTCCGTGCTCGCCGGCGTCGCCGTGGACCGCGGGCTGATCCGAGATCTCGACGAGCCCGTCCATGCCTACGGGCTCGACGACGGCTTCGATTCCGCGCAGAACCGCTCCGTCACCTGGCGGCATCTCCTGCAGCAGACGAGCGAGTGGCAGGGCACGCTCTGGGGCAAGCCCGACAGCATCGACCACAATCGCAATCTCGGCCAGAGCGACCTGGGGTTTACCGACAAGGGCACGCCGCGGCCGATGCGGGCGCCGGGCAGCTACTGGGAGTACAACGATGTCCGCGTCAACCGGCTGAGCCTCTCGCTGCTCCGGCTCTTCCGCCGTCCGCTGGCCGCGGTCTTGAAGGACGCCGTCATGGATCCCATCGGCGCGTCCGACACGTGGCAGTGGCAGCCGTATCGCAACGCGTGGGTCGAGATCGACGGCGTCCGGATGCCGTCGGTGCCCGGCGGCTCGCACTGGGGCGGCGGCCTCTGGATCGGCAGCCGCGACCACGCGCGCTTCGGTCTCCTGATGCTGCGCCGCGGAGACTGGCAGGGACAGAAGCTCCTCTCGGAGTCCTGGATCGACGAGATGCGCCGCCCCTGCCCGATCAACCCCGGCTACGGCCTGCTGTGGTGGCTGAATACCGGGCGGGCACCGATGGCCTTCGCGCCGGAGTCGAGCTACTCGGCGAGGGGCGCGGGCAGCAACGTGATCTGGATCGACCCCGAGCACGACCTCGTCGTGGTCGTGCGCTGGATCGACAGGGGACACGTGGAGCCCTTCCTCCGCCTGATCGTCGAGAGCGTGAAGGGCTGAGCCTAGCAGGATGCTGAAAAAGGCTCCATCTGCTTCGATGGCGCCCTCGGCGCGCACGCTCAACGTAGAGAGCTACGCCTCGCGTGCGGCCGTCGGGCGCCGCCTCGCATCTGGACCTTTTCGAGCATCCTGCGAGTTTTCCGCATCCTGCTAGGGCGGCGCCCGGATCACCCCGGCGGCGGCGCGGTCTCAGTACGGGACGTCGAGCAGGCGGTCGCGCGCCGAGCGCATGTCCTGCGCGAGCACGTCGAAGAGGGCCCGGGCGATCGGGCCCGGCGTGCCGTCCCCGATGGGCTTGCCGTCCCACTCGACGATGGGCGCCACCTTGATCGAGCTGCCGATCAGCAGCATCTCGCGGGCGCCGCGCGCCTCGGCGACCGGAACGTCGCACACCTCGACTCCGCGCAGCTTGCCCTCGAGGCCGCGGGCCAGCTCGAGCAGGCGGAGCGACGTGCACCCGGACAGGATGTGGTCGAACTTCGGGTGCTTGAGGACACCGTCGCGGGTGACGAACGCCACGTTCATGTTCGAGCTCTCGCCGACATTGCCGGCCTCGTCGACGAAGACGCCGTTGTCGAGCCCCGCCTCCTGCGCCTCCATCTGCATGAGGATGTTCGGCAGGTAGTTGGTGCTCTTGGTGACGGCGTAGAGCGGCGGCTTGATGGGGTACGTCGTCGTCATGACGCGCAAGCCCTTCGAGTACCACGTGTCCGGATACGCGAGGCCGGCGTGGATCATGACGAAGAACCCGGGCTCGGCACCGGCCGCGGGAGGCAGGCCGAGGCTGCCCGGGCCCGCGGAGATCCAGTAGCGGATCGAGCCGTCGCGCTTGCCGCTCGCCGCCGCGGTGCGCGCGATGACGTCGCGCATCTCCTCGCGCGCGCACGGCAAGGTGAGGCGCGACGTCGTGGCCGAGCGGATGAACCGGTCGAGGTGCGCCTCGAGGTCGTAGATCCTCCCGTCGACGATGGCCGCGGTGTCGAAGACGCCGTGGCCCCGATGCACCATGTGATCGTCGAAGGGGATGACCATGAGCGCGGGATCGGTCACGATCCCTCCGAGCTGGCTCGAGTAGAACGCCCAGTAGCGGACGGGTTGACGGCTCCGGAGCGCCCTCAGGTGATCGAGGACCTCGTCGGTCTGGAGCAGGCGCGGCGTGAGCGTCACCGACATGGCGGGCCTCCCAGAAGATGATCACGCCGCGGCCGACCGCGTCGGACTCGAGATCGTCGTAGGCGCGGTTGATGTCGGCGAGGCCGTAGCGCCGGGTCACGAGGCCGTCGATGTCGAGCAGCCCGCGGGCATGCCAGTCGGCGATCCTGCGGCATGTCCTGGCGGGGCCGGGCCGAGCCGTAGTAAGCACCCGCGAATCGTCTTCTCCATCCGCGTGATCACCATCGGCTCGATGCGTGACGGCATCGCCCACGGGTGCGATGCCGACGATGACCGCGGTGCCGCGCTTTCTGAGCATGTCGACGGCCATCCGCGTCGTCGCGCCGCCGCCATACGCCTCGAAGGCGAACTGCGCGCCGCCGCCGGTGATGGCCTGCACGCGCTCCACCGCGGCCTCGGTGCGCGCGTTGACGGTGTGGGTGGCGCCGAACTTCCGCGCGAAGGCGAGCGCCGAGTCCTTCACGTCCACGGCCACGATGGTCGTGGCGCCGGCCAGCCGGGCGCCCTGGATGACGTTGATGCCCACGCCGCCGCAGCCGATCACCGCCACGCTGTCGCCGGGCCGCGACACCGCGCGTTGAAGACCGCGGCGCCGACGCCGGTGGTGACGCTGCAGCCGATCAGCGCCATCTGCGGGAAGTCGAGGCCGGCGGGCGCCGGGATGCAGCCGGCCTCGGGCACCACCGCGTACTCGGCGAAGCACGCCACCTTGCCCATGTGGGTGAGATCCTGCCCGGCGAGCGTGTGCAGGCGCGAGGTGCCGTCGAAGAGCTTGCCGCTGGTGCGCGCGTGCTCGTCGCAGAGGTGCGGCCGGCCGGTCTCGCACGAGTGGCAGTGCCCGCAGTTGGGCACGAAGCTCAGGATGACGCGATCGCCGGGCTTCACCATGCTCGACGCCCTCGCCCACGGCCTCCACGGTGCCCGAGCCCTCGTGGCCCGAGCACGGCGGGCAGCGCGATGGTCGCCTCGCCCTTCTGGAAGTGCAGGTCGCTCCGGCAGATGCCGGCGGCGCCGACCTTGACCAGGACCTCGCCGCGCTTCGGCGGGTCCAGCTCCACTGGCTCGATCGAGTACGGCTTGTTGACGTCGTAGAGCACGGCGGCCGTGATGCGCATCGGTTCCCTCCCGGTTCGCTGAGAATGGTCCTCTCGGGCGCTCGCGGTGTCTGCGTCTCGAGGAGGGGTCAGGCTAGCGGAGATTGACCCGATTGTCCAGAACGGGAATCGCGCCGATGCAGGAAGGTCGCGGACCATCAGCGAGTCACGCGTGCGTTACACGGGTGAGGCGAGTGGGGAACTCGTCACTCAAAATGGCCCTCCTCCTTCCTAGCCTGCCCCTGCTTCCCTTGAAAGGCATGAAGGATTTCCACACTCTAGTTACTGGCACAGAGAATTGAGCTACGCATTGCCTGCTTTGATCCTGCCAACAGGGAGTCGGTGCATGTCTCGACGGGGCGAGTTCTTGCGTAGGGTGACGGCGTTGTCGTTCATCGCGACGTGCTTGTGGGCCATGTGTCTTTCGCCGGCGGTGGCCGCGGAATTCAGTCTCACGAAGGTGGCGGACTTCAACACCGCCATCCCGAACGGGACCGGCAACTTCACCAATTTCTTCAACAGTTCCCCTGGTCAGCGGAGAGCTATGTGGCCTTCAAGGGAAGTGGCCGCTTCGGGCAGCAAGGACTCTACCTGTTCGATGGCCGCGCATTGCGACCGGGTTGCCGACAGGAGCACGCCGATCCCTGACGGGACGGGCAACTTCACCGACTTCTACTGGCTGGCGCTCAGCGGGACCAATGTGCTCTTTGGTGCGAGCGGATCCTCCGGGCACGGCAGGATCATCTCCCAAGGCCTCTACCTATTCGATGGCACCGCCTTGCTTCGGGTCGCTGATACGAACACGCCAATCCCGGACGGGACGGGGAACTTCAAATACACTAGACAGCGACGCCATTAGCGGGCGCAGGGTCGCCTTTCTGGGAGTGCATCCATCGGGCCAACATGGCATCTACCTGTTCGATGGCGGCACGTTGAGCCGGATTGCGGATACGACCATGCCGCTGCCGAACGGGACGGGGAACTTCTCCAACATGGGACCGCCGCTGATCAGCGACGACCATGTGGCCTTTGTGGCTGGAGGAGGAATCTATCTCTTCGATGGACACACGGTGCGCCAGGTTGCCGGACCAGAGCACGCCGATCCCGAACGGAACGGGTAACTTCACCAATGGCTTCTATCTGCCGATGATCAGCGGCGAGCAACGTACTCATTTCCTACACCGCGCCCTGCGTTCTTCCCGAATGTGACCCCGACGCTGACCGGGGTCATGAGTGGCCTCCCTTCAGGGGCACCTACCTGTTCAACGGCAGCACCCTGAGCCGGGTGGCGGACAATCTGAACACGCCAATTCCGAACGGAACGGGCAACTTCAGCAGGGTCGATGACGAAGTGATCGACGGCAGCCACGTGGCCTTCAGCGGGACCGGAAGCTCAGGGCAGGTCGGGATCTACCTGTTCGACGGCAGCACACTGAAGCGCGATCGCGGATACGAGCACACCAGTGCCGAACAGGACGGGCCACTTCAGCTGGGCGGACAGACCCGGCGATCAGTGGGAACAACGTGGTTTTCATCGGAGCCGAAGGGCCCGTGCGGCACACCGGTGTTTGTGCCCAATTGCGTGCTACAAGGTCGGGATCTACTTGTTCGATGGCAGCACACTGAGCCGAATCGCCGATACGAAGACGGCGATCCCACGCGGAACCGGGCAATTTCAGCGGACGTGGGCGCGCCGGCGATCAGCGGGAGGCGCGTGGCCTTTCTGGCTTCGGACAGCCCGGTCAGCTCGGAATCTACCTGGCAGCGCCTTCCCGTCACGATCTCGCCCTCGTGAAGATCACGGCCCCGAAGCTGGTCACGCAGGGAAGCGGACCACAGCCAGTCAAGGTCCAGATTCAGAACCGCGGCAACCACGACGAGGTCATCACGTCCGCGAGCCTGGGCAATGGGGTGACCAGCGGTCTCGTCCGCCTCGATGTGAGCGCGCTGGGTGTCGACGACGATGCGGAGAAGTGCCAGCCGGCAGTTGTGACGCCTGGACGCGGCGAGGAACGCGGCGCGATTCAAGGGAGGATCAACAACGCTCGAGCCCGAGGCGACGCTCGCGGTCCACTTCCTGGTCACCTACAACTGCTTGGCCGCGAAGTTCAAGCCGGCCACGGATACCACTCGGGGAGATTACCGGCACGTTGCATCGGTCTTCCACACTGAGCTCGGCGCGCCCGACCGTCAGCCGGCCGATGACATCTGTCCGCGCGACCCGTTGCCCGGTGGGGTGGATGCGAGTCCTGCCGGCACGAAGGACCAGGGTGTGGAGCGAGGAAGCCGGCCGGCACCCTCGGCGATCCCGTTCTGACGGACGTCGTGCCGCCCACGATGCGCTGATTCTCCCTCACGGGAGGAGCACGAGCGGCCCGCTCGT
>ERZ1370068.6031-contig-5030_pt1 | contig 16536 bp, 14 predicted proteins | sample MGYA00561227_ERZ1370068 | MGnify/ENA primary metagenome ERZ1370068 (study PRJEB38410, sample SAMEA6850437) | metagenome | study: Metagenomic assessment of the ecological functions of the soil: analysis of the soil microbiota associated with the...
CCGCAAGGTGTTCAGAGCGCTGGTGCGAAAACGACCTCCTGGGGCCAGATGTTCCTCCGCCCTACGCGCAGTCGGGCCCTCAAGGCGCGCGCCGATCGACGCCATCGTCCCGCCGCTCGAAACGACCGTTCCCACGTCGACCCGAATCCACTAGACTCGCGGCTTCCGCTTTCAGGAGGCCGTATGAACTACCGCGCCTTGCCTGCCGCGGTCGCTGCGACGGTGTTCGACGCCTGCTATGGGTTCCCGGCGCATGGCGTGATGCTGGCTCCGGAATTCGGGCGTTACCCGGGCGTCTACCGGTCGGAACGAGGCCGGCCAGGCGTATCTGCCGCTCATGTTCGGCGGCTTGCTGATCGCGATCGTGGCGGCCGCCATCATCTATGCGCAAGGGCTACGAAGGCGGGAGCGGCGTGGGCGAAGGGATGCGCGCTTCGGCGTTCTGCTGGGGGTGTTCGTGATCCTGGCGTTTTCCAGCGTGAACTACGCCACGCTCAACATCGGCCGGAAGCTGGCGGCGATGACCGCGGCCGCCGGTTTCGTCGAAGTGGCTCGCGATCGGGACGATCATCGGGCTGGTCTACAAGCCTGCGCCAAGATCGGCGCGCCAGCAGCCGGCGCGGTATGATTGAGCGTTATGAGCACGGCCGAGAAGCCCAAAGCGGGCTTGAAGATACCGTCGCGACCTCGTCCGCGATCTGCTACCTCGATGGCGATCGCGGCGTGCTGGCGTACTGCGGGTACGACATCCACGACCTGGCGCGAAACGCGACGTTCGAAGAAGTCTGCTACCTGCTGTGGCACGGCCGCCTGCCGAACCGCGCCGAGCTCGGCGATCTGCAGTCGCAGCTGGCGGCGGCGCGGCCGCTGCCCGAGCCGATCCTGCGCCTGATGCAGCACGCTGCCCGCCGTCGGACGGCATGGACCTGCTGCGGACGCTGACCTCGGCGCTCGGCCACTACGATCCCGACGCGCAACGACAACTCGCCGCAGGCGCAACTACCGCAAGGCGGTCCGCCTGACCGCGCAGATCGGCTCGCATCGTCGCGACGCTGCGGCCGGATGGCAGGCCGGCGGCGGACCGATCCAGCCGGATCCGGCGCTGGGGCACGCGGCGAACTTCCTCTACATGCTGACCGGCGAGCGGCCGAGCGGCGCTGGCCACGCGCGCGTTCGACGTCGCGCTGACGCTGCACGCCGATCACGAGCTGAACGCCTCGACGTTCGCGGCGCGCGTCGCGGCGGCGACGCTCACCGACATCCACTCGGCGATCGTCGGCGCGATCGGCGCGCTCGAAGGGACCGCTGCACGGCGGCGCCAACGCCGACGTCATGCGGCTGCTGCTCGAGATCGGCCAGGACGCGCCGCTCGAGAACGCGTCGACGAAGTCGATCCGCGCGAAGCTGGCGCGCAAGGAAAAGATTCCGGGCTTCGGCCATCGCGTCTACCACACCGAGGATCCGCGCGCGACGCACCTGCGGCAGATGTCGCAGCGACCTCGGGCAGCGCGCCGGCAACGCCGATGTGGTTCGAGATGTCGCAGCGCATCGAGGCGCTCGTGAAGGCGGAGAAGAAGCTGTACCCGAACGTCGACTTCTACTCGGCGTCGACGCTATCACGCGCTCGGCATCGCCGATCGATCTGTTCACGCCGATCTTCGCGGTCAGCCGCGTATCGGGCTGGACCGCGCACGTGCTCGAGCAGTACGCGAACAACCGCCTGATTCGTCCGCGCGCCGAGTACATCGGCCCCGAATACCCGCAGCGATACGTCGCGTTGGACGCCCGCTGACCGCACCGATTGTGCGTTCCACAGTGTTTTCACTTCTGATGTAGTGCAGGCCTCGGGCCTGCCGACACGGCGGACCTAAAGGTCCGCACTACACCCGAGCAAAAAGCTCCTAGGAGGCGATCGGCAGAATCGGCTTGGGGCCAGGCGTGACCGAGGGACCGCGGTTCGGTTCATTCCAGAGATCCGAGGATCCTGCAACCGGCGACGAATTCCGGCGTCAATCCCGCCACTCAGCTTGCCTCACGTTCAGGCGATCGCGGCGCGGCGTCGGGCTCATCGCCGTGGAAGAATTCGTCCAGCTTGTCGACCGAGAGCGTGTCGTCGTTGGTCTCGGACTTTGGCGGAGCACCGCGCAGCGCCGTGCCGGCCGATGGGGCGCGATGACCGGCGCGCCGGTCGGGACGAATGCGGCGTCGGTGTGGAAACCGCTCGAGGATCCAACGAAGGACGCGGGCGCGTGTCGGCTGATCGAGCCGGTGGAGCGATCGTGGCGATCTCCTGCATCGCACCCAGCTCGATGTCGAGGCTGCTGATCCGCCATGATCGAGGCATTGTTCCACCGCGTAGACTAAAATGCTAGCTGTCAATAACTCATCGGACACAGGTTCTTGCGTCCGATACTGACAGTGGATCCTCAACACATCCGAAACTTTTCCGTCATCGCGCACATCGACCACGGCAAGTCGACGCTGGCCGACCGCTTTCTCGAGATCACCGGCGCGCTGCAGGCGCGCGAGATGGAAGCGCAGGTGCTCGACGCGATGGACCTCGAGCGCGAGCGCGGCATCACCATCAAGGCGCATCCGGTCCGCCTGAACTACACGGCCGAGGACGGCGAGCAGTACGTCCTCAACCTGATCGACACGCCGGGCCACGTCGACTTCTCGTACGAGGTGACGCGGTCGCTGGCCGCGTGCGAAGGCGCGCTGCTGCTCGTGGACGCGTCGCAGGGCGTCGAGGCGCAGACGCTCGCCAACGCCTACCTCGCGGTCGAGAACAACCTCGAGATCATCCCGGTCATCAACAAGATCGATCTGCCGGGCGCGCAGCCCGAAGAGGCGCGCCGCCAGATCTACGGACATCATCGGCCTCGACGGCGACCACGCGATTCTCGCCAGCGCCAAGGTGGGCACCGGCGTGCCCGAGATCCTCGAGGCGATCGTCGCAGCGGCTGCCGCCGCCGGCCGGCGATCCCGACGCGCCGCTCAAGGCGCTGATCTTCGATTCCTGGTACGACCCCTATCGCGGCGTCGTCATCGTCGTCCGCGTGATCGACGGCGTGCTGCGGCCGGGCATGAAGATCCGGCTGATGGCGGAGGGGCAGGACTACGAGTCGCTGCAGGTCGGCATCTTCACGCCGAAGGCGATCGCCGGTCGACGAGCTCGGCGTCGGCGAGGTCGGCTTCCTCGTCGCGAACATCAAGAACGATCAGCGACGCGAAGATCGGCGACACGATCACCGAGACCGGCGCGGCCCGACGCTCGAGCCGTTTCCCGGCTTCAAGCAGCTGAAGCCGATGGTGTTCGCCGGGCTCTATCCGGTCGAGGGCCACGAGTATCCCGAGCTGCGCGACGCGCTCGAGAAGCTGCGGCTGAACGACGCGTCGTTCTTCTACGAGCCGGAGACGTCGGTCGGCGCTCGGCTTCGGCTTCCGCTGCGGGTTCCTCGGGCTGCTGCACATGGAGATCGTGCAGGAGCGGCTCGAGCGCGAGTTCGACATGGACCTGGTGACGACGGCGCCGGGCGTGCTGTATCGCGTGACGACGACCGACGGCGTGGTGCAGGAGATCGACAGCCCGGCCAAGCTGCCCGACGCGGGGCGGATCGACGACGATCGAAGAGCCGGTGATCACGGCGATGATCCTGACGCCGGCCGAGCACGTCGGCGGCATCCTGCAGCTCTGCCAGGACAAGCGCGGCGTGCAGAAGACGCTCGAGTATCTCGGCGTCGGACCGCGTGCTCGATCACCTACGAGCTGCCGTTCAACGAGGTCGTGCTCGACTTCTACGACAAGCTGAAGACGATCTCGCGCGGCTACGCGTCGCTCGACTATCATGTGACCGGCTACTGGCCGTCGCCGCTGGTCAAGCTCGACATCCTGGTGAACGGCGATCCGGTGGACGCGCTGTCGATCATCGTCCACCAGCGACATGGCCTACGAGCGCGGCCGCGCGCTGGCGTCGAAGATGCGCGAGCTGATTCCGCGGCAGATGTTCGAGGTCGCGATTCAGGCGGCGATCGGCGGCCGCATCATCGCGCGCGAGTCGGTGAAGGCGCTGCGCAAGAACGTGCTCGCCAAGTGCTACGGCGGCGACATCTCGCGCAAGCGCAAGCTGCTCGAGAAGCAGAAGGAAGGCAAGAAGCGGATGAAGCAGGTCGGCAAGGTGCGAGATCCCGCAGGAAGCGTTCCTCGCCGTGCTGAAGATGGGGACGGACGGAATGACCGAGCTGACGGCGCGAGCTGACGGCCAGTACGACGAGCGAGCTTCAAGAAATCGACCGCTGCGCGAGTAAGCTTCGAGTCGATCGTCATCGCGGTGATCCTCGCGCTGTTCATCCGCACGTTCGTCGTGCAGGCGTTCAAGATCCCGACCGGATCGATGGAGGAGAACCTGCTCATCGGCGATCACCTGCTGGTCAACAAGTTCGTCTTCGGCGCCGACCGCCACCGGCGCTCGAGCGCGCGCTGCTGCCGATCGGCACCATCAAGCGCGGCGACGTCATCGTCTTCAAGTATCCCGAGGAGCCGGACCGCGATTTCATCAAGCGCGTGATCGGCCTGCCGGGCGAGACGCGTCGAAGTGCGGGAGAAGAAGGTCTACATCAACGGCACAGCCGCTCGACGAGCCGTACGTGCACTTCCTCGACGCCGCCGAGCGGCCGTCGGAGTTCCACGAGGTGACGTCGTTCGACGTCCGCGAGCGCTACGGCCCGGTCACCGTGCCGCCGAATCAGTACTTCGTGATGGGCGACAACCGCGACAACTCGCAGGACAGCCGCTACTGGGGCTTCCTGCCGCGCGAGCTACATCAAGGGCAAGGCGCTCGTCATCTACTGGTCATACGCAGGCGGAGCGCGAGGACTACCAGGACGAAGGCGCCGGCGCGACGGTCGAAGGGCTCGTGTCGGTGTTCGCGCACTTCTTCACGCGCACGCGGTGGGATCGGATGTTTCACCAGACGCGCTGATGATTACGCACGCTGCTGAAACTGGCAGTCGTCGCGTTGGTGGCCAACGCGGCCTGGCACCTGTTCGGCGCGTACTCGCCGCACTACAGGTTCAAGGACGCGGTCGAGTACGCCGCGCAGAATCGCGCGGCACGCTGAGCGACGAGGCGCTGCGGGACAAGATCGTCGAGCTGCGCCGGCGCAGTTCGACGTGCCGGTCGACGCAGGCGACGTGTCCGATCACGCAGCAGGGCATCGCACACCATCGTTGATCTGTCCTACGTGCGGCCCATCGAGCTGGCGCCCGGGCTTCAGCTACCCGTGGCCGTTCTCGATCCACGTCGACGTCATCAGGCCCTGCGATCGCGCTAGCGAGTAGCGCGTCGGCTTCGTCCGCCGCGCGCGCCGCCGCCTCCGACAATCGCGCGATTTCCGCGGTCGACCGCGCTGGCATAGCCGGCGTCGGTGATGCTGCCGATGTTGATCTCGACGTTGAGGCGCGCGCCGCGCAGCGCCGGCGCGGAGCAGCGCGACGCCGACGCCGACGTCGCTCGCCGCGGCGCGGTGGCCGTGCGCCGGCGATCGCGACGCGCCTGCTCGAGCGCGGCCGCCGACAGCCGCACGACGCCGAGCGGCACTTCGGTGGCCGCGCGCAGCGCCTGCTGGATCGCGGCCTTGCGCGCCGCCTGCTCGTCGGCGGACGCCTTCGGCAGCTTGTAGGCGGCGACCACCTGATCGTAGGCGGCGGTGTCGGCGTCGATCGCCGCGGTCAGCGTGGCTGCGCGAGTCCGCGAGCGCCGCGCCTGCCGCCGTCAGCGCCGCGCGATCCTCCTCGGAGCCGCTGCGTGTCTTCGGCAGCGCCGGCCACCATCAGCAGCAGCGACGCGCCGACCGCCGACGCCAGCGCCGCCGCCGATCCGCCGCCCGGCGTCGGATCAGATGAGCTGAAGGCGCTCAGCAGATCTCGGACAGATCAGTCAGCGACATGTGTTCAGAAACGGAGGTCGGAGTAACGGATTCACAGAGCAACGGATCGACGGCGAGCGGTGCCGACGCGCGCTGCAGCTCGCTCTGCTCGTCATTGCTCCGTGTGATCCGTTGCCTCCGTCCTGTTCAACGACGAGCCGTCCACGTTTCACGACGGCTCGGATCGTGTCGCGCCGACGCGGATCAGGTTGATCGCCGGGCCCGTCAACGACGACGGCGTCCATCTGCTTGCCAGGCTCGAGGCTGCCGATGCGATCCTGACGGTCGAGCGAGCAGGCGGCGTTGATCGTCGCGCCGACCAGCGCCTCCTCGAACGTGAGGTTCATGCCGAAGCAGGCCAGCGTCATCGCGAAACGGCATCGACGGCGAATAGCCGGCGCCGGGATTGACGTCGGTCGCGAGCGCCACGGCGACGCCGCCGGTCGATCAGCATCCGCGCCGGCGCGAAGCGTCCGAGCTTCAGGTAGAACGACGCGATCGGCAGCAGCGTCGCGACGACGCCGGCTGCCGCGAGCCGGCGGCGCCGGCCTCGTCGACGAAGATCAGATGATCCGCCGAGCGCGCGCCGACCTCGCGCGGCGACTGCGGAGCCGCCGCTCGCGGCCAGCTCGTCGGCGTGGATGCGCGGCTTCGAGCCCGCGCGCTCGGCCGGCCTCGAGGATTTCGCGCGATTCGTCAGGCGTGAACACGCCCGTCTCGCAGAACACGTCGCACCACTCGGCCAGCCGCTCGCGCGCGACCGCCGGAATCATCTCGTCGATGATCAGATCGCACGTAGCGCGCGGCGGCGGTCGCGATACTCGACGCGGCACCTCGTGCGCGCCCATGAAGGTCGGCGACAGCTCGATCGGGTGCGTCGGCGCCGAGCGCGCGCGATCGCCCGCAGCATCTTCAGCTCGCCGTCGGTGGTGAGCGCGTAGCCGCTCTTGGCTTCGCACGTCGTGGTGCCGCAGCGCAGCATCTCGTCGAGCCGGCGCGCGTGTCGCGCCGACCAGCTGCTCGTCCGACGCCGCGCGCGTCGCGGTCGACGCTGCTGACGATGCCGCCGCCGTCGGCGGCGATCTCCGCGTAGCTCGCGCCGGCGAGCCGCCGGCGCAGCTCGTCGCGGCGATCGCCGGCGAAGACCACGTGCGTGTGCGGATCGACGAAGCCGGGAACGCACCGCGCCGCCGCGCGGCATCGAGGACGACGCGCATCGTCGGCCAGCGCGCACGTCGCGTCGCCAGTCGGCATCGTCGCAGCCGACGAACACGATCGTGCCGCGATGGCGCGGCGACGCACCGCGCGTCGGCTCGAGACTGGCATCGGCCTGGCGCGCACCGATGCGCGGCGCCGGTCCGGCGCAGGTGAGGACCTCCGAGGTGTTGTGGATCAGGAAGTCGGCGACCACGACGCCTGATTGTAGGGCGAGCGCGCGAATCTGCTCGCGGGTCACGCCGTCGATGGCGACGCGCTTCTGTCGGCCGCGATCGCCGCCGACGATGCTGCACGGCGCGGCTGCGGAACGTGGAGCGCGGAGGAGAGGAACTCGATCAGCGCGTCGTTGGCGGCGCCTTCGACCGGCGGCGCCGCGACGCGAACCACGAGCACGTCATCCCTGAAACCCGGCGCACTCGGTCTTGCGGGCCCGCGGGATGACGCGGACGTCGAGCGTGATCACCCGACGACTCTTGCGGGCCTGGTGCGTCGCTCGGCGTGCGATCGGCTCGGCGTGCCGCGGCCGGTGGAAGAGGATCTTGTCGTCGCGCTCGCGCGCTTCCTGCTCGCGGACGAATTCGAGCGTGTTGCGGAGCGTCGAGATGTTCGCCTCGATCGAGGTCTCGACGTCCTTGCGCTTCAGCTTGCAGGCCGTCGATCTCCGCGCTGGATGTCCTCGAGCCGCGCCTGCGTTCTTTCGAGCAGCAGTTCCGAGCGTCCTTCGGCCTCGCGGATGATCCGCCGCGCCTCCAGCTCGGCGTTCGCCTTGATGTCGTCGGACACCTTCTGCGCCGTCATCAGGGTGCTCTGCAGGTTCTTCTCGTGCTCGCGGTGCTCGTTGAGGACCGCTTCCATCCGCATCAGGTCCTGCCGCAGCCGGTCGGTTTCGCGCAGCGCCTGCTCGTAGTCGTCGGCGACGGCGGCCAGGAACGAGGCGACCTCGACCGGGTCGAAACCGCGGAATGCCTTGCGAAAACGCTGCTGGCGAAGGTCGAGCGGGCTGACATTCATACGTGATCGCTTCTCCCGGTCTGGCGTTATCGGACGGATGCGTGTCCGGACGACGGCAGCGGGGTCAGAGCATAGGTCCGGCCGCCGAAAATCGCGGTTCCCACGCGCACGAGCGTGGCGCCCTCCTCGATCGCCACCTCGAAGTCGTGGCTCATGCCCATGGACAGCTCCTGGAGCATCGACGCGTCCACGCCCTCGCGCCAGCAGCCGCTCACGCACGTCGCGCAGCGCCCGGAAATAGGGCCGTGCGGCGTCGGGATCGTCGACGGCCGGCGGCAGCAGTCATCAGGCCGACGCACCGGCACGAGCGCGCCGAGCGCGCCGCGGTCGAAGATCGGCGATCAGCTCGTCTTCCCGCGCGCCGTGCTTGGTGGCCTCGCCCGGCGAGGTCCACCTGAACGAGCAGATCCAGCCGGCGTCCCGCCGCGCCGGCCGCCTCGTCGAGCTTCTCGACCAGCGCCGCGCGTATCGATCAGAGTGGACGACGTCGAACCGGCGCGGCCTTTCTGCGCCTTGTTCGACTGCAGGTGTCCGATCAGGTGCCAGCGCAGCGGCGAGGTCGGAGGTCTGGTCCATCTTGCACCAGCGCTTCCTGAACCTTGTTCTCGCCGAAGTCGACCTGGCCGGCATCGGCGGCGGCGCGCACGTACTCGGCGGGAAAGGTTTTGGAGACGGCGATGAGGCGGATGGAGGAGGGATCGCGCCCGGCCCGGCCGGCCGCGCGCGCGATGCGCGCGCGAACGTCTGCCAACCGGGCCCGGAGCGCGGCGAGCGTCGATCACTATTTCTTCAGCGTGCCGAGGATTCCCTTCGCCGTGGCCGCGTTCGGCCCGTGCGGCGCCAGCTTCAGATACGTCTCGAACTCGGTGGCGGCGCCTGCGAGGTTGCCCTCGTTCACCAGCGCCATGCCGAGCTGATAGTGCGATTCCGCGTGGTTCGGATTCGCGGCGACCGCGCCCTCGAACTGCTTCTTCGCCTCGGGAATCTTGCCGGCGTTCCAGAGGATGACGCCCTGGTTGAACATCGCGTCGGCGTTGCCGCCGCCGCGGCCGCGCCCGGCGCGCCGGTGCCGCTCAACTCCATCGCCTTCGCGCTGGCCGTGGCCGCCTGGTCGAACTTGCGCTGCGCGTTGTAGACGTTGGCGAGCCCGCTGTAGGCCTCGGCGTAATCGGCCTTGAGCTCGATCGCTTTCTTGTACGCGGCTTCGGCCTTGTCGTAGTCCTTCTTCTGCGTCTCGGAGAACGCGATGTTGTAGTAGCAGTCGAAGCAGTTCGGGTTCAATTCGGCCGCCGCCTGAAAGCTGGTGATCGCGGCGTCGTGGTTGCCCGCGCCGGCTCGCGGCCACGCCTTCTTCGAACGCCTTCTTCAGCGCCGCGCTGCTTCGCCGCCATCTCGGGCGATGCCGCCGCGGCGCCGCCGCCGCCGAGGACGAGCGTGATCGGGTTGCCGGCGGCGATGCGCACGGTGACCATGGCGCGGCGCCGAGACGACCTTGTCCTTCTCGGCGGTCACCTTGTAGCGCCCGGCGCCAGACCGATCTGCAGGAACTCGCCCTTCTTGTCCGACTTGGTGTCGAAATGGCGGTTGTTGCGCGTCGGCGTCGATGTTGACCTTCGCGCCTTCGACGGGTTTGCCGGCGGCGTCTTTCACGACGCCGCGGACCATACCGGTGGACTGGGCAAGGGCGGGCGAGTCCGAGCGCCAGGGTCAGAGACTGCGGCGCACGCGACCAGCCACGGAAGCCGGCCGTTCAATCGGCGGACCATGGAAATCCTCCTGAAAAAGAGAGCAACTCTCGCGTGGCGACTAGTTTACCCTGATCCACGCCGCTGCGCGAAAACGTCAGGAACCTCTGAGGTACGCCTGCTGAGGCAAAACCTCTGAGGTCGACGGCCTGGGTCAGCTCAGCCGTCCACGCATCCGTGTCGGTTATCCGAAGAACGTCTCGATGCTCGCCGAGATCGTGGACGATCGGCGCGGGCGGCAGCGACGCCACGAACCGCCGGCCGTACCCTCATCGTGCGCAGCCGCGGGATCGAGCACGGCGAGCACGCCGCGATCGCGGCGGTGACGGATGAGCCGGCCGAGCCCCTGCTGCAGCGCCAGGATCGCCAGCGGCACCTGATACTCGCCGAACGGATCGCCGCCGCGCGCGCGGATCGGCTCGATGCGGGCGGCGGTAATCGGATCGCCGGGCGACGCAAACGGCAGCTTGTCGACGATGACGCAGCTCAGCGCCTCGCCCACGACGTCGACGCCCTGCCAGAAGCTCGACGTGGCGAACAGCACCGCGTGCGGCGTGGCGCGGAACTGGTTCAGCAGCTGCGAGCGCGGCGCGGTGCCCTGCGCGAAGATCGGATAGTCCAGCGCCATCTCCGCCATCGCCTGCACCGCCCGCATCGTCGCGTAGCTGGTGAAGAGCACGAACGCGCGGCCGCGCGTGCGCTTGAGGATCTCGATCACCTCGCGGCCGGCCGCGACGGCGAAGTTCGTCCGAGCGCGGATCCGGCATCTTCGGCGGCAGGTACAGGATCGCCTGCCGCCGGAAATCGAACTCGGACGGCGAGCCGGATCTCGTCTGCGTCGCCGATGCCGAGCCGCGTCGCGGATGTAGTCGAAGCCGCCGTCGACCGTCAGCGTCGCCGACGTCAGCACCGTCGTGTGCATGCGATCGAGCAGCAGCTCGCGGACGATGGCGGAGACGTCGATCGGCGACGCGCGCAGGAACATGCCGCGGCCGCGGAACTCCACGAAGTAGCACGTAGCCGAATCGTCGCTGCCGCGCAGCAGGAAGCCGCAGGTCGTCGCGCAGCTGCGCCGGCGCGCCGGGCGAGCGTCGCGGCGTCCGTCGGCGGTCTCGGACGCGCTCGTCGTCGTCTGCGTCCGTCGTCGGCTGCGACCGGCCTGCGCAGCAGCAGCGCGAGCGTCGACTCGAGGATGTCGAGGGCGCCGGTCAGGTTGACGGCGGCATCGTAGCGTCTGGCCGAGCGACTCCGCCGTCGCGCGCACGCGCTCCTCGCTCTTCGCGCGCCCGTTGCCGCGGTGGGCGAACGCCAGCTCGGTGAAGAACGCCTGCGCGTGATCGCGCAGCCGCTCGACGGCCTTCGCGAGCTCGTCCTGCGCGGTCGCGGTCCTCGATGCCGCCGGCGGCGACCAGCCGTTCGACGTCGCGCGCGAGCTCCTCGAGCCGGTAGGTGCTGACGCTGAAGCCGAAATACTGCGTCGCGACGTCCTCGAGCTGGTGCGCTTCGTCGAGGATCGCGCGGTGCACGCGGGAATGACCTCGCCGAACGCGTTCTGCCGCGACCGCCGCGTCGGCGCAGAGCAGATGGTGGTTGACGATGACGACGTCGGACTCGGCGGCGCGCTGGCGCATCCGCGTGACGAAGCAGTCGTCGTAGCGCGGGCACTCGGTGCCGAGGCAGGTGTCGGCGGTCGCCGACACCTCGTTCCAGAACGGCGAGATCCTCCGGCAGATCCTGCGAGCTCCGGCGCGATCGCCGGTGTCGGTGCGGCTGCGACCACTCGCGGATGATCGGCAGGAAGACGTCGTGCGACCGCCGGGCCGGCGCCGTCGGTCAGCTGATCGAGCTTGTGGAGGCACAGGTAGTTCGCGCGCCCCTTCATGTAGGTCGCGGTGAACGGGATGCCGAGCGCGTCGCGCAGCGCCGGAATGTCCTTGAAGTAGATCTGTTCCTGCAGGTTCTTCGTGCCGGTGGAGATCAGCACGCGCTCGCGGCTGAGAATCGCCGGGACGAGGTAGGCGAGCGTCTTGCCGGTGCCGGTGCCGGCTTCGGCGAGCAGCACGCCGCCGTCCTCGAACACGCGCGCCACGGCGGCGGCCATCTCGACCTGGCCGGCGCGCGGCTCGAAGTCGGGCATCGCGCGGGCGAGCGCGCCCGCCGGCGCGAAGCACGCCTCGACGTCGCCGACCGCGTCGCGCTCGGTCGGGCCGGCGTATTCGGGATACAGCGGGAACTTCCGGCACAGCGCTCGACTTCCGTCGCGAACCATCGCCGAGCGCCGCGATCGTCGTCCGGGCGTCTTGCAGCGCGCGCGCGATCAGCTCGCCGATGACGTCCATCTCGGCTTCGCGCATGCCGCGCGTGGTCACCGCCGGCGTGCCGACGCGGATGCCGCTCGCGACCATCGGCGGATTCTGATCGAACGGGATCGCGTTCTTGTTGACCGTGATGCCGGCCTTGCCGAGCGCCGCCTCGGCGACCTTGCCGGTGATGCCCTTCGAGAACACGTCGACGAGCATCAGGTGATTGTCGGTGCCGCCGCTGACGAGGCGGAAGCCCGCGGCCGATCAGCGCGCTCGCGAGCCGCTGCGCGTTGGCGACGATCTGCCGCTGGTAGTCGACGAACGCCGGCTCCGCCGCCTCCTTGAAGCACACCGCCTTGGCCGCGATGATGTGCATCAGCGGTCCGCCCTGCACGCCGGGGAACACCGTGCGATCGAGATCCTTCGCGTACTGCTCGCGGCACAGCACCATGCCGCCGCGCGGTCCGCGCAGCGTCTTGTGCGTCGTCGTCGTGACGAAGTCGGAGTGCGGCACCGGGCTCGGATGCACGCCGGCCGCGACCAGGCCCGGCGATGTGCGCCATGTCGGTGAACATCGGCGCGCCGATCGCGATCGGCCGCCGCGCGAATGCGCGCGAAATCGATCACGCGCGGATAGGCGCTGGCGCCGACGATGATCATCTTCGGCTTGTGCTCGTCGGCCAGCCGATCGAGCTCGTCGTAGTCGATCCGCTCGTCCGTCTTCGCGGACGCCGTACGGGACGATCGTGTAGAGCTTGCCCGAGAAATTCAGCGGGTGGCCGTGCGTCAGGTGGCCGCCGTGCGCGAGGTTCATGCCGAGCACGGTGTCGCCCGGCTTGAGCAGCGTCAGGTAGACCGCCATGTTGGCCTGCGCGCCCGAGTGCGGCTGCACGTTGGCGTGGTCGGCGCCGAACAGCGCCTTGGCGCGCGCGATCGCCGCGCGCTCGGCGACGTCGACGAACTCGCAGCCGCCGTAGTAGCGCTTGCCCGGATAGCCCTCGGCGTACTTGTTCGTCAGCACCGATCCGGCGGCTTCGAGCACCGCGCGGCTGACGAAGTTCTCCGACGCGATCAGCTCGAGGCCGCTGTTCTGCCGGTGGCAGCTCGTCGCGGATCGCGCCGGCGATCTCGGGATCGGTTTCGGCGAGTGTGCGCCACATCGCGGGGTCGTGGTGTTGGTGGCCATGATGCTTCGCTCGGCTGAAGCCCTGCGCTCAGCGTCGGACTCGCGTCCGCTCCGTTCCGCCGCTGATCTGATCGATCCGCCGCTGGTGGCGTCCGCCTTCGAACGCCGTGTTCGAGCCACAGCGCCAGGATTTCGTCCGCCAGTCCGAAGGCGACGATGCGGCCGCCCATCGAGAGGACGTTGGCGTCGTTGTGCTCGCGCGACAGGCGGGCGGTGTAGAGATCGTTGCAGAGCGCGGCGCGGACGCCGGCGACCTTGTTGGCGGCGATCTGCTCGCCCTGGCCGCTGCCGCCGAGCACGATGCCGCGGTCGGCGCGCCCGTCGGCGACCGCGCGGCCGACGGCGATGCAGATCGGCGGATAGTCGACCGACGCCTCGCTGTCGGTGCCGTGATCGTCGACGGTGTGGCCGAGCCGCTGCAGCGTCTGCTTGAGGTGTTCCTTGAGCGTGAAGCCCGGCGTGATCGGCGCCGATCGCGATGCGCACGACGCGCGATTAGTACTATGAGCGGGTTCACGGTCAGCTTCATGATCCCGATTCGATGGTCATCGTCGCATCGCGGCGAAGAACGGCTGCGCGGCGGCCATCCGTGGATCTATCGCGCCGACGTGCGCCGACGTGCGCGCCGACGGCCGGCGACATCGTGCCAGGTGCGCAGCCCGCGCGGCCGGCCGCTCGGCCACGCGCTCTTCAGCGACCGATCGCAGATCGCGCTGCGCATGCTGACCTACGGCGAGCAGCCGGCCGACGAGGCGCTGCGTGCGGCGCCGGCATCGAGCGCGGCGATCGCGTTCCGCGAGTCGCTGGCGCATCGACGCCACCGCGTACCGGCTGGTGCACGGCGAAGCCGATCTGCTGCCGTCGCTGATCGTCGATCGCTACGGCGACTACCTCGTGGTGCAGGCGCTGTCGCAGGGCATGGATCGCCTGCTGCCGGTCGTCGTCGTCGGCGCTGACCGATCTGCTGCAGCCGCGCGGGCATCCTCGCGCGCAACGATCCGCAGGCGCGCGCCGCTCGAAGGGCTCGAGCAGCGCGTCGACGTGCTCGCCGGCGAGGTGCCCGACACGGTCGCGGTCACGCGAGAGCGGCAGTCGAATACGACGTCGACCTGCGGCACGGCCAGAAGACCGGGCTGTTCCTCGATCAGCGCGAGAACCGCGCGGCCGCGGCGCGCTACGCGCGCGGCCGGCTGCTCGACTGCTTCAGCTACAACGGCGGCTTCGCGCTGCGTGCTGCGGCCGGCGCTGCGACGAGACGATCGCGTTCGACGTGTCCGAGGACGCGGTCGCGCGCATCACGCGCGAACGCCGCGCGCAACGGCGTCGCCGGTCGACGCGCGCGTCGGCAACGTGTTCGACGAGCTGCGCGGCCTCGAGCGCGCTGGGCGAGCGGTTCGACACGATCGTGCTCGACCCGCCGGCGTTCGCCAAGAACAAGGCGGCGGTCGCCGAACGCGCGCGCCGGCTACAAGGAGATCAACCTGCGCGCGCTGAAGCTGCTCAATCCGGGCGGCACGCTGGTCACCTGCAGCTGCTCGTACAACATCAACGAGGCGACGTTCGCCGAGATCGTCTACGACGCGAGCGTCGACGCGCAGGCGCACGTGACGGTGGTCGAGAAGCGGATGCAGGGCCGCGATCATCCGGTGCTGCTCGGCGTGCCCGAGACCTACTACCTGAAATGCTTCATCCTCAGAAAGCTCGCGTAGCCGCCGCAGCGACGCCGGCCCGGGCGGCGCGCGAGGCCAGCGCGCGCTGGCGGCATGGCGCGGCCGGCCGGCGACTTCGATGCCAGCCGCTATTTCCGCGGCGCCGGCGACCTCGGGTTCTACAACGTCGGCACCGCGGCGATGCGCGCGCTCGCGCGGTCGATTCACGCGCGCGCACCAGGACGCGTGGTCGATCGACGACGCGATGGCGTTCGCCGACGCGCTGATCGTCGATCGGCATCTCGAGGCGAAGTCGGTCGGCATCGAGGTCGTCGCGCGCTACCGGCGCGACTTCACGCCGCGCCTGCTGCCCGGCGTGGAAGCGATGGCTCGCCGGCAACCATTCCGCGAACTGGGCGACGACCGACGCGATCTGCGGCGCGCTGATCGGGCCGCTGCTGCTGCGGCATCCCGCGCTGGCGCGCGCGGATGCGCGTCTGGGCGCGCGATCGCAACATGTGGGTGCGGCGCGCGTCGATCGTCGGCCTGATTCCGCGCGCGCGGCGAGGCGAGTCGCTCGATCTGCGTCTACGAGATCGCCGCGCCGCCTGCACGCCGACCACGAGGATCTGATTCAGAAAGCGGTCGGCTGGCTGCTGCGCGAGGCCGGCAAGACCGACATGCCGCGCCTCGAGCGCTACCTGCGCGCGAACGGCCCAGCGATTCCGCGCACGACGCTGCGGTACGCGATCGAGCGGTTTCCCGAGCGAAAGCGTCGCGCGCTGCTGGTGGCGACGCGCAGGACAGTTAGAGTCAGAGTTGGACAGACCGTGGACGAGCCGAAGGCGCGAAGCTGAACGTACGGCAGCGAAGTTCAACGGACGAGGGTCAAGTGACGGCGACGGGAAAGCGCGCCTCGGAAACCGAGGTGCTGCACTTCCGCGGCGGCGATCTGAAGCTGTCGATTCCGTTCAAGCAGATGTCGAAGGTCGCGGCGCGCGGCGGCACGCTGACGCGTGACGTTCGCCGACGGCACCGCGTCGTTCGACCTCGGCGCCGCGGCGCGCGAAATGGGCCGACAAGATCCTGCACCCGCCGTCGCGTCTGCAGAAGATCGGCGTCAAGGCCGGACTGGCGCGTCTCCGCGATCGGCGTTGACGATACGGCGTTCCTGAAGGAGCTCGAGCAGCGCCGTGGCGCACCTCTCGATCGGCCGCGTCGTCAAGAACTCCGACGCGATCTTCTTCGGCGCGACGAAGGAGGCGGAGCTGGCGCGGCTCGCGAAGCTGAAAGCGTCGCTGACGCCGAACGGCGCGGTGTGGATCATCCGTCCGAAGGGCCGGCCCGAGATCTCCGAGCGCGCTGATGGCCGCCGGCAAGGCGGCCGGACTGGTGGACGTCAAGGTCGTCGGCTTCTCGCCGACGCACACCGCCGAGAAGTTCGTCATTCCGGTGTCGGCGCGCTGACCCCTTAGCAATACGTAACTGAACGAAGTA
>ERZ1370068.3049-contig-2173_pt1 | contig 16525 bp, 17 predicted proteins | sample MGYA00561227_ERZ1370068 | MGnify/ENA primary metagenome ERZ1370068 (study PRJEB38410, sample SAMEA6850437) | metagenome | study: Metagenomic assessment of the ecological functions of the soil: analysis of the soil microbiota associated with the...
CGATCGCGCGGAAGGCCGTCTCTTCGACATGGCGTGAGTCCTGGGACTGAAGTAGCCGGCAATGCCTGCGACATCTCCTTCGTTCGATCTCACGGCACCCGCGCGCTCGTGACCGGCAGGCGGGTCGGGCTCGGCTTTCGCGATCGCGCGCGGCTTGGCGCGGGCGCCGGCGCGCGTGTCGTCTGAACGGCCGCAACCGCGACAAGCTCGACCGTCGCACCGGCGTCGCTCGCGACGCGAGGATCCTCGACGCCCGCACGGCGCCGTTCGACGTCACCGATGCAGCCGCGGTCGCCGACGGCGTCGCGGATGTCGAGCGCGCGCTCGGCCCGATCGACATCCTCGTCAACAACGCGGCGATGAATCAGCCGCAAGCCGCTCGAGGAATTCGCGCTCGACGAATGGCGCGCGCTGCATGGCGGCGAACCTCGACGGTCCGTTCCTCGTGACGCGCGCGCTGCATGCCCGGCGATGAAGGCGCGGCGCCGCGGCAAGATCATCAACATCTGCTCGCTCGCCTCCGACATCGGGCGGCCCAACATCGTGCCGTACGCGGTGAGCAAGGGCGGGCTCAGGATGCTGACGCGCGCGCTCGCCGTGGAGCTCGGCGCCGCACGACGTGCAGGTCGAACGGCATCGCGCCGGGATTCTTCAAGACCGAGATGAACGCGGCGCTCATCGCCGATCGCCGAGTTCTCGGCCTGGGTCGCGCGCGCGCACGCCGGCCGGGCGCTGGGGCGAGCCGGCCGAGATCGCCGGCGCCGCGGTGTTCCTCGCCTCGCGGCGCGGCCGACTACGTCACGGGCCACGTGCTCTACGTCGACGGGGTTTTTCGGCGTCGTACTGAGCGGATCGCGGCCGTGCGCCGGTTGTGCGCGGCACGCGCGCTGCCGGTATAATTCGGCAGCCTCAAAGCGGGAACGACTGCGGGTCATCGCCGGCGTTCCCGCTTCGCACGTCCGGACTCCCGAGAACGCACGCGGGTGCGACGCCGAGGCCAAGCGCGATTCCGCCATGCCCGATTCGACCGCCGCCGCCCCCGCCCGCCCGTCGCTGCTTCCGCGCGACAACGCCGCGCGGCTGCTGGCGCTCGCCGACGGCACGCGTATTCCGCGGCCGCGCGATCGGCGCGCGCGGGCCACGCCGTCGGCGAGGTCGTGTTCAACACCGCGATGACCGGCTACCAGGAGATCCTCACCGATCCGTCGTATGCCGGCCAGATCGTCACGCTCACGTATCCGCACATCGGCAACGTCGGCGTGCAACGCCGGAGGACGTCGAGTCGCGGCAGCCGTTTCGCCGCCGGGCCTCGTGATCCGCGATCTGCCGCGCTCGCGTCGAACTTCCGCGCGACGCGGCGACCTGTCGCGCTACCTCGCGGCGAACGGCATCGTCGGCATCGCCGACATCGACACGCGCCGGCTCACGCGCATGCTGCGCGAGCAGCGGCGCGCAGAACGGCTGCATCGATCGCGCGCGCGTCGATCGAGCGATGCCGACATCGACGACGCGCGTCGCGCGGCGCGCGGCTGCGCCGTCGATGGCGGGGCTGGATCTCGCGAAGGTCGTGAGCTGCGACGACGCCGTACGAATGGACGGCGAGCACGTGGGCGCTCGGCGCAGGGCTACCGCCCGGCACGCGCCGCGCTTCCACGTCGTCGCCTACGACTTACGGCGTCAAGCACAACATCCTGCGCATGCTCGTCGAGCGCGGCTGCCGGGTCACGGTCGTGCCCGCGCAGACGCCGGCGCGACGAGGCGCTCGCGCTGCAAGCCGGACGGCGTGTTCCTGTCGAACGGCCCCGGCGACCCCGAGCCCTGCGACTACGCGATCGCGCGCGATCCGCGAGATCGTCGACGCGCGGCATGCCGACGTTCGGCATCTGCCTCGGCCACCAGCTGCTGGGCCTCGCGTCCGGCGCGCAGACCGTGAAGATGAAGTTCGGCCATCACGGCGCGAACCATCCGGTGCAGGACCTGCGACACCGGACAGGTGCTGATCACGAGCCAGAACCACGGCTTCGCGGTCGACCGCGGCGACGCTGCCCGCGAACTGCGCGCGTCACGCACGTGTCGCTGTTCGACGGCAGCCTGCAGGGTCATCGCGCGCACCGACCGGCCGGCGTTCTGCTTCCAGGGCCATCCCGAGGCGAGCCCCGGGCCGCACGACATCGGCTATCTGTTCGATCGCTTCGTCGAAGCTGATGGAAGAATGCGGTAGCGACTCGGAACGCGCGACTGCCATGCCAAGCGCACCGACATCAGAGTCGATCCTCATCATCGGCGCCGGCCCGATCGTCATCGGCCAGGCGTGCGAGTTCGACTATTCGGGCGCGCAGGCGTGCAAGGCGCTGCGCGAGGAGGGCTACCGCGTCATCCTGGTCAACTCCAATCCGGCGACGATCATGACCGACCCGGAGATGGCCGACGTCACCTACATCGAGCCGATCACCTGGCCGATGGTCGCGAGACGATCATCGAGCGCGAGCGGCCCGACGCGCTGCTGCCGACGATGGGCGGGCAGACGGCGCTCAACTGCGCGCTCGACCTCGCGCGCGAACGGCGTGCTCGACAAGTTCGACGTCGAGCTGATCGGCGCGACGAACGAAGGCGATCGACAAGGCCGAGGACCGCGAGAAATTCAAGGCAGGCGATGACGCGGATCGGCCTCGGCTCGCCCGCGCTCGGCGCATCGCGCACGACCTCGAGCAGGCGCTGCGAGGTGCAGGCCGACGATCGGCTTTCCCGCCGTGATCCGGCCCTCGTTCACGCTGGGCGGCACCGGCGGCGGCATCGCCTACAACCAGCGACGAGTTCGTCGACATCGTGCGAGCGCGGCCTCGACGCCTCGCCCGACGCACGAGCTGCTGATCGAGGAGTCGCGTGCTCGGCTGGAAAGAGTTCGAGATGGAGGTGGTGCGCGACCGCAAGGACAACTGCATCATCGTCTGCTCGATCGAGAACCTCGACCCGATGGGCGTGCACACCGGCGACTCGATCACCGTCGCGCCGGCGCAGACGCTGACCGACAAGGAATACCAGATCATGCGCGACGCCTCGATCGCGGTGCTGCGCGAGATCGGCGTCGACACCGGCGGCTCGAACGTGCAGTTCGCGATCAATCCCGACGACGGGCGCATGCTCGTGATCGAGATGAACCCGCGCGTGTCGCGCTCGCTCGGCGCTCGCGTCGAAGGCGACCGGCTTCCCGATCGCCAAGGTCGCGGCCAAGCTCGCGGTCGGCTACACGCTCGACGAGCTGCAGAACGACATCACCGGCGGCGCGACGCCGGCGTCGTTCGAGCCGACGCATCGACTACGTCGTCACCAAGGTGCCGCGCTTCGCGTTCGAGAAGTTCCCGCAGGCCGACGACCGGCTGACGACGCAGATGAAATCGGTGGGCGAGGTGATGGCGATCGGCCGCACGTTCCAGGAATCGCTGCAGAAGGCGCTGCGCGGGCTGGAGGTCGGCGTCGACGGCTTCAACCTGAAGACCGTCGATCCGCGAGACGATCGACGACGAGCTCGGCGTATCCGCGCGCCGAGCGCATCTGGTACGTCGCCGACGCGTTCGGCATCGGCATGCACGCTCGAGGAGGTGCTACGCAGCTCACGCAGATCGATCCGTGGTTCCTCGCGCAGATCAAGGAGATCGTCGACACCGAGCTGGCGCTCGACGACAGCGCACGCTCGCAGAGCTCGACGCGGATGACGCTGCGCGGCTTGAAGCGCAAGGGCTTCTCCGACCGGCGGCTCGCGTATCTGTTGCAAGTCGACGCGAGGCGCGATGTGCGCGCGCGGCGGCACGCGCTCGGCATCCGGCCCGGTGTACAAGCGCGTCGACACCTGCGCCGCGGAGTTCGCGACGCAGACCGCGTACATGTACTCGACCTACGAGGACGAGTGCGAGGCCGCGCCGACCGACCGCAAGAAGGTGATCGTGCTGGGCGGCGGGCCGAACCGCATCGGGCAGGGCATCGAGTTCGACTACTGCTGCGTGCACGCGGCGCTGGCGCTGCGCGAGGACGGCTTCGAGACCATCATGGTCAACTGCAATCCGGAGACCGTGTCGACCGACTACGACACCGTCGGACCGGCTGTACTTCGAGCCGCTGACGCTCGAGGACGTGCTCGAGATCGTCGCACGTCGAGAAGCCGTTCGGCGTGATCGTCCAGTACGGCGGGCAGACGCCGCTCAAGCTCGCGCGCGACCTCGAGGCGAACGGCGTGCCGATCATCGGCACCACGCCCGACATGATCGACATGGCCGAGGACCGCGAGCGCTTCCAGCAGCTGCTGCACCGGCTCGAGCTTGCAGCAGCCGCCGAACCGCACGGCGCGCACCGAAGCCGACGCGATCGCAGCGCGGCGGAGAGATCGGCTATCCGCTGGTGGTGCGCCCGTCGCTACGTGCTCGGCGGCCGCGCGATGGAGATCGTGCACGAGCAGCGCGACCTCGAGCGCTACATGCGCGAGGCGGTCAAGGTGTCGAACGACTCGCCGGTGCTGCTCGACCGCTTCCTGAACGACGCGATCGAGGTCGACGTCGACGCGGTGTGCGACGGCACGCAGGTGCGTGATCGGCGGCATCATGGAGCACATCGAGCAGGCCGGCGTGCACTCGGGCGATTCGGCGTGCTCGCTGCCGCCGTATCTCGCTGTCCGCCGAGCATCGCAGGACGAGCTGCGCCGGCAGACCGTCGCGATGGCGCACGGGCTCGAAGGTCGTCGGGCCTGATGAACGTGCAGTTCGCGATCCAGCAGACGGCAGGAGCGTCGTCTACGTGCTCGAGGTCAATCCGCGCGCGTCGCGCACGGTGCCCTTCGTCGTCGAAGGCGACCGGGCGTGCCGCTCGCCAAGATCGCGGCGCGCTGCATGGTCGGGCAGACGCTCGCGCGAGCAGGGCGTGACGGGCGAGGTCGTGCCGCCGCTACTTCTCGGTGAAGGAAGCGGTGTTTCCGTTCATCAAGTTCCCGGGCGTCGACACGATCCTCGGCCCGGAGATGAAGTCGACCGGCGAGGTGATGGGCGTGGGCGAGACTTTCGGCGAGGCGTTCGTCAAATCGCAGCTCGCCGCGGGCGTGAAGCTGCCCGAGACCGGCACGGCGTTCATCAGCGTGCGCGACGCCGACAAGCCGCAGGTCGATCGAGATCGCGCGCAGATGCTCGTCGAGCTCGGCTTCACGCTGGTCGCGACGCGCGGCACGGCGGCGGCGCTCGCCGCGCGCGGGCGTCGCGGTGACGCCGGTCAACAAGGTCGCCGAAGGCCGGCCGCACATCGTGGACATGATCAAGAACGGCGAGATCGCGCTGGTCGTCAACACGGTCGAGGAAAAGCGCGCCGCGGTGCAGTGATTCAGCTACGCGATCCGCCGCGCCGCGCTCAGCGACGCAGCGTCACGACTCTATCACCACGCTCGACGGCGCGCGCGCCGCGTGCATGCGGCATGGAGACATGGAGGAATTGCGCGCCTACGTGACGCAGGCGTTGCACGCAGGACTGCTGCAGACGGCGTGAGTCGTGAGTCGTGACATCGGATTGAGATCCAATGAGCAAAATTCCCATGACCGTCGCAGGCGCGAAGCGCCTGCAAGCGCCGAGCTCCAGCGAGCTGAAGACCGTCGAGCGGCCCGACGATCGTCACGGCGATTGCCGAAGCGCGCTCGCACGGCGACCTCTCCGAGAACGCGGACTACGACGCGGCGAAGGAGCGGCAGGGCTTCATCGAGGGCCGCATCGCCGAGCTCGAGAGCAAGCTCGGCAACGCGCAGGTCATCGATACCGCGCGGCTCGACGCCGACGGGCGCGTGCGTGTTCGGCGCGACGGTGGACCTGGAAGACGTCGAAGAGCGGCGAAGCGGTCACCTACCAGATCGTCGGCGACGACGAGGCCGACATCAAGCAGCGGCAAGATCTCCATCAGTTCGCCGATCGCGCGCGCCCTGATCGGCAAGTACTCGGGCGACGTCGCCGAGGTGAGGGCCCCGGGCGGCGTGCGCGATACGAGATCCTCGACATCAAGTGACATCTAGTGACGGGTGATGAGTGATGGGTGATGAGAAGAACCAAATCGCCGCCGCCCGCACCATTACCACTCACCGGTTCTGGAAGCTGCGCTTGGTGCGGCGCTTTTCCTCCGGCCGCGCCGCGGAGCGGGTTTCGGCCCGTCTTCCTCGGGCCGCGGGCGGAACACGACGAGCATCTTGCCGATTTGCTGCACCGGCCTGGCGGATCGAGCGCCGCGCAGATTTCGCCCGCCATGCTTTCGCGGCGCTCGCGGTCATCGCCCAGCACGCGGATCTTGATGAGCTCGAGGCTCTTCAGCGCATGTCGATTTCCTTCAGGACCGCGGGCGTGAGTCCCGTTTTGCCGATCATGATCACGGGATGCAGGTGGTGCGCTTTTGCGCGCAGGCGCGCCGTTCAGCGGACGTTAGTTCATTCCGATGGCGCGAGTCTAGCTTTCATGCGTATGGGCGAGTCGCGCGGCAAAGACTGGATCAGGAGCACGTCGCCGACACGGCTACGTGAAGCGGGCGCGCGCGGAAGCGCATGCGCTCGCGCGCCGCCTACAAGCTGGACGAGATCGCGCAGCGCGACCGGCTGCTGAAGCCGGGGACATCGTGGTGGACCTCGGCGCGGCGCCGGGCGGCTGGTCGCAGGTCGCGGCCGAGCGGGTCGGGCGCGCGGCCGCGTGATTGCGCTCGATGTTCTCGAGATGCGCGGCATGGGCGGCGTTACTTTCATCCCGGGGGATTTTCACGACTTGAAAGTGGTCGAAGCATTGGGCGCGAGTTGGGCGGCTAAGTAAGCGGCATCCTTGTGTTGTCCGATATGGCCCCCAGCGATTTATCTGGTGGTCGCATGGTGAAGCGCATCAGGCGTCGCGCCGTGGAGCTGGGGGAACTGGCGCTGGATTTCGCGCTGAAGCATTTGAAACCGCAGGGGAATTTCCTGGTCAAGACGTTCCAGGGAGCCGGTTTCGAGCCGTTCCTCAAGACGCTGCGCAGCTGCTTCCGGTTCGGTAGCCGTTCGCAAGCCCGGGGCTTCCCCGCAAAAGCCGCTCGGAGCAGAGGTTTACTTGCTGGGCAAGGGTTTGCGCGCTTAGTGTCGGCTTCCGGCGCACGGCGGGGTTTACTGCGCCGGAGGGAAAAAGAGTCTAGAATTGAGTTAGTTAGAGGCGGAAACGGGGGTCCATTCCCTCGTGCACCCCGGAATCAGGGGCCGGTTTGGAGCGGTGCCCTGAAATTTGATGAGCGGGCTTCGAATAATCTCGTGAAGAACGTATGGCGATCTGGCTGGTGATCGCGCTGGTGCTGATGACGGTGTTCAACCAGTTCAGCACGCGCCAGCAGACCCAGACGGCGATGGACTATTCGCAGTTCATCGAAGAGGTCAAGGCCGGGCGCATCGCCGAGGTGACGATCGAGGGCCGCGACCTCAAGGCGTAAGACCACCGACGGCAAGCCGCGTCACCAGCTATTCGCCCGGCGACATCTGGCTCGGTCTCCGATCTGCTCAAGTACGGCGTCAAGATCAAGGCCAAGCGCGAGGAAGAGCCGTCGCTGCTCATGAACATCTTCGTCTCGTGGTTCCCGATGCTGCTGCTGATCGGCGTGTGGATCTTCTTCATGCGCCAGATGCAGGGCGGCGGGCGCGGCGGCGCGTTCTCGTTCGGCAAGAGTCGCGCGCGCGCATGCTCGACGAGTCGAACAACACGCGTCACCTTCGCCGACGTCGCCGGCTGCGAGGAAGCGAAGGAGGAAGTCGCCGAGCTGGTCGATTTCCTGCGCGACCCGTCCAAGTTCCAGAAGCTCGGCGGGCGCATCCCGCGCGGCGTGCTGATGGTCGGCAACCCCGGCACCGGCAAGACGCTGCTCGCGCGCGCGATCGCGGGCGAAGCCAAGGTGCCGTTCTTCTCGATCTCCGGCTCCGACTTCGTCGAGATGTTCGTCGGCGTGGGCGCGGCGCGCGTGCGCGACATGTTCGAGCAGGCGAAGAAGCACGCGCCCTGCATCGTGTTCATCGACGAAATCGACGCGGTCGGCCGCCAGCGCGGCGCGGGCCTGGGCGGCGGCAACGACGAGCGCGAGCAGACGCTGAACCAGCTGCTGGTCGAGATGGACGGCTTCGAGGGCAACGCCGGCGTGATCGTGATCGCCGCGACCAACCGGCCCGACGTGCTCGACCCGGCGCTGCTGCGCCCGGGCCGCTTCGACCGCCAGGTGGTGGTGCCGCTGCCCGGACATCCGCGGCCGCGAGCAGATCCTGCTCGTGCACATGCGCAAGGTGCCGGTCGCGCCCGACGTCAAGGCCGACATCATCGCGCGCGGCACGCCGGGCTTCTCCGGCGCCGACCTCGCCAACCTCGTGAACGAGGCGGCGCTCTTCGCCGCGCGCAGAACAAGCGCCTGGTCGACATGGACGATTTCGAGCGCGCCAAGGACAAGATCATCATGGGCGCCGAGCGCCGCTCGATGGTCATGCCCGAGGAGGAGCGCAGGAACACCGCGTACCACGAGTCGGGCCACGCGGTCGTCGCGCAAGCTGCTGCCCAAGACCGATCCGGTGCACAAGGTCACGATCATCCCGCGCGGCCGCGCGCTCGGCGTGACCATGCAGCTGCCCGAGCAGGACCGCTACAGCATGGACCGCGACCGCCTGCTCACGACCATCGCGGTGCTGTTCGGCGGCCGCATCGCCGAGGAGATGTTCATGGACCAGATGACCACCGGCGCCTCGAACGACTTCGAGCGCGCCACCGCGCATCGCGCGCAGCATGGTGACGCAGTGGGGCATGTCGCGACGCGCTGGGCACGATGGTCTACGGCGAGAACGAGGGCGAGGTGTTCCTCGGCCGCTCGATCACCACGCACAAGAACGTGTCCGAGGCGACGATGCAGAAGGTCGACGCCGGAGATCCGCACGCATCATCGACCAGCAGTACGCGCTCGCGCGGAAGCTGATCGAGGACAACCGCGACAAGGTCGAGGCGATGGCGAAGGCGCTGCTCGAGTGGGAAACGCATCGACGCCGACCAGATCAACGACATCATGGCCGGCAAGCCGCCGCGGCCGCCCAAGCCGGCCCAGGCGCCGCAGCAGCCGCCGCAGACCGGCAGCGCCGCGGCGCCGCCGCGACGCCGGCAGCCAGTCGCGTAGACGCGATCGCTCGGTAGCCTCGATCCAGCGCATCCTGCGCTGCGGCCGCTTCACGCTCGACCTCGACGCGCCCGCTCGTCATGGGCGTGGTCAACGTCACGCCCGATTCGTTCTCCGACGGCGGCCGCTTTCTCGATCCGCAGGCCGCGCTCGCGCACGCGACGCCAGCTGATCGCGGAGGGCGCCGACATCCTCGACATCGGCGCGCGAGTCGAGCCGTCCCGGCGCCGGCCGCGTGTCGGCGCGAAGAGGAGCTGTCGCGCGCGTGCTGCCGGTGCTCGAGGGCTTGAGCGACTGCGCCGTGCCGATCTCGGTCGACACGCGCCAAGCCCGACGTGATGCGCGCGGCGATCGCCGCCGGCGCGTCGATGATCAACGACATCGGCGCGCTGACAGCGCCCGGGCGCGCTCGAGGCGGTCGCGGCCTCCGACTGCCGCCGTGTGCCTCATGCACATGCAGGGCGAGCCCGCGCACGATGCAGCGCGAGCCCGAGCTACGGCGACGTGGTCGCCGAGGTCGGCGCGTTCCTCGCGCGAGCGCGTCGCGGCGGCGCAGGCGCGCGGCATCGCGCGCGAGCGCATCGTCGTCGACCCGGGCTTCGGCTTCGGCAAGACCGTGGCGCACAATCTCGAGCTGCTGCGCAGCCTCGACCGGATTCGCCGCGCTGGGCCTTCCGGTGCTGGCGGGCTGGTCGCGCAAGTCGACGCTCGGCGCGATCACCGGGCCGGCCGGTCGGACGAGCGCCTCGCCGCGAGCCTCGCGGCGGCTTTGCTCGCGGTCGCAGCGCGGCGCTAGAATCGTGCGCGTCCACGACGTGGCCGCGACGCGGCGATGCGCCTGCAGTGCTGCGCAGGCGCTGCGACAGGAATGAGCTGAGCACATGAGCAGAAAATATTTCGGAACCGACGGCGTGCGCGGCAGGGTCGGCGAGTCGCCGATCACGCCGGAATTCGTGCTGCGCCTGGGCTACGCCGCGGGCGAGGTGCTGGCGCGGCGCTCGGCGCTGCCCAGGGCGCGCATCCCGCGGTCCTGATCGGCAAGGACACGCGCATCTCGGGCTACATGCTCGAGGCCGCGCTCGAAGCGGGATTCGCCGGCGGCGGGCGTGGACGTGATGCTGCGCGGCCCGCTGCCGACGCCCGGCGATCGCCTACCTCACGCGCGCGCTGCGGCTGTCAGGCCGGCGTCGTCATCAGCGCCTCGCACAATCCCTACGAGGACAACGGCATCAAGTTCTTCTCGGCCGACGGCAGCAAGCTGCCCGACGCGCGTCGAGTCGGACGATCGAGGAGCGCGCTGGAGCAGCCGATCGCGCTGCAAGGAGTCGGCGAGCCTCGGCAAGGCGCGGCGCGTCGACGACGCGGCGGGCCGCTACATCGAGTTCTGCAAGAGCACCTTTCCCGACGGCGCTCGACCTGCGCGGCATGAGGCATCGTGGTCGACTGCGCGCACGGCGCGGCCTACCACGTCGCGCCGCCACGTGTTCCACGAGCTCGGCGCCGACGTCGAGACCATCGGCGTGCAGCCCGACGGCTTCAACATCAACGACCAGGTCGGCGCGACCGCACCCGGACGCGCTGCAGGCAGCCGTGCTCGAGCACAAGGCCGATCTCGGCATCGCGCTCGACGGCGACGGCGACCGCGTGCTGATCGTGCGACGGGGAGCGGCAGGCTCTACGACGGCGACGAGCTGCTCTACGTCATCGCGCGCGAGCGCGCGAAGCGACGGCGAGGCTGAAGGGCGTCGCCGGCACGCTGATGACCAATCTCGCGCTCGAGCACGCGCTGCGAGAAGATGAGCGTCGCCTTCGCGCGCGCGCAAGGTCGGCGACCGCTACGTGCTGGAGATGCTGCAGGAGAAGCGCTGGCAGCTCGGCGGCGAGAACTCCGGGCACATCATCTGCCTCGACAAGCACACCACCGGCGACGGCATCGTCTCGGCGCTGCAGGTGCTGCGCGCGACTTCGTCGAGCGAGGATCGACCCTCGCGAAAGCGCCGCCGGCACTGCACGCTCTATCCGCAGCGTCTGCTTCAACGTGCCCGCTCCGGCAAGCGCTTGCGACGGCGATGAAGAGCCCGGCGCGGTCAAGCGGAGCGGTGAAGCGAAGTCGAGGCGCTCGACGGCGCGGGGCGCGTGCTGCTGCGCCCGTCGGGCACCGAGCCGGCCTGATCCGCGTCATGGTCGGCGAGGCTGCGGACGGCGCCACACGGTGCGCCTGCGCCGGAAGCGCATCAGCCGCGGCCGTCCGCAAGGCCGGCTGATCTTCGCGTTTCGCCGGGCGTAACGCGTTTCCAGATAAAGCGAACAGCCAGCCGACCAGCGGCAGTCCGACCGCCGGTCGCCTGGTTGCCATCGTCTGCGCCGCACGCAGGTCCTCGCATAATCGGCGCGCGTATTCTGGCCGGCGCTGCCCTGCCCGGCTGGCTCGAAACGCTGGAGGCTGGCGGCAGCCCAGCGCCGGCCGGAAACCACCGCGTGCGCAGGTTCTACGGCGCCTGCATGGTGTCCAGCGCACGATACTGGATCACCCTTGACGGACCGGTTCTGACCCGCGCCGAATCTCACCCCGCTCGGCGTAGGGGCTGACCATCGCGGGACACCTGTATTTCGGTTTCGCTGCGGAGGGTGGTCTGGTCGGCAATGGCCGGCCGCGCGCTCGCTCGCCGGTACACAGGCTGGGCGGGCAACCTACATGACGGGCCTCAAACTGCTGTCCGACCAGGTCGACGACCGGATGATGTCGCGGCCGTGGCGGCTCATGCGGCAGGCATCGGCGTTGCCGGGGCGCTTTCGTTCGCGAACCGGCGACCTCATTGCGCACTTTGCCGGGCTGGCAATCCGCGTTCCTCGCCGCGGGCGCGAGCGCGGCCATCGCATGGGCATGGTTGCAGTCGCGGTGCCGGGCGCCGGACCGCGCCGCCCTCGGCGGCTGACGGCGGACAGCTCTTCGATTTTCGGCCGGTACTCCGCAACCGTTCCGCCGATGGCCTGCGCGCTCGCGTGCTGTGTCCACACGCTGGAGATGAATGCCCTGCGCGGATGGGCGCGTGGCGTTTCTCGCGTACGCGTCGCGGCGAGCACCGGCACGGCCACGTTCCGGTGTCGCCGACGCTGGTTGCGACCGGTCTCGCCTTGCTCGGAACCGCGGCCAGCGTCGCCGGTAACGAGGCTCGCTATCCGGCTCGGCCGGCGCAAACTCATCCATAGTCGCGATGGCGGTGCTCACCCGCGATCGCCACGGCTCTTGCCGTTACCGGCACGGCGTCCGTGCACTCGGTCGCCGTGGTGCCGCTGATGATACGCGGGGCGGTCGTGTGGCTGGATTCGTCGTCGCTTACGGCTGGGGCCGCGGTGTTGCGGCAGGTTCCGCCGTCGCGCCGGGGAGCGACGCTGGCCGTTCACCTCGAAACGCTTTCCAGTACGCCGGCGGTTTCTGTCGGACCTGCTCGCCACAGGCTGGGCGCCGGACCTGTCCGGCGGCATGTCGCCGGCTGCCTGGGCGGCGGCGTTTCTGCTGATCGGGCATTCCTGATGCTGTGTGCCCTGGGCGATCGCGCCTGGCTGATGCGCGCCCTGCGGGAACTGGCGGGTGACGGTGGCGCGCGCGGTCACCGACACGATCTTCATCAAGCCGCAGAACAAGCAGACGGAATAGACTGCATCGCTTTGGCCGATTTGGTTAGGCGGGCCAGACCTAATCTTCCAACGCCCGGCAGCGCCGGGCGTTTTCTTTGGATTCAAGGCGCTGCGGCACCGCAGCAGCGGCCGCGTTTCGTTGACCTCCTGACCAATCGCCTGTAAAATTCAACGGTTTAGGACGGTCTGTCAGCGGAATGCGCGTCAAGCTGGTAGCGGGCAACTGGAAGATGAACGGCAGCCTGGCGTCCAGCCAGGCCTGGATCAGGGCCATCCTGCCGCCGGTCGCCGCGCTCCCAACCGGGCCCGTTTCGCGGTTTGCCCCCCATATCCGTATCTCGCCGCCATCGGCCAGGCTTGTGCAAGGGTCGAACGTGGCGCTGGGTGCGCAGGATCTTGCCGGTCTGACGACGGGGCATACCGGGGCGGTTTCGGGCGCGATGTTGGCGGATTGCGGGTGCCGTTACGCGATCGTGGGCCACCCGAGCGCCGCGGGGTCTTCTGGCGAGACGGACGATGCCGCGTCGCGGCGAGATTCGGCGCAGGCGCTGAAGCACGGGCTGACGCCGATTCTGTGCGTGGGGCGAGACGCTGGAGCAGCGCGAGGCGGGCGAGACGGAAGCGTGGTGGGGCGCCAGCTCGATGCGGTGGTCGCAGCGCTGCGGGTGCCGCGGCGCTCGCGGCAGCGGTGCTCGCCTACGAGCCGGTCTGGGCGATCGGCACCGGGAAGAACGCCACGCCGCAGCAGGCGCAGGACGTGCACGCGTTCGTGCGCGGGCGCCTCGCGGCGCGCGACCAAGCGCTCGCGCAGGCGCTGCACGATCCTCTACGGCGGCAGCGTGAAGCCGGGAACGCAGCGGAGCTGTTCGCGATGCCGGACATCGACGGCAGGACTGATCGGCGGCGCGTCGCTCGTCGGCGGCGGATTTCATCGCGATCTGCGCGCGCGCGCCGCTAGATCGACTGCGAATATGATCTGAAAGGAGCATAACATGGATTTCTGGTTCACCGTGATTCTCGTGGTCGACGTCGTCGTCGTTGTGCATCATCGGCCTGGTGCTGCTCCAGCACGGCAAGGGCGCCGACGTGGGCGCCGCCTTCGGCAGCGGCGCCTCCGGGCAGCCTGTTCGGCGCGAGCGGCTCGGCCAATTTTCTCTCCCGCACGACCGCGGATCCTGGCGGTCGTCTTCTTTCTCTACGACCTTCGTCCTCGCTTACATCGTGACGCACAAGCCGCGCGATGGGCGGCGGGCGTGATGGACACGGTCAGAGGAGCAGCCCAGCGCCGACGGCAGCAGGCCCGCTTCGCCGGTGCAGCGCCCGACGCGGGCAAGGCTCCGGAAGCGCGAAATCGAAAGCAAACGAGGTGCCGAAGTAGTAGAAATCTGGCGGCTTGAGGCGGGCTCGTTTTCGACGCGACGACGCATCAAAGCCCAATCATGCCGACGTGGTGGAATTGGTAGACACGCCGTCTTGAGGGGCGGTGGCGTAAAGCCGTGGAGTTCGAGTCTCTCCGTCGGCACCAGACAAGGGGACTTGGATCGGATGCGGGGACTTCGACCCAAGTCCATGTTGAAATGCTGGAAAACTACTTTCCCAGTCCTGCTGTTCATCGCTGATCGGCGCTGGCGTTCGGCGTGGCATGCCGGTCGCTCGCCGGCGCAGTCGCTCGGGCCGAACCGTCCCGACGGCGAGAAGCTCTCGCCCTACGAGTGCGGCTTCGAGGCGTTCGAGGACGCGCGCATGAAGTTCGACGTGCGCTACTACCTGGTCGCGATCCTGTTCATCCTGTTCGACCTGGAGATCGCGTTCCTCTTTCCGTGGGCGGTGGCGCTGCAACGAGATCGGCGCTGTCGGCTTCTGGTCGATGATGATCTTCCTCGCCATCCTGGTCGTGGGCTTCGTCTACGAGTGGATGAAGGGCGCGCTGGAGTGGGAATGAAGGCGCTAGCCATGAGCATCGAAGGCGTCCTCGAAGAAGGCTTCGTCACCACCACGCGTCGACAAGCTCATCAACTGGACGCGCACCGGGTCGCTGTGGCCGATGACCTTCGGCCTGGCCTGCTGCGCGGTCGAGATGATGCACGCCGGCGCGCGCGCGCTACGACCTCGACCGCTTCGGCATCGTGTTCCGCGCCGAGCCCGCGCCAGTCCGACGTGATGATCGTCGCCGGCACGCTGTGCAACAAGATGGCGCCGGCGCTGCGCAAGGTCTACGACCAGATGGCCGAGCCGCGCTGGGTGATCTCGATGGGCTCGTGCGCCAACGGCGGCGGCTACTACCACTACTCCTACTCGGTGGTGCGCGGCTGCGACCGCATCGTGCCGGTCGACGTCTACGTGCCGGGCTGCCCGCCGACCGCCGAGGCGCTGCTCTACGGCATCATGCAGCTGCAGAACAAGATCAAGCGCACCAACACCATCGCGCGCTGAACCGACGCTCGACGCGAAGCTCGAGACGCACTGCGAAGCGCGCTGCTCCGGCTCGGCGGCAAGATCGCTGAGCTCGACGGAGCGCTGGGCGAGCTCACGCTCGTGGTCGACGCCGACAGACTACCTCGCGACCGCGCGCTGGCTGCGCGACGACCCGCGAGCTGCAGCTTCGAGCAGCTGATCGACCTGTGCGGCGTGGACTACTCGGGCTACGGCGACGGCCGTGGGAAGGCACGCCGCTTCGCGGTCGTCGTCGCACCTGCTGTCGGTCACGCACAACTGGCGGCTGCGCGCTGCGCGTGTTCTGCGCCGGACGACGAGTTCCCGGTGGTCGACTCCGCTCATCGGCGTCTGGCCAGCGCCGAACTGGTTCGAGCGCGAGGCGTTCGACCTGTTCGGCATCATGTTCGACGGGCACCCGGACCTGCGCCGCATCCTCACCGACTACGGCTTCATCGGCCACCCGTTCCGCAAGGATTTCCCGCTCTCGGGCAACGTCGAGATGCGCTACGACCCGGAGCAGAAGCGCGTCATCTACCAGCCGGTGACCATCGAGCCGCGCGAGATCACGCCGCGCATCGTCCGCGAGGACGAACTACGGCGACCTGGGCAGCAAGCACTGACGCATGGCCGAGATCCGCAACTACACGCTGAACTTCGGCCCGCAGCACCCGGCGGCGCACGGCGTGCTGCGCCTGGTGCTCGAGCTCGACGGCGAGGTGATCCAGCGCGCCGATCCGCACATCGGCCTGCTGCACCGCGCGACCGAGAAGCTCGCCGAGCACAAGACCTACATCCAGTCGCTGCCGTACATGGACCGGCTCGACTACGTGTCGATGATGTGCAACGAGCACGCCTACGTGCATGGCGATCGAGAAGCTGCTCGGCGTCGAGGTGCCGATCCGCGCCCAGTACATCCGCGTGATGTTCGACGAGATCACGCGCATCCTGAATCACCTGCTGTGGCTCGGCGCGCACGGCCTCGACATCGGCGCGATGACGGTGTTCCTCTACTGCTTCCGCGAGCGCGAAGACCTGATGGACTGCTACGAGGCGGTGTCGGGCGCGCGCATGCACGCGGCGTACTACCGGCCCGGGCGGCGTCTACCGCGACCTGCCGGACACGATGCCGCAGTACCAGGCGCTCGACGATCCACAACGAGAGCGCGACGCGCGAGCTGAACGCGAACCGCCAGGGCTCGCTGCTCGACTTCATCGAGGACTTCACCAACCGCTTCCCGAAGTACGTCGACGAGTACGAGACGCTGCTCACCGACAACCGCATCTGGA
>ERZ1370068.665-contig-10609_pt1 | contig 16521 bp, 14 predicted proteins | sample MGYA00561227_ERZ1370068 | MGnify/ENA primary metagenome ERZ1370068 (study PRJEB38410, sample SAMEA6850437) | metagenome | study: Metagenomic assessment of the ecological functions of the soil: analysis of the soil microbiota associated with the...
TTGATACGTATTGCTGATGCATTTCGTGGAATCCGGCGGCCACGAGCTCGCAGCAGCGCCACCATCGCCTGCTCGGCGTCTTCACCCTCGGTCCGGATGCTGAATGCGACGAGCCGCATTCGGCGGCGAGCGTCATCATGCCGAGGATGCTCTTGCCGTTCACGACGGCGCCGTCTTTGCGCACCTCGACGCCGCACTTGAAACTTGTTCGCCGACCTTGACGAACTCCGCTCCCGGCCGGACGTGCATGCCGAGCGGGTTCACGATGCGCGCCTCACGCTCGATCACGGCCATATCCATCCGACGACCAGCGCCACGGCCGCGCAGCCCGATGCGCAGAGCGCAGTCCGTTCAGGAGGTCGCCCGCAGGCGCAGTAACGCGAGAACGCCACGGCGGCGACGATCGCGCAGTGCGAGCCGCGCCCATGAATCGAACGGCGCGGCGAGGTAGTGCGCCGTCAACCGGCAGGGCAAGCCCGACGGCGAGCGCCATCGCCGGACCCAGCACGGTCGTGGCCTTCTGCAGCACGGGATGGTGCAGCGCGACGCTGACGCGTGTCCCGTGGGTCCAGCCCGCCTTCAGCGCCCACCAGCGCAGCGCGACGTGGCCGATGTTGTAGACGAAGAGAAAGCGCCGCGACCGGCGATCCAGCCGGCGCCCAGCGCCACGGCCGCCAGCGTCAAGCGCGGAGAGGAACGGCAGCCATCCGGCCCACACCAACCGGTCGCCGAGCGGAGCCGAGCGGGCCGCAGAGCGCCTCGCGCAGCCGCTCGATCTGATCGGGCGCGGCGCCGTCGTGCTCGGCCCGCGCGGCGGCGCCGACGGCCAGACCCGACCAGGTAGGGATGCGCATTGAAGAAATGCGCGCCGCGCGCCACAGCGGGCCGGTACTTTCCGTCGCCGAGGTCGCGCAGCAGCGGCTCTTCCGCGACGCCGACGCCAACGCCGAGCATGCCGCTCGTAGTTGTACGAGCCCTGCACGGCGAACAGCGCGCAGCAGCGCGCGGGCGACGCCGCGCCTTTCACCGCAGCCATACCGCCATCAGCAGGCCGCCGCCCAAGCCGGCGGCGAACCACGCGAGATTCGGGCCCGCGTCCCACGAGCCGCAGCGTACCCGCGGCGCCGGCGGCGAGCGCCGCTCCCACCGTCGCGACCGCCAGCAGCACCGCGCCGCGCACCGACGAGCGCGCCGGCGAGCAGCGGCCGCGCGAGCCAGGCGAACACAGGCCCGATCGCCGTGACGAGCGCCGCGCGCACGGCGTCGCGCAGCAAGTCCGCCGACATGGAACGCGCATCAGCGCGCGCGGGTCGCCCGACTCGAGCCGCGTGGCGCCGCGTGTGCACGATCCTGCGAGTTCACGCGCCGCAGCACGATTGATCGCGAGGCCGCCGACCAGTCCCGTGACCAGTCCCACCAGCGCGCCGAGCCCGAGGCCGAGCACGCCGGCGGACGCATGCGCGGTCGCGACCGCCGCGATCGTCGCCGGGCCGTACTCGGGATAGCGCACGGCGCCGACGGGCAGGATGTCGTACTGCAACAGCTCGAACACCACGCCGAGCTTGAGCCCGGTCGGGATGTCCCCGAGGATCGCGCCCGCGATGGTCCCGGCGACGAGCGGGCGCGCGATCATCATCTGCGGCAGGCTCACGAGATCCACGCCGACGACGCGTGCCCCAGACGACGAGCGCGATCAGGACTTCGATGGGCAGGTTCATGTGAACTCGCCGACCGGCACCGCGCGCGCCGTGGGTACGTCCTGCGCCGTCACATCGACGCCGCGCGCCGCCAGCTGCGCGCAGCTTCGCCGCCTCATCGTCGGTCAGGTAGACGAAGCGCAGCCGCTCGGTGCGGCCGGTGCGGTGGTGCACGCCGCCGACGTTGAACCGCTGCACCTGCGGCGCGCGGCTCGGCGAGCGCCACGGCGGTATCGATGTCGCCGACGAGCAGGATGCCGACGCGCGAGTCCGCTTCCCAGCGCGGCACGAGCTCGCGCGCGGCCTGCGTCGACCGACGCGAAGATGCACCTCGATATTGTGGCGGCACGCCCATGCGGTAGAGGTCCTGCTCCCAGTCGCTGCTGCGCACCTCGTCATCGACCAGCACGATGAACGACACGTCGAGCGGCTGTCCCCACCCGACCACCACCTGCCCGTGAATCAGCCGGTCATCGATGCGGTACAGCGCGAGGCGTCATGCCGCGGTAACGCGGATGGCTTTGGCGCCGGCATCGACCGCGCGGCGCGCGGCTTCCGTCGGGCGAGACATCGCGGTGGAACACGAAGTCGAGCAGCATGGCGAGATTCACACCGGTGACGACCGCGATGTCGGCGCTGCCTGCTTGGCGTAGCGCGCCGAGCTGGTGAAGCACGAGCCGCCCGGGCAGATCGACGAACAGCACGGCCGGCCCTCGCCGACGGCCTCGCGCAGCCGCTGCGCGCAGCGCCTCGCGTGCCGCAGCCTTCGTTGGACACGGGCGTCAGCGCGTCGTCGATCCCGGTGATCGCCGTGACCGCGGCGACGAGCGCCTGGCGCAACCGCCGCGTGCGACACGATGACGCCGCGGAGCTCACTCATAGTCTTCCTCGAGATACTGCTGCAGCTCGCCCTTCTCCGCGCATGCGCCGGATCAGGCGCTCGTTGAACGCGTTGCGCCGAATCCACGCCGCTGTAGCGCAGCAGATGGTTCATCGCGACGACTTCGCAGATCACGGTGAGATTCTTGCCCGGATTGAGCGGCACCGTCACGAGCGGCAGCGCGCACGTCGAGCAGCTCGGTCTCTTGCTGGTCGAGGCCCGTGCGGTCGTACTCGCGCGGTGTTGTCCCAGTCCTCGAGCTGCACCACGACCTCGATGCGCTTCTGCTGGCGCACGGAGCGGATGCCGAACAGCGCATTGATGTCGATCAGACCCGACGCCGCGGATCTCCATGTAGTGCCGGGAGATCTCGTGGCCGCGGCCGATCAGCACGTCGTTGCCGCGGCGCGTGATGTGCACGACGTCGTCCGCGACCAGACGGTGCCCGCGCTCGACGAGATCGAGCACGCATTCGCTCTTGCCGATCCCGGAGCGGCCGCGAAACAGCAGCCCGACGCCGAACACGTCGGCCAGCGAGCCGTGCACGGTGGTGCGCGGCGCGAACGCGTCGTCCAGGAACGGCTTCAGCCGCCGGTAGAACTCCGCCGTCTTGAGCCGGGTGCGGATGACCGGAATGCCGCTGTCGCGCGCGACGAGCTCGAGCAGCTCCGCGGGCGCCTCCTGCCCCTTGGTGATGACGACGCACGGCAGGTCATAGGAGAAGAACGTCTCGATCGACCGTGCGCCGCGCCTCGGCGTCGAGCGACGCGAGATACGTGATCTCGGTCTCGCCCGAGGATGTGGATCCGGTCGGTGCCGACGAAAGCGCGCCGTGTACCCGGCGAGCACGAGGCCCGGGCTCGACGCCTCCGATGAGCGCATTTCGCGCTCGAGTCCGACCTCGCCGGTCAGCAGCTCGAGCTGCAGAGGATCGCCCTTGCGCGCCGAGCAGGTCGCGACCTTGAGCACGCGTCGCACCAGGGTCCTGCACGCAGCCGCTGACGCGCGCGGGCCGCGAGCGCGTGCTCCTTCTCGTCGAGCAGCTGCCGCTTCACGCGCGCGATCGCGCGGTCGAGCGCCGAGCGGCAGTCGGCGCCAGCGGACTTGGCGACGTGGACGCTGGCCGCGTGGCGTGTGCAACCTCGATCTCAACCTCCGCCTCACCGTGATCCTCGCTGAACGTGACCTGCGCGTGATGCGGGCGTCGCGCGAGCTTGGCGTCCACCTTCTCGACCAGCTCGCGCGCGTGCGCGCGCAGGTCATCATCGATCTCGGTATGACGGGCGGTGATCGTGATGCGCATGAGTCAGCTCTTCCTTCCTGTTCGGCAATAGTCCGCTGCGAGATGCGCCAGCGTCGCTCGCGCTGCTCGATCCCACGACAGCCCTTCCGCAAACTGCCGCGGCCGCCGCGGCCCAGGCGCTCGACGAGCGCGGCGATCGGCCGGCGAGCTCGACCATCCGGTCGCGCCAGTGCCGCGACATCGCCGTGCGGAACCAGATACCCAGTCATCGCCATCGCGCACCGACTCGCGCAGGCCGGACTGTCCGAGGCGAGCGCGGGCGTGCCGCACGCGGCCGCTTCGACGTTCGTGATTCCCCATCCTTCCTTGGGACTCGGGAACACCACCGCCCACGCGCGCGCGCAACAGGCGCTCGCTTGTCCTCTTCCGAGCACGAAGCCGAGGAACCGCACCGCATCCGCCGAGGCCGCAGCGCCTCGACGATCGCTCGAGTCGGGGCCGGTCGTCGCCCTGCCCGCAGATGTCGAGCGTGAGGTCGGCGCGCACCTGCCGTGCCGCCGCCAGCGCCCGCAGCGCGATACTCCACTCCTTTATAACGCTTCAATCGGCCCAGGTACAAGAAACGTCGGGCGGGCGGCGCGCGGCGTGGCAGGATCGGGACGATACGTACGCGGCATCCACACCCGGATGAATGACGACGACACGCTCCCGCGGACACGCCCCGCGCAGACGAGGTCGTCCCGCGTGCTCTCGGAAATCGCATGAAATGCGGCGCCGCCGATAACACGAACGGAATCGGCAGCTCGGCAGCCCAGACGACCGTCGCCAGCGGCCAGGCTCGCTTCGCGTGAAGGCCGTGGTGCCGAACAGGTGCGGCACGATCGGCGCACGAACGGCAGACGCCGTGAGCGTCGGCAGAGATACAGCGGCACCTTGTTGATGTCCTCCACGCACGATGTCGTACGACTCTCCTCGTAACGCGCGCCGCACGGCGGCCGCGGCGCGCCAGCGCGAAGCTGTGCCGGCCGCCGTACGCGCCGGACGCTGCATGCCGTCGACCACGGCCGCGTGGCGCGCAGCCCGGCCATCCGCTGGCGATCAGGTCGACCGTCGTGACCCGCGGCCAGCCAGCGCGATCCGCCCAAACAGCTCGTGCAGGTGGATCTCGGCGCCGCCGGCCTGCGGATTCTCCCGGTCGTTCCAGTTGACGAGCAGGATCCTCACAAGCGCGCCGGTCTCGCGCGCGACGGCATCGAGGACGCCGTTGATGAACCCGGGCGCGCGGGCGCCGGCAAACCAGTGCGCGAGCTTCACCGCTTCATCGATCACCACGCGCGAGGGCGTGGACGCCTCGTCCAGCTCCGGCGAGCGCGAGCCGCAGGATGTTGCGCTCCGACGACGCCCACCCGCTCGAGCCGCCAATGCTCGCGCCGCGTCCGTGATGCGACGGTCGAAGTCGGGCCGGCCGGCGATCGCCTTAGCGCCGCCAGGTCGGCGCCACGATCGGGCAGCGCGCGGGCGCGGCCGTAGATCACCGGCGACGCGCGCGACGACGGCCCCGATGCGAGGGCCGGCCGGACAGCTCCCACGCGTACAGCAGCTGGAGGCGCGCGCGCGCGCCTTAGTCTCGGGGCGCTGCACCGGGTCAGCTCGGCCAGCACCTCGGCGGTCTGCGAGCGCCGCCTGCACCGCCTCGGCAGCCCTTTGCGACCCCCGCGCCAGCGCCTGCGCCTGCTCAGCGTCTCCGTCGTCAGCACGCCGAATCCCACCGGCAATGCGATGCGCCAGCGCGACGTTGCGCCAGCCCTCGCGCCGCTTCACCGGCGACGTACTCGAAATGCGGCGTCTCGCCGCGGATCACGCAGCCGAGCGCCACGATCGCGTCATAGCGGCTCGCTCAGCGGCCGCCGCCTCGGCGACGACGGGCAGCTCGAACGCGCCCGGGCACCCAGATGACGTCGATCCGGGCGTCCGGCGACCGCCTGCTCGCGCAGGCACGTCGCGCGCGCCTTCGGAGCAGTCTGGTGGTGATGTGCTTCGTGAAAGCGGCTGACGACGATCGCCACGCGCCGCTGGCGGGTGGACGTGCGCGCGGCGGCGGTGCACGGATGTCGGCCACGGTCAGTGAGTCAGCAGGTGGCCGAGCTTGTCCCGCTTGACGTCGAGGTACGGCGCGGTTCTCGTCGGAGGCGCGCGGGCACGATCGGCAGACCGCTCCACGATCTCGAGCCCGTATCCCTCGAGACCGATCAGCTTCATCGGGATTGTTGGTCAGCACGCGGATGGACGAGAGCCCGAGATCGAGCAGGATCTGCGCGCCGATGCCGTAGTTGCGGAGGTCGGGCTTGAAGCCGAGCTGCTCGTTCGCCTCGACCGTGTCGTGGCCCTGCGTCCTGCAGCTCGTAGGCCTTGAGCTTGTTGAGCAGGCCGATGCCGCGCCCTTCCTGGTCGAGATAGACCACGACGCCGCGGCCCTCCTGCGCGATCATGTCGCATGGCGCTGTGCAGCTGCCAGCCGCAGTCGCAGCGCGCCGAGCCGAACACGTCGCCGGTGAGGCACTTGGAGTGCATCCGCACGAGCACGCGCTGGCTTACCGTGCGACGTCGCCGTACACCAGCGCGATGTGCTCGGCGTCGATCCACGTCGTTGCTGGTAGCCGATGATGCGGAACTCGCCGAACGGCGTCGGCAGCCGCGCCTCGCGCGACGCGGTGCACCAGCCGCTCGTGTCGTCAGCCGGTACGCGACGAGCTGCGCGACCGTGATGAACGTGAGCCCGTGCTGCGCGGCGAACTGCTCGAGCTCGGGCCGCCGCGCCATCGTGCCGTCGGCATTCAGGATCTCGCAGATCACGCCGGCGGGATACAGTCCCGGCGAGCCGGGCGAGATCCATGCTCGCCTCGGTCTGGCCGACCCGCTGCAGCACGCCGCCGGGCCGCGCGCGCAGCGGGAACACGTGCCCGGGGCGCCGCAGGTCGCTCGGGACCGTGGCGGGATCGATCGCGACGCGGATCGTCGCCGCGCGGTCGGCCGCCGAGATCCCGGTCGTGACGCCGAAGCGCGCGCGCGGCGTCGATGCTGACCGTGAACGCCGTCTCGTGCGCCTCGGTGTTGTGCTCGGTCATCTGCGGCAGGCCCAGCGCCTGGCAGCGCTCGGGCATGAGCGGCATGCAGATGAGCCCGCGCCCGTGCGTCGCCATGAAGTTGATCATCTCGGCGGTGACCTGTTCGGCCGCGCCGACCAGATCGCCCTCGTTCTCGCGCCGCTCGTCATCGGCCACGATGACGAGCTTTCCGGCGCGGATATCCGCGATCGCCTGTTCTACCGCTCGCTGAACGACATAGCTGCCTCACGTACTTTCCCAGAACGTCCGCTTCGACATGCACGCGATCGCCTTCGCCTTGAGCGTGCCCGAGCGTCGTGTGCTCGCGCGTGAACGGCACCAGCGACACCTGCACCACGTCCGGCGCCGGGCAGCGCGTTCACCGTCAGGCTCACGCCGTCGACCGTGATCGCACCGTGTAACACCGTCGTCTCTGCGACCTCGTCCGGCACGCGAATATCGAGGAGCAACGCGTCGTCCGCTTCACCAACTCGCTCGACGCTGCCGACACCGTCCACATGACCTTGCACGAAGTGGCCGCCCAGCCGGTCGCGCCGCGCGCAGCGCGCGCTCCAGATTGACCACGCGCGCCTTTGCGCCATACTCACCGATCAACGTCCGACCGAGCGTCGTCTCGACGGCGTGGACTGTAAACCCGCCCTTCACCACTCGCTCGACCGTCAGGCAGGCGCCGTTCACGGCGATGCTCTCGCCTTTTTCACGCCCTTGTACGGACGCGTTGATACGCAGTTCCACGCCTTCTTTCACGTCTCCGCGTCGCCTTTTTCCGCCTGTTTCCGCCGTCTTCACGCCGTTTTCACGTCTTGGATCCCGCCAACGGCGATCAACGATTCCGGTAAACATAGCTGTCTGTCCAAGAACCAATAATGTATCAGTGCCCAGCGCGCGGCGCTCCACCGACGACCCAGCGCGGCGCATCCGGCGAGCGGATAGGCGGGAATGCCCGGAAAGGCCGGAACGGCGCCCTCTCCGAGCCACACCGGCGCCTGCACCCAGTAGAGCCGGTCGACGAGCCCCTCGGCGAGCAGCGCGCGTGCCGAGCGCGCCTCCTCCCTCACACAACAACGACTGGATCCCGGCCTAGCCGCAGCTGCGCGAACGCCTGCGCCAGCGTGTTGGGGCGGAACACCCGCACGCCGTTGTGCTTCGAGCACGGACACGTTCGGCGCCGGCGCCTCCGGCGAGCGCGACGACCCAGGTCGGCACTTCGCGCGCGGTCTGCACGAGCGACACGCCGAGGTTGAGCATCGCGCGCCGATCGAACACGATGCGGACCGGCGGCCGGCGCGGCGATCACCGGCCGCGCGCCGTGAGCTGGGGATTGTCCGTCGAGTGCGGTGGTGCCGCCGACGCGCGATCGCGTCGAACCCGGCGCGCAGCCAGTGGACGTACTCGCGCGCCTCGGCTCCCGACACCCAGTGCGAGCTGCCGGCCGCGTCGGCGATGCGGCCATCGATGGATGTCGCGAGCTTGAGGGCGACGAACGGCCGGTCGTCTGCGGTGCGGCGAGAACAGAAACGGCGCGTTCAGCGCCGCCGCTTCCTCGGCGAGCAGACCCGACGCTGCGTCTCGACTCCGGCGCGCTGCAGAATCGTCGACGCCGCCCCGCGCGTCGGGATCGGGATCGCGCACGGCGGCGACCACGCGACGCAACGCCGGCCGCGCGGATCGCGTCGGTGCACGGCGGCGTCTTGCCGTGATGCGCGCACGGCTCGAGGTTGACCACGAGGGTCGCCCCGCGCGGCTTGTCGCCCGCTGCCGTGATGCGCGACGACCTCCGCGTGCGGCCCGCCCGTACTCGGCGTGCCAGCCTTCGCCGACCGACGTCGTCGCCGCGGAGCAGCGACCGCGCCGACCATCGGATTCGGGCGACACGCCCCCACCCCCGCCAGCGCCAGCTCGAGCGCGCGGCGCATCGCCACCGCATCGCGCTCGTTATCTGTCTTCAAAGCGTACCAGCGGACGCGTGGGGCTTGCGGCTGGCGGCGCGACATCTCGCCGATGAGTCGCGCGGCGCACGTGCGCCCGCTCTGCCGCGCGCACGGCCGCCTCGACGCTCGTCGCGCGCCACGTCACCGCGATCATGCCGATCCCGAGATTGAACACGCGGCGCATTTCGTCGCGACCGACACGCCCCGGCCCGCATCAGCACGCCGGAACAGCGATCGGCCACGGCCAGCCGCCGCATCCACCACCGCTTCCGTGCCCGGCGGGAGCACGCGGATCAGGTTGCCGGCGAATGCCGCCGCCGGTGATGTGCGCCAGCGCGTGGATGCACGGTCGAGGACGGGCGTCAGCGTCGCGGCGTAGCTGCGATGGACGGCGAGCAGCACCTGCGCCACCGTTTGGCCGATCTCGGGAAACGGATCGTCGACGCTCGAGCTGCAGCGTGCTCGAACACGATCTTGCCGGGCGAGCGTGTAGCCGTTGGTGTGCAGGCCGGTCGACGCGATAGCCGATCAGCTGCATCGCCGGGCGCCACGCGGTCGCCGTGCAGCGGCCTGCGTTCTTCGACCACACCCGACGATCGTCCCGGCCAGATCGTAGTGCCCCGGCTCGATACAGATCGGGCAGCTGCGCCGTCTCGCCGCCCGCCAGCGTCATCTCGTGCGCCCGGCAGGCCCGCGCGACGCCCGTGACACGATTCGCCGCCGCAACCTCGGGATCGAGATTCCCGGTCAGCGATGTAGTCGAGGAAAGCGAGCGGCCGTCGCGCCGTGCACGAGGATGTCGTTGACGCAGTGATTGACGAGATCCTCGCCGACGGTGTCGTGCACGCCGGCGCCGCGGCGACGAGCACCTTGGTGCCCACGCCGTCGGTCGACATCACGAGCACCGGCTCCTTGTAGCCGTCGGGCATGCGCACCATGCCGCCGAAGCGCACCGACCTGCCCGCGCGCGAGCGCAGTGCGGGTGCCGCGCGACCAGCTCGGCGATGCGGCGCTTGGCCTCCTCGGCCGTGTCGAGGCTGACGCCCGGCCGTCGGCGTATTGGCTCATTCTTCGCCATCCAGCGAAAAGTGGACGAGGTCACGAAAGGCCTTGCACCCGGCCGCGCACTTCCTGCAGGGTGACGCTGCTCGAAGCGCTGCACGCCGAACGCCTCGACGGCGAGCGACCCCATGGCCGAACCGTAGACCATCGCGCGCCGGAGGTTGGGGAATCGAAGATCGTCCCGTCCGGGCCGACGTAGCGCCATGAAGCCACCCGGCGAACGCATCGCCCGCGCCGGTGGGATCGAAGACCTCCTGCAGCGGATAGGCGGGCACCTTGAAGGTCGTGTCTGGGATCGACGAGCAACGCGCCGTGATCGCCCTGCTTGATCACGACCATCTTCGGACCGCGGCCGAGAATCCAGTGCGCCGCGCGATAGATGTTCCAGTCGCCCGACAGCTCGCGCGCCTCCGGAGTCGTTGACCATCAGAATGTCGATGTGGCGCAGCAGCTCGAGCAGGAGGTCGCTGCTTGCGCCTGGATCCAGTAGTTCATCGTGTCGCAGGCGACGAGCGTCGGATCGCTTCACCTGGTCGAGCACGCTGAGCTGCAGCTCCGGATCGATGTTGCCGAGGAAGACGATAGCTTGGCGTCGCGGAACTTCTCGCGGAATGCTGCGGCCGGAAGTCGGCGAAGACGCCGAGCCGCGTCTCCAGCGTCTCGCGGCTCGTTGAGATCGTAGGAGTAGCGTGCGCTTCCAGCCGGAACGACTCGCCGTGCTGCCGCTCCACGCCGGCCAAATCGACGCCCCGGGCTTCGAGCGCGGTCAGGTGCGACCTCAGCGGATAGTCGCTGCCCGACGACGCCGACCACCTGCACCGGGTGCAGGATTGCGCCGGCGGCCATGGAGAAGAACACGGCGGAGCCGCCAGGCGCGTCGGCGGTCTCGCCGAACGGCGTCGATCACCGAGTCGAGCGCGATCGAGCCCACCACGAGCAGGCTCACGGCCACATCCGGTCCGGGGCGCGGATCCCGAGAAGCGCGAGCCCGTTGGCCAGCACCTGGCGCACCGCGCGCGCGAGCACGAGCGCGCGCCGCCTCCTCCGGGCTCGCCCAGCACGCCGGTACTTGTGATACCACGCGTGCGCGATCCGGGCCAGTCCCTCGAGATAACCTGTGATGCGGTGCGGCTCGTAGGTCGCGGCGGCCGCGCGCCGACGACCCGGGAAACGCCGCGAGCTCCTTGAGCAGCTCGAGCTCTTCGGGCTGCGTCGAGCAGGCGAAGATCGATGCCCGCCGACGCCGACGGTCTCCGGGCGTCCGCGCGGCGACGCGGAAGATGCCGCTCATCCGCGCGTGCGCCATCTGCACGTAGAACACCGGGTTCTCGTCGGTCTGGCTCGTCGCCAGGTCCACGTCGAAGACGAACTGGCGAGTCGCCGCGCGCATGAGAAAGAAGTAGCGCGCCGCGTCGACGCCGGTCTCCTCGAACAGGTCGCGCAGCGTGACGAAGTCGCCGCTGCGCTTCGAGAAGCGTCACCTCGGCTCCGCCCCGCATCACGCGCACGAGCTGCACCAGCTCGACGTGGAAAAATCCTGCCGGTAGCCCGAGCGCCTGCAGCGCGGCGCGCATGCGCGGGCATGTAGCCGTGGTGGTCCGGCGCCCCAGACGTCGATGGCTCGGACGAAGCCGCGCTCGTGCTTGTCGCGGTGATAGGCGATGTCGGGCACGAGGTAGGTGAATGTGCCGTCGCTCTTGCTGCAGCACCCGGTCCTTGTCGTCACCGAGCGCCGTCGTCCGGAGCCAGAGGGCGCCCTCGGCGTTGAACGTGTGGCCCTCGCGCGGCAAGCTCCGCGAGCGCGCGCGTCGATCAGCCCGTCGCTCGTAGATCGACGATTCGGTAGCGACGACGTCGAACCGCACGCCGAACTGCCGCCAGGTCGTGCGTCCTGCTCCGCCCGCTGCGAGCGTACGCCGATCTCGCGGGAGCGACGAACCCCCTCGGCCTCCGGGAGGTCGGCGAAGCCGCTTCCTTCCTTCTTCAAGACCTCGCTGCGCCAGCTCGGTGAGGTACTCGCCGTGATAGCCGCCTTCGGGGATCGTCGCTTCCCGGCCCGGCCGGCCTGTTGCTACCCTCGCCCACACCGATTGCGCCAGCTTGTCGATCTGGGTGCCGGCGTCGTTGACGTAGAACTCGCGGGTGACCGCGCCATCCGGTCCACTCGAGCAGCGCCGCAATGCCATCACCCAAGCGCGGCGCCGCGCCCGTGGCCAACATGCAGCGGGCCGTGTCGGGTTGGCGGAGACGAACTCGACGTTCACCTTCTGCTGCTTGCCCACCGTCACTCCGGCCGTAGTCCGTTGCCGGCCGCGATGATCGCCGGCAGGACTGCGACCACCTCGTCGCCGGCCAGGAAGAAGTTGATGAACCCGGGTCCCGCGATCTCCATTTTCGTCACGAGTCCCGAGGGCAGCGTCGAGGTTCGCGATCAGGCGCTTCCGCGATGGCGCGCGGCTTTTCGCCGAGCGTCTTGGCGAGCGCCAGCGCGAGATGGTGGCGAGATCGCCGTGGGTCGGATCGCGCGGACGCTCGAGCGCGACCTCGACATCGGACGCGCCCAATCGTGACGCTGCTTGCGCCAGCGCCGCACTGGATCGTCTCGTGTGCCGTCACTTGTCGGAGCTGGAGTCTTTCTTTTTTGGCTTCGAGTCGGTGGGCGTCTCGGCTTTTCCGGCTTTGTCGGCTTTCTCCGCCGTATGGTCCGCCTTTTCCGATGTTCCCGCGGGCCGTTTGTAATCGGTCGCGTAGAACCCGGAGCCCTTGAAGATGAGTCCTGCCCCGCCCGAAATCTGCCGTTCCGCCCGCTTGCCGCAGATGGGGCATTTCGCGTGGCGCTGGCTCGTGATGCGGGAGAATTTTTTTCAAAGAGGTGCCCCTTGGGGCATTTGTATTCATAGGTTGGCATCGGCTCCGAATCTAAGCGAGAAAAGCGCGGACATGCACTACTAGACGCACAGACGCGCCGCGGGCAACAGGATTCGGTCAACGGGCGGTTTATCCCGTTCACTCCGGCCTGTTTACCGCGGCGCGTCTCGCTGCGTCTAGCTTTAGCATGTCGCTTGTTTTTCCCTATGCAGTGCAGTGCCTCCAGACGGGCAGCGCATCACCTGCGCCGCGACCACATCGGGCGGCTGGAGCTCGGGTCTGACCCAGCGTTTGCGCTTGATATCGAAAACATCCGGGAGTCCCATGATGCAGACGCCCGAATGAATGCAGAATATCAGGGTCGAACGTGACGGTGATCTCGTCCGCTTCATACGTCTGTCTGCGCTTGGGCATGGTCTCGCCTAAGCTCGGGAGGACCGGCAGCACGACGTGCGACGGGTATTTCGTCGACCGCCAGATCCGGTGGGTTCGTACCTTATAGTCCGCCGGCGCCGCCGTGAAAATGTTCGGCACGAATGTCTGCGGGTTCCGGTCGTACGAGTGGAAACCAGGTGCTCTGCACCTGCACCATGATACGATGGCCCCGCTGAAAGCGGTGCGTCTGCGTGCGGAATCTGGACGGTGTATTCCGCGACCTGGTTCGCGGCGATCGGCTGCCGGCCGCTCGTAGCTCTGGCGGTAACGGCCGCGCATGATCTCGCCCGCGACCATCAGTTGATAGCCGCCCATGCGCCGGTCGCCTTCCGCGGTGTCGGGATAGACGTCGATGAGCTTCACGACCCAGTCGGCGTCGGTCCCGGTCGTCGATGCGAACAGCTTCGCGCTCAGCGCGCCGGCGATGACGACGTCCTCCGTCAGCGGCTCCGTGCTCCACGTCAGCACGTCCGGCCGTCCCTTCAGCAAATCGCTGATCCATCAGCCTGCCACTGGTTCCACTGCGATCCGCGCGAGTAGGTGACTTCTATGGGCCGGGGACGATACGGCACCGGATGCGCCGGGTCGGACACGTACGACAGTCGTATGCTCCCGTCGCTGCGCCACCCGGCGCGTTGAAGCGTAATCGCCCATTGGCCTGGAAGTAGAAGATTCACTGGGCGTCATGCTCTTCGGTGGCCAGGCGTCGAAACGCCGCCAGCGAGTTCGACCCTCCTTCAAACACGAGCGCTTCGGGGAGATCGAGCGGACCACGATCCTTCAGATAGAAGGCGAAGAACGGCGCCTCGACTTTCGCGCCGGTACCGAACGCCGGTCGAATCGCCAAATTGCACGCGCGACAGGCTGAAACGGGTCCATACCAGCCGCCGTGATTCCACGGACCCATGACGATTCGATTCAGGTTCTTGCCTGACGCCGTGTCGAATTTTTTCAAACGCGGCGTAGGTCGCGAGGCGGGCCAAAGATGTCTTCCCGTGGTCGTACCAGCCCCCACGGTCAGCACTGGCGACCGGCGTCGCCGTGAATGCGCCGTTCCGTGGCGCGCGATTGCCGGTACTGGTCGTAGCTCGGATGCGCGATTCGAACGCGTCCCACGAGGTCCCCGAGCGGCCCAGGAGGCGCGGGATGTTGGAAAGCACGCCCATGCGCCGGTACCAGTCGTACATGTCGTTTCATCCCGACGTCAGAAGTCACCGACTTCCATGCCGTAAGGTGTACTCTTGACGCCAGCAACTCTGTCGGAATGCCCCCCTGATGGAAGAAGTCATCACCCATCCACGTGTCCGTCATCGGGGCCTGCGGAGACGCGGCGCGCATCGCGGGATGCCCAGAACGGCCCCTGCGTCGTCGCGAGCCACCCCGGGTAGGAGATGCCGAGGCCACCCACCCGTCACATCGTTGTTCGCGACGCGTTGTGGATCAGCCAGTCGACGGCGTCGTAGGTGTCGCTGGCTGCTCGAATCCCGTTGTATCGCCCGGCGCGCGCAGCGGACGGTTCATCAGATACTCGCCCTGCGACTTGCCCCGGCCGCGGATTGTCTTGAAAGACCGAAGAGATACTGTACCCGTCCGCGGCGAGAAATCGATACGCTCCCGGAAACCGGCTCGCGAGACCCCTCCGGCACCGTACGGTATGTGCGCACCATGAGGATCGGCAGCGGCGGACCGCTCCTGCGTAGCCGCGGTGTGTGACGGCGGACGTCGCGTGTTCAGCCGCACCCCGTCGCTGGAGCGGCACCATCTCCGTGCGCTCGACCCACGCGGAATCCGGTTGCCGGTGTCTGAGCGGCCCGCTGATGTGGCGAGCAGCAGCGTGACGGCGAGCAAACGTAATAGGCGCATGGAGCCTCAGTGACGCTTGAAGTACTGAACGGCGCGCTCAAGCGCTTCTCGGCAGCCGCACGACTCGAAGACGATGCCGAGGTTACGGCGCTTGCCCGCGTACGCGGGTGCGTCTTTCTCGAAGCTCACAGGCGGTATTTGCCGGTTCCGCGGTTGCGAGTCATGCCTGAGAGAAATGAACGCTACTCCAGTCAGGACTACGGCCTGCAAGAAAGGCCTTGAGGTGAGACCGCGCGAGCCTGGCGGCTGATGCGGGCGCGTTCGGCAAAATCGTCGATCGCTTCCGATCCGGCATCCATGTCGCGCAGACCGCGCGCCGCAGAGCTGCACTCAGGTCTTGGCGCGGGCCTGCAGAAGCACACCTAGCGCTGCCACGAACAGGGGGTAGGAAGAGCGCCAAATATCGCCAGCGGGGGGATGCCCCGCCGGCGATCATCAGACTGCGGCTATGACACTTTGATTCAAACGCGGCGAGGCCAAAGCCCAGTCGCCGCTTCCGCCCACGCGCGAGGCCGATGTTGGCAGCGCGTGTCGACACCGCTCAGCGCATCTGCGAAGAACGCGCCGTTGGAGGGGAAGCCGCGGGCGGTCCACGGCCGCCGCGCGGTGCGGCCTTGAGCGCCAGGAGCCCTCGGACAATGAAGAACGCGCGCCCAGGGAGTCGAAGAACACGGTGAGCGACTACGCTGAAGTCGCCCGTGGGCATGCGGAGTCTCCGCGCACCAACCCGATGGCGATGATGACCACGCCCCAGAAGATGCTCTTCATGACCCCTGCTCCCTGGTTCCAGGGCTACCGACCGTAGCAAACCTTCTGAATCCAAGCGGTAAAGGACCCTGTCACGGGCCCGCGCAACCCGCAGCTCCATCCATTTCCACCTCGCGCGCCTCGATCACGCGCCGCACCTGCCGCTCCCCGCTGGGTGCAGCGCCAGCGCCGCCGGTTTGACTTCAGAAATACGACCAGCGCTGCTGCGCCCGCCGCGGGGCCATCCGAACACCACGTGGATCCACGGGACTACCCAGAAAACGCGCGTCCTTGGGATTGAAACCAGGACTCCGGCAGATGGGGCACGGGCTGCTCGTTGCACCTTCTTGTAAGAAGCCTGCTGTGACGGCGAGGGCTGCGCTGCACGGCGTTTTCACGGATGGCGGCGGTGTACCGCAGTTTGCAGATCCACAAAATAGAGCCACGCCACCTACAATCCCGATCGCCATTCCGAGCACCAGATCAGAATCGACTGGATACCACGCTCGCCTCCCGACGATGGGGGCCTAGCCGCGCGAGGTGGTCGGGGAGTGCACTTCCCTCCACTGCTGCAGACGCGGCTGGACCTTTGCCGCCGGGGCACGCACTGACGTCCCGGCCAGGAGCAGGAGGAAGAGGAGCACCGTCGCCCGAACTGCCGTATGCGTGG
>ERZ1370068.8202-contig-7075_pt1 | contig 16513 bp, 21 predicted proteins | sample MGYA00561227_ERZ1370068 | MGnify/ENA primary metagenome ERZ1370068 (study PRJEB38410, sample SAMEA6850437) | metagenome | study: Metagenomic assessment of the ecological functions of the soil: analysis of the soil microbiota associated with the...
GCGCGCGCGACGCCGATCTATCAGTCCGCTTCGTTCGTCTTTCCCGACACCGATCACGCGGCGGCGCTGTTCAACATGGAGCGCGCCGGCTACGTCTATTCGCGCATCGTCCAATCCGACCTGCGCGGTGCTCGAGGAGCGCATCGCCGCGCTCGAAGGCGGCGTCGGCGCGATCGCGGCGGCCAGCGGCCAGGCGGCGCTGCATCTTGCCATCGTGACCCTGCTGGGCGCAGGCTCGCACATCGTCGCGTCGCGCGCGCTGTACGGCGGCTCGCACAATCTGCTCGACTACACGCTGCCGCGCTTCGGCATCGCGACGACGTTCGTCGATCCGCGCGACGTCGACGCGTGGCGTGCGGCGATCCGTCCCGAAACGCGGCTGCTGTTCGGCGAGACGCTCGGCAACCCCGGGCTCGACGTGCTCGACATGCCGCGCATCGCGGCGCTGGCGCACGATCACGGGCTGCCGCTGCTGGTCGATTCGACGTTCACGACGCCCTATCTGATGCGGCCGTTCGAGCACGGCGCGGACCTGGTCTACCACTCGGCGACCAAGTTCCTGTCCGGTCATGGTGTCGTGATCGGCGGCCTGCTGGTCGACAGCGGGCGGTTCGACTGGGACAGGCCGGGTGTCAGCGCCGGCAAGTTCCCGACGCTGACCGAGCCTTACGCGGGCTTTCACGACATGGTGTTCACCGAGGAATCGACGACGGCGGCGTTCCTGCTGCGCGCGCGGCGCGAGGGCATTCGCGATTTCGGCGCTTGCATGGCGCCGATGACCGCGTTCCAGATCCTGCAGGGGATCGAGACGCTTGCCGTTGCGCATGGCAGCGCCATGTCGACAACACGCGGCGGATCGTCGCGTTCCTGGCGGCGCATCCGCTGGTCGAGATCGGTCGCGCTACCCCGAGCTGCCCGGCCATCCCGATCACGCGCTCGCGCAGCGCTGCTGCCGCGCGGCTGCGGCGCGGTATTCAGCTTTGCCATTCGCGGCAGCCGCGAGCAGGGACGCAAATTCATCGAGTCGCTGAAGCTGTTCTCGCATCTCGCCAACGTCGGCGACGCCAAGTCGCTGGTCATCCATCCGGCGAGCACGACGCACTTCCGGATGGCGGCCGCGGACCTCGAGGCGCGCCGGCATCACCGAAGGCACGATCCGGCTGTCGGTCGGGCTCGAGGATCCGGACGACCTGATCGAGGACCTGTCGCGCGCGCTCCACGCCGCCGGCAAGGCCTGAAGTCGCGCCTGATTCGATCACGTCGCCCTGCAAAGTCGTGTACGTCACCGTCGAGGGCGATCCCGTCTATGTCTATACCGGCGCGCGCGCGTTCGATCGCGCGCGGCCGACGATCGTGTTCGTGCACGGCGCGGCGAACGACCACAGCGTCTGGGGATTGCAGGCGCGGTATTTCGCCCATCACGGCAATAATGCGCTCGCCATCGATTTGCCCGCGCATGGCAAAAGCGGCGGCAGCGCCAGGACGTCGATCGGGTCGATCGCCGACTGGCTGACCACGTTGCTCGATGCGCTGGGCGTCGATCGCGCGGTGCTGGTGGGGCACAGCATGGGCGCCTTGGCGGCGCTCGACATGACGGCGCGCCATCCGGAGCGCGTGCGCGCGCTCGCGCTGCTCGGCCCGGCCGCGCCGATGCTGGTCAGCGACGTTCTGCTCGACGCGGCGCAGGCCGACGACCATCCTGGCCTACGAGCTTATGACCGGCTGGACCTTCTCCGCGACCAGCCATCTCGGCGGCAACCGGCAGCCCGGCATCTGGATGACCAACGTTGCGCTGCGCTTGTTGGAGCGCTCGCGACCCGGCGTGTTGCATGCCGATCTGCGGCCTGCCATCGCTACGCCGACGGGCTCGCCGCCGCGAAGACGATCCGTTGTCCGGTGCTGCTGGTGTTCGGCCAGCGCGACCTGATGGTCCCGCCGAAGAACGCGCGACCGCTGCGGGATGCGCTGGCGAGCCAAGCGGGTCGTGCACGATTCCGGAATGCGGCCACAGCATGATGGCCGAAGCGCCCGACGTCGTGCTCGATGCGCTGCGTGAATTTATCGCAAGCCTGTCGTGAGGCTTACGCTGTCGCGCCCACTTGATCGAGCAGCCGATGCTGCGGCGTCTGCTGCGCCGGCCCGCGGCCGGTGCGCGCCACCTGCAGCATCGCCTCGAAGAGCTCGCGCGGCGCGTCGGGCTTCGGACGCCCGGCCGGCGTCGTCGAGCCGGCCGCGATACTGCAATTCGAGCTCGGCGTTGAACCCGAAGAAATCGGGCGTGCAGATCGCGCCGTACGCTTCGCCACCGACTGCGTCTCGTCCCACAGATAGGAAACGGGAAGCGCATCCGCGTCGGCGCAGCGCCTTCATGTTGTCGAACGAGTCCTCCGGATAGTCGGCCGCGTCGTTGCTGCAGATCGCCACGCTGCCGATGCCATGGCTGGCGAAGCTCGCCGGCGTCGCGCACCGAGCTTGTCCAGCACCGCCTTGACATACGGGCAGTGGTTGCAGATGAACATGACCAGCAGTCCGTTGTCGCCGCGCACCGAGTCGCGGCGATATCGTTTGCCGTCGGTGCCGACGAGAGCTCGAAGTCGGGCGCAGCCCAACCGAAGTTGCATACCGGTGGCGCGGCTGCCCATGCCGGTTCTCCTGTCCAATGCTGTGGCAAAATGCTAGCACATGCGAGGCAACTTCAGTTGTGACCACGACGCCGCGCTTCCATTGCCCGCTGCCGTTGGCCGAGGGCGCCGAGATCGCGCTCCCCGATGCCGCCGCGCATCATGCGGCGCGCGTGCTGCGCCTCGCCGCGGGCGACGCCGTCACGCTGCTCGACGGCGATGACGGGGAATTCGACGCGCGCATTCTGCGTATCGAGCCGCGCGGCGTGCACGTGCGGATCGAAGCGGCGCATGCGGCCGACCGCGAATCGCCGCTGGCGGTGACCCTGGTACAGGGACTCGCCGCCGCCGATCGGATGGATTACGCGATCCAGAAGGCGGTCGAGCTCGGCGTGCAATCGATTCAGCCGGTCACGATGGCGCGCAGCGTCGCCCGGCTGGACGAGAGGCGCGCGGCCAAGCGGGCTTTGCACTGGCGACAGGTCACCATCGCCGCCTGCGAGCAATGCGGCCGCAACCAGCTCCCCCGCTTGCACCCGCTGGTCGGCTTCGACGCATGGCTCGGTGCATCGTCGGAGGCACCTTTGCGGCTGCTGCTCGCACCGGATGGCGACATCACGCTCGGCAGTCTGGCGGCGCCCGACGGCCCGGTCGAAATCCTGGTCGGTCCCGAGGGCGGCCTGACGCCGGAAGAAAACCGCTGCCGCACTCCGCCGTGGTTTTCGCGCGGTGCGGCTGGGACCGCGGATTCTGCGCACCGATACCGCGGGACCTGCGGTGCTCGCGGCGCTCAACGCGCAATGGGGCGACTGGCGCTAGTGGGCTGTTGCGCAAATTCGCCCGGCGGCTCGCGACGGCCTTGGCTAGCCGATGAGTCGGCCAATGAGCCGCCATTGACCGGCCGCACCGTACGGTCGATGAGCGCAATCCCTTGCCGATGTTGGTCGCTGCGTGTGCTGGACCCGACGTGATGGTCGCCGGACGCCGATCCGATACGCGCGGCCTTCGTTGTTCTGGGCGAGGGTGGTTCGTCTATCGTTCGAGTGATCACGACCGATCCTGCCTGTCCGTCGGTCGACGTCGACGGACAGGAGGCTGGCGACGACGATCCGGGCGGTGCCCGAGACGATGCCGCTGCGCCCGACGAAGGGTCCGCCGGCCGAATCGAAGCCGTCGGCGTTTCCAGTCCTCGTATGCGAGCGGCGGCTGCCCGCGGGCGCAGCGCGTGCAAGCGTCGGCGGCCACACCCTGCCTTTGCTGCGGCACGCTGTGCGGCGCATCGTCGTCGTTGGCGATACCGGCTGCGTCGTGCAGAATGCCGGGGTCCAGGCGTGCAACGATGCCGCGGCCTGGCCGTTCGCACGGCTCGCCGCGGCAGCTGCCGCAAAACCGGATCTGGTCATCCATGTCGGCGATTACCACTACCGCGAAAACGCCTGTCCGGACGGCAACGCCAAATGCAGGGGCAGTCCGTGGGGCTATGGCTGGGACGCATGGTCTGCCGATTTTTGCACCGGCACGCGATCTGCTCGCTCGCCGCGCCCTGGGTCTTCGTGCGCGGCAATCACGAATCGTGCAACCGGGCTGGGCAGGGCTGGCGGCGCTTCTCGATCCGCGTCCGCTGGTCAATGGGCGCGCGATTGCATCGATGCGGCCAACGATCGCCGTGGCGACTACAGCGATCCTTACGTCGTGCCCTTGTCCGCCGATATGCAGCTGATCGTGTTCGACTCCTCGAGAGTGGGTGTTGCGCCGCTCACCGCCGGACGATCCGATGTATGCAATCTACTCGGTGCAGTTCCAGCGCGCGATGGAGCTCGGTCGCGGAGCGGCACACAATTTTTCGTCGATCACCATCCGATCCTCGGCTTCGCAACCGACACCACGCGGCGGCCTGCGGGCGTCTACCCGGGCAACGCGGCGCTGCAATCGGTGCTCGCGGCGGGCAACGGCCTGCCGCTGCTTCCGGCCGGCATCGACGCGCTGTTGTCCAGGCACGATCATCTGTTCGAGGCAGTCAGCTTTGCGACCGGGCAGCCGCCGCAGTTCATTGCCGGCAATGGCGGCACCCGGCTGGACGAGCCGCTGCCGCGGCCGTTGCCGCCCGGGCGCAACGCCCGCGCGCGATGCCATCGGTCGCGACGATCAGTTCATCGGCGACGTTCGGTTTTGTCACCTGCAGCGCGACCCAGGCGCGGCGGCCTCATGGCAGGTCGAGGCCTGGGATCGCGATGGCCGACTATTGACCCGCTGCGCTCTGCTTCGAGCGCAGGACAACTGCGTGCCGGAGGATCTGCAGTGAAAAGTCTAGCGATGTTCGTCTGCCTGATCGCTGTCTGCGACGCCTGCGCGCAGGCACCCGAACCACCGCGCTTTTCGACCGCGCAACCCGGTGCCGTGCCCAGTGGGTGGCAAACCGTTCTGCTTTCGGCGAGCAAGCAGCCGACCGAGCTACGCTGGTCGCCGACGAGGAGTGTCGTCTCTGCGCTAACGCCGCGAGGTTCGGCGTCGATCCCGCGCCTCCGGCGGACCGACTTCGATCCGCGCGCCTTTCCGACGCTTTCGTGGCGCTGGAAAGCGCAGGCGCGATCGCCGGCGGCCGAATACACGCGTCGCAGACGAAGCGAGGACTCGCCGGCGCGCGCATGGATTTCATTCTCCGGCAATCGGCGTCGCTGAAGGCCACTGACCGCGGCGCGCCGACGCGCTCAGCCGAGGCGATCTCGGGCACGCTGCTGCCTTGCGCGGCTGTGTTGATGTATATCTGGGGCGCCAAGGTTCCGCCGGAATCGACGACGGTAAGCACGCCTGACCTCGCGCATGCGGATGATCGCGGTCTCCAGCACGACGAAGGCGCAGGGCGCTGGCAAAGCTACCGTCGCAATCTCGCCGAGGATTACCGCCGCGTCTTCGGCGAGGACCGGGCCGCGTGACGGCGATCGAGCTGATGACCGACACCGACAACACCGGCGCGGTCGCAGGGCTCTTCTACGGCGACTTGAGCCTTTCACCGGCCGCCTTGAGATGCGATCAGCGCTTCCGGATCGGCGGCGACCAGGATGCTGCAGCGGACGCGCTCGATCAGGATCGCGTCGACCGAGCCGCGCCACCAGCGCAGCGCGAACGACTTGCTGCGCGGATGTCCCAGGATCAGGAGGTCGATGCCGAGCTCGGCAACCAGCTTGGTCAGGACATCGACCGGCTCGCCGACGACCAGGTGATCGATGACGTTTATGCCCTTGGCGGCGAGCAGCCCATGCGCCGTCTTGAGGTCGGCCTCATGTGCTCGCGCTCGTCGGCGAAGCGCGACCTCAGGCACATCACCTCGCCGGCCAGCAGGTACGCCGACGGGTAATGGACGACGCCGGCGAGATGCACCTCGACCGAGGCGTCGGGCGCGATCCGCACCGCTTCGTCGAGCGCCAGAGCGCGACTCGGAGTGCCGTTATAGGCGACGAGAATCTTGCGGTACATGACGGCCTCTCAGCTGCAGGACGGGTTCATTGTTGCCGGTCGATGCCTGCGGATCGACCAGGCGGCCACAGTCGCTGCCGCAAACGCAATCGTAACCACCCAGAAGCATTCTTGAAAGGCCGTTGCCGCACCGGCCGCGCCGTGGACCCCAGCGCCATTCGCAGGCAGCGCAGCCAGGATTGAGGCCGGTCGCGCCGGTGTGGTGGCGTGCGGCGGCGTCTGCTCGCGCTGGCGGCTTATGCCGCAGAGGGCACGGCTTTCCCGGCCAGCATCAGCGCGAGCTCGCGCAATTCGTCCCAGGCGTTGCCGCGGCCGATGCCCTTGGCCAGCGCGTCGAGCCGGGCCAGCGCGCGTCAGCAGCCGCGGGATCGCCGCAGGCGCTACGCGCTGGGCCGGCGCGCTCCATCGCTGCCTGGCGCTTGCCCCACACTCGCGCGCCGACCGGACCGCGGCAGCCGACCGGCGTGCGCCGCTGGCCGCTGCGGCGAGCACGGCGGCGAGCGCATGGATGTCCTCCGAGTTGCCACGAGCAGCAGCGGCAGGCCTTCGCCGGCGGCTTCCAGCGAGGCGAGTATCCGGCAGACGCGCGCGGCATCGCCGGCAAGCCACGCTTCCGAGAGCTGGAATACGTCGAAGCGCGCACGTCGGCGACCGCCTGCTCGACCGCCGTCGGATCGAGCTCGCCCTCGGGCAGCAGCCCCAGTTTCTGACTTCCTGCTGCGCGGCGAGCAGGTTTCCCTCGGTCGTATCGGCCAGAAACTGCAGCAGCTGTCGGCCGGACGCGCTGCTTCTGACGCGCGAGCCTCGCCGCGATCCATCGCGGCAGCTCGTCGCGTCGAGCGGATGGACGGCAGATCGTGACTCCCGCCTCCTGCGAGTGCCGCGAACCACGCGGAGCCTGCAGCAGCGTCGATCGAGTCGCGGCAGGGTGATCAGCGTCAGCGTATCGGCGCTCGGATGCCTGGCGCAATCCTCGAGCACGCGCGCGCCTTCGATGCCCCGGCTTGCCGCTCGGAATGCGCAAGTCGATCAGAGCTTGCGGCCGCCGAACAGGCCGAGGTTGCGGTTGGCCGCGGCCAGCGCATCCCATTTGAAGCCGGCCTCGGCGACCAGGATTTCGCGATCGTCGTATCCGGCCGCGCGAGCGGCGGCGCGTATCTCGATCGCCGGCTTCGATCGCCAGCAGCGGCTCGTCGCCGTGCACGACATAGAGCGGGCCTGGAGCCTCGGGCCAGATGCGCGGCAAGCTGGGCAGGACGGACCTGCATCGTCTGAGGGTCTGGAAAGTCGAAGCCGAGGCGAAAGCTACGCGGTCGGCTTCTTCGCGGCCTGCAGGCGGCGCACGATCTGCTGCACGGCGTCGGTCTGCATCTCGCGCCAGAGCCGCTGCTCCTGCGCTTCCTTTGGCCAGGGCCTCGGTGTCGCTGTAGGTGTAGCTGCGACGCACCAGCACTTCGGAGGTCGGCAGCCAGTCGTTGCCGTCGTTGTCGTGAACGCGGACCAGCACGCGCTTGATCAGCAGGAACTCGCTGACCTTGCCGCCGCCGGACAGCGACAGGATCTGCTTGTTATCCTCGACGCTGACGATGTCCAGCACTGACTTGCGCGTCCGGCGCCTTCTCGACGAGCTTGGCCGAGCCGATGCCGCGTGAGCGAGCGCTTGAGCTCGATGGCTGATCGGCAGCGCCGGAGGCGCGCTCAGGAACATCGTCTCGAACGGATAGTGCGCTTCGCCGCGCAGGTGGAAGCCGCACGCGACGAGTGCGCGCGAGGGCGAGTCCGACGATGAGTCGGGCGACGACCGACCGGAAAGCGCGCTCGTGGTCCAGCGCGCAAGCGGCGACCGCGCGGCTCAGGTTTCCGGGCATCGACTCATCACACCACGACATTGACCAGGCGGCCCGGTACGATCGACGATTTTTCGGCGTCGCGCCGTTGCCGTGCTTTTGCACTTCGGGGCTCGCGGCCGCGCGCGCTCGATCGCGGCGTGATCGGCGGCAGACGGCACCGTCAGCTTGCCGCGCAGCTTGCCGTTGACCTGCAGCATCGAGCTCGATTTCGTCCTGCGCGAGCGCCAGCGCATCGACCTTGGGCCAGGGCGTATCGATGATGTCGCCGCGGATCTGCGGCGTACGCCCAGGTCTTTCCCATAGTACGTGGGTGATGTGCGGCACGACCGGATTCAGCACGCGCAGCAACAGCGAAAGGCCCTCGCGGACGAGCTCGACCGCGGCGGCCGAATCGTCGAACGGCGCGCTCCTCGAGAGCCTTGAGCATCTTCATGCCGGCCGACACGACCGTGTTGTACTGGATGCGCTGGTAGTCGTAGTCGGCCTGCTTCAACTGCAGGTAGAGCTCGCGGCGGACCGCGCGCAGCTGGCGGGCGCGGCGCCGGACCAGGCTATCGTCTGCGGTGCTGTCGCGAGCGCGTCTCGGCGCGACTGCGCGTATGCCCACAGGCGCTTCAGAAACCGGTAGGCGCCCTCGACGCCATCGTCCGACCACAGCGCGCTTGCCTCGGGCGGCCCCGCGAACATCACGAACAGCCGCGCGGTGTCCGCGCCGTACCGGGCGATCGATGTCCTCCGGGTCGATGCCGTTCTTCTTGCTCTTCGACATCGTGCCGATGCCGCCGTAGTCGACCGGCAGTCCGTCCGACTTCGCCGTCGCACCGACAATCGCGGCCCTTCGGCGTCGCGCCGCACCTCGACCTCGTCGGGCGAAAAATAATCGATGCCGCCCTTGTCGCGCGCGCCGCGAAGTAGCTGTGGTTGAGCAGCATGCCCTGCGTCATCAGCCGCGTGAACGGCTCGTCGAAATGGACGAGCGCCCATGTCGCGCATCACCTTGGTCCAGAACCGCGCGTAGAGCAGGTGCAGGATCGCGTGCTCGATGCCGCCGATGTACTGGTCCATCGGCATCCAGTACTCGTTGCGCGCGTCGACCATCGTCGCTGCGTCGGGGCAGGCGTAGCGCATGTAGTACCAGGACGAATCGACGAACACGTCCATCGTGTCGGTTTCGCGCTGCGCCGGCCGGCCGCACTCGGGACAGGTGCACATTGACGAAATCGGCGCGCGTTCTCGAGCGGATTGCCGGTGCCGTCGGGCACGCAGTCTTCCGGCAGGATGACCGGCAGGTCGGCTTCCGGCACCGGCACGTCGCCGCAGGCCTCGCAGTGCACGATCGGGATCGGCGTGCCCCAGTAGCGCTGGCGCGAGATGCCCCAGTCGCGCAGCCGCCACGTCACCTTCTTTTCGCCCAGCCCCATCGCCTCGAGGTCGGCGGCGATGGCGTCGACCGCACGCTGATAGTCGAGCCCGTCGTACTTGCCGGAGTTGATGCAGCGGCCGCGGGTCTTGTCCGCATACCAGGGCTGCCATGCGTCGGTCGAAAACGTTTCGCCGTCGACGGCTATCACCTGCCTGATCGGCAGCGCGTACTTTTGGCGAACTCGAAATCGCGCTCGTCGTGCGCGGGCACGCCCATCGACCGCGCCGTCGCCGTAAGCCATCAGCACGTAGTTGCCGACCCAGACCGGAACGTTGTCGCCGGTCAGCGGATGCCGTGACGAAAAGTCCGGTCGGCATGCCCTTCTTTTCCATCGTCGCCAGCTCGGCTTCGATCACGCGTGCCGCGCTTGCATTCGGCGATGAACGCGGCCAGCGCGGGATTCGCCTTCGCCGCATGCGTCCGCCAGCGGATGCTCGGGCGCGACCGCGCAGAAGGTCACGCCCATGATCGTGTCGGCGCGCGTCGTGAAGACGTACATGCGGCCGTCGCCGATCGGCTTGCCATCGTCGCCGCGGATGTCGTGCGTGAAGGCGAAGCGCACGCCTTCGCTCTTGCCGATCCAGTTCGCCTGCATCGTGCGCACGCGCTCCGGCCAGCCGTCCATCTCGCTCGAGATTGTCGAGCAGCTCGTCGGCGTAGTCGGTGATCCGCAGGTAGTACATCGGGATCTCGCGCTTTCCACCGGCGCGCCGGAGCGCCAGCCGCGGCCGTCGATCACCTGCTCGTTGGCGAGCACCGTCTGATCGACCGGGTCCCAGTTGACCGACGCCGGTCTTCTTGTACGCGATGCCCTTTTCGAGCATCTTCAGGAACAGCCACTGGTTCCAGCGGTAGTAGTCCGGCTTGCAGGTCGCGACCTCGCGCGACCAGTCGATCGCGAGGCCGACCGCCTGCATCTGCTTCTTCATCGTACGCGATGTTGTCGTAGGTCCACTTCGCCGGCGGGACGCCGCTCTTGATCGCCGCGTTCTCGGCCGGCAGGCCGAACGCGTCCCAGCCCATCGGCATCAGCGCGTTGTAGCCGTTCATGCGCAGATGCCGGTACATCATGTCGTTGATCGTGTAGTTGCGCACGTGCCCCATGTGCAGGATGCCCGACGGATAGGGCAGCATCGACACGCAGTAGTACTTCGGCTTGGCCGGATCCTCGTCGACGCGATAGGCGTCCGTCTCTCGCCAGTGCGACTTGGCGCGGCTCTCGACTTCGGCGGGGCGGTAGGCTTGCATCGCGATTGGGAAGCTTCACCGGAATTATACCGGCACGCGGCTGTTAGCCCGTCAGCCCGGCAAGGGTCCGACCAGTGCGATGACTCCCATCAGCGCGAACAGCGCGGCTGCAATCCTGCGCACGAGCTTGAACGGAATGCGGCGCGCGCCGATGTTGCCCAGCAGCACCACCGGCACGTCGGCGATCAGCATGCCGAGCGTCGTGCCCGCGACGACCGCGGCAACGTTGCCGAATTGCGCCGCCAGCACCGCGGTGGCGATCTGCGTCTTGTCGCCCATTTCGGCGACGAAGAACGCGCCTGCCGGTCAGCGCGAACGCACCGAGGTTGCTGCTGGCCGACCTTGGTCGTGTCTTCGGCTTCGTCGGCTTTCAGCGCCCACAAGGCGACGCCGAAGAACGACGCCGCGACCAGCCAGCGCAGCCATTGCGCGGGCAGTGCGCGCGCACCCAAGCGCCGACCAGGGCGGCGAGCGTGTGGTTGGCCAGCGTCGCGACCAGGATGCCGAAAACGATCGGCACCGGCCGGCGCAGGCGCACGGCCAGCATCAGGGCCAGCAGCTGGGTCTTGTCGCCGATTTCGCCGACGGCGACGACAACGATCGAAGCGAGAAGCGCTTCCATGGAGGGCAGGATCTTGAAGAACCGGTGGCGCGACAGGTCCATCGGTCGGACGGGAGCGCCCGCTCGCCTGCCCGCGAGGCAGGCGCAGCGTCCAATGCGGGCGCGACTGCTAAAATTGTACTGTATCCGGAACCGGCCGGCGCCGTTGCGGCCCAATGCGGACATTTGCCATGCCACGCCCACGAGTTCTCGTTAACCTGATCGCCGCCGCGCTGGTCGCTGCCGCGGCCGCGATCGCGCATGCCGCTCCCGTGCGGACCGCGCACGTCGAGGCGGAACTGGTGTCCGGGCGCGAGCGCGCTCGTTCCCGGCGAGCCGTTGACGGTGGCCCTGCGGCTGGCGATGGACCGCGGCTGGCACACCTATTGGCAGAACCCCGGCGATTCCGGACTGCCGACGACGCTCGCCTGGAAGCTCCCGGCGCCGCTGCGTGCCGGACCGATACAGTGGCCGGCGCCGCAAGTCCTGCCCGTCGGTCCGCTGGTCAACTACGGGTACGAGGGCGAGAGTGCTGCTGTTGACCGATATCGCGACGACCGGCGACGTCGCCGGAGCGCAGACCGGTCACGCTGGCAGCGCGCGCCGGACTGGCTGGTGTGCAAGGAAGTCTGCATTCCCGAAGGCGCGGATCTCGACGCTGATCGCTGCCGGTCGCGCCGAAGCGCAGCGGCGCCGCGACGACCGATGCGCGTTGGAGCGCGCGCGATCGCCAGGACGCGCGCGTCGTTTCCGCGCGCGCTCAGCGGCTGGAACGCCAGCGCGACCGCGCACGGCTCGGTCGTCGATCTGGTTTGACGCCGTCGCCCGGCGCGCCGGCGCCGGCGGACATCAGGCAAGCTGCGTTTCTTCGCGTACAACGCTGGTCAGATCGAGACCGAGCGCGCGCACAGAGCTTGTCGCGCGACGGCGCGCGCTGGACGCTTGCGCTGCCGGTCGCGAGTGCAGCGGGTCGGACGAATTCACGCGCGTTGCCGGCGTGCTCGAATCGACGAGCGGACTTCGGCGGCAGTCGAGCGCGCCGTTGCGGTCGATGTCCCGCTTGCCGGAACGGTGGTCGCGGCTGCCGCGCCTGCGGAATCCTCGGCGCAAGTGCTGCCGTTCGTACGCCGCGGCAGAGGCGCGTTGTCGCTCGGCGCCGCGATCGTCCTGGCGCTGCTCGGCGGCCTGCTGCTGAACCTGATGCCCTGCGTGTTCCCGGTGCTGTCGCTGAAGGTGCTCGGGTTTCGCCGCGCACGGCGGCGATCGCGCGACGATGCGCGAGCATGGCCTGGCATTCGCGGCGGGAGTCGTCGTTTCGTTCTGGCTGCTCGCTGCCGTGCTCGCTTGCGCTGCGCGCGGCGCGGAGCAGCAGCTCGGCTGGGGCTTCCAGCTGCAATCGCCGGTGGTCGTCGCCGGTCTGGCGTTGCTGTTCTTCGTGCTCGCGCTGAATCTGTCCGGCCTGTTCGAGATTCGTCTGTTGCTGCCGTCGTCGCTCGCCGGCTGGAACGCGAAGCAATCCGTACGTCAACGATGCCTTGTCGGGCGTGCTCGCGGTCGTCATCGCGTCGCCGTGCTCGGCGCCGTTCATGGGCGCCGCACTCGGCTACGCGCTGACGAGCTCGATCGCGTCGACATGGATCGTCTTTACGACGCTCGGTGTCGGCATGGCGCTGCCGTATCTGGCTGCTCGCGTATTTCCCCGCATGGCGCTCAAAGCTGCCGAAACCGGGGCCGTGGATGCGCCGCCTGAGGCAGCTGCTCGCATTTCCGCTGTACGCGACGGTGATCTGGCTGGCCTGGGTGCTCGGCGCGCAGCTCGACAACGACGCGGTCGCACGACTCGCCGCGACGCTGTTGCTGATCGCGCTCGCGCTCTGGGCCTGGCAGACGATGCGCACCGGCGGCGCGCGCGCCTGGGGTGCTGCGGCGATCGCCGAGCCTTGCCGCCGCGATCGATCGTCGGCTGGCCGGTCGGCCGCAGGTGTTGCAAGCGAGCGGCGCGAAACCAGCGGTCGCCGCGGACGAGAGCCGTGGCAGGACTACACGCCGCAGCGCGTTGCGGCAGCTCGTCGACCGCGGGCCAGCGCGGTGTTCGTCGATTTCACCGCCGCGTGGTGCGTGACCTGCCAGGTCAACAAGCGTCTGGTCCTGAATACCGATGCCGTGCGCCAGGCATTCGCGCAAGGCAACGTCGCGCTGGTGCGCGCCGACTGGACGCGCCGCGATCGCGGTGATCGGCGCGCGCTTGCCGCGCTGGGACGGCGACGGCGTGCCGGTTTACGTCCTGTACCGGCCGGATAAGGCGCCGCTGCTGTTGTCGGAGCTCCTAAGGCAAGCAGGAAGTGCTGGCCGCGATCGGCTCGCTGCCGCATTCGAGTTAGCATCCGCGCTCCGACGGGAGCGGCCTGGCGGACTTGGCCGATCGGCGTTCGCTGGCGTTTTCCGGGCCCTGCGGTATGCTTCGCCGGCCACAACGACTCAACGGAGACAACGATGCCGACCGCTCGCGGCCGCCTGATCGCGCCCGCCGCCGGCCTGCATGTCTCGCGGGCTGCGGACCGCCGGCGGAGCGTGCGCTGCAAGGGTACGTCGAGGGCGAGTACGTGCGAGTCGCGGCGCCGTTCGCGAGGCACGCTGCAGAAGCTGGCGGTGCAGCGCGGTGCGCAGGTCGCTTCCGGCGCGCCGCTGTTTGCGCTGGAAAGCGACAATGAAATCGCGGCACGCCGCCAGGCCGAGCAGCAGCTGCAGGCGGCGGAGGCGCGGCTGGCCAATCTGATGACCGGAAAGCGCGCGCCCGAAGTCGAGATGGTCGCCGAGCAATTGCGTCAGGCGCGGGCGGCACGCGAGCTTTCCGCGGCGAACTTGCGGCGTCAGGAAGCGCTGTTCAAGTCGGGCTTCATCAGCAAGGCCGCGCTGGATGACGTGCGCGCACGCAATTGCAGCGCGACGATGCCGCGGTTTCGCAATTGCAGGCGTCGGTCGCGACGGCGAAGCTGCCGGGGCGTCCGGACGAGATCCGCGCCGCCGAAGCCGATGCCTCCGCCGCGCGTCAGGCGCTGGCTCAAGCCGACTGGCGCTTGTCGCGCAGCGCGCGGTCGCGGCGCCGACGGCGGCGCGCGTCAGCGATACCTACTACGTCGTCGGCGACTGGGTTCCGGCAGGCGGTGTCGTCGCGAGCCTGCTGCCCCGCGGCCAACGTCAAGATCCGTTTCTTCGTCCCTGAAACGGAGCTGGGACGAATCAAGCCGGGGCAAACCGTCAATTTCAACTGCGACGGCTGCGGCGCCCGATGAGCGCAACGGTGAGCTTCATCTCCGACCGCGCCGAATTCACGCCGCCGGTGCTGTACTCGAAAGGAGAATCGCGCCAAGCTCTGTCTATCTGGTCGAAGCGAAGCCGGCGGCGGACGTGGCGGCGAAGCTCAACGCGGGGCAGCCGGTCGATGTGGTGCTGTCCAAGTCCAGCTAGACCCGCCAGTTGAACGGAGGTCGACGCAGGCATCACCATCGGAGGCGACCTTCTGCTTCGTCGACATCGCCGGCTACACTGCGCTGACCGATACCCACGGCGAGCACGCAGCGGCGGATCTCGTGGACGAGTTCGGCGCAATGGTCCGGGCTTCGATCGAACCCTCGGGTCGATTGCAGTCGCTGACGGGCGACTGCGCGTTCCTCGTGTTTCCCGACCCGCTGGTCGCCAACGATGCGCTGTCGCGACTCTACATGGCGATCGCCGATCGCCGGAACTTCCCGGTGGTTCGCGCCGGCCTGCATCATGGCGCCGCGTTGCTGCGAGAAGATCGCCATTTCGGATCGACGGTGAACCTCGCGGCGCGGGTCGCCGCGCACGCCACCGGCGGCCAGATCCTGTGCACCAGGCAGGTTGCCGACGCGCTGATCGAGGCGCAAACGCCGGGCGTCGAAATCGAGCATCAGGGCTCGTTTCCGCTGAAGAACCTGCCGCATCCGGTCGATCTGTATGAGAGTCGTTCTGTCCGGGCTGCGCGCGCGAATATGCGATCGATCCGGTCTGCAAGATGCAGGTCGACAAGCGTCGGGCCGCCGGCGACCTTCATTTCGACAAGCGAACCTACTGGTTCTGTTCGCTGGCCTGCGTCGAGCGATTCGCCAAACAGCCTCTGTCGTACGTGTCGATAGAGAAACACGTGACGACCGACGGGCAAGGTACGACCAACAGCGACGTCGTCATCGACGTGCGCGGCCTGAACAAGCACTTCGGCGCAAATCACGCGGTCAAGGATCTGACGCTGACGGTGCGCCGCGGCGAAATCTTCGGCTTCCTCGGCCCGAACGGCAGCGGCAAGACGACGCTCGATCCGCATGCTGTGCGGCCTGCTGACGCCCGACAGCGGCGAAGGCACCTGCCTCGGCTACGACATCCGGCAGCGAGACCGCGGAGATCAAGCGCCACGTCGGCTACATGACGCAGCGCTTCTCGTTCTGGGAAGACCTGACGATTCGCGAGAACCTGCGCTTCATCGCGCGCATGTACGGCATGCCCGACGGCGCGAGCGCGGTCGACCAGGCGCTCGAGCAGCTCGGCCTCGCGAGCCGCGCCAACCAGCTGGCGGGGTCGCTGTCAGGCGGCTGGAAGCAGCGCCTCGCGCTGGCAGCGTGCCTGCTGCACGACCCGCAGCTGCTGCTGCTCGACGAGCCGACCGCCGGCGTCGATCCCAAGGCGCGGCGCGATTTCTGGGAGGAGCTGCACGCGCTCGCCGCGCGACGGCATCACCGTGCTGGTCAGCACGCACTACATGGACGAGGCCGAGCGCTGCCACAAGCTCGGCTACATCCTGCTACGGCAAGCTCGTTGGTGCAAGGCACCGCGGAGGAGGTGATCGCCAGCCAGTCGCTGACGACCTGGGCAGTCACCGGCAGCGACCTGCCGGCGCTTGCCGAGCGACTGCGCAGCGCTTCCGGCAGTCGAGCAGGTCGCCGCATTCGGCAACGCGCTGCACGTCACCGGGTCGAATCGCGAGCGCGCTCGAAGGCGGCGCTCGCCCCGCTGATGAACGAAGCCGGGCGTGAATGGCGCGAAGTCGAGCCGGGCCTCGAGGATGTGTTCATCCACCTGATGCGCGACGCGGACGACGCGCCGGCAGCCGCCGAAACGTCGACGACGGCGGCGCGCAAGGCTCAGGCCGAAATGAACGACGGCTTGTTCTCGTTTTCGCGCTGGCTGGGCATCGTCGGCAAGGAGTTCATCCAGCTCAAGCGCGACCGCCTGACGTTCGGCATGATCGTCGGCATCCCGGTCGTGCAGCTGGTGCTTTTCG
>ERZ1370068.3588-contig-2697_pt1 | contig 16511 bp, 18 predicted proteins | sample MGYA00561227_ERZ1370068 | MGnify/ENA primary metagenome ERZ1370068 (study PRJEB38410, sample SAMEA6850437) | metagenome | study: Metagenomic assessment of the ecological functions of the soil: analysis of the soil microbiota associated with the...
TCATAAGGCAGGACTACTGCCCTTCCACAGCGACATGTGCATGTGGCCGCCGCAGCCGGCCAATCACCACTCTTGGACGAAGGTGGCGAGCCAGTCGCGCTTCTGCGCCAGCACTTGGTGTAGAGCTTGAACGGCGGCGCCCGGCCAGCGACGATGGACCGTCAGGCACGCGCGAGCCGTAACACGCCGGCGCCGGTCTCGGTGGCAGGCCCTCGATGCCCATGTCCATGGTCTCGCACATGGCGAGCAGGTCCCTTGGTACCAGTCGGACATGGACGGAGTTGCGCAGCACCGAATAGCCGAAGAAGCCGGGCGAGATCGGCTAGGTTCCTGATAGCCCTTCGTCGCGGATCGAGAACGGCGTCTCGGCGAACACGAAGAACTCGTATTCGAAGCCGACCTTGACCTCGAAGCCCATCTTCTGCGGCCCGCGCCAGCACCCGGCGCAGCACGCCGCGCGGGCAGAGCTCCTCGGCGCGGTCGGCGAACTCGCGCGAGGAACAGCAGCATTGCCGGGCTCCGGTCGCGATCTCGCGGCAGCGTCTCCGGCAGCGATGCGCACCGTGCGCGTCGGGATAGCCGGTGTGCCAGCCGGTGTAGGTGACGTTGTCGTAGAGCTGGTCGTTGGTGTCCCAGCCCAGCACGACGTCGCAGAAGCCCATGCCGCCCTCGAGCGCCGAGATGAACTTGTCGATGTGCATGTACTTGCCGCGCAGGATGCCGTCGATGTCGTGGACGCCCACCTTGACGTGGCTGAGCCGCGTTCCTTGACGATCTTGCAGCGCGTCGGCCGCCGTCTTGACCTGGCGCGGCTCCATCACGCTCCCCGATCGACTTCGCCAAGTGATAGCTGAGTGATTTTGGCAGACCGCGTCGACAGGATGAAATCGACGGAGCCAGAGTGACGAATTTCGGGGAAGACCGTCAGCGACCAGCGGTGAAGACGATCATGATCAGGAAGAACGGCAGGGTACCTTACGCGCGATATAGTCCAGGCCGTCGCTCGGTGAGGTCCTGGATGACGAACAGGTTGAAGCCGACCGGCGGAGTGATCTGCGCCATCTCGACCACGAGGACCAGGAAGATGCCGAACCAGATCGGGTCGAAGCCGGCGGCTTGCACGACCGGCATGCACGATCGGCAAGCGTCATGACGATCATGCTGAAGCCGTCGAGGACCAGCCGAGCTCAGGATGTAGAAGAACGATCAGGGCCACGATCAGCATGAACGGCGAGAGCTGCCACGACGCGATGGACGCCGACGAACTGCGGCAGCGCGCAGGATTGGCGAGCACGCGCGCTGACCAGGATCGAGGCGCCGAGCACGATCATGCGCGATCATGCGAGCAGGTCTGCACCGAGCCGCATGGCGATGCGCGCAGCGCGCACCGACGCTGAGCGTCGCCCTGCAGGCCGGCCACGACCAGCGCGCCCAGCACGCCGACGGCCGGCGCCTCGGACGGCGTGGCGAGGCCGCCATACATCGAGCCGAGCACGCAGTCAGGATCAGGAAGGCGACCGGTCCCAGCTCCGAGCAGGCGTCTAATGCGGTCACCGCGCAGAGTCGCAGCTCGTGCGGTCGCTCGGCCGGCACCAGGCTCGGGCTGAGGATCGAGCGGATGGACCATGATCCAGGCCATGAAGCAGCCGGCCAGCAGCGAAACCGGGGATGAAGCCCGCCGGTGAACAGCTTGCGCGATCGAGACGTCGCCCAGCACGCCGTAGATGATCATGATGTTCGACGGCGGGATCAGAAAGCCGAGCGTGCCGGCGCCGGCCAGGCTGCCGATCGCCGACGTCCCTTGTCGTAGCCGCGCTTCAGCAGCTCGGCCGAGGTGATGCGGCCGACGACCTGCGTGGTTGCGGCCGACGAACCGGAGATGGCGGCGAACATCGAGCAGCCGATGACGTTGACGTGCAGCAGCCGGCCGGGCAGCAGGCCGCCCACGGCGCGATGCCCGAGAACAGCGACTGCGACAGCCGCGTGCGGAACAGGATCTCGCCCATCAGGATGAACAGCGGCAGCGCGAGCAGTTCCTGCGTGGTCAGGCATGTTCCAGGCACAGTTGCGCCAGCAGCTTGTCGAGCGGGATGTCGCGGAACATCTGCCAGCAGGACGACCGCCGGTGGCGGCCAGCGTCCAGCCCGATCCAGATGCCGCACGCACAGGCAAGCGCCGACATCAGCACCAGCGAGCCAGGTCAGGATGGCGGTCGTGCCGTCACTCGATGTCCTGGCCGACGCGCAGGCTGGACGTCGTCGCCGCGGCTCGCCGCGCAGCAGGCCTGACGAGCCGGGCCAAGACCGCCTGCAGCGTGAAGAGAGTGACCCGAGGGCCGAGCGGGAACTGCCACGATGCAGCGCAGAGATCTCGCTCTTCTCGGGCGAGCGCGGTTCGCGCCAGGCAGAACCACGCCATCGTCAGGCCAGCGCCCAGGTCGAGATAAGCCGCCGATGGCAATGCCGACGGTGCAGACAGTCTCGATGAAGCGCGACGCGCCACGCGGCGGGCACGTTCTCGCAGCAGCACGTTGACGCGGATCTGGCCGCCGGCGCGCAAGGTCATGGCGGCGCCGAAGGTGAAGGCGGCCGCCATCAGGTAGGCGCTGATACTCCCAGGCGACGGTAGATCGGCCGGCACCCAGGTTGAAGAGATTGCGCGACAGCGCACCTCAGCCACGATCAGGCCGAGCATCGAGGTCGATGCGAGACCGGCAGACGCCCACGCCAGCCGTCGAGTCGGCCGAGCGCGTCGATGGCGTCGAGCAGCACCGCAGTAGCGCGGCGCCGCGCGATCGCGGGCTTCGGACGCGCTCAGGCGCGCTCCAAGTCCTTCGTGTAGGCCGCGATCGATTTCCTCGGCGGCCGGCGACCGGCGCGTTCGATGAAGGCCGTCCTCGAGCGGAGCGGTGCGGCGCTGCGCAGGTCGCTTCATCATCGCCGGCGGGACGGTCGACCATCTGCATGCCGCCGTCGATCATGCTGCTTGGCGCTGTCTGTGTCGGCCTCGATCGAGACTGCCCAGAACTCCGGCTCGAGCTTCTGGCGAGATCCGGCGATCGCCTTCTGTGTTGGCCGGCGAGATCTTCTTCCAGGCGTCGTTGTTGATGGTGACGATCTGGCGACTGACCATACGTGGTTGGTCGTGTAGAAGACTTTCAGGAACTCCCAGAACTTGCCGTCGACACCGGACACCGCCGAGGTCGACGACGCCCGACACGGCGCCCGAGGCCAGCGCCGGCATGGTCTCGCCCCACGGGATCAGCACCGGCGCCATGCCGAGCGGCGTTGCATCATGTCGCTGCGCCTTCTTGTCGGGCACGCGGATCTTGATGCCCTTCAGGCCGTCGAGCGTCTCGGCCTTGACGCTTGAGATGCAGGTACTGCGTCGGCCACGGCACGATGTAGAGGATCTTCTGGTTGTTCTTGGTCGCGATCTTCTCGAACTCGGGCCGCAGGTATTTCGTGCAGGACCTTGAGCTCCGTCGGCGATGCCGACCAGGAACGGGATGCCCTCGATGCCGAGCAGCGGCTCGTCGCCGACCTGCTGGATGTTGAGGATGTCGGCCATCGGCACCAGGCCGTCGCGCACCGCGCGCAGCTGCTCCGGCCCCTTGAAGCCGAGCTGAGCCGCCGGCCTTGACCGTGATCTCGCACGCTGCCGCCGGTCGCCTTGCTTCGACCTCCTCGGCGAAGCGCTTGGCGTTGTTGGTGTGGAAGTTGCCGTCCGGCCAGACCGTCGCCAGTCGGCAGCTTCAGCGCGCGCCTGCGCCCGCACGACGGCCGGCGCGCCCAGCATCGCCACGCCCGCTCCCACGCCCGCCTTCAAGGCACGTCCTGCGTCCCAGTCTCATCGAAGTCCCCATTTGCCTGTTCGGTTCCCCGGCGCGCGACCGTAGACCGCCAGCTTCAGCCGCGTTGCAATTTGCAGGCCATGCCGCCTATGGTCGCCCGCGTGACGGATAGAGCTCCAGACGCTGCGCGCACGGATCTACACGCGCTGCGCTATACCGATCCACAGCCCCGCCGGCCGGCGGTGGCGGGCCGTTCACCTGCACCGTGCTGGGCATCGGCCTGCTCGCCGTCATCCTGCTGTCGATCGACGAATTGCCGACGCAGGCCAAGCACGGCGCTGCGGCTGGCCATCCTGGTGGATCGCCATCGATCTTCCTCGTCGAGTACATGGTGCGGCTTATGGGCGGCGCCGGAGATTCGGCGCTTCGACGGCATCTGTCGGCACCATGGCCCGCCTGCGCTGGGCGATGTCCCTGCAACGGCCTGATCGGGCTGCTGGCCATCATGCCGGCCGTCATGCTGGCGGGCGGCTACAGCATCACCGGCGCCTGACAGCCGCCTCGGTGTTCTGCATCCTCTGGGTCCTCGAAGCTCGGGCTGCACGCGCCCGCCGTTCGGCACGCTCGCCCGCGTCGTCGTCGAACGAGCGCGCGCCGCTCGCCAGCGTGCTGATCCTGTTCGGCATCGTCCTGGTGATCGCCGCCACCGGTGCGCACATGCTGGAACGCGATCGCGCCAGCCCAGCGCGTTCGGCAGCCTGCCCGGCGCGATGTGGTGGGCGGTGGTCACGCTGACCACCACCGGCTACGGCGACGTCGTGCCGCTCACGATCGGCGGCCGCATGGTCGGTTCGCCGTGCTGATGGTCAGCGGCATCGCCGTGCTGGCGCTGATGACCGGCGTGCTCGCCACCGGCTTCGCCCAGGAGGAGCGCCGGCGCGAGTATCTCAGGGTGTGGGAGCAGGTGGCGCGGGTGCCGATTTTCGCCTGCGCTGGGCGTCGGTCACCCTGTCGGAGATCGTGAGCAAGCTCAGGATGCGCTACTATCCGCCGCGCATCACCGTGGTGCGCCGCGGCGAGCCCGGCGATTCGATGTTCTTCATCTCCGGCGGCGAGAGTCGAGGTCCGCCTGCCCAACGGCGGGTCGGTGCGGCTGGGCGACGGCGGCTTCTTCGGCGAGATGGCCCTGCTCGACCGCCAGCCGCGCACCGCCTCGGTGGCGACCACCCAGGCCGACCACGCTGCTGGTCCTCTATGCCAGCGACTTCTACGAGATCGCCTCGCACATTCCCGCGCTTGCCGAAGCGGTCGAGGTCGAGGCGCGGCGGCGCCGCGAGGAGGAATCTCGGCACGTCAGGCACGCAGCGAAGGCCCTGAAGCGATCGATCGGCCGCGACTTCTCCATCGGCCATCTGGCCCGCTCGCGCTTCGGCCTGAAAGTCCTCGTCATGTCGCTGATCACGCCCGTCATCCTGGTCGGAGGCTCCGGCAAGCGCCTGTGGCCGCTGTCGCGCGAGAGCATGCCCAAGCAGTTCGTGCCGCTGCTCGGGCAAGCAGTCGACCTTCCAGCAGACCCTGGAGCGCGTCGGCCGACCGCGAGCCTGTTCGCCCGGCCGGTGATCGCCACCAACGACGCCTACCGCTTCATGGCCGAGCAGCAGGCCAGGGACATCGGCATGGAGATCGACATCCTGGTCGAGCCGTCGCGCCGCGATTCGGGGCCGGCGATGGCCGCCGCTGCGGCCTACGCGCGGAACCAGGGCGCCAAGGCGGTGCTGGCGCTGGCGTCGGACCATCTGGTGATCGGCGCCGAGGAGTTCCGCGCCGGCTGCCGCGAAGGCCTGACCGCCGTCGCAGCAGGGCGGCATCGTCACCTTCGGCATCCCGCCGACCGAGCCCAAGACCGACTACGGCTACATCCGCCCGGGCAGCGAGCGTATCGGCCCGGTGCAGAAGGTGGCGGCCTTCGTCGAAAGCCCAACGCCCAGACGGCGCTGCGCTACATCGCCGAGGGCCTGCTGTGGAACAGCGGCAATTTCCTGTTCCCGCCCGAGCTGCTGCTGTCCGAGATGGCCCGCTTCGAGCCGGCGCATGGCCGCCGCCGCCGAGGAAGCCGTCGCCAAGGCCAGGAAGACCGGCTCGACGGTGTTCCTCGACGCCGAGGCCTTCGCCAAGGCGCCGGCCAAGTCGATCGACTACGCCGTCATGGAGCGCACCGACAAGTGCTGGGTGGTGCCGGCCAAGTTCCGCTGGTCCGACCTCGGCACCTGGGACGCGCTGCTCGATATCGGCGAGGCCGACAGCGCCGGCAACGTCACCGAAGGTCCGGTCGAGATCGACCATGTGCGCAATTCCTACGTCCGCTCCGACGGGCCGCTGACCGCCGTGATCGGCGTCGAGGAAGTCGTCGTGGTGGCGATGAACGACGCCGTGCTGGTCGGCCATCGCGACAACCTTCCGCGGCTGAAGGACGTCGTGCAGCGCATGTCGGACGGCAAGCACAAGGCCGCCACCGAGCACGCCGTGATGCATCGGCCATGGGGCAGCTACCAGGACATCGACCGCGGCGAGCGCTTCCGCGCCAAGCGGCTCACGCGTCAAGCCCGAGCGGCAAGCTCAGCCTGCAGAGCCACAAGCAGCCGCGCCGAGCATTGGGTGGTGGTCAAGGGCATCGCCGAGGTGATGCTCGACGGCAAGATCATGACCCTGCACGAGAACAGATCGATCTACATCCCGATCGGCGGCATCCATCGCCTGAGCCAATCCCGGCACCGAGCCGCTCGAAGTCGTCGAGGTCCAGACCGGCGACTATCTCGAGGAAGACGACATCACCCGCTACGAAGACATCTACGCCCGGGTCTAGATGCCGTGCGCTTCGGCGCCCACCACGAGTGGGGCAAGCTGCGCGAGGTCGTCATCGGCATCTCGCCGGCCGAGGACTTCGTCGTCTTCCACGAGACTCGCAGCGCTGGCTGCTGCCGGCCGGCGACGACTTCAGCCGGCCAAGCATGCCGGCCGGCGCCTGATCGACGTCGATCCCGAACTGGGCCCAGCGCATCGAGCGCCAGGTCGAGGCGCTGGCCGAGCTGGTGGCGCGCGAAGGCGTGACCGTCCACCGCCCGCAGCGACTTGAAGGCGAGGAGCGCACCTTCCTGGCGCCCAACGGCGAGGGCGCCCAGCTCTTTCGCGCGCGACGGCATGATCGTGATCGGCGATCACGTGATCGACGCCTCGCTGCGCCTGCAAATGCCGGCAGCGCGAGCGCTACGGGCTGCGGCCGATCATCCAGCAGGCCGTCAGCAGCGCGGCGCCCGCTGGTCGAGCGTGCCGCTGGGCTCGCCGGCCTGCGTCGACGGGCCCGTTCCTCGAGGGCGGCGACACGCTGCTGAACGGCTACGAGATCTATGTCGGCATGTCGGGCTGCGCCTCCGACCTCGCCGGCGCCGACTGGCTGCAGGCGCTGCTGGGCGACAAGTACCGGGTGATCGCCGGTGGCGATGAGCTCGAACGTGCTGCACCTCGACTGCGCCGCTGGCGCTGATCAAGCCCGGCCTGCTGGTCTACTGCCCGGAGAAGCTGATCGACGGCCTGCCGATGTCGCTGCGCGACTGGGACAAGATCGCGGTCTCGGTCGATGAGGCCAACCGGCTGGCGACCAACGGGCTGGTCCTCGAGGAAGGCCGCGTCATCGTCGACGCCGACAACGCGCGGCGTGATCGACGAGCTGCGCAAGCGCAAGATCGACGTCATTCCCCTGCCCGTTCGACGGCCCGATCTCGACCGGCGGCGGCCTGCGCTGCGCGCACCATCCGCTGCTGCGCGAGAGCGTGCTGGCTTAGGCGCCGCTCTTGGGCGTGCGGTCGAAGACGACCGGCTGGGCCGGTTCAGCGCCTTGCTGAGATGCACGCCGAGGCGAGCGCACCAGCATCGCCACCTGACCGGCCGACGAAGCGCAGCAGCACCACGGCGAAGCGAGCGGCGGCATCTCGCCGCCGCGGATGAAATTGTGGCCGGCGCGCAGGAAGGTCGTGGCGCAGAACAGCACCCAGGCCAGGGTCAGCACGAACGAGCGTCAGGCAGCAGCGGCACCAGCGACGGCGCCAGCAGGGCCGCCAGCAGGCCGACGCCACGCCGACCAGCAGCACGGGCTGGTTCAGCGACATGCAGAGGTGCAGCAGCGCCGCCGCCTTGGCCGACGGCGTGATGTCGCGGCTCTTGAGGATCGCCGGGAACATGCGCAGCGAGACGTGGCGGAAGCCGTCCTGCCAGCGCTGCTGCTGGCGCAGCCAGGTCTTGGTGTCGGCCGGCAGCTCGCCCGGCACCGCGACGCTGGTCAGGAACAGCGCGCGCCAGCCCTTGACCCAGCCGCGATAGGTGAGATCGAGGTCCTCGGTGACGGTATCGCCCTTCCAGCCGCCGCCGGCCTCGATCGCGGCGCGCTGCCAGATGCCGCAGGTGCCGTTGAAGGGCAGCGGATGGCCGGCCCAGCAGCGCGTCGCCTGCTCGATGCCGAGATGGGCGTCGAGCGTCACCATCTGCATCTCGGTGAGCGCGTTCTCGTGCGGATTGAGGAAGTCGAAGCGGGCCTGCACGAAGGCCCGGTCTCGCGGCTTCGGCGCGAAGAACGGCCGCATGCAGACGCCGCAGGAAGTCGGTCGGCGGCACGTAGTCGACGTCGAAGATGGCGAAGTAGTCGTGGGGCGTCTTCTGCATCGCCTCGTGCAGCGCGCCGCCCTTGAAGCCGCTGCGGTCGGTGCGCTGCAGCGCCACGACGTCGAAGCCCTGCGCCCTGAGCTCGGCCGCCACGGTGCGCGCGAGCTCGGCCGGTCTCGTCGGTGCTGTCGTCGAGGACCTGGATGTGCAGCTTGTCGCGCGGCCAGTCGAGCCGGGCCGCCGCCTCGACGCCGCGCCGCAGCACGCCGCCCTCGTTGAAGGACGGGATCTGCACCACGACATGCGGCAGCTCGGCGTCGGCCGGCAGCGGCGTCGCCAGCAGCGCCTGCTCGCGGCGCGAGGCCCGCTCTCTTTCAGGCGATGATGCAGGACGACCATGTAGAGCAGGCTGCCGATGAAGGCGCGCGAGCAGCACGCAGCAGACGGCGAAGGTCGCGGCAAACAGGCAGAGCGAGGGTGGCGAGGACGGCCATCGGTCGTCAGGTGCCCGTCTTGGGCGTGCGGTTGAACTCGGTCTTCCGGCCGAAGCGCCGCGCCGACGATGGCGCCGGCGTTGGCGGCGGCGAGATAGACGATCAGGGCCGGCACGCTCGCGCGCCGTGACCAGGTAGCGCGCGAGGCCGCCGCGCCTGCAGCCGGCGATAGGCGCCCAGGTCATGCCGAACAGCACGACCAGCATGCCGACGAGCCACAGCCACAGCAGGAAGCGGAAGAAGCCCAGCAGATGGCCGTGGCCGATCACCGACAGGATCGAGCGCCACGACGCCGACGACCAGGACCGGAAAGATGAGCTGCTGGCCCAGCGCCACGGTGGTGGTGAACTTGGCCTCGCCCGACCAGTCGGAACTCCAGATCGGCCGCAGCAGCTTGCGCGCCACCTGCACGAAGCCCTTCGACCAGCGGCTCTGCTGGGCGCTGAAATCGTCGAGCTTCTGCGGCAGCTCGCCCGACCACGTGCGGCTCCATCAGGAACACGCCGCGCCAGCCCTTGAGATGGGTGCGCAGCACCAGGTCGAGATCCTCCGACAAGGTGTCGTGCGACCAGCCGCCCGCCTCCTCGACCGCGGCGCGGCGCCAGATGCCGCCGGTGCCGTTGAACTGGAACGGCACGCCGCGGCGGGCGCGGACGTCCTGCTCGACGGCGAAATGGGCGTCCTGCATCAGGCGCTGCGCGCGGGTCAGCCAGTTGCGCTCGCCGTTGCCCCATTCGATGCGGGTCTGCACGAACGCCGCCTTCGGCTCGGCCAGCATCGCCGCCATGGCGCCGCGCAGCCAGTCGGCGGCGGCACGAAAGTCGGCGTCGAACACCGCGACGTAGGGCGCATCGCAGAGCGCCATGCCGGCCGCCAGCGCGCCGGCCTTGAAGCCGCTGCGGTCGGCCCGCCGCACATGGTCGGCGTCGATGCCCTCGCGCGCGCAGGCGGGCGATCGGCATGGACGGCGATGTCGGAGGTGAGTATCGGTGCTGTCGTCGAGCAGCTGGATCGTCAGCCGATCGCGCGGCCAATCGAGCGCGCCGCCGCGGCACAGCGCCCGCTCGACGACGAGCGGCTCGTTGTAGACCGGGATCTGAACCAGCACGCGCGGCAGCTCGGTCCGGCAGCGCCGGCGAGTCGGCGTCGCCGCGGGCAGCCTCGATCAGCCAGTAGACCAGGTAGAGGAAATAGCCGGCGATGCGCGAACTGCACGGCCAGGCAGAGCGACCACGACGAGGTCGATGGCCGAGCAGCACGGCTGTCCCGCCGGTCAGTGGTAGTGGATCGGCACTTCGAAGCAGCGGCCGTCCTCGATGTGGAGGCGGCGGGACGCCACGTCGAAGATGCGCTCGTCGTGCGTCGACAGCACCACGGCGCACTTGGCGCGCATGGCGAGATCCTTGAGCTGGTCGACCACCAGCCGGCCGGCGACGCGGTCGAGCGCCGAGGTCGGCTCGTCGGCGATGATGAGGTCGGGCAGCCCGATCATGACGCGGGCGATGGCGACGCGCTGCTGCTGGCCGCCCGACAGCTCGTCGGGCCAGGCATCCGGCCTTGTCGCCGAGGCCGAGCAGGCCGAGCAGGTGGCGCGCGCGCGGCTCGTCCCAGGCGGGATCCGACAGCGGCGTGGTCGAGACGCCGGCGCATGACGTTCTGCAGCGCCGTCAGCGACGACAGGAGGTTGCGCTTCTGGAACAGGAAGCGCACGCGATTGCGCAGGACGTCGAGCTCGGTGCCGCTGCAGGCCGACGATGTCGGTGCCGAGCAGGCGAAGCTTGCCCTCCGACGGCCGGCGCATGGTGCCGAGGATGGTCAGCAGCGTCGTCTTGCCCGAGCCCGAAGGCCCGGTGACGATCACCAGCTCGCCCTCGCGGACCTGCATGTTGATGTCGAACAGCACGTCGGCGCCGCTGCGGCCCCTCGCCGTAGTGGTGATGGACGTCGACCGCCTCGACGACCGGCGGCCCGAAGTTATGGGATTGTCGGTCGACATGGTCACTCGAACAGCATGATCGGGATCGACCTTCCACAGGCGCCGGATCGCGAACAGGCTCGACACCGACGGTCATGATCACGCAGGCGACCAGCGCCACCACCATCTCGCGCAGGCCCATCGACATGCCGAGATGCATGGCCGCCTCGGTGGCGCCGTAGACCACGCGCGCCAGCGTGAAGGACACGCACGAAGGCCGGCGTGATGATGGCCGCGCCGATCTGGCCGATCATGAAGAGGAAGAACCACCAGTCGTAGCCCAGGCTCTTCAGGATGGCGTATTCGGGCAGGTAGAAGCGGATGATCTGGTACTGGGCGTAGTAGATGAACACCATGCCGATCATCACGCCCATCACGAAGCCGAGGTCGGTGATGTAGCCGACCGGCGTCTCGCGCGACCAATAGAGCCTTCTCGCGCTGCTCGAACTCCTGCACGGTGATCACCTCGCCGCGGCCGACCAGCGCCCGGTTGAGCTGCTGGCGCATCGCCGTCGGCATCGGCGCCCGGCACGCAGCTGGATGGCGATGAAGGCCGGGCGATCCGACCACCAGGCGCCGAACACCTCGGCCATGGTGCTCCTCGGACATCATGACCGCGCCGTCGTTCAGGACGTTGGGCCCGACCGCGAAGGTGCCGACGACGAACAGCTGGCGCAGCAGGCCGCGATTGTCGGGCGGACCCAGGACCGGCACTTCCTCGCCGCGCTCGGCGACCTCGGCCAGGTCGCCGAAATACGGCCGCGACTCGCGGTCGAACAGGATCCGCCGCGTCTCGCGGAGCTTGTAGAGGTTCTCGCGCAGGCCGGGCACGTCGATCGCCGGCCGCTCGACGTCGATGGCGTACCAGGCGATGCCGGCGCGGCGTCGGCATGCCGGCATGGCTGATCGACATGACGCCGAACCAGAACGGCGACGTGCTGGCGACCGCACGGATTGGTCGCGACGATGTCGGTCACGGCGACCGGCACCTCGGCGTGGAGCTGCATCGACTTGAAGCCGTAGGGCACGACGACGAGGTCGCCGGCCACCATGCGATGGAGCCGCGACCGACGATCGTAGACCGCGCGCTCGATGCCGAGCTGGGCAAAGATCACGAGCAGGCTGGCGGTGACGCCGGCCAGCGACAGCAGCGTGCTGGTGCGCTGGCGCTTGAGCTGCTGGGCGCCGAGCGGCATGGCCGTCGCGGTCCGCGCGACGCTCGCACGCGCGCCATCGAGAATCGCGGCCGCCAGTGACCGAGCCGCGCCACCCGCGACCACAGGCGCAGCAGCCGAAGCCGCAGCGCCGGTACGTCAGGCAGGATCAGGGCCATCAGAGGAAGGTGACGCGGGTCTCGCGTCCCAGCACCTGCGGCATGCTGGACGGATCGTCGAGCTCGATCTCGACCTGCACGACGCGGGCATCGGTCGACGAGCCGCCGTCCGGCTCGACGCGCTGCATGCGCTTCACCGTGGGCGCGACGCGCGAGATCGTGCCCTTGTAGACGGTCGGGCTGCCGCGGAACGTGACCTCGACCTTGCCGCCCGGCGCGACGCGGCCGACATGCAGCTCGTCGACGTCGGCCAGGACGCGCAGCTGGCTCATGTCGACGATCTTGGCGATGCCGGTCGGCGCGACACGCGCTCGCCCTGGCGCGAGAAGATCTGCACCACGACGCCGTCGAGCGGCGAGCGGACCAGGGCCTCCTCGCGGCTGCGGCGCGCACTGTCGACGCCTGGCCGTCGTGATTGGCGATGTCGATCTCGGATCTGCGCCAGATCGTTCTGTCAGCGTCTGCTTCATGAGCTGCAGCCTGGCCTGCTCGCGCTCGAGGCCCTGCTCGGCGAGGCTGGCTTCGAGCTCCTTCATGGTCGGGCGGCTTGCCCGAGCGCGTGCGCTCGAGCGCGCCGAGCTTGTTCTGCTCGATCGCCGACTTCAGGGTCGCTTCCTGCATGGCGATCTCGGTGACGCGCGATGCCCGTCAGCACCGTCATCGCGCATCTGCTTCAGCTTGGCCAGGTCGGCCTCGGCCATGCGCAGCGGCCACGTCGGCCTTGGGATAGTTGGACAAGCACGGCGATGATCTCGTCGCGCTTGACCTTCTGGCCGTCCTTGATGCGCAACTCGAGCAGCACTGCGAGCCGCCCGCCGGATCGCCGGCAATCACCGCCGTGCCGGCCGGGCGTCGGTATAGCCGCGCGAGATCAGCAGGCGCCGGCCGGCCGGCGCCGTCCTGGGCGCTGCTGGTCTGCCGGCTGGGGGCAATCCACAGGGCAATGGCGCGCGATGACGACCAGGACCGCCACGCCCGTCGCACCCCACCTGAATTTCTTCGCTCGAGCCATCGTGAATTCTACCAAAAATCCCTTCAGACCGCTCGGTGCAGCGTCAGAACAGCCGTCGATGCGGAGTGACGGTACCCTCGGCCACGCCGATGATCGAGAAGGTGCGGTAGATCGAGCGTCAGGATCTTGTCGTACTCGTAAAGCGGCGCATTCGTGACATATACCACGTCGCGAGCCTGCATCCCGAACTGCTGGGCCACAAAGATAGACACCGGTTGGAAGAGGTCCAACCGAAAAACGCGCGCCCGGGCCGTGGGATTGTTCTGCAAATCCCCCATTCTGAACACATAAACGCCCGTCTTGTTGGCTCGCTCATCCGTTCAGGCCGCCGACATTGCCCAGCGCCTCCAACAGGCTGAGATTGTGCTTGGTCATCTCGACGTTGCCCGACTTCTGGACCGCGCCCAGGACGGTGAAGACGCGAGGATTGGGCCGGACGACGATCTCGTCGCCCTTCTGGACGGCAATGTCGGCGCCGGCCAGCAGGTCGGAGAACTGCGCCGTCAGGATCACCTGACCCTGGCGCCGCACCACCACCTCGAGCTGGTTCGCCGGCGGCTCTGCCGGCCGCGCTGCCGACCGGACGGGCCGCCGGCCTGGTTGATGGCATCGACCACGGTGCGGACGTCCTCGAGAATCGAGACAGCGGCCGGGCTTCTTGACGTCGCCCGACACCATCACGGTGTGGGTGCGGTCGGCGATCGAACTCGACGATGACCTCGGGCTCCTGCACCTTGCTGCCGAGCTGCTGGACGATGCGCTGCTCGATCTGGGTGCAGATCGAGGCCGGCGACCTGCACGGTGCCGACGACAGGGCACGTTGATCGTGCCGTCCTCGGCCACGCGCTGGACGCCGAGATCGGCGCCCGGTCCGCTGGATGGTCGGGAAGATGCTGCCTTCGTAGCGCTCGAAGATGCGCACCTTCAGGACATCGCCCGGCGCGACGGAGACGCGCACGGCCGGCCGACAGATTGCTGGTCGTCGACGGACGATCGACGCTCGGCTGGCCGGCCGATAGGCGACGACGGTGGTCGGCGTGAGATCGATGACGTCGAACGGCAGGGCTTCGGTGCTGGTCGACTGGGCGCCGCCCATCCACGGCACCATCACCCGGCAGAGCCGTGCACCGCACCGACGCCAGAGCCGAGGACAATGGCGGTGGGTCGCGCGGCGGCGCGCAGCCAGCTCCAAATTGTCAAATCCCGATCTCCGTCCGGAACGGTCGGCCACGCTCGCGCCGCGCCGCGTCCCATTCCATGATCTTGCCTCAGCCTGCTCAGTAATTAACCCGCGGTGCCGCGCGCGGGTGCAAGCGGTCCGCACGGCTACCTGCGGGATTCGGACGCAGTCTCTTCCTGGCCTCTTCGACCGAATCGGCGACGTCGAAGAGCTGGGAGAAGCCGCTGACCAGCAGGCAATCGGCTGCCGGCGCCGCTGAAGCGGCAGAGAACGACTCGCGTCTGCTGTTCCTCCGCCCGATGAAGCGCGGTCGCCAGCACGCGCACGCCGGCGGCGCTCATGTAGGTCGACCGCGCTGCCGTCGACGATCACGCGGCCGCCGGGCGCAGCGCGGCGAACATCAACGCTTCGACAGACGCGGAGGTCGCCGAATCGACGCGCTCGGGCAGCATGACGGTGGCGATGTCGTCCATGGCGTTCGTCATTCTCATACGTGCTTTCCGGCGGCGCCATCCCTGGCGGACGCCAGCCCGCGGCCAGGTCGGTGCCGCGCCAGTCGATCTGTGCGGCCGCGCCAGCGCCTGTGCCGCCAGCACCGGCGCCGAGCGCTCGCGCGCCAGCGCCGCCACCCAGGCGCGCGGCCCGAACGGCAGGCCGTAGCCCGCCACGAACCATGCCTCGGCCGCGAACCACGCCATGGTGTGCGAGCGACCAGACGAGCGCCATGATAGCCGATGCCGACGCCGCAGGCGACCAGCGCGACGCGCGCCGACACGCCCGAGGCAGCCAGCCGATCGCCGGCTCCAACAGCACCAGCGCCTTCACCTCGGCGGTGAGATTGAGGCGCGTCGACGCCCAGCGCACCTGGCGGCGCCACACCTCCGACCAGCGGCGGCGTCCCAGCGGCAGACGCGGCATGACATTGGCGAGCCACGTCGTTGCGCCCGACGCGGTCGCGCACCGAGCGCACCACGGAATAATCGTCGGCGATGCAGTTGAGAAAGCCCTGGTGACCGCCGATGCGCTCGCAGGACGTCCCGCGTGAGGAGCGTCACGCCGCCCGATGCGACGGGCATGCCCAGCCGGTCGGCCGCCGAGCAGGAAGCGCGCCTGGTGACCGTTGATGTAGGCGCATTCCATCTCGGCTGCGAAGTTCTCCGGCCGCTCGCCGGCCTTGAGCGCCAGCACCAGCCCGACCTCGTCCGACAGCTGCGCCGCAGGCGCAACGAGATCGGCCGCCGTCGAGCGCGATGCCCGGCGTCGCACAGCGCCACGACGGGCCGGCTCGCCGCCTCGAGGCCCTTGCGCACGTTGTTCAGCTTGGGATTGAAGGTGTCGTCGCTGCCGACCAGGATCGGCGCGTCGGGCCACTGGGCGCGCGTCGCGCTCACCGCCTCGTCGCGCTCGCTCGGCCACGCAGATCAGGACTTCGGCGCCGGCGCGCGCGAGCTCCGCCAGCCTCCCGATATAGCCGCCGGACGCGTCACGGGCGCCGGCCATGGGCGCCACGATGCTGAAATCGGCCGCGCCGGTGCCGCAGCGGACCGGCCGGTCGCCGCCGGCGGGCCAGTGCGGCGCTCGCCCACTGCACGAGCATGGCGATCGGCCCACCAGCCGAGCCCGACCCAGAACAGGATGCAGGCGGCCATCTGCTCATCACTCGCCCGCGGAGAAGCGGTGGACGTCGTCCTTCTCCATCGCCAGCGCGCGATGGTAGGGCGGATGACCACGCTGGGCTCGCCCTGCGCGCGGATCCGGCCGTCCTCGATCCAGATGGCGCGCGTGCACAGCCGCGCGCACCTCGGCCATCGAGTGCGACACGAACAGGAGCGTGCCGCTCTTGCGGAAGCTGTCGATCCAGTCGAGGCACTTGCGCTGGAAGGCGGCGTCGCCGACCGCCAGCGCCTCGTCGACCACCAGGATCTCGGCTTCGACATGGGCGCAGATGGCGAAGGCCAGCCGCGTGCGCATGCCCATGGAATAGTGCTTGACCGGCTGGTCCATGTAGTCGCCGATGCCGGCGAACTCGGCGATCGAATCGAACTTGCGCAGCAACTCGGCGCGCTTCAGC
>ERZ1370068.4211-contig-3294_pt1 | contig 16497 bp, 14 predicted proteins | sample MGYA00561227_ERZ1370068 | MGnify/ENA primary metagenome ERZ1370068 (study PRJEB38410, sample SAMEA6850437) | metagenome | study: Metagenomic assessment of the ecological functions of the soil: analysis of the soil microbiota associated with the...
CGCACTGCCAGACCTCGGGCGCGAGCCTCACCGAGCAGGACCCGTTCAACAACGTCATCCGCACCACCGTCGAGGCGATGGCCGCCGTGTTCGGCGGCACGCAGAGCCTGCACACGAACTCGTTCGACGAGGCGATCGCGCTGCCGACCGACGCGTCGGCGCGCATCGCCCGCAACACGCAGCTCATCCTGCAGCTCGAGACCGGCATCCCGAAGGTCGTCGACCCGTGGGCCGGCTCGTACTTCATGGAGTCGCTGACGCACGCGCTCGCACGGCAAGGCGCTCGGCATCATCGAGGAGGTCGAGGCGCATGGGCGGCATGACCAAGGCGATCGAGGCCGGCATGCCGAAGCTGCGCATCGAGGAGACGGCGGCGCGCCGGCAGGCGCGCGTCGATCGCGGCGAGGACGTGATCGTCGGCGTCAACAAGTTCCAGCTCGCCGAGGAGCCCGAGATCGACACGCGCGAGATCGACAACACGCGCCGTGCGCGAGGCGCAGATCGCGCGGCTCGAGCAGCATCAAGGCGACGCGCGACGCCGCTGCGTGCCAGGCAGGCGCTCGACGCGCTCACGCAACGTCGGCCGAGACGGGCGAGGGCAACCTGCTCGCGCTCGCCGTCGAGGCGGCGCGCGCCCGCGCCACCGTCGGCGAGATCTCGTCGGCGCTCGAGAAGCGTCTGGGGCCGCTACCAGGCCGAGATCCAGCTCGATCTCCGGCGTGTACGGCGCCTCAGTTCGAGCGACGACGGCGAGTGGAAGGCGCTGCAGAGCGAGGTCGCGCAGTTCGCCGACCGAGCACGGCCGCCGGCCGCGCATGCTGGTCGCCAAGATCGGCCAGGACGGCCACGACCGCGGCGCCAAGGTGATCGCCACCGCGTTTGCGGACCTCGGCTTCGACGTCGACGTCGGCACGCTCTTCCAGACGCCCGAGGAGGTCGCGCGCCAGGCGGTCGAGAACGACGTGCACGTGGTCGGCGTCTCGACGCAGTCGGGCGGCCACAAGACGCTCGTCCCGCGAGCTCGTGCAGCGAGCTCGCGAAGCTCGGTGCCGGCGACATCGTCGTCACGGTCGGCGGCATCGTCCCGGCAGCGCGACTACGCGTTGCTCGAGCAGGCCGGCGTGAAGGCGGTCTTCGGTCCGGGAACGCAGCATCCCGAAGGCGCGCGCGGCGCGTGCTCGAGCTCATCGCGAAGGCGGCGGGCGAGGGCGCGGAACGCGACGGTCCGCGTAACCTGGGCGCATCGGGGTCGGGTCGCGCCTCGATGGCCACCGCGCCGCGCACCGCGTTCGTCCTCGCCGGCGGCGGCAGCCTCGGCGCGGTCGAGGTCGGGATGCTGCGGGTGCTCGCGGCGTACGGGCCCGTGCCGATCTGGTGGTCGGCGTGTCGGTCGGCGCGATCAACGCCGCGTACTATGCGGCCAACCCGACGCCCGCCGGCGTCGCGGAGCTGACTCGCATCTGGAGCGGACTTCGCACTCGCGACGTCTTCCCGTTCTCGCCGGTGCGGGGCTTTCTCGGGTTCGTCGGCTGGCAGGACGCGCTCGTGGATCCGACCCCGCTCCGCGCGCTGCTCGCCGCGCGAGCTACCGTACGGTCGCCTCGACGAGTCCAAGTTGCCGTGCCACATCGTCGCCACCGATGTGCTCGACGGTCAGGAGATCGTCCTCTCGAAGGGCGACGCCGTCACGGCGCTGTGCTCGCGAGCGCCGCCATCCCGGGTGTCTTCCCGCCGGTCGCCTACGGCGGCAAGACCTCATCGACGGCGGCGTCGCGAACAACACGCCGATCGCGACCGCGATCTCGCTCGGGGCCGAGCGCGTGATCGTGCTCCCGACCGGCTACTCGTGTGCGGTCGGCGAGCCGCCCCACGGCGTGATCCCGATGGCGCTCCACGCCCTCACGTTGATGATCGTCCACCAGCTCGTGATCACGACATCGAGCGGCTCTCGTCACGCGCCGAGATCGTCGTCGTCCCACCCCTCTGTCCGGTCGAGTCGACGCCGTACGACTTCGGTCCGGCGGCCGAGCTCATCGCCCGCGCCGAGGCGTCGACGAAGACCGTGGCTTCGCTACCAACGGGCTCGCGCGCCACGGCGTGCCCGACGAGCTGCCGGCACACGGACACGGCGAGGCCCCGTGAGCCCGTTGGTCGGAGTTTAGTTGCCGCCGTGCCCGCGCTCGTGCTCCGCATGTCCGTGCGGCTTCGCGGGCGCCGGGCGCGGGGCGCGATCCATGCGTGGCGCCTGACGCTGCATGGGTGCGAAGTCTCGATCGCGCCGGCGCCGAGCGCTCGGGCTGCGGGCGCGGGGCGCGTTCCACGCGTCGTGGCTCCGGGGCATCGGAGCGAAGTCGCGCTCCTGGCGTGCCGACCGGTTCGACTGGCGCCCTGACGGCGTGGCTCGAAGCGGGTCCGATCGTCGCGCGGGGGTGTTGGAATGCGGGTGCTTCGGTGCGCGGGTTCTCGCGGCCGGCGCGGCGCTCGTCGCGATTCGCTTGTCCCTGTCCGCGCCCGAACTGCGTCTCCGCGCGCTGCGGGGTCGGAGCACCGCGATCCTCGTTCCGTAGGCGCGCGCGTGGAGGCTCCGGTCGGGACCACGCTCCTCGCCCTTCGCGTCGTGCGTGAGAGGTCGCCGGCTCCGACGGTGTCGCGAGGCGGTCGTCTCGCGCGGCGCTCCCGGTCCTCGCCAACCCGGACGAACCGGCGCGCCGCCATGCTCTGCGCGCGCGCGCGGTGGCTCGGGGGCTCGCATGCGACCGGCATGGCCGAGACCGTTCTCGCCGCCACCCTGCCCGAACCGACCGTGCTCCATGCCGCGCTCGTGGGCGCGCGATCCGACTCCATCGCCGGACCATTTCGCGCCGTGACCGCGGTCGAATCGACCGTGCTCCATGCGGCGATCGGGATTCCGCTGATCGCCTGCTCCCTGTGGTCCGCCGGCACCCTCAGGCCGCTCGCGGTTCGCGAAGCGACGGTCGCCGCCGCGCGGTGCACAGACGCGCGCTTCACGCTGCGGCCCGGCGCCGCGGGCCGGCTCGATACCTCGCGCACGCAGCCGCTGGATGTGATCGCGCGGCGGCCTGGTCGTCACGATCGCACGATGCTCGAGCTGGGCGGGCGGCCGTCGGCCGCGCCCCTCGTGCGGCATGAAGCTCTGGGCCGCCGGTCGCACGCCGAGTTGGCCGTGCAGCGGTCGGAAGTTGTCGTGATCGCCGACGCGGCCCGGTCGCCCGCCGCGGCGGAAGTGGTCCTGGTCGAGCCCCACCACGGCATTGCGCACGCCGAAGTTCTGGAAGTGGGTCATGTGGTTCACGTCGACGAACCGCGTGTTGTTGATGACCACGTTGTTGACGATGCGCGGGCCGCCCCAGCCGCCCCAGTACGGTCGTCCCACGAACCCGCCGCCGCCCCACCACGGAATCACCGGCTCGCCGAAGCCGAGCGGGCACCAGCTCACGAACGGCGCGCCGACGCTCACCGAGACGCCGATGCCCGGCGCACCGAAGAAGGCGACGAGGGCGGGCGCATACACCGGCTGCCGCGATGACCGGTCCCGGAGCCCAGCCCCAGAAGCCCGACGTTAGACCCAGCGGCCATAGTGATACGGCGCCCAACCCCACGGCGCGTCGTCGACCCAGGTCCACTCGTAGTACGGATCGTAGACCCAGCGGCCGGTGCTGTACGGCGACCAGTCTGGCGCGACTTCGCGCGGGACGCCATACCCGCCCGTAGCGCGGCTCCTCCTGCCAGTCGCCGTAGCGATCGAGATCGTCGACGCCGGCGACGTCCGGCGGCACGTACGTCGCGCTACGCGGCGTCTGCACCGTATCCCGACGTACGCTCGAAGTTCCATCGATCCCAGTCGTCCTGCGCCGCGATCGGCTGGATGTCGAAGCCCGGACGGTTGTCGCCCGAGCACCAACTCCTGGTCGCCGCGGATCTCGATCTCGTCGCCGCTCTCGGCGACGACGCGCGCGATGCCGCCTCGGCGCGCGCCGAACGACGTACGCTGGTCGTCGACGTCGACGCGGTAGTAGCCGGGCCGCTCGATCGTGAACGCCGCGCGCGGCGTGTCGATCTCGATCGACGTGCCGCGACGGAAGCCGGTGCAACGTCGAACGCGGCGTGTCCGCCCGTCACCTCGAACTGCATGCTGCCGGCGTCGAGCCCTTCGAGGCCGATCTGGGTGTCCGAGCCGGCGCGCACGAAGGCGCGCGTGCCGAGCTGCAGCTCCGACGTTGCCGCCGATCCGGCGACGTAGATCTCGTCGCCCTCGGCGAGCGCGGTGTTCACCTTGGCCGGCGTCCAATCCTCGGCTCCGGGACGCCAGAACGAGACCTCGCCGTCGATGAATGCGAGCCGCGGTGGCGTGGGCCCGCCACGCTCTTGGCTCCCGGCCGGTGCTGCGGCGAAGGCCAGCGGCAGCGGCCGCGATGACCGCCATCAGCGTTGTGCGTGCAGATGTCATGACGCGTCTCCTCTTTGGCGCATGGGATGTAATTCTTGCCGCCCTAACCCATGACGCCGTGCCCGGTGACTGTGGGGCATCCACTTCTTTGCACGACGTGGGCCATGCGCCGGTGCGGAACGCGTCGCGGTTTCAGCTCGCAGATGCGCGGCGGCGGATTGCCGCGTTCCGCGACGCGGGTATTAGATCGCTATGCGGCGGAACCGAGCGCGCAGTCCGGGCCACGCATCTCGGCCGGACGACGCTTCCTGTGGCTCGCGCGCGCGTTCCTCTCCGGCGACAGCCGGCGACGCGCGCGCCTCTGGTTCGCAGCATTGATCGTGTTCTCGATCGCGGTCGGCGGCGTCCAGGTGCTCATCAGCTTCGCCGCGCGCGACTTCGTCACCGCGCTCACCAACCGCGACGCGGGCGCGTTCTATCGCAACCTCTGGTGGTATCTCGGCACCTTCGTCATCGCGATCCCGGTCGGGGCCTTCTACAAGTTCACGGCCGACCGCCTGTCGCTCGCGTGGCGGGAGTGGATGACGAACCACCTGCTGCGCCGCTACTTCTACAACCGCGTCTACTACCGGCTGCGCGGCTCGCGCGACGGTCGACAACCCCGACCAGCGCATCGCCGAGGACGTCAAGCTCTTCACGACGAACATCCTCGGCTACCTGCTGATCGTGCATCAACTCGGTGATCACGCTGATGCGCCTTCCTCGGCGTGCTGTGGGGGATCTCCTCCGCCGCTCGTCGTGTCGCTCGTCGGCTATGCGGCTCGCCGGCACCGCCGTCACGGTGCTGATCGGCCGGCGCCTCGTCGGGCTCCACTTCACGCAGTACCAGCGCGAGGCCGACTTCCGCTACGGGCTCGTGCGCGTCAGCGAGAACGCCGAGTCGATCGCATTCTTCCGCGGCGAGAAGCGCGAGCAGCACGACCTCGTGCACCGCTTCGTGGCGGTCGTGCGGAACGCCATCCGACATCATCGGCTGGAACCGGAACCTCGCGTTCTTCACGAACAGCTACAACTACGTCGCGCTCGTGCTCCCGACCCTCATCGTCGCGCCGATGTTCATGCGCGGCGAGGTCGAGTTCGGCGTCGTGACCCAGGCCGAGGGCGCGTTCGCGCAGGTGCTCATGGCGCTCTCGATGATCGTCGCGCAGTTCGACGGCCTGAGCGCATGCGACGGCCGGGATCCGGCGCCTCGGCGAGCTTCTGGGACGAGCCTCGACGGAGTTCGACGCGGAGGACGCGCGCGACGCCGAGGAGAGCCAGATCGAGGTGAGCGAGACGCGCCACCGCCTACGCTTGCAAGGCCTCACCGTCGCAGACGCCCGACGGCGCGCCGCGCGCTCACGCTACGACCTGTCGTTCGAGCTCGAACCCGGCGAAGGGCTCCTCATCATGGGCGAGAGCGGCTCCGGCAAGAGCTCGCTCCTCCGACGGTCGCCGGGCTCTGGCAGTCCGGCAGCGGCGCCGATCGAGCGGCCGACGCTCAACCGCATGATGTTCCTCCCGCAGCGGCCGTACATGATCCAGGGCAGCCTCCGCGCCCAGCTCGTCTACCCGCAGCGCCGAGAGCGCCGCCGACGACGACGCGGTCAAGGCGAGCGTTCGAGACGGTCAACCTCGAAGAGGTCCTGCTCGCGCGTGGACGCCGACCTCGAGCACGAGATCGACTGGGCGAACGTGCTCTCGCTCGGCGAGCAGCAGCGCGTGTCGTTCGCGCGCCTGTTCTTGAAGAAGCCCGTCGTCGCCTTCCTCGACGAGGCGACGAGCGCGCTCGACGAGGCCGAACGAGCGCATGCTCTACGAACGGCTGCGCGAGCTCGGCATCGCCTACGTGAGCGTCGGCCACCGCAGCACGCTGAAGCAGTTCCACGACCACCTCGTGACGCTGCAAGGTCGACGGCTCCTCGAGATGGAATCCCCGCCGACGAACCGAAGCCGACGGACGCGAAGAAGCGACGCCGCGCGGCGAGCGGCTGACCGCCGCGCCGCGCGAGTGCGCTACGACGTTCGGGCAGTGGCGCGACGGATCGGACCATGCGAGACCAGCCGCCATGCGGATCTCGACCTGGCTCGTGCTGGCGCCTCGTCGTTGCTGCCGGCGTCGGCACGGGCGACCTACCACTCCGTCAAGATCGTCGAGGTCTACACGGGGCCCGGGCCGCAGTACGTCATGCTGCAGGCCTATGAGGCCGGCCAGGATCAGCTCAATTTCCGCAGCCTCGTCGTGTACAACGCCTCCGGCGGCGTGGTGCAGACCAACACGTTCGGGTCCAATGACGGCATCCCTCTCGGCGCCCTCAGCACCAGGCCGCCATCCTCATCGGAACGTCGAACGTCGCCGGCAGCTTCGGCATCACCGTGGACCTCGACATGCCATCGGGGATGATGTCGGCGGGCGGTGGCAAGGGTGTGCTGGGAGCCACCGATCGACTGCGTGGCGTGGGAAACTACAGCGGCAGCCCGACGGGTGTCGGATCCGCCGCGGCGCCCGGCGGTATCCCGAGCGGCAAGGCGATCCGACGCGATCTCGCGATCTCGGGCGGCCCCACGATCCTCGAGGCGACCGACGACACGGACGACAGCGCCGCCGACTTCGACGTCCTCGATCCACAGCCGCGGAACAGCCTCGGCCAGACCGGCTCGACGACGACGACGCACATCGGCGCCACCACGACCACCGGCCCGACGACCACCACGGTCTTCGGCGCGACCACGACCGTCGTGCCCACCACGACGACGACGCTCGCCTGCGCACCGTTCGGCATAACCGCAGCGCAGTGTGTCCTGCGCAGCCGTGCCGCCGGCGGCCTGCGCCACGGAAACCTTGTCGCGCAAGGTCACGCAGGCGATCGCGGGAGCCGGCACGCTACTCGACCGCGCCCTCGCCGCCGAAGGTACCAGCGCGGCACGCGGTTGATCAAGCGCCGCGGCGCGGCTGCGGAAGGGAAGTCGTCTCGCGGAGACGGCGGGGACGAAGGGCAGCCATCCGCCGCCTGCGCCGTGCCGCTAGTCTGGACCTGCTCGCCGAGGCTCGCGGCCGTCTGCTTCTCAACATCCCCAACTGGAGCGTTCGTCACCCGCCGCGTGCGAAGATCGCCCGTACCGCGTCGATCGTATCGGCGTCGCCCGCGGCCTTGTCCGGACGATGGCGCCGCACGCGCGCAAGCGGAGCGCCATGCCGCCGGGGTAATGTGGGCTCGCCTGTACGCCGTCGAACGCGACCTCCACGACGAGCTCCGGACGGACGTGGACGACGCGCCGTCGCGGCCGATCTCGAGCGCGATGCCAGCCGCTCGGTCTGCCAGCGCAGCATGTCGTCGGTCATGCCCTTGAACGTCTTCCTGAGCATCACGAAGCCGCCGCGGCCGGGATCGCGCGCGCCGAGGTGCAGGTTCGAGAGCCAGCCGCGTGCGCCGTCCGCTTCCCCACTTCGGCGGCGAGGACGACGAGGTCGAGCGTATGCGCGGGCTTGAGCCTGAGCCAGTTTCGCGCCGCGCCGGCCGGCCTCGTAGGCGGCGCCGGTCGCCTTCAGCATGATGCCCTCGTGCCCGTGCGGCGAGCGCCTCGCCGCGAACGTCTCGACGGAGGCCGGATCCGCGACGAAGCGGCGTGCGATCTGCCGGGGTGCGGGCACCGCACCCGCGAGTGCCGCCCAGCGCGCCTCGGTCGGGCGAGTCGATCGAGGTCCTCGCCGTCGACGTGCGAGGCAATCGAAGAAGCAGGCGGCGAGCGGCATCGCCGCGGCCAGGCGGTCCACGTCGAGGCGGCGGCCGAATCGCCGCATCGTCGCTTGGAAGCGGCATCGGGACGGCCGCGCGGATCGAGCACGATCGCTCGCCGTCGAGCACGATCCGGCGGACCGGCAACGCAGCGCGCGACGGCGACGATCTCGGGCACGGCCGCAGCTCACGTCGTTCAGCTGGCGCGTGAAGATGCGCACCTCGTCGCCGTCGCGGTGGACCTGGACGCGCGCGCCGTCGATCTTGTGCCTCGGCGACGGCGGACCCGAGACGCGCCAATGCGTCGGCGGCGGCATCGGTCGTCTGCGCGAGCATCGGCTGGACGGGCTGGAGCACCTCGAGACGGAAGCGCGCGAGGCCGGCTGCGCCCTCCGTCAAGCGCCGCGTACGCGACCGGCGCCGTCTCGCCCGCGAGCATGACCGCGCGGCGCACTCGCCGGCGGCGATCGGTTGCGCTCCGCGCGCGATCGCCTCGACGAGCAGCCCTTCGAGCGCGCCCTGACGAAGCTCGCCGACGACGAGCCGGCGAAGAAAGCTCTGCTCCGACGGCGTGGCGCGGGCGAAGAGCCTGCCGAGCGTGCCGGCTCCGCTCGCCCGCGGGAGCCCGCGCCGCGCCGGCGGGCGATCGCTGTCTCGAAGACATCGTCGACCTCGCGGAGCGTCAGAGCCGGCGTCGTCGGCGGCGCCGCCCGCGCCGGCTGCGGCGGCTGCCCCATCCGAGACCGATCCGGCCCTGACGCGTCTCGCCGGTGAGGAAGGCGACGCCGATCGCGGTCTCGTCGGGCTCGAGCGCGCGCAGGCAAGCGGCAAGAGTGCTGCCAGCTTCTCCGTCCGCGAGCGCGTGGCGGCGACGCGCTCGGAGGTGACGACGAGGTCGTGGAGGAGCGTTCCACCGCCTACGGTCCGGACGCTACGACGCCCGCCGGGCGACGTCCACGGACGGAGGTGTCATCGGAGAGCGATGCGCCACTCTCCGGCGCGATGAGCGCGCCCGGATCCTGGCGCTGGTTCTGGATGCCTGGGCCCGCATCTACGAGCCTCCCTCGTGCAGCGCCTCACGTATCGGCCGGTCCACGACGCGGTCGCGAAGCGAGCTCCATCGTGCGCCGCCCTCGTCGCGTCGTCGACGTCGGGTGCGGGACGGGCCTGCTGACGACGCGGTTCCGCGAGGCGCTGCCCGGCGCTCGCGTCGCCGGCGTCGACTTCTCCGGCGGCATGCTGAGCAGGCCGCCGGACGGCGCCGGGCGCGGCCTGGGTTTGTGGCGATGCGCTTCGCCTGCCGCTCGGCAGCGAGCGGATCGACGCGATCGTCTCGACCGAAGCGTTTCACTGGTTCCCGGACCAGGCGGCGGCGCTCGCCGAGATGCGGCGCGTACTCGTGCCGGGCGGTGCCGTGCTGGTGGCGCTCGTCAACGTGCCGAACGACGTCGTCGCGGCCGCGACCGGGCTCGCGTCGCGCGTCCTCGGCCAACCGCTCGAATGGCCCACCCGCGCGCGCATGCGCGCGCTCTTCGCCGGCGCCGGGCTCACCGTCGTCGCGCAACGGCGGATCTTCGCGTCCCGGCCGGCTCTGCTGCCGCCGGTCCTGACGATCGGGCGTGCGCGCGAGGTGAGCGCGACCGTTGACGCTGCGCGATCGCCGAGCGCATAGACCCATCGAGCATGGCAGGCGATCCGGGGGAGCCGCTGCTGCGTCCGTTCGTCGGTCGCGCCGCCGAGCACGGCATGCTCGTCGACCTCGTGGCGACGGCGCGGCACGCGGCGTGGCGGCGTCGTGCTCGTCACCGGCGAGGCCGGGATCGGGAAGACGCGCCTCGTCGAGGAGGCGACGGCGTCATTGCCCGCCGCGCGCGTGCACTGGGGACGCTGCCACGAGAGCGAGGGCGCGCCGGCGTACTGGCCGTGGACGCAGGCGTTGCGGAGCTACGTCCGCACGGCGCCCGCCGACCGGCTGCGCCTGGAGATCGGGCACGCCGGCGCCGAGCCTGCCCGCGTCGTGCCGGCCGTGCGCGCGCACTGTCCGGAGGTCGGCGCCATCGAGGCGTTCGACACCGACCCGGAGGTCGCGCGCTTCCAGCTCTTCGACGCGGTGACGACGTTCCTGCGCGCCGCCGCGACCGACGAGCTCCTCGTCGTCGTGCTCGACGACCTGCACTGGGCCGACAGTGAGTCCCTGCTGCTGCTCGGCTTCGTGGCGCGCGAGCTTCGCGGACGCGGCGCTGCTCGTCGTCGGCACCGTATCGCGAGGTCGAGATGCGGCAGGCGGCCGCCGTGCCGCGCATCCTGGGCGACCTCGTCCGCACGAGCCACACGGTCCGGCTCGGCCCTGGTCGCCTCCGACGTCGCGCGCTACGTCGAGGCGTCGGCCGGCCAGCGCGATCGCGGACGACGTGCTGCGCGCGATCCAGCGCACGACCGAGGGCAACGCGTACTTCCTGACCGAGGTCGTCCGGCTGCTCCAGTCCGAGGGGCGCCTCTGATGCTGCGGCGGCGTTGCCGGCGCGCCTTCTCTTGCCCGATGGCGTGCGCGATCTGGTCCGCCGGCGGATCGAGCCGTTGCCGCCCGCCACGCGCCGACTGCTCGACACGGCGGCGGTGCTCGGCCGCAACCTCGATCTGGCGGTCCTCGCCGAATGCTCGACGCGAAGCCGCCGCACGTCCTCGATCTGCCGGCCCGGCGCTCGCGATCGGCGCGCTGAGCGACGCGACCGAGACGCCGGGCCGGCTGTGCTTCGCGCACGCGCTCCTCCAGGGAGACGCTCGTCGCCGACCTCGCCGGCGCGCGAGCGCGCGGAGCTGCACCGGCGTGCCGCCGAGGCGCCTCGAGGCCGTGCACGCGGGCGCGCGCGATGCGCTCCTGGGCGAGCTCGCGCATCACTATCTTTCAGGCGGCGGCTCTCGGCACGCTGCCGCAGGCGATCGAGTGCGCAACGCGCGCGGGTACCTCGCGTATGCGCAGCTCGGCTACGAGGAAGCGGCCGGTCACTTCGAGCGTGCGCTCCAGGCGAGTCGCACGGGCACGATCGACGCGGCGACGAGGCTTCGTCTGCTGATCGCGTTCGGCCAGGCGCAGCAAGCCGCCGGCGACGAGGACGGCGCGCGCGCGACGCCGCTCGAAGCCGCGCGACTCGCGCGCGAGCTCGGCGATCCGGGAGCGTTCGGCAAGGCGGTCGCCGTCACCGCCGAGGTGGCGACGACCGGCCTCGTCGACGTCGCGATGATCGAGCTGCTGGAAGAGGCGGCGCACCGCGCCGGCGGCGGCAGACGACGGCGCGCGCTGCATCTGGCGCAGCTCGCGCGCGCTCTCTACTTCAGCGATGCCGAGCGCCGTCACGCATATAGCGCCGAGGCGCTAGCGATCGCGCGGAACCTCGGCGACGCGTTCGTGCCCACACGGCGCTCCAAGCCCGCCACTTCGCGCTCTGGGAGCCCGGGACGGTCGAGGAGCGCCGTGCGCTCGGCGTCGAATCGCTGGCGCTCGCCCGCGACGGGCCTGCCGCTCAGCATCGCGGAAGAGTACTCGTGGCGCATCGTCGACCACCTGAGCTCGGGCGACATGACGGTCGTCGACGAGACGATGCGGCAGTACCGCGATCCGCGGCGCGCTGCCGACTGCCGCGCGTCGCCTGGCACTTGACGCTGGTGGAAGCGACGCTGGCGCAGCTCGCGGGCCGCCTCGACGATGCCGAGCGCCTCGCGAACCAGGCGGCGTCGCTCCGCCAGCCGAGCGTCCGCAACAACGTCGCGCCGTTCCTCGGGGTCCAGCTCTTCCTCGTCTACGAGGCGCGTGGGCGCTCGCGGAGCTGAAGCCGTCGATCCAGGTCGCCGCCGAGCGCGCGACGTCGACGCTGCCCATCTGGCGCGCCGGGCTCGCGCATCTGCATGACGATCGGAGAGCCCGACGAAGCCCGGAGCGTGATGGCCTCGCTCGGGGCGCGCGGCTTACCGACCTGCCGCTCGACGGCAACCTGCTCGGCACGCCTCGCCCGTCTCTCGAGGTGGCCCGCGCGGCTCGACGAACGCGATTGGGCGGAAGCCCTCCTGCCGCTCGTCGAGCCGCACGCCGGCGTCGTGGTCGTGCCTGCGACGGCCGCCGGGTCACTTCGGCTCGGCGGCGCGCTATGCCGGCCTGCTCGCGCACGCGACCGGACGCTTCGACGCGGCGGTCGCGCACTACGAAGCCGCGCTGGCGGTGAACGCGCGCATCGGCGCCCTGCCGCAGCACGCGCACACCCCAGCACGACCTCGCGCGGACGCTGCGGCGGCGCGACGGCACCGGCGACGCCGAGCGCGCCGCGGCGCTCGGAGGCGGACGCCGCGCGGACGGCGAAGCAGCTCGGCCTGGTCGAGCTCGGCCGCCGGCACGGAGTCGGGTGCCGACGCGCCGCGACGGCCGTCGCCGGGGCCGCGTGTCGACCTGCCGGCAGCGGTGGCGCGGCTCCGGCGCGAGGGGCGACGTGTGGACGATCGCGTGCGGGGAGGAGCTCACCCGCTTGAAGGACACGAAGAGGGCGTCGCCTACCTGGCCGAGCTGCTGCGCCATCCCGGCCGCGAGTTCCACGCGCTCGAGCTCGGCGGCGTCGAGGAGCTCCGTGGGGGTGACGCCGGCGAGATGCTCGACGCCGAGGCCCGCCGGGCCTACCGGGAGCGTCTCAGGACCTCCGCGCGGAGCTGGCCGAGGCCAGGCGTTCAACGACCTCGGCCGGACGGGCCCGGCTGCACGACGAGATCGACATGCTCTCGACCGAGCTCGGGCGGGCGAGCGGGCCTCGAGGACGGGGCCCGCCGGGCGGGGCCCCGAGGCCGAGCGGGCACGCCTCAACGTGACCGGGCCGTCCGCGCCGTCAATATCAAGCAGCGTCCTGGGCGATCGCCCGTCGCTCGGCCGGCATCTCGACCGCGCCGTCCAGACCGGCGTGTTTTGCGCGTACGAGCCCGATCCCCACGTTCCCGGTACGCTGGGAGCTCTGAACGCCGTTCAGTGGGATTGAACGCTGCCCTGGGGTGATGGACTCCGGGCCCCGCCAGCCGTCCTGACCCTGACCGCGCCTGTGGACCGCCACGAGCTTCCCTGGAATGGGAGCTCGGGCCGAGCGACCTCCGTGCCATGGACGGAAGCCGAGGCGGCGCGTCGGCGGCGGGCCGGCGGTTGCCGTTTCGACCGCCGAGCTGGTCGGCTTCTTCGGCGGCCCTTCCGGGCCGAGGCCGCGGCGGACGCCCGACGTGGGCACGATCTTCTGTCCGCGAGTCCGGTCGCTGCCGTTCGCGCCGGTGAAAGCCGGGTTCGAGCCGTCTGCTTTCGAGCACGCGGCTCGCTTCAGCCGTCGTCGGCTGCTCGACCGGGGCGAGCACGCCCAGCGTTGGGGGTCCGGGCGGCGGGCGGCCGGCACCGGGTCGATGTGCGGGCTTGAACCGCGGCCCAGCCGACTGAACGCGCCCGGAGAGCGAGCAGACCACCCGCCGTCGGCAGCCAAACCGGGGGAGGAGGACTCGGCCAATGCGCACCACCATCGTTCGCGCCCCCGCCACCGGCGCGTCGCCATCGCGTCGGCTCTCGCCGCCGCGCCCGCCCGAGGCGCGACGCCCGTGCCGGCGGATGTGCCGGCGACTGCCGGTCGCGGAAAACGTCGTCCAGCATTGCTCGCCGTAACTCGGCGCGCGCGTTGGAAGCGCGCGGCGTAGCCGCACGGACGTGCCCACGACGATCGTCTAGTTCTGCAAGCGCCAGGAGAGCGGCGATTGGTCTCGGGCTCTGATCCCTGGGCCGCCGCCCGCCCGCGCCACCTCGACCCTCGTGGCGGTCGGCGAATCGCCGCCGCGCGGATGGGCGGAACGATGGCGAGCACGGGTCCGCCGGGGCCGCCGGTCGCGCCTCACCGGCGAGCCGGCGAGGACGCAGGCTCCGCCGCCTTCCGCCTCCGCTGCCAGCGGCAGCCGCCGTCACGTCGACGCGTAGACCCGCGCATCCACTGGGATTGGTTCTTCGTACGCGTCGATCCCAGCACCGCACCTTCACCACACACCCGGCCGCCAGCGACGGGGTCGTCGTGGAATTGGCAGATCCACGTCGGTCGAGTGTGAGCCGCCCCGCTCACTGTGAAATGTCCAATCGCGCGCTGCGCAGCGCCCGTTTGTGCGCCGAAATGCAAATTCGCCTCGACAGCGCTTGCCTCAGCTTCAGAGCACGCAACGACAGAGTACCTTAAGTCAGCTTCTGCCGTACGTGCGCTGAATCAGGTTGCGTCCCGGGCAAAACGGGGATGCGCCGACAAAGGGGGATCGCTTCGCGTCGAGCCCGCGAGTGCGCTCGAAGCCTTCTCACGTTGGCCGCCACCGTCTTCGCCACTCGGGCGAGCCTGCAGAGGCTCCGCGAAGAAACCAGAAGGGGTACGATGAACACGCGACTATTCTCAAGAAACCGCAAAACGGCTTCACTGGCGATCGTGGCTTTGTACATACGGGGTGTGTTCGGCGCCGTCGCGGGCGCAGGCCCACCAGCGCACCGGTCGGCCTGTAGCGGGAACGGCGTCGGGGGTGGAACCTGCGCGCCGCAGCCTGCGACTCCAGGTGGCCTCGGCGGCAAACGGTCGATCGTGACGTCATCACGCAGCGCCAACCTGGACGACGCCGAGCATCGGTCCTGATCGCGTAGCGACGCGGATACAGACGTCCGGGCGCCGTCTTCTTCTGCCCGGCGGCGGACGGGACGCCCTGACCTCGCGTAGCCCCGGTCGCGATCGCGACGAACCTGCTTCGATCCCGGCGCGCGCACGCCGCCGACTGGCGCTCGGCGGGATCGCGGCGCATGCGCACGCTCAGCAACGCGGGCCCCGGGGTGACCGACGCCGGTGCGGACGTGCGCGCAGGCGATCAGGCCGGACCGCTGGACAACCTGACGAACGGGCGAGCCGGCATGCACGACATCGACGCTCGACCATCCGTTCCGGTCGGAGAAGCAGGTCGGCGACGGTTCACGGTGATCGACGACGAGCGACGGGCCGACGTCCGCCAGCTCGAGCACCGGCAGCCTGACGAGCCCGAGCACCAGCAGCTCGACCAGCTCGATGCTAGCCAGCAGCCTCGACCAGCTCCGAGCACGCCTGCTTCGACCAGCTCGACCAGCTCGGAGCAGCCGTCCAGCTCGACGAGCCTGTCCACGTCACGTGTCGTCCACGTCGCTCCTCGACGCATCCACCTCGACGTCGCTCCCGCCGCCGCCGATCGACCACCAGTCCAGTGCTACGAGGTGAAGCCGGCGACGTATCCCCCTTGAGGACGGTGAGCGCGCAGGATCAGTTCGGGATCTCTCAGCGGCCTGATCGCTCCGGTTCCTCACCGTCTGTGCGCGCCGGCCAACAAGAACAATGGAGGGCGTTCGCCGATCCGACCGAGCACCTGGCCGGCTACAAGGCCAAGGCGACGTTCACGAAGAGGACTGAAATCCAGACCGTCGTGGACCAGGCTCGAGCACCGGGGCTGCAGCTCGACGTCGTACGGCCCGGATGCTGTTCATGGTGCCGACGGGCGAAGAACGGCGTGCAGCTCCGCACCGCCGCCCGGCGACCACTTCACGTGCTGCGGCGGCGAGCGGCGCAGCCGCGGCACGCCGAAGTTCGCGTCAGCGGACGGTGACGGTCGCCGACCAGTTCCAGACCGTAAACGAGACGTTGGTCAGCTGTTCCGGCTCTGCGCGCCGGCGAGCAAGAACGGCGAGGATCCGCTCTGGCGCCGCTGCATCCCGACCACCTCCTCTGCTACAAGGTCAAGTCCATTCTGTTCCCGACGATCGACGTGTCGGATCGGTCGTCCAGTTCGACCAGATCAGCTCAGGCTGATCCATCGCCGCGAGCTCTGCGTGCCGGCATTGAAGAACCCGGGCTCGACCACGACGACTTCTTCGACGAGCACCGAGCTCGAAACACGAGCAGCTCGACGAGCACGACGCTCATCGGGCTACCGTCCGGGCAGCTTCATCGACACCCTCTGAGATGCGAGAGGTCTCCGGCGAGGCGGCAACCCGCTTCTCGCCGGGGCGCTTCGGACGTTGATTCCTTGATCCGCGAGCGACGTGCACATCCGTGGGGACGCACTGCGAGCACGCTCGTTGCCGCGCTCCCGAAGCGGGTCGTGCGTGCGGCGGCATCCGCGACCGGCTGCGGGCGCTGGCGCCTCGTAAGCGGCTCGCGCGAGGCGGGGTGGCGCGAACCGTGCGCCCGGCCGATCAACCCCCGCGCTTGAAGTACTGACCGCGCGCTCGTGCTTCACGCAGCGCGTCTTGAACGTACCGGATTC
>ERZ1370068.8128-contig-7005_pt1 | contig 16494 bp, 19 predicted proteins | sample MGYA00561227_ERZ1370068 | MGnify/ENA primary metagenome ERZ1370068 (study PRJEB38410, sample SAMEA6850437) | metagenome | study: Metagenomic assessment of the ecological functions of the soil: analysis of the soil microbiota associated with the...
TTTTTCTATTGCTCGTTCCGGTTTTCCGGACCATCACGTACAATGGACGGCCGATGGCTCGGGCTTCCCTTCATCTGGCTTCTGGTCGTGCAAGCGGCGCTTGTTCGGCCTGGAACTGACGCCGTGGGCGCAGCGATCGGTTCGTCGTGCCGTGGACCAACGCGCTGGCCGCAGATCTCGACGGGCATCGTCACGCTGTTCGATCCCAGCGTCGTGTGCTGCCGCGGCAAGGTGCTGCGCAGCACGACCAACGGCTTCGCGGTATCGATCGAGGCCGGCTGCAACGGCGTCGAGGCGACGATCGTGCTGCGTCGCGCGCGATGCTGGCGTTCCCGGCGCCGTGGAAGCACAAGCTCGCCGGACTCGCCGTCGGCATCGTCGCGGTGCAGGGGCTCAACATCGTCCGCGTGATCAGCCTGTTCTACCTCGGCCAGTGGAACTGCAGCGTGTTCGAGTGGGCGCACCTGTACGTGTGGCAGGCGCTGATCATGCTCGACGTGCTGATCGTCTGGCTGATCTGTGGGTGCGCACGCTTGCCGCGCGCGCGCGGACGACCGAGCGTGCGTCGCCGCCGCGCGATCGCGCGGCGAGCGCATTACGATGCCATCCGCCGCTCGTTCGCGCGATTCGTCGTCCTGGCCTGCGGCGTGGCTGGCCTGCCGGTCGCTGTTCGGTCTGGTAGCTTCGCGGCGCCGCGTGCTGCTGCTGGCCGGTCGTGCGCTTGCTGCGCCGATCGTGCCGCTCGCGCTGTCGCCGACCTCGTTCAGGCGTCGAGCAGCACGGCGACGATCGCTGCACCTTCGTCACCTCGCTGCAGGCCGGCGAGTGCGACGCGCCGCGCGGCGGTCAGCCTGACTGTCGGACGACATCGACTGCTGCTATTCGCTTCGGCCTGCCGCTGCTCGCGGCGCTGATGCTCGCGGCGCGCGAAGCCGCATCGCGCTAGCGAAATCTCGCTGATCGGCTACGTCGTCGCTGCTGCCGTTCGCCGACGTGGGGCGTGCTCGCCGAATTTCCTGAAGGACATCGCGATCACGTCCGGGCCCGCGCGTCGCCGTCGCAGACCGGGTTCAGCGCCGTGGCAGCGCGAAGCTGATCGCGTTCGCCTACCAGTTCGGCACGCTGATCCTGCCGACGGTGGTGCCCGCGGTCGTCTGGGTGCGTGATGCACCGTCGCTTCCTCGAGGGTTCGCCGCGCAGCGCCCGCTGCACTGACGCGACGCGACCGGTGCTACGCGCCGGCTTCGGCCGCGACGCTTTTCGCGCTCGCCTCGCGCTTGACGCAGCACGCCTGCGCTGCACCTTGCCGGTCGTCGTCATCGGCAGCGCGTCGATGAACTCGATCTCCTTCGGATACTCGTAGCGGCGCGAGGATGCTGCGCACGTGCTGCTGGATCTCGTCCTCGAGCGCGGGCGACGGCGCGTGCCCGGCGCCAGCACGATGAACGCCTTGACGACGTTGCCGCGCGTCTCGTCGGGCGACGGCACGACCGCGGCGTTGGCGACCGCCGGCGTGCCTGACGAGGCAGTTCTCGATCTCCGACGGGCCGATCCGGTAGCCGGCCGCCTTGAACATGTCGTCGGCGCGACCCTGGTACCAGAGGTAGCCGTCGGCGTCCGCGCGTCGCGACGTCGCCGGTGCGGCACCAGTCGCCGCGTGTACTTTGCTGCGCGTGCCTTCGGGATTCTTGAAGTACTCGAGGAAGAACACCGGATCGGGCGTGCCGTCCGGCGCGACGCGATGTGACCGCGACCTCGCCCGATCTCGCCCGGCGGCACGCTCGTTGCCGTCGTCGTCGATCACCGCGATCCGATGGCCCGGATACGGACGTCCCATCGAGCCCGGCTTCGCCGGCCACAGCGCGTGCGAATTGCCGACGATGTAGTTCATCTCGGTCTGGCCGAACATTTCGTTGATCGTGACGCCGAGCGCGTCGCTGCGCCCACTCGAACACGGTCGTGCCGACCGCCTCGCCCGCGCTCATGATGCTGCGCAGCGTCGACGTCGAAGCGCTCGCGCGGCCGCGGGAACGCCTTCATCATCATCTTGAGCGCGGTCGGGAACAGGAACGTGTTGCGGACCTGGTACTTCTCGATCAGCGCGAACGCGCGCTCGGGATCGAAGCGGCCGCGGTAGCCGACGATCGGCTGGCCGAAGTAGAGCGTCGGCAGCAGCGCGTCCATCAGGCCGCCGGTCCATGCCCAGTCGGCCGGCGACCAGAACAGGTCGCCCGCGCTGCGGGATAGCCGTCGTGCGAATGCACGAAGCCCGGGCAGGTTGCCGAGCAGGCACTGCTGCGGCATCAGCGCGCCCTTCGGCGGCCCGTGGTCGCCGCTCGTGTAGATCGAGCAGCGCCGGATCGGTCGGCGCGCGTGTCGACCGGCGTCGAAGTGCGCGCGACGCCTTGCCAGCAGCGATTCCCACGTCGTGACGCCACGACTCGCGCGCGCCGGCGACGCCGATCACGTGCGCGAGCCGGGCAAGCGGTCGCGGATCGGCGCGAGGTTCGGCAGCGACTGCGGGTCGACGAGCGCGACCTTGGCCTCCGAGTTCGTGCAGCCGGTATTCGAGCGCGTCGGGGCCGAACAGGAACGACAGCGGCACCGCGACCGCGCCCATCTGGTAGACCGGCGATGTGCGCGACCGCCGGTCTCCGGCCGCTGCGGCAGGATCAGCGCGACCTTGTCGCCGCGGCCGACGCCCAGGGCCGCGAGCGCGTTGGCGAGCGATTGGCCTCGCTGCTGCAGATCCCGGAACGTATGCGCGCGCCGTCGCGCCGGACTCGTCCTCCCAGTAGAGCGCGAACGCGCGCGTCGTCGCGCGTCCAGCGCCCGCAGACCGCCGCGCGCGATGTTGAAGTCCGCGGGCACGTTCCAGCGATGCTGCGCGCAGATCTCGCGATAGCGATCGACCGGTCATCGTCGCGCGGATCGTGCGGAACTTCAGGCGGCACCGTGTTGCGCGGCTGCGTCGCCGCGTGATCGTGCGGCTCGATCGTCGCCCAGATCCAGTCCGGCTGCTGTTCGAGCAGGCGCCCGAATGCGGATCGGCTGCGACCGCGGCGATGCTGCATCTGCAGGCGTTTGCCCGGCTGGTATTCGCCGGCCGGCACGATCAGCGTCTGCATCGGCGCGTCTCGCCGTCGCGCTTGCGCAGCGACAGGAACAAGCCCGTGGAAGCGGCGCACCGTTGACCGTCGGTATGCTCGCCATCGACCGAGTAGTCGGCCTCGCCGCGCTTGCGTTGCTCGACCAGCTCGACGCCGACCAGATTGTTGGCGATCGACCTGCAGGCCCGATCTCGGCGCGCTCGCTGGTCAGCGTCGCTTCATCCGCCGCACGATGCCGAGCGTCCACAGCGACTGGCCGATGCGGCGCGGATCGCGGCCAGCGTTCCGAGCGTGACCGCAGTTGATCGACGCTCATCGGCGCGACCAGCCGGTAGCCGGTCTGCGAGACGTCGCGTGATGTCCCAGGGCACCGCCGGGCGCCGCGTAGACGCCGAGCAGCCGCCGCGCGACTTCCTGCGCGCGGGCGTTCTCGTTGCGCATGTGGCCGAACGGTCGCGAGCTCCATCGTGCTCGCCGAAGTCTTGCCGGCTGCGATGCGGCTGTCGGCAGACGGGCGCTCCTCCTCGTCGTGCAGAAAGCCGGAGATCTTCGCGAAACCGACGATCGCGTCGACCGCTGCCCGACGCCGCTGATGCGCTTCGCCGCGCCTCGGCACCGGCCGGAATTCCGGGATCGACCTGCGCGGCGAGCTTGGTCAGCAGGCTGAGCTGCTCGGTGCGGCGCGACGTCCGGTCGGACAGCGGGTCGCTGCGCATCTTCTGCTCGAGCATGACGACGTTCTGCATCAGCACCGCGTGCAGCGGCCGCGTGTCGAGGAAACAGCACGCGGCCCTCGAGCGGCTGCGGGCGCGCGGCGCTGCAGCCCGCTCGCGGGCGCCCAGGTCGACGTAGAACGTGGTCACCGTCGACGATTCGACGTTCAGGCGCAGCGGCGCGCACCACTCGGACAGCTGCTCGGCGACCCACTCGACGTGGCGCGCGCGAGAGGTTGCCTGCGTTCATCAGCTGCAGCAGCAGCACGCGCAGGTATTCCTGCTCGATCGTCGTCAGCGCGCCGTCGGCGGGCGCCGCGATCGGCTGCGCGCTCGATCTGCGTCGAGCAGCGCGATCTGGAACAGCGAATGCAGCTCGGACCACTGCGCCGGAATCCACTGCTCGTAGCGATACAGCCGGATCTTGGCGTCGAGGCCGTGGTGAATGATCTGCCGCGCGATCAGCTCCGGCAGCAGCGCTTGCCACTTGTCGCTCTGCGCGTGGTCGGCTGACTTCGCGCGCGAACGCCTGGTAGCACAGCAGAAAGCCCTGCGTCAGGTCGAACAGCGCCTGCCAGAGCTGGTCTTCGACGCGGCTCGAGCGGCTGCCGTGCTCGATGTATTGCGCGGTCAGCGCTTCGGCGCAGCGGCTCGCGCTGACGCGTCGAGCGCGGAACACGGCCTCGAGCCGCGCCGGCGTGCGCTGTCGGCATCGCGCTCGGCAGCGCGCCGAGCTCCGGTCAGGATCGCCGCGTGCGCCGCCAGCGGATCGTTCGCCGGAAAGGTCGAAAGCCAGCGCTCGGCGGTCTTCGCGTCGGCCAGCGGGTCCTTGATCGATCTTGCCGAAACCGAACATTTCGAGCGGGCTCCGCGTCCGGCCGGTACGATATTTGCACTAGCCTGATTGTGGTGAGCAGCATGAGCAAAGACTTGGCGGTAGAACTGCGCGGAAGCCCTTGTTCATGCAAGCCGGATGATGGAGCAGCAGCCAGCGGTGGCAATACGCCGCTGCGCGTGGTGATCTGGACTGACGCGCTGCGGCGAGCACTGCTGCCGCAGCGCGACCAAGCTGAAATCCGACAAGTTGATGTCTTTATACTTGTAACCAACAGGAAGCGGAAGGAATCGTCATGGGAATCTTGATCAAGGCGCCGACGCGCCGCAGCGACCCGGGACTGCAGATTGCCGCCCCGGCGACGGCGAGCGGCGACCCGCGCGGAGCGCATTGCATATTCGCGAAGTTGTGCGCATTACCGGCTTGCGGCGCGAGCAACTCGTACATGTGGCAGCGCCGCTACGGGTTTCCGCATCCGGCCGCGCGACGGCTTCGGCGATCGCGTCTATCCGCCCGACCAGGTTGCGCGGCTCAAGGTCATCAAGCAGCTGCTGTCCGAAGGCTGGCGCGCCGGGGCCGTCGTGCCGCTGGCCGAATCGGCGCTGCAGTCGATGCTGGGCATCGCGGTCGACGCACCCGCGCCGCTTGCCCGACGAAATCGAGACCGCGGTCACGCTGCTCGGCGAGCATCGCGTCGGCGAGTTGCAGAACCACCTGTCCAAGCTGCTGGTCGGACAGGGCCTGCGCACGCTTCCTCGAGCAGACGCTGATTCCGCTGAACGAGGCGGTGCACGAGCGCGTCGTCCGCGGCGAAATGCAGAATTTCCAGGAGCTGCGCTTCGCCGACCTCGCGCAGCGGCTGCTGCGCGACGTCACGCGCCTGGTGCGACGCCGACGCGCGACGCGCGGCAGATCCTGCTGGCGACACCGCCCAACGATCCCAATCAGCTCGGCCTCGCGATTCTCGAGCTGCTGCTGTTCACCGAGGGCGTCAACTGCCTGACCCTGGGCAGCGGAGTGCCGGCGCAGGAAGTCGCCGGCGCGGCACGCGCGTACAAGGTCGCGTCTGGTCGATGCTGCTGTTCGATCGCGGCATTTCCGGCAAGATCGCCGGCCAGGAAATCCGGTCGCTGCGCGCCGCGCTGCCCGAAGAGCTGCCGCTGGTGGTCAGCGGCCGCGCGGTCAATCTGCTGGCGAAGCCGATCCCCGACGTGCGAACCGCCGCCGATTTCAGTTCGGTGATGGTCGCGATGCGCGAGCTGGGTGCAGTCGGCGGGCAGCGCAAGTTCCGCAGCGCGCCTGACGCATTCATCTAACCCAGCCCGGCGCGTAGCTCGCTGCCGGTAGCCGATCGCCGCGCCGGCTTCCTGGCGCGGCTGTCGGCCGCCACGAGCCTTAGGCTCGTTCGCCAACAGGCGTTCTACCTGAAGACGGACGCTCGGCTTTCCTCGAAAAACGCCTTGAGTTTGCGGCGCTCGCGCTTGGTCGGTCGGCCAAGACGCGTTGGCGTTGCTGCCGCCGCCGGCCTTGCGGCGGGCGACCTCCTCGGCCCGGGCGGCGGAATGCTCTCCGGCGCCTCCCGTGATAGAGTCCCGCAGCATCAGCGGCATCGCCACGCCGGTCCGTAAGCGCGGTCACCACGATGTTCCACACCAGCCCATCCTTGCGCAGCACGACCCGTTCTCCGGTCGCAGCAACGTGCGCGAGGCTTGATCCGTTGATCCTCGACGCGCACGTGTCCTGCCGCAATCGCGCAAGGCCGCGAGGCTCCGCGTGCGGTAAAAGCGCGCCGCCCATAGCCACTTGTCGAAGCGGACCCGTGTCGCGACCGGGTCAATCGTCGCCGCCGGCCTCACGATCCATCCAGGCCGCCGTGGCGGTGGCGTCGGCATAGCCTTCGCTTCTGCAGCGCCGTACGCGACCCGCCGACGGTCCGCTTCGTCCTGCGTTCTGCGACAGCTTGAATTTAGCATCGATGCGCTCGATCTCGATGCGAAATGCGACGATCGCGCCGACCATCGCATCGAGGCGCGCGCCTCTCGAGCTGCAGGTGCCACGGCGCGGCCTGACTGCCTTCGAACCGCGCGACCATTTTCTCGCAAGGTCACCAAGGTCGCCGCGCGGTCGGCGACGATCTGGGCGCGACCGTGGACGTGGACGACCGCATAGTTCCACGTCGGCACCTGCGCCGCCGGCTGCGGCATACCAGGACGGCGACATACTACGCGTGCGGGACCGTGGAAAATGGCCAGCGACGCGCCGCTGCCGAAGTGGCTCCAATGCGGATTCGCGCGCGCCGATGTGGCCCGATCAGGCTGCCGTGAGGCGCTGGCTCGCTCTGATGGAGCAACGGCAGGTGGCTTATCTGCGGCTCGCCGGCGCCGGCGGTGATCAGCGTGGCGAACGGGTGTTCGTCGTAAGAGCCGCGCAATCGCCGCTTGATCATCGCTCGCAGAACCGCCGTCGGCCGGTATAGCGCTCATCCGCCAGCGTCAACGCTGTGAGATCGTCAGCGGCAGCGCCGAATTCTTGTCGAACGGTCGCGCCGCGCATCGATGCCCGACCTTGGCGACGGCCTCGGCGGTGCGCAGTCGGCCGTACAGTGCTGTGCATCGCGCCGAGCGCGAACTCGCGGCCCGAGCCCGACGGCCCAGAAGCGCGTGTACTCGAACACCTCGCGCATCGAGTAGACGCCGAAGATGCCGCTCGCGTTGGCGATCAGCGCGCGTGATCTGCGTCGACTCGTACGGATCGTCCTCCTCCTCCTTCGGATTGAGGAAGTGCTGCTCCTTGAGGATCGGGTGCAGCTTGCGGAAGGTCTCGAAGATCGCGCGCCTTGCGTCGAAAAGTCGAGGTCGTCGTGCTTGGCCAGCAGGCTCTCGAACACGAGCTGGTGCGCGGCGCTGCCGCACAAGCCGATGTAGGTGCCGCGATGATGGACGATCTTGTCGTAGGCGCGGTCGAACTGCGCCGACAGCCGGGTATCGCCGAACGTGGTCAGCGAGTCGGCGGCGATGGCGACTTCGTTGTTCTTTGCGGACGACGACGAGTGTGGTCATGACTGGATCAGATCGAACGGCAGCGCCGCGCTGCCGACAAGCGACCGCGGCGCATGGCCGATTATAGCGGCGACCGTGAGGCCCGGGCGCTGTTCGCCGCGCGCCGCTATCGAGCGATACGGCTGGCTGCCGCGTCGGCAGCCGGCAGCATCGCGCACCGGCGGCAGCGCGCGCGGGCATCCCAGGCGCGCGTGCGCCCAGCGCCAGAACTCGGCCGCCGATGGCGGCCGGCGCTCAGTGGCAGCGGCTGGTCGAGGAAACCGCCATGCGCGCGATCAGCGCCGGCAGCGGATCGTCGGGCAGCGGCGCCGCGCCGGTCTGCTTGGACAGCTTCTCGCCCGGCCGGTCGATCGCGACCGGATGATGCAGATAAGCCGGCGTCGGCAATCCGAGCTGATCGCTGCAGCCAGATCTGCCGCGGCGTCGAGGCGAGCAGATCGGCGCCGCGGACGACGTCGGTGATCGCCTGCAACGCATCGTCGACGACGACGGCGAGCTGGTAGGCGAACAGGCCGTCGGCGCGCCTGACGACGAAATCGCCGACATCGCGGTCGAGACGTTGCTGCTGCCGGCCCTGGAGGCGATCGGTGAATGCGATCGGCGCGTCGTCGACCGCGACCCGCCACGCGCGCGGTCCTTCGGCCGCCTGCGACGCGGCGATGCCGGCACGTGCCCGATAGATGCGCTCGCCGCTCGACTCCGAGTGGCGTCGCTTCAAGCTGGTGCCGCGTGCAGGCGCAGGCAAGACAGCAGGCCTCGCGCGCGCAAGACGGTCGAGCGCCTGCTGATAGATCGCGCCTGCGCTCGCTCTGCCTCAGCGACCGCGCCGTCCCAGACGAAGCCGTAGCGCCGACAGCGTGGCCGCAGGATCGCCTCCGCTCGCACCGGTCGCGTCGGCGCGGCAAGTCGACGTCCTCGATGCGCAGCGAACCATTCGCCGCCTTGCGCGCGCGCATCGCAGTAACTCGCGAGCGCGGCGATCAGCGAGCCGAAGTGGAGCGGTCCGGTGGGTGACGGCGCGAATCGGCCGCGATAGCGCGGCGGCGCTCACTGACGGCGCTGGTGCCGACGGCCGCGGGCGATGACGCGGCGCTTCCTGCGGCGGGTCCCACGCCACTTGACGAGCATCAGTCCGATCACGCGCTCGGATATTCGGGCCTGACCGAGGCTGCCGTTGTAGCGTCCGAGCGCGCGGAAATAGTCGCCGTTCTCGACGATCGAGGTAATAGCGCAGGATCGTACAGCCGTAGCGCAGGTTGGTGCGCAGCGTTGAACAGGTCGTGATCGGGCGTGCCGATCTTGCGTGACCCAGAACGGCATCACCTGCATGTAGCCGCGCGCCTGGCGCTCGAGAACCGCGTACTTGCGAAAGTTGCTCTCGTGCTGGATCAGGCCAAGGACGAGCTGCGGATCGAGGCCGGCGCGCGTGGCTTCGTACTGCACGGTGATCAGGAAGTCGCGCCGCGTCGGCCAGTCCGGCATCTTCTTCGCCAGCCGGGACGCCATGTCCGGCGAGCCAGGCCCGTCCTTCGGCCTTCGGTGGCGAATACCAGGCGCGGTGCCGGATAGTCGCTGACCGAACGGTGCAGCGAGTTCTGCACGTTGGCCGCCAGCGCTTCCTCGACCTGCGCGCCTGCGCGCGCAGCTCGCGGGCGCGAGCAGGAAGCGCGGCAAGGACGACAGGCGGCGCGGATCGGACAGCATGGTCAGCAGCGAAGCTTCGATCGCAGCAGCGCTGACGGCATCGGCGACGCGGCACTGCCGTCGCTGCGTGTCGCGACGAGCCTGGTACTCGACCTTGCCGTCCTTGAGGCCGCGATCGCCGATGGTGATGCGGTGCGGAATGCCGATCAGCTCGAGATCGGCGAACATCACGCCGGGCCGCTCGCCGCGATCGTCGAGCAGCACCTCGATGCCGGCCGACTCGAGCTCGTCGTGCAACTGGTCGGCAGCGGCGCGCACCGCGTCGCTGCGGTCGTAGCCGATCGGCGCGATGGCGACGGTGAAGGGGCGAGCGGTTCGGGCCAGATGATGCCCGTGTCGTCGCAATTCTGCTCGATTGCGGCGGCAACGACACGGGTGATGCCGATGCCGTAACAGCCCATCTCGCATCGGCTGCGGTTGACCCGCGGCGTCGAGAAAAGTTGCGCCCATCGCCTTCGAATAGACGGTCCCCAGCGCGAAGACGTGGCCGACCTCGATGCCGCGCGACGATCGCAAGCATCGCCCTTGCCGTCGGGCGACGGATCGCCGGCGACCACGTTGCGGATATCGGCGACCTGATCCGGCTCGCGGCAATCGCGTCCGAAATTGACGCCGCGCAGGTGATAGTCGGTCTCGTTGGCGCCGCAGACGAAATCGGCTCATCACGGCGACGGTCGCTGATCGGCGATCAGCGGCATGTCGGCAGCGATTCCGACCGGTCCGAGATAGCCGGGTTTGCAGCCGGTGGCGGCCGCGATCTCGGCGTCGCTGGCCCAGCGAAATCCCTCGAGCCCGTCGAGCTTTGCCGACCTTGACCTCGTTCAGGCGTGTGATCGCCGCGCAGTGAGCAGCATGTGCACCTTGCCTCCGGCGTGCAGCATGATGCATTTGACCGTGCGCGCCGAGCGGCAGATGCAGCAGCTCGGCGCACCTCCTCGCAGGTCGACATGCCCGGCGTCGGCACTTTCTGCATCGGCTCGGCCGGCGCCGCGCGATGCGCGTGCGGGCGCGACCGCCTCGGCCAGCTCGACGTTGGCGGCGTAGTCGGAACCCGGGCACCAGGCGATGGCGTCCTCGCCCGAGTCGGCCAGCACCTGGAACTCGTGCGATGCGCGTGCCGCCGATCTGGCCGGTGTCCGCGGCGACCGCGCGGAACTTCGAGCCCGAGCCGGGTGAAGATCCGCGCGTACGCGTCGTACATCAGCCTGGTACGACTTCAGCATGCCGGCGTTGTCGACATCGAACGAATACGCATCCTTCATGATGAATTCGCGCGATCGCATCACCCCGAAGCGCGGGCGGACCTCGTCGCGGAACTTGGTCTGGATATGGTAGAGGTTCACCGGCAGCTGCTGGTAGCTCTTCAGATTCCTTGCGCGCGATGTCGGTGATCACTTCCTCGGACGTCGGCTGGACGATGAAATCGCGCTGATGACGATCCTTCAATGCGCAGCAGCTCGGGCCCGTACTTGTCCCAGCGTCCGGATTCCTGCCAGAGCTCGGCCGGCTGGACGACCGGCATCAGGAGCTCGATCGCGCCGGCCCGGTTCATTTCTTCGCGCACGATGGCTTCGACCTTGCGCAGCACGCGCAGTCCCAGCGGCATCCAGGTGTATACGCCGGCGGCAAGCCGCTTGATCATTCCGGCGCGCAGCATCAGGCGATGGCTGGCGAGCTCGGCTTCGGCGGGAGCTTCCTTGAGCGTCGAAAGGAAAAACGCGATACGTGCATCGGCTGCCCGGTTTTCGGCAAACCGCGTAGTTTACGTGAAAGGCGCGATCCCTTCGCGCCGGGGCCGGCAATGCAGCGGCGGACCCTCGGCATCAGCGCACGACGATGACCGGGATCTTCGAGTGCGTCAGCACCTTTCTGCGTCTCGCTGCCGAGCAGCATCGCCGAGACGCCGCGGCGACCGTGCGATGCCATCACGATCACATCGCATGCGATGCTTGCGGGCCGCGGCGAGAATTGCGCGCCACGGCGTCGAATTGATGGTATGCACGGCATTGAACGCAACCCGCGCCGACTTCGCCTTGGCCGCGACCGCGCCGAGGATCCTGTCGGCCTCGTTCTTGCAGAGCGCCGCGTACTCGCGTGCGCGACATCGGCTCGAACGATCGCTCCTCGGCGTACACGGGCAGCGGGTAATCGGGCGAAGCATAGAAGGCGGTGAGCCCGGCGCCGAGCGCCTTGGCCAGCGCGATGGCATGGGCGATGGCCTTGCCGGAAAGCTCGCGTGCCGTCGGTCGCGACAAGAATGTTCTTGTACATTGTCTGGCCTCCTGGCCGAAAATGCGCCCCGCGTGCAGGTAGGCCGCGGCAGCGCGCGTCGCGACTATGCGCCGCGCCCCGGGCTTGACGCGCCATATCCGCATGCGACAATCGACGGTCATGGACATCGACGACCCTCGGTTATTTACAGCGCAGGCCGAAGCATCGCAGACGCTCGCTGTTCGCAATGGCCGAGGCGAGCCTGGCCGCCTCGAGCATCGCGCGCGCTGACGAAATCGATCGTGCGCTGGTCATGGCGCTCGCGCACCGACTGATCGACGGTGAAGGATCGTTCGTCGCCGAGCTGCTCGCTGCGGCTCCTCTGCGCCCGTTGCGCGGCATCTGTGGCGCCGCTTGAGTCGACGCGTGGCGCGAAGCGTCGCGCGGTGACGAGGAGCAAAGCCTGACCGCGACGCTGTTCGCGATCCCGCTGGTGCTGGTCGCGGCGGGCAAGGATGGCGACGGCGAGATCGCCGGCGTGCTAGCCGACACCCTTCGCATCGCGGCGATTTTACGCGAGCATCGAGCGCTCGGCGGCAGCGAGACATTCGCCATCGCCCCGCCGCTGGTCACGTCCGATGCATCCGATCTTGGCGCGCCTGCCGCAGCTCCTCGCCTGGCAACGGCAGGCTGCCGACGGCGGCGTCGATCATCTCGATCTGCATCCGACGCCGATTGCGACCAAGGTCGGGCAGGAAGGCGTGCACTTGCGCTTTCTCGCCGGCGTGCGCACTGGCCGCACCGCAGGCCGACCTGCTGCGCGAAACCGAAAGCGCCGCCGGTGCGATGGCGCTCGCGCAGGAACTGGCGCGCCAGCTCGCCGGCCCCGGCTATTCGGTGCTCGCGCTGCCTCGCGCAGCCACAGTCGCCGCTGCGCTGCGCTGCAGCAGGGGCGCGCAGCGCAGCGCGACATCGGCGCGCAGCTTTTCGCCAGCAACGCGATCCGCCGACTGCGCGCCAGCGTCGGCGAGCCATCGGCGGTGATCAGTGCGCACCGCTGCGTCGGCGCGCCGGGCGGCGGCGAATTGCGCCTGTCGCTGTCCAGCCCGTTCGATCCGAGACGGGCGCGAAGGCTTTCGCTGTCCGTTGTTTGCCGGCGATCGCGCCGGCGACGTGGCGAGAATGCTCGCCGACCTGATGCGCGATTGCCGCGTCACCGACGCAGGCGCTCCTGGGCGTGCACGCCGATCGCGATTCGGCGACTGGTCTGACCCTGCTTTTCAAGGCCGACGCCGTCGCCGAGGCGCGCCAGTCGATCGTGCATTGAGGCCAACGATGCGCAAGCTCCAACGGCAACGCCGATCCGGTAGAACGCCTGCCACATCACGCTGGAGGAGGCAGCGCCGCTGCTGCCGACACCGGACGGCAAGCGTTCCGTGGCGCTGTTCGAGCACGGGACATTGCAGGTGAAGCTCTACGCGCCGCGCGGAGTCGACCTCGCAGTCGCCGCACACGCGCGATGAAATCTATGTGATCGCGCGCGGGACCGGATGGTTCGTCAACGGCGACGGCTCGTCATCGCTTCGCGCCTGACGACGTGCTGTTCGTGCCAGGCCGGCGTCGTGCATCGTTTCGAGGAATTCTCGAACGACTTCGCGGTGTGGGTGTTCTTCTACGGCCCCGAAGGCGGGGAGCTTCAGGAACCTGAGCGCGCCTAGCTTTGGCGCCGGCGCGCTTTCCGAATCTACCGGCGCCTGATTTTGCCGATGCCGCTGATTTCCTGCTCGAGCCGTGGATTGCCGGCGTATTCGACCAGTCCGGCGCCCGAAATGTCGGCCTTCAGCAGCGTCTTGGGCGTTGACGATCGCCTTGCCCGCACCGCTGACCTGGACCGCGACGTTGTCGCTGATGAGGTCGACGGCCTGATACGATCCCGGCGCCCGACAGGTCGATGCTCTGCTCGGCCACCTTGCCGGCGATCTCGGCCTGATCGCGCCCGCACCGTCCAGACGCAGCTTGCGTTGCCTGCAAGTCGCCAATCTTGAGCTTGCAGGCGCCGGCGAAATCGAGTCGCAGCTCGTTGGCCTTCAGGGCGTCGGCGACGATGTCTGACCGCGCCGGCCGCCTCGATGCGCTCTGATCTGGATCAGGTCGATCGCGATCCGCGGCGTGCGCGTGGCTGCTGCCCCCGGTCATCCATTGCCACCAGTGGCTCTGGTCGACCAGGCTGATGCGCAGCGTTCGGCCCCGCACCTCGGTCCGGATCTGCTTCAGGCCCTGCGCCGTCGCCTCGAGCGTAACGCGCCCTGGTCGTGCCCTGGCGCAGCGCGATATCGGCTTGCCCGTCGATTTCGATCCGCGAAAGCCGGTCACGGCCCGCGCTCTCCCGCACGACGTCCGCGGCGTAGCCGCCAGTGGCGGCGAGGGTCGTCCACACGGCGGCAACAGCGATCAGCAGGTTTTTCACGGCGACTTCCCAATGGCGGCGATACCGCTTGATGCGCCGGCCGGCGACGGCGGATTCATGATTCTCGCCGGCAGGCCGCGTCAAATCGGCTTGAAATCCGTCCGGTAGCGACGGGCGTTGTCGACGTAATGATCGGCGATCGCGCAGATCCCGGCGACCTCGCCGTCGTCGAGCGTGCGCATCACCCTGCCCGGCGAGCCCAGCACCAGCGAGCGGTCGGGAATCGTCTTGCCCTCGGCGATCAGCGTGTTGGCGCCGATCAGGCAGTCGCGGCCGATCCGGCGCCGTTGAGGATCACCGCCTTGATGCCGATCAGCGAGCCCTCGCCGATCGTGCACCCGTGCAGCATCACCAGGTGGCCGACCGAAACCGACGGACCCAAGGTCAGGGGCACGCCGGCGTCGGTGTGCAGCACCGACCCGTCCTGGATGTTCGATCGCGCTCCGATGGTGATCGTGTCGTTGTCGCCGCGGATGACGACGTTGAACCAGATGGACGACTCGCTTTCGAGCACGACGTCGCCGATGACGGTGGCGTTCGGCGCGACATAATGTCCGCTTCCGATCAGCTGTACCTTGCGGGAACCGAGAGCGTAGAGCATCGAAGCGGGCGTGGGAGCGACGCGGCAATGATACGGCAAGCCTTGAGCTCCCGCCGGCCGCTATAATTGCGCTCCCTACGCAGTGTTCCCTCAGTGTTCCTTCGCCGATGAACCTCGACCGCGTGCGCGCCGGCAACGACGTCCCGAACGATTGCAACGTGATCATCGAGATCCCGATGCACGGCGATCCGATCAAGTACGAAGTCGACAAGGAGACCGGCGCGGTGTTCGTCGATCGTTTCATGTCGACGGCGATGCATTACCCGTGCAACTACGGCTACATCCCGAACACCTTGTCCGACGACGGCGATCCGTGCGACGTGCTGGTGCTGTCGCCGGTGCCGCTGATCACCGGCGTGGTCGTGCGCTGCCGTCCGATCGGCATGCTCAAGATGGACGACGAGGCCGGCGGCGACGCCAAGATCCTGGCCGTGCCGATCGACAAGCTGTCGGGACTCTATCGGGCGATCCATTCGCCAGCCGACCTCCCGGAAATCAGCACCCGCCAGATCGCCCATTTCTTCGAGCACTACAAGGATCTCGAGCCCGGCAAATGGGTGCGCGTCTCGAGCTGGGTCGGCGCCGACGAAGCCAAGGCGGAGATCCTGGCCAGCGTCGCGCGTTACCAGGCAGCCCAACCGAAGCCTCGTTTCTAGTACTAGCTTCGCGGCTTCGCCCTCAGCGCTCGGCTGACGCATCTGCCGCACCGGTGCGTCGCCCCATGGCGGTCAGCGCGCACCAGCCTCGTGCCCGCCAAGCGGTCGTGGAGGAACCGGCGGTCCCGATCGACCAATGCCCAGGCGTAGTTGACCGCCAGCAAGGCGAGAGCCCAGCGGCGATGGCCGTAGGGTCGCAAGGCGAGGTACCCGGCGATCGCGCAGGCGGGACCGATCCAGCCGGCAACATAGCGCACCGCGGCGCGCTCCGGCTCACCGCGGCGCCGGCGGTCGTCACGAGGGCAAGACCCCAGGTACGCATAGGCAGCGTGCGCCTGCCGCCGCTCCATAGCCAGATGCAATAGGCGCCAAAGACAGCAAACAGGCAGGCGAACGAGACGGCACGCGCGCCCGGGCCGAGGCAGGGCCAGCGCTCCGCCAGCATGGGCCGCGTCAGCGCCCAGCAACGGCAGCAGGATCAGGCCGATCGCCACGGCCAAGGCGCCGAGCAGCAGGATTTCGTACAGGCTGGCGGCGAGTCGCCGCGCGATGCCGGCTCTGCGGCGGATCGACCGGCCCCGGTCCCGCGTCCGAGGCTCACCGTTGCTTATCGGCTGGACTGCCGGCTGTGGCTGCCGGTGCCGGTGCGCGGCGCGGGGCCGGGCAGCCGTTCGGTTTGCCGGCGGCGGCGGCGCTTTCGCCCTGCGCGCGAGCTCGCGTCGCTTTTCCGGAGGCAGCTGCTGGTACTCCTGCCATTTTTCCCGGACTGCCTGCCGCTCTTCAGGCGGCAGCTGCTTGAGCGACTTGTACTGCTCCCGAGCTACCCGCCGCTGGTCCGGTGTCAGGCTCGCCCAGGCGCCCATCTGCTGCTGGACCCGTTCCTGCTGCTCCGGGGCATTTTCGGATAACGCTGGGCGATGCCCAGCCATTTCTGCTTGCGCTGCGGATCCAGCTGGTCCCACTGCGAAGCAAGGGGCGCGAGCGCCGCCTTATTCGCTGGCGAAAGCTCGGCCCAGGTCGGCGAACGGGAGGCAACCGGCGGCCCGGCGGCGACCGGCCATCGACGCGCCGTAGCAAGCCGCCGCCGAGCAGCGCGGCGGCCACCAAGGCGGACAGCGATGTCAGCTGTCGGTGCCGT
>ERZ1370068.2165-contig-1326_pt1 | contig 16493 bp, 33 predicted proteins | sample MGYA00561227_ERZ1370068 | MGnify/ENA primary metagenome ERZ1370068 (study PRJEB38410, sample SAMEA6850437) | metagenome | study: Metagenomic assessment of the ecological functions of the soil: analysis of the soil microbiota associated with the...
TCACGAGTCCTGCGCCTCTGATCGGCCCATTTGATGTCGACGTCCCCGGCGCGAGTATCGGCGATCGACCAGGAGACGAGGCAAGTCAGAGGAAGCAGGCGTGGTGGACAGGAAGCGGGCCGAGCCCGTCGTGCTACATTGATCCGTCACTCCCGTCGCGAACAACCTCGGTGGAGGAGTCGGCGAGGGCTATGGGCTTTCGATCCGGTTGTCCAGGGGACTGCGCCGGTTTGCCAAGTCCATGGTCCTCCGCGTCCCCGCATTCCGGGGACACATTTGAGGAGCTGCAGGCCTATCGTGCACGCCTTCAGGTTCGTCCCTCCGGGACACTTTTACTCGCCTCTGCCTTCACCGGAAGAGCTCGAGGCAAGATGCGTCTCGCCTCTTCAGGTCGCCGCCGCCGACCATTCCGGGAATCGACCTCAACGAGGCGAAGCAGCTCGAGCTGCTCGCGCAGATCTCGCGCTTCTATCCGGAGCTTCGGTTCCCCGTCGAGAAGAGTCCGGCGTTCCGATACTTTTATGACAATCCCGCCTACTCCTACTCGGATGCGATCTGCCTGTACGGGATGATTCCGTCATGCTCAGACCAGAAGCGCATCGTCGAAGTGGGCTCGGGACATTCCTCGTGCCGTCATGCTGGACACCATCGATCTTCACCTCGACGGAGACTGCCCGGTGCACGTTCATCGAGCCGTATCCCGCCAAGCTTCTGTCGCTCCTGCGTCCGGAGGACTTGCGCCGCGTGACCATCCTGGAGAAGCGAGTCCAGGACGTGGACCTGGATCCATTTCTGGCTCTGGAGCGGAGCGACATCCTGTTCATCGACTCCAGTCACGTCGTGAAGATCGGCAGTGACGTGAACTTCCTGCTGGGGAAGTAGTGCCGAGGCTTCGCCCCGGAGTTTACGTGCACCTTCACGACATCTTCTATCCCTTCGAGTACCCCGAGGCATGGATCGCCGAAGGCCGCGTATGGGGCGAGGCCTACGCTCTGAGGGCCTTCCTCACACTCAATTCGAGCTTCGAAATCGTGCTGTTCAACACATATCTCCGAGCGCTTCCACCGCGAGGTATTCAGGCGGGAGATGCCGCTATGCCTCCGTAACGAGGGCGGCAGCATCTGGCTGCGTCGACTGGGTTGAGACAGGATTGCCCGCAGCACCCCCGGCTCCTCCGGTCGGTCAGGGGCACGCCCACAAATCGGTCATGACGTCACGGCATGTCGCGACCAACTCACCCTCGAGAAGGGCCTGTTCCGCGCCTACCTCATGCGGGTCGGCGCGCCGCTTTCCTTGGGGCCCTTGGATTTTCTGCTCGGCGGGCGCGTCGTGGGGTTGGCCTTGCGCTGTATGGTCAGCTTCTCGTGAGCGCCCCAGGCTTTTTCCCGGGCGCTCGCCGCTTCCCCGGTTGCTGGATCATGGCGTGGACGACCTTGCCCTCCCGCGTGGTGAAGGGATGCCCCGTCACTTCCCACACGCCCTCCTCGTCGCGGAAGCGATCACCAACCTGGAGCAGCATCGGCAAGACCTCGAGGGGTTCGGGAGTCACGCGCGAGAGTCTAGCATCGATGCCCCGGTGATCGTCGGCATGCCCCCTGCTCCTGCGCGCTCGTCTCCGGGCTCGTCAGAGTGGGCCCGGGATGCTCAGCGATCGTCAGAGCTTGGGCTCGGGATGCCGGCCCGGCCGGCGCCGATCACGCGAGTCCAGAATCTCGGCCGATGTACGAACCGGCGAATCCGGCGATCGCTCGACCCCGAGCGCGCCCGCCCAATCATCCACGCGGTCGTTGTCGGGGACGGCCACGGTTCCTCCCGGCAGCTCGTCTCCCACCATGGACTCGGCGTCGCGCTTGGCATGGTCGGTGACCGACTCCACCGCGTCCAGGTCCGATCGATCCTCTATCTCGGATATCGGCTCGGCGATGATCGACAATCCACCCTTGCCACGGGGGTTGTTCGACACGGCGCGCCGTCCCCTTGATGTGCTCCCGGTGGGCCGTTGGCGCCTCGATCGACCGCTCTTCGATCTCACCTTTCCCGTGTGGTCCGCTTGGCGGCCGTCCTCGTCCCTCGTTTCGTTCGGGTACTGCGGTTCCCGCTGATCTTCTTCCTGCCGGAGCTCCGCTTCGTTTGCCGGGCCATCTCATCCTCCCCGCGCATACGCGCCCCGACGGATGTTCGCTGCTACACCGGCGGACCTGCAAAGAGCGGACCCCCTCTCGGAGGTCAACAATGAAGCGTTTCGCGGCGCCGAGCCACAGAAATGTTCATCGCATTCTAAGCACTCCGTAACCGTGACCCGGTAAGAGGTTCCACGCCCGCACGCTCGGCCTATCGAGTACGGGCCCGATCGACTCACCAAGATCGCGAGCACCAGACCGATCAGCGCCAGATTACAGATCACCAGCGTGAGCCTTCGCGACGTGCTCGACCCCAGGACCAGTCAGGCCCATACCTCGGCCACGTCAACATCTTGCGCGGCCAGCCAACTCGCGACCTTGGCCCAATCGGCCGGCGCCCGACGTTCCCAGGATCTAATGCCCAACACTCGTAGATGAGTCGGATTACCGACACTCAGAAGAAACTTCCGGGTAGTTATTTCTTCAGAGGTCCGCCGACTCCGAAGTAACGCGCAATGTTTCAGTGAGTTATCCGATGGCACCCGGTTTGCTGTCACCCGAGTGACAGGTCGGCGGGACCTCACGGCAGGAAGAGTCGAGAATCGAGGTAGCGGTGCTGTCTTTCCACATTCTTATCGCAGTGCTTGCTGGGGCTACGGCGACGGTCGCCCTTCAAAGGCCGAACCACTTCGCCCTTCCGGTTTTTCTCCTTCTCCTTGCCTTATTCAGCGGATTGCTTGTCGCGTCCTTTCATGCCTTCTCGGATATAGAAATTCTCCGGCGCAGAGTCTTTGGGCTACGCCGCCACGTGTCTGATCTCCTATCTCTCAATGGCAGTGCGGGGCCGGGCGACCCGGGGAGCGGGGTGCGTCCCTCTTCCGAGAGTGATCGCGCCAATTATCGTCCGCGCAAATTTCGACTAGCGGTCGCACCACGGGCCGGCCGAGGAATTACCCGAAGAAGTTGAGCGCCCTCTCCCTTGAGTGGCTCGTCAGGGGCTGACGTTCTCATTTTGAGGGACGGAGAGTGCTCCATAAACGGCAAGGTCAGCCGAATGCCCGATGATCGGCGCCAACGTCGGCAACCGTCCGATAGGGGCCACGGGAAAAACTCCTCACCGTGACCCACTTCGCGGGGACCCGGCTGCTTACGGGATGCTCGACACCTCCCGACGGGATGAGGCGTCTCCTGTCCTTCGGGTTCACTGACCGGTCCTGTCTAGTGACTCGCAGCCATCTCTCGTCGGGTAAGATTCCGCTCGAACCAACCACAAGGAGGTGGTGACTCGTCTCTCTTCGGGCCCTGACCGCCCTCATGTGCTGCGGAAACCATTGCTCAAGTCCCGCACCCAAAAGGAGGCTCGTGATGCCACACTTCCTGAGCCAGGAGGAGCTGCAGCGCACAGCCCCAGCCGAGACTGCGGCCTTCGCATCTCCGGTGCCCACCCAGATCGTCTCCAATGGAGAGTTCAACCCGCTTCCCCAGACCCGCGAGCAGGAGCGGGTCGAAGCGCGCATCAAGGATCTTGCCAAGCGCCTCGCACCCGTTCATGGCATGGATCGGCGACGCTTCCTCGCCAGCACCGGCGGGCATGGCTGCGGCGTTCCTCGCCATGAACGAAGTCTTCGGCCCCGTTTTCGACGTGTCCCGCGCCGAGGCGCAGACGCCGGGCGTCGCCGACCAGCGCGCGGATGCGCTCGCCGGCCAGTTCATCTTCGACGATCAGGTGCACTTCGTGCGGGACGATTTCAGCCAGACCGGCCTCCTCGACCTCGCGAAGTACGCCCGCCAGAACTGGAATCCCGCGCTGGCCGGCGACAACAACCTCGCCCGCTACAAGTTCGAGAACTTCGTCAAGGAGATCTACGTCGACAGCGATACCAAGGTGGCGCTCCTCTCGGGCGCGCCCTTCGATGATCCGACGTGGGATCTGCTGACCAACGACCAGATCGCGGCCGCGCGCACGGCCATCAACCGTATCTCCGGCTCGCGGCGCCTGCTCGGTCATGCGGTGATCACTCCCAACAAAGGCCCCTGGATGGCCGAGGTGGATCGGTGCATCGCCCAGGTCCGGCCCGACAGCTGGAAGGGGTACACCGTCGGCGATCCCCTCTCGCCGTCCAAGCTCGGCTCGTTCTGGCGACTCGATGACGAGAAGCTCATGTACCCGTTCTACGAGAAGGCCGTCAAGGCGGGCATCACCACCATATGCATTCACAAGGGACTGTTGCCGGCGGACTACCAGAAGTCCTGGGCGCAGGCGCTGGCAGTACAACACCGTCTGGGACGTGGGAAAGGCCGCGAAGGATTGGCCGCAGATGAATTTCGTCATCTATCACTCCGCGCTCCGGCTGTTCCTGGAGCCTCCGGATGCCATGCTCGCGGAGTTTCAGAAGTCGGGCCGGCTCGACTGGGTCGACGGATCTCGCGGAGATTCCGGCAAAGTTCGGCGTCAACAATGTCTACGGGGAGATCGGCACGTCCTTCGCGACCTGCGCGGTGTCGAGCCCGCCCCTCGCCGCCGCCCTCGTGGGCACCCTCGTCCGGGGCCTCGGCGCCGACCACGTGGCCTGGGGCACCGACTCGGTCTGGTATGGCTCGCCCCAGTGGCAGATCGAGGCCTTCCGCCGCCTCGAGATCCCCGTCGAGATGCAGAAGAACAACCAGTTCGCGCCTCTCGGCGCCGCCGACGGGCTGGTGAAGACGGCCATCCTCGGCGGAAACTCGGCGCGCCTCTATCGCGTCGACGTCAAGTCCGCGCAGAGCGGGATCACCACGGACAAGATCGCTTCCATCAAGGCGGAGTACGTAGCCATGGGCGGCTTGCGCTCCAACACGCGCTACGGCTACGTCGCGCGCCCGCACGCGGATAGACAAGCGCAGTCTCACGAGGGCGGAGGGCTGCTCCTCCGCCCTCGTGGCCGTTCACCGCGCGCCCTTTCTCGGCTTAGTCGCGCTCGGTCTTCCAGTATCCTCTCAGCCGCCGGCCGAAGGTCTGCGGAGGATCCCGCAGACCCGGCGCCCCAGAGTAACCGCATCGTGCTCTAGCTTCTGCCGCCGGCGATCGATGCGAGCAAGGAGAGGCTCGAGGGGCCTCCGGCCCGCCGAATCGCGCAGGGTCGCCCGCGCCACCTCGCGTCGCAACACGGCCAGGTCGTGGTCGTCGCCCAGAAGGTCACCGAGACGATCGATGGTCTTCGCGAGCGGCGTCAGCGGCTTCGGTGCCAGCGGCGGAGGAGGTCGCAATCTGCGACTCCTCGAAGCAGATCTCCGCACATCTCTCGTCGGCGGGCGCCCCAGCCCCACTCACATACGCCGAGGCCCGCGGGAGACAGAAAAAGGCAGACCGCTATAAGCCGAGTTCGCGGATCATAGCCATGGTCAGGGTCACGCCCGGGATCTGGTGGCGCGGCTCTGCCCTGAAGCACCCGAAGGGCCGTGCCAATCGCGCTCGACGATAGTCCCAGCCTCCGCAAAAGAGTGGTCAGTGGATCGAAGCCGGTCGTCCTGCCGAGATAGAACGCCCCTACCCCATCCTTCGCCCCACCGAAGCTGACCAAGAACTCCGCCGGCGTATCAGCGTGATACTGGCATTCGATATAGATGATGCCCCTTGTGCCCGGAGGTTGCCTAGACTCGCTGGGCATTAGCAGGCTGCACGTTCCTGCTCCCAGAGAGCATCGCAAGCCGTGTGAAGGTGGACGACCCTCTCGTCGGAATACGTATAGGCCAGCGTCGGGTCGGCTTCGCCGCAAATCAGGCATGGCCCCGTGTGTGATTGTCCGAGGACGATCCGCGTGACTCGTATCGTTTGGCCGGGGACGGTCGTCTCTGCCAGCGGAGAACCGCGGGAAGCTCGCCCAAGGCCATAAGCAGACGAATCTTGGCGCGCAGGTCGACTGTGGACATGGGCGCGTTCGTGACAGCAAAAAGTGAGGCCACTAGCCCCAGGTCAAGATTGACGCGGGGTTGGGCGAGCACCTACAAACGGTCCGGCATGAACTGACGCAAATCTCGACACTTTACCTATCCTCTGCAGGTCCGATCTTAAAGGATCCGTTCGCTGTGCGCTGAAGTCGTCATGTCCTCTCTCACCCTGTCGAGCAAGCGGGACACAAGGATCTCTCCATGCCTCCGGCGACGGACCGCGCAGGCGTCGGCGCGGCTTCCTATCTCGTCGTGCCTGGAGACGAGGCGCGCCCGTTCCTCGCTTACAAAGGTGGCGCAGCCGCCGGCCTCGAACCAGCGATGGTGCTCGGATGTCTTCCTATTCCGTGCTAGAGCGGCGAGGTCATCTCCGTGGCCTTCGCCATCGACTCGCCACGATCGCGAGGTCCCCGCCTACGTCGCCTCGCCTCGACCCTTGACAGGCGCCGGCGCGCAGTCGCTCCCGCTGCACAATGGCTAGAGCGAGCAGCAAGCGGGCCTCGCGCCTTCGCGCCGGCTTCTGGCCGGCTGTGGTCTCAGGACCGGCGGTACATGAGCGAGCTCGGCCACCGTCGCTTCCGTGGTCTCCGATGCCAGCGACTGCAGGGTCAGGCCCTGGGCGCGTCGCGCAGGACCTCGTCATGGCGGCGCAGCACGCCGAGGACGGCCTGGGCGCCCGTCCCCTGCGCCTGCACATCGTCGACGCCGGGGTTCCTGATCGCATCCAGCAGGTCGACGACGAGGAGCTGGTCCGCGGGCCGGGCCAGGACGAGGCCGGGCGGCTCGACGGCCCGCGCCAGGATTCCCCGGGCCACGAAGCCCTCGACGAGTTCCTCGAGAATCGTCAACGGCGCGCCATTGACGGCGGCGAGCTCTTCCATCGTGTAGGCAACCAGGCCCGCTTGATGCCGCCGAGCGATCTCGACGAGGGCCATGAGCCCGATCTCGTCCCGGAAGCGGACGCCGTGCCGCTGGCGGGCGGCGGCGTACGAGCTCGGATGCTGATGCACGTAGGCGACCTGCGCGCCGATGAGAACGACCAGCCAGGCCACCTGGAGCCAGATCAGAGACAGGACGAGCACCGCGAAGGTCGAATAGATCGCGGCATAGGTGGTCGAGCTGGCTACCAGGGTGGCAAAGACGATGCCGGAGATCTGCCACAACACGGCGGCCGCGAGGCCTCCGACGACGGCGGCGCTCAGGCGCACATGGGTGTAGGGCAGGAAGCGGTACAGGAACGTGAAGGCGGCGCCCAGGAGGAGCAGGGGCACGACGTGGCCGGCCACGAAGACCGTGGCCGCCTCCAGTCTGGTGATCTGGAGGAGGCGCTGAACGAGCGCGGAGCTCCGGAGCGAGGCGATGATGCCGAAGGCGGCGAAGACGAGGACGGGGCCGATGAGGAGAACGCTCAGGTAATCGGTGAACTTGCGCGGCAGCCCGCGCGACCGACGCACGTTCCAGATGTCGTTCAGGGCCGCCTCGACCTTGCCGATCAGCGAGACTACGGTGTAGAAGAGACCGGCCACGCCGAGGGCACCGAGAACGCCGATATTCATGCGGCTGACGAAGTCGACCACGCGCTGGGTCACGTCTGCCGCCTCGGGAGCCGAGCGGCTCCAGCATTCTCGTCAGCAGAGGCTCCAGCCGATACTGGGCGCCGAACGCCTTGAGCACCGAGACCGCCACGGCGAGAAATGGCACGAGCGACAGCAAGGTGGCGTAGACGAGGCCCATGGCATGGAGATTCAGCATCCGATCCTGGAACGCGAGCGCCGCCACCACCAGCATCCGGACGAAGCGGATCGCTATCTCGGGAGGCGAAGGGACGAGCCGCCCGGTCGTTCCACAGCGCCTCGTCGGCCCTCCGTCTGAGGCTCGACCAGCCACTCGGCGCTTCCACATCCACGGGCTGTTCCTCCACGTGTGGTTTGCTCTGCCTCATCACTCCAGAGCCTCAGCTGTCCGGCGCTTGGGCCAGCGCTGGTCTCCGAGGTAGGCGACTAGCGTGTCCGACATCTGCGTGGCGCGGCGAGGCCGTACTCGATGAGCCCGCGCTCGCCCGCGTGGACTTCGTGGGCGGCGTTGCAGGCTTCAAGGGACACCTCGCTGCTGATGGCCTTTGCCATGTGCAGCCGCCGCGGCGTCCGGGCGCCGGTGGTGAACTTCCAGAGCGCCTCGGCCGTCGTCCAGCGCCGTCGGCACCTCCACGCCCTCAAAGCTTACCTCATGCTGACAGGACAGAAAGTCTCCAGGCTCTCCGCCAGGCGCTTCTCCAAATCGTGACGCTTGGAGGCTTCGTCCTTCGGCGACATGCGGGGGGCGTGGCTGCTTGGCGACGACCTTCGCCTTCCCGGGCTCTGCCCGCGACGCATCGGCCCTCCTTGCCTCTCCTACGGCTCGGGACCTTGTTTCGGCCGCTAGACTGTCGAAAATCCCAACGATCCGAATGCCTGTCGGCTGATCGATACGTTCAACTGTCCGTGCGTATTGAGGGTTTGCCTCTGGCCCCATTCTTGCCCATCCCTCGGTTATGTCCGAGGCAGCGCTCCGCGCACGAATTCGAGAGTTGATGGCTTCTGGGAAGCTCCCCGTAGGTCCGCCGCCGGCCGAGACCACTATCCGCGGCCGGAACCTACGCGTGACCCGAACCATCATCGGTCGAGCGACGCTGGAGCCGTGCCTCATCTGTGGCGAGCCCGACCCAATGCTGTCCTACACGCTTACAGACAGACGCATCATCCACTTGCACGGAGCGTGCGATGCGCTCTGGCAGCAGGAGCGGGCTGCCGGGTAGTTGGTGGGGCGACGGGAGGGGAAGAAAGGTGCCCGAGCGGGACGCGTGCCTTGTCGTGTCAGCGGCATCTTGGTTTGAGATCAGTGAAGGAAGTGCCGCGTCAGATCTCGAGCAGGACGAGTACCGATTGCGGTGTCGCATCTTGGTGGAGGGCGCCCAGTCGGTCGTCGCTCACATTTTTGGATTGGCCGACGCCTCTGGTCGGTTCCGCAGGCTCGTGCCCCCATTGCTGAAGCCGATCTCGAAAGACAAGATCATCAGGGAGGAATCTTGGGATCGTGACGTCGCATGATACGAGGTTGAATGCCGTTCGCTTCCCCTTTATCCGCATGAGGCCGAAACGACCCATCCATCGCCAGGGCGCAGGTCGGGTCCTTCCGCCCGCATGCGTGCAATTGCCGCGCACGGAGTGATGCTCGCCCGTAAGTCGTGAAGGCGCGATCCCTCTTCTCCCTCTTGGAGCAGAAGGGAGAGTAATCGCCACCCGCGCAGAGGCTGGCTAGAGCCGGCGCGCGTTCTCTCCCAGCAGCTTGCCCGGGACAGCGCGCCCGAGAGCCCGATTTGACTCCGCCAAAGGACGAGGCTACCGTCGGGCCATCATGGCCACCCGACGCGCCTCCTCGACCACCGCCTGGCGCCGTCATGCGATCCGCCGGATGCTCGCAGTGCGCCGCGCCACCCTGGCCCTCGTCACCCGGCTTCCCGAGCCGGAGATTCTGCGACCCCGCACGCAAGATCAATGGTCCGTCAAGCGATGTGCTCGGACACCTGCTGAGCTGCGACGAGGAGACCCTGCGGCGCTTCCGGCTCATCGCGCGGGGGCGAGCCGACCGCATCGTCTGGTTCGAGAGCATGGCCTATGCCGACCGGTTCAATGCGCGCACGGTCGCGCGGACGCGGCGGTACGGGCTGGCCGCGCTCCTCCGGCGTATGGCGCGCGCGCACGCCGAGCTCGTGGAGCGGTTGCGGCGCCTGCCGGCCAGGACACTTCGCGATCCCTCCCACAAGTACACCGTCGTGGACTGGCTCCCTGTTCCTGGCTGGACCCACGAGCGGGACCACATGGGCGAGGTGCGGCGCTGGTGGCGCGCCCGCCGGGCCGAGCTCCGCGGCCGCTGAACCCCGATGGACAGGCAGTACGATCTCGTCACGGTCGGCACCGGAGTCACCGCGACCGTGGCCACGCGTGCGCTTCTTGCTCTGAGCCGATGGGGCACTATGCGCGAACCGAGGTAGGATGTTGCGACCCGACCTGACCGAGAGGAGGCCTCATGGCTCAGCCGACCCTGCCCCCGTGGATTCAGGAGCTGCAGCAGCGCGATCCCCAGTTCGTGGAGTCCTACATGAGCCAGCGTGAGCACATCCTGAAGGACGGCGCCATCCCGGGAAAGTACAAGATCCTCATGACGATGATCGTGGACGCGCTCCTGTCACACCCCGACGGCGTGGCGACCATCGCCAACCGGGCCCGCGCTGCCGGCGCGTCGGAGGCGGAGATCCAGGAGGCGGTCGAGGTCGCGTACCTGTTCGGCGGCACGCCCGCCCTGGTCACCGCGGTCAACGCTTTCCGCAAGACATAGCTCGGCGGCGCCTGGCCCGCTGAGATCTCGGGTCCGCCCCGCGCGTTCGCGAGTTCCTTCGCGAGCCCCAGCCCACCGAGGGAAGAGACGCCTCGAGCATCCTGGGCTCGTCGCACGGAGGATCGTCAACACTAGCTCCCTCCGGTAACGGTTGCCCCCTCGGGGTCGCCGTCCCGATGACGTAAGCTGCCAGACTCCGGACGCGGAACGCCCGAGGAGCCTGATGCCACAGCGCGCGAGTTCCTCTTCGGGGCGGGAGGAAGCTGGCCGGTTGCTGGATGGCCTGGCGTGTGGTCACGCATTGCCTCGGCGGCGCGGCGCAAGGCGGGCTGCTGTTCCCCCGGTTCTCAAAGCCGCAGCGCGAAGCTCTGCGCCGTGGTCACGCTTGGCGCGCCGCAACGTGCTGGCGGTCGCGACCGTCGTGCGTGGGCGCAGGACCTGCATCTGAAGATCGGGGCGATGCGGTCGCGCGAGGCGCTCCGGTCACCGCGACGGGATCAGGGGCCTCCCAGGATCCCCCGGTCGACGAGCTCTCGCGCCTCCGGGGCCATGTAGACGGCCTCGCTCCCCAGATCGCCCAGGGCCCGCGCGAGGGCGCGAAGGCGATCCACCAGGGGCGCGCGCTGGTCGATCAGCACGAGGTGCGTTCCCCGAACGATGCAGAGCCCGCCGCCCATTGCCGCGGGCGTCTCGGAAGGGCCTCGAGCGCACCTCGACACCGAGGCACTGCGCGGCCCTGGACCAGTTCGTCGAGGAGCTGCCGGGCGTCCACGGAGGCGATAGCACTCGACGCACGCGTCGCGGTGAACGGAGAATGCGGGCCCGGCCGGGATCAGGAGGCGGGTTTGACCTAGAGCAGCCGCGCGTCACGCCCAGGAGCGTAGGTGCTCGTCGCCCTCCGTGACCACGTGCCCGAGGACTACCTCGTCTACTACACGACATCGCGGTCGACGGCCGGCGCCCGGACTTCATCATCGTCGGGCCGGACCTGGGGCGAGCGAGGCGAGGGTCTCGGGATGGTGTACGGCACGAGTCGATCGTACCCCGGAAGCGCGCCCAGGCCGCAGGTGGCCGGCTCCTCGTTGACAACCTCGACCGGGTCCCGATACTGACTGGATCAACAAGGAGGCCACCACATGCCGCTCTATCTCGACGTGCACCACAAGGTCCGACGGGCTCACCACGGAAGGTATCGCGGACGCCCACCGCAAGGACCTGGAGTGCCAGCACAAGCACGGCGTCAATTACCTGAAGTACTGGTTCGACGAGGGCACCGGCAAGGTCTCTCTGCCCGGTCCAGGCCCCCAGCAAGGAGGCCGCGGAGGCCGTCCACCGGGAGGCGCACGGCGCCATCGCCGACGAGATCATCGAGGTGAAGGAAGTGAGCTAGCGAGAGCACCGCCGCCAGGCGGCCGCATGCCCAGCGTCTGTCGCGAGCGCGAGCTCCTCGGCATAGTACCGGTTCGCCTAGCTCGAGATCCGGCGCGCTGCCACTAGCCGCGATCTGGCCGAGCAGCCGGAGGACGCGGGCCTCGTGGCCTCGCTCGCCGAGCCGCCTGGCCAGCTCCAGCGCGCGTGGTGCCGAGGCGCCGCGCGGCACTTTCGCCGCCTGTCTGCAGGTACGTCTCCGCGAGCCACACCAGCCGGAGCGCGTGGTTGGCCGCCCACTGCATGTCCTGGGCCCTCTGGACGGCCTCCTCCAGTAGCCGCAGACCTTCCTCGGTCCGACCGGTGAGTGCGTACGCGCGGCCGAGGGGGGCGGCGATGAGCGGGAACAGGAACGGGATGTCGGCCAGCCGGGTGATCACGAGTCCTCGCTCCAGCGGCCCGATCGCGTCCTCACCGGTTCCCGCCGAGATTGCGCAGCATGCCGGTCCCCGCGTGGGCGATGACGAGGCTGTACGCGTGATCCTCCGCCTCGGCGATGGCCGTCGCCTCCTCCGCGAGCGCGGCGGCCTCCTGCGCGCTCACCGAATTCCGCGGCGCAGAACGCCAGCCAGACACGGGACAGCACCGACGGCAGGCCGGCCAGCTCGAACCTCTGGCGCTTTGAGATCGCCTTCCAGCAGCGTCACGTTGCGCGTCAGCGCCTCCGTCGCCTTCGGGTAGTCGCCGAGTGAGTGGTAGATCTGTCCGAGGCGGTAGTTCGAGAGGATCGCCCACCCGAAGTTGCCGAAGCTGGCGGCGAACGTACGCTCGCGGAGAGCCAGCGTCAGGGCGCGGTCGTACTCTCCAAGGAACCACAGGTGGCCGGGACTCTCCGCACCGCCCATGAAGGCGTCGATGCTCGGCTTGGATCCGGAGGAGCCCATCTCCCGGAGATAGTGCAACGCCTTCTCCCACATCTCCCCCGGAACGCGTGGTGGGCGAGACGGTCGGCGTGCTCGCTCACCCGATCCGCGTAGACGCGCTCGATCGACACCGACGATCTGGGCGTGGAGCGCCCGGCGCCGGTCGTGGACCAGGCTGCCGTAAGCCACCTCGTGGGTGAGCGCGTGCTTGAAGGTGTACTCGAGATCGGGGAAGAGCTTCGCCTCGTAGACGAACTCGGCCGCCTGCAGGCGGGCCAGGCCGCCCCGCAAGCTCGTCCTCAGCGTGCTCGGCGGTCTCGAGGAGCAAGGTCCACGGCAGATCCTTGCCGATGACCGACGCGACCTGGAGGAGGCGCTTGTCGTCGGCGGCCAGCCGGTCGATGCGCGCGGCCAGGGATCGCCTGGACGGTCGCTGGGATCTGGATCGCGCCGGGATCCTTCCAAGCCGGTACGCGCCGCGCTCCCCGACGAGCACCTCCATCTCGACGAGGGCCCGCACGCTCTCCTCGAGAAAGAGCGGGTTGCCCTCCGTGCGCTCGATGAGCAGGTGCCCGGATCGGGTGCAGCGCCGCATCGTCGCCCAGCAGCGTCTCCAGGAGCTCGCGGGCGGTGTCGGGCGGCAGGGCATCGATCCGGAGCTGCCGGTAGTAGCTCTTGTTGCCCCAGGGCTGCTGATACTCGGGCCGGTAGTTCACCGCGAGCAGGATGGACGTGGTCGGCAGGCTCTCGACGAGGGCATCCAGCAGCCCCTGGGTCTCGGCGTCGATCCAGTGGAGATCCTCGAAAACCAGGACCAGCGGCTGCGTGCGGCCTCCCGGAGCAGCACGCGCTTGACGGCCTCGAGCGTCCGCGCGCGGCGCACGGCGGGCTCGAGCCCCATGAGCTCGTGATCCTTCGGGAGCGCGTCGAGCACCCACAGGAGCGGCGGCACGCTGTCCTTCAAGCCCTCGTCCAGCGTGAGGACGTTGCCGGTCACCTTGGCGCGCACCGCACGCACGTCGTCGTGCTCCGCGATCTTGAAGTAGCTCTTGAGGCAGGTCGGTCGTGGGCAGCCACGGCGTCGCCTTGCCGTACGAGACCGAGCTCGACTCGAGCACGAGCCAGCCCTCGGTCCGATGCGAGTGGATGAACTCGTAGAACAGGCGCGACTTGCCGACGCCGGGCTCGCCCACCACCGCCACGATCTGGCCCCGCCCGCTGCCGGCCTGCTCGAGCGCCTGGCGGAGCTGATCGACCTCCGCGTCGCGACCGACGAAGCGGGTGAGCCCCCGCGCCATCGAGGCCTGCAGGCGCGTGCGGGCCGTCGCCGACGCCCGCGACCTCGTAGACGGGCACGGGCTCGGCCAGACCCTTGATCGGCGTGGGCCCGAGCGGCTTCACTTGGACGAACCCTCGGCCCCCGCAGGGTGCTCTCCGTGATCAGGGTGGTGCCGGGGCGGGCGAGCTGCTCCATCCGCGCGGCCAGATGCGTGGTCTGGCCGACCGCCGTGTAGTCCATGTGCAGGTCGCTGCCGATCGAGCGCACCACGACATCGCCGGAGTTGAGGCCGACGCGGATCTGCACGTCGACCCCGTGGCGCTTGCGGATGTCCTCGGTGTACTGGGCGACCGCGTTCTGCATCCGCAGCGCGGCATAGCAGGCTCGCGTCGGCGTGGTCCTCGTGAGCGAGCGGCGCGCCGAAGAGCGCCATGATGCCGTCGCCCATGCACCTGGTTGACGGTGCCCTCGTAGCGGTGGACGGCTTCCATCATCAGCTCGAGGACCGGATCGATGATCTTCCGCGCCTCTTCCGGGTCGCGGTCCGCGCAGCAGCTCCATCGAGCCCTTGAGGTCCGCGAAGAGCACCGTCACCTGCTTGCGCTCGCCTTCGAGCGCGGCCTTCGAGGTGAGGATCTTCTCCGCGAGGTGCCGGGGCGTGTAGGTCTCCGGGCGCGGATATCCGGTCCGGGCGGCGGTGAACGTGGCGACCGCCTGTCCGCATTGCAGACAGAAGCGGGCGTGGCCAGGCAGCTCAGCCCGCACCCGGCGCAGCCGAACGCCAGGCGGCTGCCGCAGCCGAGACAGAAGCGGGCTTGGGCTGGGTTGTCCTGCTGGCACCGGAGACACTTCATGCCGGGGCATCGTAGCATTTGACGGCACGCGAGGTTCCGCGGGGCGTCAAGTCGATGTGGTGTGCACTCCAGCCCGACGGGAGGTTAGCTAAGCGCGCCCGGTCAGCCCATGAAGTCACGGACGATCCGGTTGAACTTGTCCGGGTTCTCCATGAACATGAAGTGATTCCCGCCCTCGCTTTCCTCGAAGATCTCGATTTTCGACCCCCGAACCTGCTTCTGGATCCACACCTGCGACTTCCATGGAACGACGCTCACCTTGCCCCCGACGACCAGCGTGGGCAGTGTGATCCGCGGGATGACACGGCGCCAGTCCTGGGTCGAGTGGTTGTACAGAGAGGGCGGCCGCATACTCCCGGGGCATCTTCAGGTTCTGCTTGACGACCCACTCCACCTCCGATCGTGAGTACGCCTTCGTGAACATCCCCCGATGAACCCTTCCGTCGTCTTGACGCCGTCCGGGCCGGCAAGCTTGTTGATCGTATCGTAGAGCGAGGTGGGGTCGAAGATCGCTCCGGAGTCTTCCTTCTCCTGGGCCGACCACGCCGGATCCGCGGTGATCATCGGCATTTGGTCGACGAGGATCAGCTTCGCCAGGCGCTCCTTGCCCCAGAGCTGCCAGTAGCTCCAAATGACGGAACTGCCCATGGAGTGCCCCATGAGCGTGACGTCGGTCAGATTTCGCGCGACGAGCAGGTCCTGGACATCCTTGGCCAGTCGCTGGATGGTGTAGCCGTTGTCCGGTTTGTCGGACTCCCCGTGTCCGCGCATGTCCACGGCGATCACTCGATAGCGGTCACTGAGGCCGCTCAGCTGATGCTTGAACTGGGCGGCGGTCTGCGACCAGCCAGGGATGCAGACGAGCGGCTTGCCCGATCCGGCTTCTTCGTAGCGCAGGACAATCCCGTCGTTGGTGGTCGCCGACCCCGTTGCGGCCGCCGTCGGCTGCGGCGTCCCGACGCGCGAGAATGCGACGGCAGCCGCCGATGCTGCAACAGCTTTGACGAATGTCCTTTCGGTTCTGTGTTGTCATGAGAATAGCTCCTTCCTCAACGAGGAGAGGTGTCCCGCGCTTCGCTCCGACGATACGAGTAGAGCCCGCGTGAGGGGAACGTAACCGCGCCGACAGCCCTTGTCAATGCGATGGATTAGCCAGGTCCAGGCGCGGTGGCCGCGCCATTGCTCCTGGGCCAGGCGGATGACTTACCTCACATCCTGTGGAGGAGGACGCCATGGGGAACGTTAGGGAACATGAACGGCATCCGGAGGCGGCCGGCACCCGCCAGGGGCCGCTCCGGTTGCTGTCAACTTGTACGTAACTCACCAGACCCGACGCCGGCCACCCTAGGAGCCGACTGGTAGCTCCGCGTGCTGTAGTCCGATCCAGAAGCCGTCCCCTTGCCAATAGGTGCCAGTGGCAAGCAGCCACCTTTGAGCAAAGTTTCGCAACCTTGGCCGCCAGCGCCTTGAGGTGAGAGCCGCTGGCTCCCTTGCTACGTGGCGTGCCGCGACGAAAGGCGCCTCCGCAATTTCAGCGGATGGGGACCAGAGGGGACCTCCGCCGCGGGGAAGTGCGTTCTGGGACTCATGGGAATCGGACCGCGCTTTCCGAGCTGCGAGACGTGCGGGAAGAGGAACACAGGATTTT
>ERZ1370068.10546-contig-9235_pt1 | contig 16486 bp, 29 predicted proteins | sample MGYA00561227_ERZ1370068 | MGnify/ENA primary metagenome ERZ1370068 (study PRJEB38410, sample SAMEA6850437) | metagenome | study: Metagenomic assessment of the ecological functions of the soil: analysis of the soil microbiota associated with the...
GATGCTGTTCAATTCGGTCGAATTCATCTTCGGGTTCCTCCCGATCGCGGCGCTGGTCTTTTTCGGCATCGCGCGCTGGAGCCATCCGGCAGCAGCGGCGTGGCTCGCGTTGGCCTCGCTGTTCTTCTACGGCTGGTGGAACTGGGCCTACGTGCCGCTGCTGGTCGCTTCAGCCGCGTTCAACTATGTCTGCGGCCTTCATCTTGCCGCGATTCGTGCGCGCAGCTGCACCCGTGCCGCGGGCGCGTTGCTCGCCTTCGCGGTCGGCGCCAATCTTGCTGCTGCTGGGATACTACTTCAAGTACGCGAATTTCTTTCTCGGCGTCTGGGGCTCGGTCACCGGCAACGCCTCGGACATCGGCCGAGATCATCGCTTCCGCTCGGCATCTCGTTCTTCACCTTCACCCAGATCGCGTTCCTCGCCGACGTCTATCGCGGCTATGTGAGGGAATACAACCCGATCCATTACGGCGTTGTTCGTCACCTATTTTCCTCACCTGATTGCCGGGCCCGATCCTGCACCACAAGGAGATGATGCCGCAGTTTCAGGAAGCGCGAACCTATCGGCTGAACCTGGAGGATGTCGCGATCGGACTGACGATCTTCTTCATCGGCCTGTTCAAGAAAACGGTGATCGCGGACGGCGTCGCCCCTTACGCCGTCGCCGCTTTTCTAAACCGCCGGCGCACCGGATCTGCTGGCCGCGTGGGGTGGCGTGCTCGCCTACACGCTTCCAGCTCTACTTCGACTTCTCCGGCTACTCGGACATGGCGATCGGCCTGTCGCGCGTGTTCGGCGTCAAGCTGCCGCTCAACTTCGATTCGCCGTACAAGGCGCTGAACATCATCGAGTTCTGGCGGCGCTGGCACATGACGCTGTCGCGCTTTCTTCGCGACTACCTCTACATCTCGCTCGGCGGCAACCGCAAGGAGGCCGGCACGGCGCTACCTGAACCTGTTCGATCACCATGCTGCTCGGCGGGCTGTGGCACGGCGCAGGCTGGACGTTTATCTCGTGGGGCGGTCTGCACGGCCTGTATCTCATCGCCAACCACGGCTGGTTAGCGTTGCGGCAACGGCTCGGACAGGACCCGGAGCGAATCGACGACGGGCGGGCGGGTGTTTGCGCGAGCTGTCACATTCGTTGCCATCACGTGGTCGCATGGGTGTTCTTCCGCGCGACGAGCCTCGACGATGCGCTCGCCATCCTTCGCGGCATGGTCGGCCTGAACGGCGTATCGATCCCGGCAACGCTCGCGACGTATCTGGCGCCGCCGATAAAAGCAGCGCTCGACCACTGGGGTGTGGCGTTCCCGCTGTGGCGGCTCGCGCCTGGTATTCCAATACTCGTGGATAGTCGCGCTCCTGCCCCTCGTGATGCTCGCGCCGAACACGCAGGAAATCCTCGGCCGGTTCCAGCCGGCGCTCAACTTCCACGACGGTCGAAGATCGGTGCGCCTCTCCTGGCAACCCACGCCCGGATGGGCGGCATTCGTCGCCACACTGACTGCATGCGGCCTGCTTTCGCTCACGCGGGTCAGTGAGTTCCTTTATTACCAGTTCTGAGTGCCTCAATGACGCCAGCGGCGGCACGTTATCTGTGGGCATGGGTCGTGTCGACCCTCGCGTTGCTGGTCGCCGTCGCCGCCGTCAATCTCATCGTCGATCCCTACGGCCTGTTCCGTATTGTCGATCTCCCCGGCCTCAACCGGATCAAGTCGCAGGCCGGCGAGCGGGCGGCCCTGTTCAAGCGCGCGGGCGTGGAGCGAATGCGCCCGGCGGGCCTGGTCCTCGGCAACTCGCGCGCCGAAATCGGTTTCGATCCCGAAAGTCCGGCGTGGCCCGAGTCGGCGCGCCCAGTCTTCAATCTGGCGCTTCCGGGTGCGGGCATTGCCGCGCGTCGCCGACGAGCTCGCGGAGGCGCTACGCAGTACCTCGCCGAGACTCGTTGTAGTCGGGCTGGACTTCCTTGACTTTCGCGTCGACCCCTCGTCCGACGAGAGCTTCACGGCGCAGCCGGCCAATGCCGACCCCTGCGCGAGTGGCGCGACCGTGCCGCCGCGCTGCTTACCCTGAACGCGCTCGCCGATTCACTGGCCACGATCAGGGCGCAGCACCAGCCCTATGCAACTAGGCTCACCGACGCAGGCTTCAATCCGAAACAGGACTATATCGGCGTGTCACGACGGGAGGGCTATTTCGCGATGTTCCGCCAGCGCGACCAGGAAAATGCGCGAGGGTATCTGCGCGGCCCCAAGAGCGTCTTCCAGGCGGGGAAAAGACCGGCGCCGGCCTTCGACGCGGTCGACAACATCATCGCGCTCGCACGCGCGCGCGGCATCACGCTGCGCGTTGGTTCTCTATCCCTATCACGTGCATACGCTCATGCTCTTCCAGCTGACCGGCTTGTGGCCTGCCTACGAGGATTGGAAGCGCGAGCTGGTACGGCGTGTCGATGCCGCCCGCGGCACGATGGACGTCGAGCTGTGGGACTTCACCGGATTTTCGCCCTACACGGCCGAACAAGTGCCGCGTCCCGGCGACACGCGAACCGAACTCCAATGGTACTGGGAAGCTGGGCACTTCAAGAAATCGCTGGGCGATCTCCTTCTTGCGAACATGTTCGAGGGACGGAACAACAGCCAGCAATGGGGTCGCCGTCTAACCGGACGCAACGTCGACGAGCAGTTGCGAGAACAGCGCGCCGCGCGCAGTGAGTACGAGAACAGCCATCCAAATGATGTTGCGGACCTTGCAACGCTGATCGAGGTGGCGTCGCGACGATAGTCCCGCTATGGGGGCGATACACGCGCGAAACGAGGCGAGAGACGCACTCAAATCCCGCCGGCAATTGTGGCCTCGAACCTGTTCATGACAACTACGCCAGAATGAGCAAAACCGACGAACTGCAGCTGAGTTTGCTATAGTTGAGACGTGGTTGCTCGTGGTGCCAATGTGTATGGCCCGAACAGCTCGCGATGCGCGCGCTTCCACTTTCTGGCAGCGGAATCGCCGTATCCTTGCCATCCTGCAATAGCTTCGGGTGCTCGCTCCTCATGGTTCGCCCCCGGGCGCAAAGAATCGGTATCGAAATGGATGATAGGCTGAAATGAAGGCAGTTATTCTTGCCGGTGGTGTCGGCTCGCGCCTCAGCGAAGAGACGACCGTACGTCCGAAGCCGATGATCGAGATCGCTGGACGGCCGATCCTCTGGCACATCATGAAAATCTATTCGGCGCACGGTATCAATGACTTCATCATTTGCCTTGGCTACAAGGGTATCTGATCAAGGAATATTTTGCCAACTATTTCCTGCACATGTCGGATGTCACGCTCGACCTTACGACCAACGGGATGGAGGTCCACCAGAACGCGGCCGAGCCGTGGAAGATAACGCTGATTGACACTGGAGAGGACTCGCAAACCGGTGGTCGGCTCAAACGCATAGAAAAATTCGTTTCGGGCGAAACGTTTTGCATGACCTATGGGGATGGGCTATCGGATGTCAATCTCGGCGACCTCGTGGAATTCCATCACCGACAAGGCCGATATGCAACAGTGACTGCAGTTCAACCGCCTGGCCGCTTTGGCGCGCTTGAGATGGAAGGCGTGCGAGTGAGTGGATTTACGGAAAAACCCCAGGGTGATGGCGGATGGATCAACGGAGGCTTCTTCGTGCTCTCGTCGATGTCTTCCGATATATCGACGGAGATCACACGTTGTGGGAACGCGAACCGCTGCAACGCTTGACGATCGATGGCCAGCTTAGCGCCTACATGCACACGGGTTTCTGGCAGCCGATGGACACGCTGCGGCACAAGCAGGTACTCGAGGAGCTTTTGGGCCAGTGGCTCCCCGCCCTGAAGATCTGGAAATGATCAACGCCGAAATGTGGCGTGTACGTCGCGTTCTTGTGACCGGCCACACCGGGTTCAAGGGCGGCTGGCTATCTCTATGGTTGAGCTCGCTTGGCGCGGAGGTCGCAGGATACGCGCTCGATCCACCGACCCAACCGAATCTGTTTGAAGCGGCGCACGTCGGCTCCGCTCTCCACGATCATCGTGGCGATATCCGCGATGTAGCAGGGGTGCGCAGTATCGTCGAAGCCTTCGATCCGGAGGTCGTTTTTCACCTGGCCGCGCAACCAATCCTTCGGTACGGGTATCGGGAGCCCGTGGAGACGTACGCGACCAATGTGGTCGGCACCGCTGCGGTTCTCGATGCCTGCCGCCGAGCGCCGAGCGTTCGTGCGATCGTCAGCGTGACTACCGACAAGTGCTATGAGAACCGTGATTGGGTGTGGGGCTATCGTGAAATCGACCGTCTAGGCGGATTCGATCCGTATAGCAGCAGCAAGGCGTGCGCAGAGCTGGTCACCGACGCCTTTCGCCGCTCGTTCTTCGAGACTGCGCCAACGCGCACCGGCGTAGCCACGGCGCGCGCGGGGAACGTAATCGGAGGAGGCGACTGGGCTGAGGACCGGCTGGTGCCGGACCTGGTACGCGCAGTGGCGGCGGGTCAGATCGCCGTCATTCGAAATCCAGGGGCAGTTCGGCCTTGGCAGCATGTGCTCGAACCACTATCCGGTTACATCCGTCTTGCCGAGCATCTGATGACCGATGCCGAAACTTACTCGGGTGCGTGGAACTTCGGTCCCAGCACGACTTCGTTTCAGCCTGTCGCAAGCGTTCTAGCCTGGTTGGGGAAGCACTGGGATGGCAAGCTGAAATGGTCAATCGATGCCGGTAGCCATCCGCACGAGGCGGCGCGACTCCTGCTGGATCCGACCAAGGCACACGACAAGTTGGGGTGGAGCCCGCGGTTGAAGCTCGAGGATGCGCTCAGGCTCTCTGTCGAATGGTACGACGCCCACCAGGACGGACACAGCGACATGCGGCGTCTCAGCGAAGCCCAGATCTCTTGGTACGCCAACCTAGCAGGAGCGTGAGTGATGTTGATGCTTCACGAGCAATCGACCCCGACAGGGCGCACTGACATGAGCCAGCTGTGCGTTGGTGACATCGTTCGGTTGCACAGTTCGGGCGTAATTGCGCCAGGGCCTGCGGAGCAATATGGCGTAATCCTGCGCATCTCGGGCGATTCTGTGCACCGTCGCACCGATCAGCAACGATAGCGTCAGGTTCAGCCCAGGCGAAGGGACTGATTGATCTGCGATCCACCGATGCTCTGCCCCAGGACGATTCGGTATCGATGACGGCTTCGCTGGACCGCATTACAGCGACCTCGTGCGCGGATGTTTCCCGTACCGGAACAATTGATATCGAGTCCCTGGACAAACTGTTGCGCGCTGTAACAAAACTGTTTGCGGGAGTGTATAGCGAGAGTATTTACGAGCGGAAGATAAACTTCGGTCCGGGCAACACCACGATCCCTGCGAGCGGGAAAGTCATCGGCAAACCGGAAATCCTGAATATGGTTGACGCGTCGATGGATGGATGGCTCACGACCGGACGCTTTAACGCCGACTTCGAGTCGCGCCTGGCGAAGTTCCTCGGCGTGGGCCACGTGCTGACGGTCAATTCCGGCTCTCTGCGAATCTGGTCGCGTTCGCTACGCTGACTTCCCCAAAGCTAGGGGACCGCGCCGTCAAGCCGGGCGACGAAGTGATCGCTGTCGCCGCAGGATTTCCCACGACGGTGAATCCCATCTTGCAGCATGGCGCGGTGCCCGTATTCGTCGACGTGGACATCCCAACCTACAACATTGACGTGGACAAACTCGAGGCGGCGCTGTCGGAAAAGACGCGCGCGGTCATGCTCGCCCATACGCTCGGCAATCCTCACAACCTCCGGCGCGTCGTCGAATTCGCGCGGAAACACCGGCTTTGGCTGGTGGAGGACTGCTGCGACGCACTCGGTTCGACGTTCGAAGGGCAACTTGTCGGCACGTTCGGAGACATCGGAACGCTTGAGCTTCTACCCTGCTCACCACATTACGATGGGTGAGGGAGGCGCGGTGTTCACCTCGAATCCTGAACTCAAAGCGATCTGCCGAGTCCTTCCGTGACTGGGGCGCGACTGCTATTGCGCACCGGGCAAGGAGAACACTTGCGGCAAACGGTTTTGCTGGCAGCTCGGTACGCCGCCCTATGGTTACGATCACTGAGTACACATACTCGCACATCGGCTTCAATTTCAAGATCAGCGACATGCAGGCCGCGTGCGCTGGCGCAGATGGATCGTCTCGAGGGCTTCGTCGCTGCGCGAAAGCGGAACTTTGCGTACCTCAAAGATCGATTGCAGTCCATGGAGCAGTTTCTCGTGCTACCGGAGGCCACGCCCGGGTCGGATCCGTCGTGGTTTGGATTTCTCCTGACCTTGCGAGACGAAGCCCAGACGCGAAGGGTCGATCTGCTGCAATATCTCGACCAATACAAGATCGGCACGCGCTTGCTTTTCGCCGGCAACCTGACGCGGCAGCCGTCGATGGTGGGTCGCCAGTACCGCGTATCCGGTGATCTCGCGAACACCGACAGGATAATGAACGACACCTTCTGGGTCGGCGTCTATCCTGGTCTCACCGAAGAGATGCTGAGTTTTGTCGCCGATAAGATCGAGGCATACTTCGGGGCTAATTTTTGACCATTCCCTCCCATGGTCCTATGTATGTCGCTGACTTGGTGGCTGGGAGAACCGATGGCGCTCTGCGTCCAAATCTTCCTGGGCACATCGCGGTGCGCCGGCCCTACGGCCGAATGCTGAGGGCAGCGCGTGCCACGTCTCCCGAAGCAGGATCTGGACCGCATACTCAGCCAAACCGAGGCGTTGTGGGAGGATCTGCACCATCAGTCCATCTTCCTGACGGGCGGGACTGGGTTCGTGGGTACGTGGCTGCTCGAGCAGTCTGCTCTGGGCCAACGATGAACTCTGATATGCACGCTAAGGTAGTTGTGCTGACTCGCCACCCGGAGCGTTTTCGCTGACAAGTCTCCTCATCTCGCCGGACATCCCACCGTCCAGCTGCTCGGCGGGAACGTCGTTGGATTCGATTCTCCTGATGGCCTGTTTCCGTTTGTTATCCATGCGGCCACGGAGCATTCCTTCGATGTCAAGCGGGGACCGGCCGTTGGGGACGTTCAGCTCGGACGTGGATGGAACGCTGCGCGTGCTCGAATTCGCCCGCACACATGGCACGCGCAGGCTTCTGTTCACGAGCTCGGCGCGGTCTACGGCAAGCAGCCGTCGGAGATGACGCATATCGCGGAGGACTATGCCGGGGCGCCGTCGACCGTGGATACCGGGTCTGCATACGGGCAGGCGAAGCGTGTATCGGAGTTCATGAGCACAATGTACGGCCGGACCTATGGTTTCGATGCAATCATCGCGCGCCTGTTCGCGTTCGTCGGCCCGCTGCTTCCATTGGACGCCAACTACGCGGTCGGCAATTTCGTCCGTGATGTACTCGGTGGGGGCCCGGTGCGGATCGCTGGCGACGGACGCCGTATCGGTCGTACCTGTACGCTGCGGATTTGGCGATCTGGCTCTGGACGATTCTGTTACGCGGGAGGGCCGCGCATCCGTACAACGTGGGATCGCCGCACGACCTGACCATCGCGGACCTGGCGCAGACCGTGGTCCGCATCACCGGATTCGGGAGCGGGCATCGAGATTGCCCGCCAGCCACTTCCGGGCGCCTGCCCGCTTCGCATGTCCCGCGCACCACGCGGGCCGAGGAAGAATTGGGCCTTCGGTCATTGATCCCGGTCGATGACGGCGTCAGACGCATGTTTGAATGGTATGGGACACGAGACCTTCAATGAATACTTACGCACGTACCTTGCAGCTGACAAAGTAGAAACAGAGTCACTCTCCAACCCACAAATCAACTATCAAGCCCTCACTCCAACCATGCGCGTCGCCGATTACGTTGCCCAAAGAGTTGCCGATGCCGGTGTCCGCCACATTTTCATGGTACCGGGAGGTGCGGCGATGCACCTGAACGACGCCTTCGGACGACAGCCGCCCATCGATCCCGTCGGCAACCTGCACGAGCAAGCCTGCGCGATCGCTGCCGAAGCCTACGCGCGAATTACCGGCGGGCCCGGAGCGGTCTTGGTGACTGCCGGTCCCGGCGGCACCAACACCATCACCGGCTTGGCGGGAGCCTGGCTGGATTCCACGCCTGTCATCTTCATATCGGGACAGGTCAAGCGCGCCGACCTCAAGGAGTCCCGGGGTGTCCGGCAATATGGCGTCCAGGAAATCGACATCGTCCGCATTGTCGGTCCATTGACCAAGTATGCGGTCACCATTCTCGAGCCAGAGTCCATCCGCTACCACATCGACAAGGCGTTGTATCTCGCCACAACCGGCCGACGAGGTCCAGTCTGGCTGGACATCCCGCTCGATGTTCAAGGTGCCAGCATCGACGTCGACCAACTCGCCGGATTTACACCGGAGCGTGCCGATCCCAGCACCGGCATCGATGGATTGGCTGCACGAGTCCGATGATGCGATTATGCTTTTCAATCAGGCACAACGCCCGGTGTTGCTGGCCGGCCACGGCGTGCGAATGGCGGGCGCCACGGAGGAATTCCTGCAGTTGGCCGAGCGCTGGCAGATTCCCGTGCTGACGACGTGGCTGGGAATGGACCTGATCGACGCGGTGCATCCACTGTTCTTTGGTCGTCCTGGCGGCATGGCGCCGCGTGGAGCCAATTTCACCGTTCAAAACGCTGATTTTCTCTTGGTCGTCGGTTCTCGTCTTGACTTTGGGCTAGTAGGCTACCTCCTACGAGAACTTCGCGCGAGCCGCGCGTAAAGTGATCGTCGACATCGATCCCGCCGAAATAGCTAAATTCCTATCCCGGATCGACGTACCCATAGTCGCCGACGGCCAAAGCGTTCTTCGTCGAGGCCCTTAGCCAAAGCGACCGGCTCAAATCCAAGGACCGGGGCACTGGATCGAGAGCTGTCGCACCTGGAAGACCAAGTACCCGCTCCTGACCACTGACCATACCGACCCATCGCAGCCGCTCAGTGCCTACTACTTCTCTCACGTTCTCGGCGAAGCGATGGAGCCGGACGACGTCGTCGTTTCCGGTAGTTCCGGCTTCAGCTTGTGAGATTTTCTTGCTGACTTATCTTCGTAAGAGGGGCCAGCGCATATTCCACAATCGTGGCACCGGCGCAATGGGTTTCCGGTTTGCCCGCGAGTATTGGTGCCTGCCTCGGTTCGGGTCGCAATCGGACGATCTGCGTAGACGGAGATGGTGGATTTCAGATGAATATTCAGGAGCTGGAAACGGTCCGCCGGCTGAATCTGCCGATCAAATTCTTCGTCTGTGAACAACGATGGGTTCGCCTCCATCAGGGCAGTCTCCAAAGATGGTTACTTCAAATTGCTCGTGTGCGCCGACCGCACTAGCGGCTTGACTTTGCCGGACATCACCAAAGTCGCGACGGCGTACGGATTGGCGTCTTGTCGGATTGAAGGGCCCGCTAACTTGCGAGAGCACATTCAACAGGTGCTCGATGCACCCGGCCCCATTGTTCGCGAAGTCGTCGTGCGCCCGGACGAGGCACGCATCCCGCGGCTAGCGTCCTTCCGCAAGCCCGACGGCAACATGGTCTCCAGACCGATTGAGGACCTTTTTCCGTTCCTCGACCGGAAAGAGTTCGAGGAAAACATGCTGATTCCAGTTTTGGACGAATAGATGGCGTCGATCAGTATCTCCATCGTCCATCGCCGATTTGACCTCGCGCTTTGATTCGTTTGTTCAAGAATTTCTGCCGGAGATTGCCGGCGCTGAGACCCAGCTGGTCGATGACTTCGTTGGACCAGGGGCCACCCCCGTCGTGATCTATGGATTCGGCGATATTGGTCGCCGATTGTTGGCGGATTTGCAAGGTTGGGGGTAGCCACATCCGCCATCATCGATCGCCGCCTGGCGCAGACACAAAACACCATCGAGGGAGTTCCATGCTTGTCGGTTCAGGAAGGGTGTAAGCTTTTCGGCAAGAAGGCGGTTTTCATTATTGCGGTGTTCAATCAAAGCGGCGAGCGGGCGTTTGCCACGGTCCGTAAGGAATTGCAGCGGCAGGGAGCGGAAAGGGTTGTTTATTTCATGCCGGTATTCTGGAAATACCCGGACGTTTTTCTTCCGCACTACTGCTTTGACAGTCCCAGTAAGCTGCTGAAGTCTCAGCCGGAGTTGCTGCAGGTCTCACGAAGTCTAGCCGATGACGATTCCAGGATTTGTTTTGCGTTTCATCTCTACCAGCTGATTGCCCCCTCGCCGGAGATGACCCTAGAGGCGACCCAGCAAGACGAAACCTATTTTCCGCCCAATGTCCTGCGCCTCTCGCCGCACGAAGCCTTCGTCGATGGCGGTGCCTTCGACGGTGTCACCTTGCGAAGGTTTCTATCGCGGTGTCGGGGGCAATTCGCATCTTACTTGGGCGTTGAACCCGACCCCGTCAATTTCACCAAGCTGCGAGCGCTTGTTGAAAGAGTCCGTCCTACGGTCTCCGGCCATCTAGGCATCCGCCAATGTGCGGTTGGTCGCGAGCACGAGCAGATCAACTTTGCCGCTGCAGGGACAATTTCAAGCGCAGCCAATGCGTCGGGAAACATTTCAGTCCCGGTGGTTCCGCTGGCCGAACTCGCCGAAGACTTCCGACCGACCCTGATCAAGCTGGACGTCGAAGGCTATGAATTGGCGGCACTGGAAGGAAGCACCGAGTTCCTCCAGCAAACGCGTCCCAAGCTGGCTGTTTGCCTTTACCACCGGCAGAGCCACTTTTGGGAAATTCCGCTGTTTGTCTTGAGGAATCTCCCACGCTACCGCGCCTCTACATTCGACGGCACAAAGAACACCTGGACGATTTTGTCCTCTATGCCTTGCCGTAAAACGTCAGCAGACGACTCCATGCCCAATCCCTACGCAGCGCCAGGCTTTGAAGCAGAATGCGCCACCGGTGCGTTTTCCGTCAGGAACATTCTTCGGTGTTGTCCTGCCGGTAGATCCTGGTCCAATGAAATTTCGGTTTGCTACGCAGTATCACGACCTGTGTCGTCTGACGTCTACCCAACAAAGCTTCTCTATGCTAATCGACCGCCAAGTCAAGCAATATACGATCTCGCCAGAGGAGAGCGTCATCAACGCCCTCCAGAAGATGTGCCAGACCGGCAGCCGCATGATCTTCCTCACATCCGAGTCGGGGGTGCTCGAGGGCATCTTTACCGATGGCGATCTCCGCTTGTGGCTGGCCCGCCAAAAAGACGCAGATTTGACCAAACCCGTTGGCGAAGCGGCGAACCGGAAATTTATTTCCGCGCGCGCCACCGAGTCACCGGAGAGCGTCGCCAAATTGTTCGGCGAGAGAATCCGTTTCATTCCCTTGCTGGATACACGAGGGCGCCTCGTCGCGTTGGCCTCCAACGAGGAGGTCCATCTGCGGATTGGCGATTTTCTCATTGACAGCGCCGGCCCGGTTTTCGTCATCGCCGAAATTGGCAACAATCACAACGGCGACGTTAACTCTGGCCAAGCGGCACGTGGATCACGCAATTGCTGCCAAGGCCAACTGCGCGAAGTTCCAGATGCGGCACATGAAATCGCTGTATCGGAGCACTGGGGAAGAACGCTGCTGACGAGGACCTAGGCGCACAGTACGTACTCGATTTGCTGACGCGGTTCCAACTCGACCGACGCCGAGTTGTTCGAGATGTTCGACTACTGCAAGGCGAAAGGCATCCTGCCGCTGTGCACCCCCTGGGACCTGTCCAGCCTCGCCGCCCTGGAGAATTACGGCATGGCGGCATACAAGGTGGGCTCGGCCGATCTCACCAACCATGAGCTGCTCGGAAGCTCTTGCGCGGACCGGCAAACCACTGCTGGTGTCCACCGGCATGTCCGACGAAGACGAAATCATCCAGGCTGCCCAGTTGCTCAAGACCAAAGGCGCTCCGTTCGTGCTGCTGCATTGCAACTCCACCTACCCCGCTCCGTTTCACGACATCAATATGAATTACCTGGAGCGGCTCAAGGAAATCAGCGGCAGGCCCGTCGGTTACTCCGGCATGAGCGCGGCTCTACCATGCCGATGCTCGCAGCGGTGGCCCTCGGAGCCGCGCGTAATCGAGAAGCACCTTACCGTGGACCGGGCCATGGAAGGCAATGACCACAAGGTGTCGCTGTTGCCCGGCTGAATTCGCCGACATGGTTCGCGCCATCCGGGAAGTCGAAGCGTCCATGGGCATCGGCGGGGAACGAAGACCGTCCCAGGGCGAAATCATGGAACCGCACCACCTGCTCGCGAAGAGCCTGATCGCTACTCGCCGCCTCGGCGCCGGGTGAGATCATCGCCGAAGCGACGCCGTAGCCGCGCGCAGCTCGGGCCGGGCCTGCAGCCCAACCATCGCAAGGGAACTGATCGGGCGCAAGGCCAAACGCCGCATGGAACCGGGGATTTTCTTCTTTCCCAGCGATTTGCAGGACGAATCACTGGAGGCGAGGACCTATCGCTTTCACCGTCCCTGGGGCGTGCCGGTGCGATATCACGACTACAAAGCGATCCTCGGCAAGAGCAACCTGGATTTGCTGGAGTTCCATCTGAGCTGGCAGGGACCTGGAACTTGATTTCCGCACGTACGTGGATCCGACCTATCCGATCTGCAGCTCATCGTGCATGCGCCGGAATTGTTCGCACGGGGATCATGTCCTCGATCTCTGCTCGCCCGACGAAGCCTACCGTGCGCAATCCATCCGCGAAATGCAGCGCGTCATCGACCTCACCCGTCTCCTCCGCGAGCATTTCCCGAAACCGGGCGCCCCGCCATCATCACGAATGTCGGCGGCTTCTCACTCGACCGCCCGCTTCACCCGCAGAACAGATCGCGGGCAGAGTGGAGTGCCCTCGCCGACAGTCTCAACCGATTGGAGCGCGAAGGCGTTGAGATCCTTCCCCAGACGATGCCTCCATACCCATGGCACTTTGGCGGACAGCGTTTCCACAACCTTTTTGTCGAAGGTCCTCAGATTGTGGGCTTTGCGCGCAGCTGAATGTGCGCGTGTGTTTCGACGTCTCGCACTCCAAGCTCGCCTGCAATCAGTTGAAGCATTCTTCAAGGGAATTCCGTGGACCTAGTGGGTCCGCTACACGGCCCACCTGCATATTGCCGATGCATTAGGTGTAGATGGCGAGGGGCTGCAGATCGGAGAGGGAGACATGGATTTCGCGGCATTGGCGGACGATCTCAATCGCACCTGCCCGCAGGCCTCCTTCATTCCCGAAATTGGCAGGGCCACAAGAACGAAGGGGAAGGTTTCCGGTATGCCCTGGCGCATCTCGAGGGAGCCTTCTGATCGCCTGCCTTTGTTGCGCGTGCGAGCGAAGACCGACCCGAAGCCTTTCAGCAGGTGCGCCATCCATGTATCAGGAAAAACTGGTGTTGCGACAACGTCCACGCGTCCTCTCTTCCAGGAAGGGCCGTTGAAACCAGTGGAGACGCGAGTATGACCTTGTTGAGTATCATCACCGGCTGCTTCAATGAAGAAGAGAACGTCACCGAGCTCTACGAAAGAATTCACCGGACTTTGAGAATGAACTGCCGGAGTACACATTCGAGCTGATCTTCATCGACAACGCCTCAGCGGACAGGACGGTAGAAGTGCTGAAAGGTATCGCCAGCACGGATAAGCGGGTAAAAATCATCGTCAACAATCGCAATTTCGGTCACATCCGCTCGGGCTACCACGCATTCCTCCAGGCCAGAGGCGATGCTGTCGTCCCAATGGCGTCGGACCTGCAGGACCCGCCCGAGATGATCCCGCAGTTCGTCCGGAAGTGGGAGGAGGGTTACAAGATCGTTCTTGCGCAGAAGACGAATAGCGACGAGTCACCGTTTTTCTATCTAGTCCGCAAGATCTACTACAACACCATCAACCGGCTCTCCGAAATCGAGCTCGTGAAGAACGCGACCGGTTTCGGGATTTACGACAGGCGGGTCGTCGAAGATATCCGTCAGATCAACTGACCCCTACCCTTATTTCCGCGGGCTTATCTGCGATCTCGGCTACACGCGAGCACTGATCCCGTTCACCCAGCCCGTCAGGAAGCGTGGGTTCACCAAGAACAACTTCTACACCCTTCTGGGATATGGCGATGCTGGGCATCACCAATCACTCGAAGGTGCCGTTGAGGCTGGCGACGTTTGGCGGGCTGGTGGTCGCACGGGTTGAGCTTCTGGTTGCGGTGGGATATCTGATTTACAAGCTGTTCTACTGGAATAGTTTCCAGGTGGGGTTGGCGCCCTGGTGATCGGCATATTCTTCATCGGCGCGGTTCAGCTGGTTTTCATAGGACTGCTCGGCGAATACATCGGCTCCATACATACGCAGATACTCCGCCGGCCCCCGGTGATCGAGAAGGAAAGAATCAACTTTGACTGATCCGTCGAGCGAATTGGCGGCGTTGATCCGCCAGGTCGAGAGCCACGTCGACCCGAGGGCGGGAGGCTTGCCCGAGGAATTGTTTCTCTTCGTCAGCCGGATTTCCCCGCTCGTCAACGTCGACCTGCTTATCCAGGACGATAGTGGTCGAACTTTGCTGACCTGGAGGAGCGACAGATTTTACGGCCCCGGCTGGCACGTGCCCGGCGGAATTGTCCGATTCCAGGAAACAACCGCTCACCGAATTCACGCCCGTCGCGCAGCGTGAGCTGGGCGCTGCAGTCGAGTCCGGATGCAGCCCCGGTGCTGGAGTCCATGAAGGCACATTACGCCCGCCCGCCGCGATCAGGGGCATTTCATTTCTCTGCTCTACCGGTGTCGACTGGCAAGTAGCCTCGATCAACGCCGCCAATTTGATCCGAAACGTCCGCTGCCAGATCAATGGCTGTGGCACGCGAGCTTCGCCCTGAGAATCTCATCCATGACCAGGCAGCCTTGCTGCCTATCATGCGCTGACTTCGCGATGTTCCGCTCATTCCTCGCTTCGCTGACCAGGCACATTCCACCCGGGCAGCTCGGGCGCTATCTCGTGGTAGGCGTGTGGAATACGGTGTTCGGATATGGAACGTTTGCGTTGTTCACTGCGCTACTCGGCCTACATCCCTGCGAGTTACATGGCCGCGAGTCTGTTGTCCAGCGTGCTCAACATCACCGTATCGTTTCTCGGCTACAAGTGGTTCGTCTTCAAGACGAAGGGTACTACGCGTGGGCGCGCTGCCTGATGGTCTACAGCGGCAGCATCCTGATCGGCCTGGCGGTGCTGCCGCCGACGGTATTCGCGGTGAGCTATGTAACGGGGAATCCGCGCGCAGCCTCCGTATATCGCGGGCGCGCTGATCATGGGCGCGCAGGTCATTCTGAGCTTCATCGGGCACAAGACGCTTTCGTTCAAGCCTGTCCGCCAAGCAGGACGCGACGCGCATCCCGATAGCAAGTCGTAGTCGGCTCGTGTCCTATGATCGCAAAAACCGTCAACTACTCGGGACTCGCCGTATGACTGCGCGGACGCAAGGAGAATTCGTTCAAAAAGAAAAAGTTGCCGCTTTGCCATGGGCGGCCGTGGGGCTCTTTGGCTCTGATCCTTATTCTGAGTCTAGCCTATGGATTTCACACACCTGTTTCCGGGCGCCAAGCTGCTCCAATATTATCGACTGGCGAGCCTGCCCTTCTTCCTGATCCTGATCGGCTTGAGTTGGTATGGCGTACGTGGGTGGAGCGCGCTGCCGTCGTTGTCCCGGCCTCCCATTGCTGGGATTTCTGCTCATGCAGAGCATTTCGTTCATCTTGACTGCTTTTTTCCAGTCGGACGTACTGCGCCCGATGCCGTGGCCGTTGGTAGCTGGCGGCGTCGTAGGCGTATCAGGTTATTGCCAATTCAAATGGGGTACGCGAGGCAGCACGATTGCATTTCTTTGCGGTGCGGTGGTTGTGTACATTTTCTTCATCATAAGAATCCCCATGGTGAGCGGTGCTGCCAACATGCTTGAAACTATTGATTTGGCTTTCGCGCGCGTTCCTGTCAGGAGAAACGCCATATCGGCCTTTGAGACGAGTGGTGGTGACGTCACCCTGCCCTATCTCCCTGGATTGTGGCTGCCTCTATGTACCGTTGATCAAGCTAGGCCTGGATATGAGGATATTCAACCTGGCGGCGTTGCTTCTAATCGTTTTCCTGTTCGAGGGAGTCTTCCCAAAGCAACTAGGGCGGACATACTGTCTCTGACTTTATATCCATTCGTTTTGTCGTCCCCATTGGCGCTGATGGTGGTTAACGGCCACGTCTGGCCCTATTGGCTCTTCCCTGCTGGCCACGGTTTTGTTCCTTATGAAAGCGCGGCTTTTGCCCGCAGCGATTTTCTTTTTGGCTTATCGTTGGCATCACGTCAACCAGCGCTCTTCTTGGTTGGGCCGCTTGCCGCGTACGCGTATCGTGAGCTTGGACTTAAAGCGACGCTAATGTATATGGCGGTCGCCGTAATCGGTGTACCTGTGTCTTGTGCTTCCGTTTGAG